>Ga0210403_10001566_pt1 | contig 21596 bp, 19 predicted proteins | sample IncBWC19MmetaG_FD_150863 | JGI IMG/M metagenome (GOLD analysis project Ga0210403, IMG submission 150863) | Forest soil microbial communities from Barre Woods Harvard Forest LTER site, Petersham, Massachusetts, United States - Inc-BW-C-19-M | ecosystem: Environmental > Terrestrial > Soil >... | reverse complement strand
ACGGAATGCGGGATTGCACGCGAGGTAGTGCGAAAGAATGCGGCGCTATTCGCTACACCCAGGCTGCCGGAGCAGCAGTAGGGTCAAGTGGTGGCCCAAACTGGCAAGTGGAATGGACCGCGGCCTTACTCAGCGGGCTCTCGGACCTCAACCACCCGCGTCACGAAAGTGACGCTGATATTTCCGACAGTCCCAGTAACCTCCCAGCAGCCTTCGGTCGGGAAAATCAGCATGGTGGATTGACCTCCCGTATCGCCGTACCCATCTGGAATGCGCGCACGCAAGGGTGGCGCGGGCGCATCAAGCCGTCTGCCGTGGATCTTGAGTTTGCCGTAGAGTCCTTCCCTCACCCATCCGAACTTCATGGCTAACGAGCCATCCGGCTCTATAATCCCTGCTCCGCCCACCTTAAACGCTACGGTGCCGCCTGGCCATAGCCCCACACTTAAAGACGGTTTCCAACGGGAAGTCCCGGGCTCGAAATAACTCATAGCCTCACGTCCCTGAAAACGCCTCCCAAACTCCCTCGCGCTACCGGGGAGCGTCACCGGACAGGTAGTAGGTTCAGGTTTATTGGCCATTTGGCTTGCTGACGATTGCGGAGCAGCTTTCATTCTGAACGGCATCCAGAGAAGCAAAACAATCTGCAGTGCAACGCAAGTCTGTCGAATCATAAGCACCTCCCTTCGCGTTCCTTGGGAATAGTCGCGTTGAGACCCTCACAGGCTACGAGACGCGATTTCCCAGCAAGCTGTTCTACGGACCGAGGCGAGGATCCGATCCACCGGCTATCAATCTACATCAACGGCCCCACTCCAAACAAGTCTCCAATACAACGGGATCCCATTTTTACCTCCGGCGTCTTGGCGATTGACTTTCCACTTGCCCGTTCCGTGGTAGCCGACATGGCTGATGTGCGTCATCTCGATGTTTGCCTTCGATCGCCCCAATAGGGATACTCCAAGTCCCGAGTTTTGCATATCCTTAGTCGGCCGCAGGCCCATCGATCACGCGCAACTCTATATTCTTAGTATCCTTTTCCTTGACTTCAATGGGTACGCCCTTTTCCTCGAACGACCTAAGGAAATGTTCGTCTTCCCAGCTTCCCGGATCAGCTTCAGCCCAGCTGAATAGTAGGTATTTGCCTGGTGTGACTCCGCGCAAATCGAAACGTCCGTGTTCGTCGGCAACGCCGAATTTATAGAGGTCGTGCGATCGCCGCTCACGGTTCTGTGGCACGGAGACGACCCACGCTGCAGGCATGGGAACGCCGTTTTCATTTGTCACGATTCCCGTCAATCGCGCACCTGTACTTATCATGATCTGCAATGAACTTGCGGCTCCCTCGGAGATAGTGAAATCCTCACTTTGCAAGACAGCGTCTCCCTCCTTGACCTCTTTGATGTAGCAATCCTCGCACAATCCGCTCAAACTCAGATGGAACACTCCCGGAGACAAGTCTCTAAAATAGAATTGCTGATTCTCGTCCACACGACTACTGACATCACCCATAGGCCCAAACTGAATAGGGCGCGCTGATACGGTCAGTCGATGGGAATCCAAGCTCGACTGAACTTCCGACTTGATCCTCCCGAGCACATTGACTCCATTTCCGATTGTGAGGACCAGACCTCCCACGTTTGCGTCCACCACGTCTACATCCTCCTGGGTCAAATACCTTTTCCCTTGGTCGGTAAGCTGCGCAAGAACGGAATATTTGCCCGGCAATACGCCCGCGATTTCAAAGGAGTCTCCCGTCTTGGTAATGTGTTGACCGCCAGCGAAGTCGGAGCCGGTCATTTCAGTACCGCGTCGCACCAGCATCACCTGGGCGTTGCTGCCCTTGTCGACACCGCGGCTTTGCACTCGCCCCCTGATCCGATAGACCGCGACTTGCTTCAATAAGATGTCAATTCCAGGAATCTCTCCGCCTTCTGTAACATTCAGGTCTGATGATTTTTCAGCTTCCAGTACACTCGGATACCAAGTTCTTGCATAACCTCTCTCGATGGAATCTGTACGCATCTTCTTGATAACCAGGTTGTTCCAGCCTTGCAGTTCGGCGGTGACCAGATAGCGGCCTGGCACGAGCCCGTATAGGCGATACTCGCCAAGGTCATTGGAGCGCACTGCGTTCATTCGATCGAATTGCTTTCGACCTTCTACGTAGACTTGCCTGAAGGCGCTGACCGTCGCATCGCGCATCGGCTCTCCGTTGTCGTCAAAAATTCGTCCGGCGATCACAGCCGTTTTTGTCAACTTCAATGTTAGGTCGGAGACCTTCTGCCCTGCTTTTAACGTTAGGGTTGTTTTCGGGTAGCCCGCCAACTTCCGACCGTACTTTTGCACCACGTACCCTGTGCGCATTGCCTCAATCCGATATTTGCCTGCCGCGACACCGTCAAATTCAAACCGACCCTCAGAATCGGTCCTTGCACCAATGGTCCTCCCCAGTTCGTCTTCGCTTGTTAGTTGTACCGTTGCAGCCTCCACCGGATAATTATCGAGGTGCCGAACCACGGTGCCGGAAACAACGCAATCGGCCGCGATTACGCTCAGGTATCTATTCGGACTCGGACTGGAACCTGGTGGGTCCTGGGAATCAAGGACCGAAGCGGTTGTGACGATTAGAAGAAGTGTAAAGAGTTTTGAATGCATGTTCTCTTCCTCGTGAACGGCGATGCATAGTCCTATCAATTTGATGGCCGTATAAGAGAGTTTGGCACCCGAACGCAGCCCACCTCCCAACACTTGTGGGGCGGAAAATAACCTCGGCGCATCAGACCCGTTCCTCGCGTCGAGTCCGTTCGTGACTGTCGACCCAACTGCGCGTACGCGGGACAAAAGCTTTTCAGTCCGGCGTCTGATCTTCCGAAAGCTGCCTGCAGACGCCTATGGCATGACTTGTAAGAATCTTTTCTCGTCGACTCTCGATTATACCTCCGAACACGAAATCGTCACGACAGTGATTTTCAATTCGGCGGAAATCCAATAGCTATGAAGGCCAGCAATCACTTTCTTCGCCGGTATAACACGCGGAAGAACAGATGGCTGTCGCACAGCAGCCGCAAGTAGGACTAAAACAATCACATGGACAATGTACTGGGAAACATTCTTGACAGGTAACCGAATCACCCATGGTATTGTTGCAAAGCCAGTACCATGAGCAGCCACAACCGGAGCACTGTTGATGAGCGTTGGGTTTGCAGAGCTCGCAGCAGCTGGCCGGAAACAGGGCGCTGGCAACGGGAGATCTGAGCACAAGCGCCGCTCCGATGGCACCTGCTGCTCTTGCAATTCTCCAAACAAACCCCCTGCGCGAAGCGAATTCCGAAAGCTTTTCGTTGATAAGACTAAACAGCATATGTCCTCCTATATATCGCCAGAATGCGAAAACTTAAAATCCCAAGCCCCGAACCCGAATCAGTTGACGGTCCTTTCTCGCGGCCCACGCGGTTGTCGCATCAGGAGGTCAACTACATCTTGAAGGGCTAACACCCACATAGCAGCCGTTAGCACAAACAATGCCCATGACCAACTACCTAGAACCTTAGCCAAGCTCATGCTCCAAAGGGCGTCGTCCAATTGCTGACGATGGAACAGAAAGTGCGTGCTAAACACAATCGCTTCACCTATCAGCGCGAGCAGAAGGCGCAGGATCGTCTTCGTCGAGATTATTTCTTCGCTTGAATTTCCAAAACAATGACAGGGTATTCTGCGTTTCTTTATTAGATTAATTGATACGACAAAAAGAAATGTCAATAAAAGACAGAGACCAAGAAGCGAGGCGAAATTAATAAACCGATTAGCAATATGCGAAGCTGCCAAAAAGGATTCGAGAACGATTATCAATCCCGCGGCGTAATAGGTGAGCGAGGGACTCAAGATCTGATAGTTGAGCACGCCTCGTGCAAAACTAACTGGATCCCGGAGCTTGCTTGCAACCGAGAGTAAAAATACGGCACCAAGCGCAAATTGCACAGCGAAAGCGGCATCGACACGCATTTTTAGTGCTCCAGATTCCACACCTCATTCTTTAGGAATGGACGCTCGCTCTGCATCGGATCGACCTTCGAAGACATCAGGGTCTAGACCCTCCCAGTGCAGGTTAGTGCGGCTAACCGCCCAAAGTTTGAATTGCGCTGACCATATTTCCGGGCGGTTCGAACGGATGGAAATTTGACTGAACGCATAATTTGCGACCTCAACATGAGACCTCAGACTTCCAAACTGCGAGATCGCTTTGTCATTTTTCCATATGGAAAGTGTGTAACATGTATGCAGATCCTCAACCAGAAAGACTGTCTTGAGTAAACCCGCAACCTTGCGGGCATCCCTTCGGACTCGCACAAAAGCGAAGTAGAATGGTATTAGCGATAAGGACGAGCGAAGGCGAAATCGAGTCAGAATACAAGATACAGTGGTGTCTCGAGGAGCATAAGCTGAGAACTGCTGCGACTCCGCGCAGGTGCATCGTGGTTTAGATTCGGAGTGGACAGCTAAAGAGGCACTTTGATGATGCTGACACGGTTCTTTGGCAAATTGCATTTAATCCTCTGTGAGATCATCAACGATTAATTCGCGGCCGTAGCGCTTTACGCACGCGTCACTATCTAATTCAACTGCCTGAGGCATGCTGCTAATCCTGAAACGATTAGTGAACTGACGTTCGGGATCCCACAAAATGGGGACTTCCTTGCCCGAGCATCCCGTGAGGCCGTACTCGCTAACTAAACGCCGACAAGGTTCTTCCTGCCCGCTACACACCAAGTAAAGGTGCCCCCGCACTTCGTGCCACAGCCAGTGCACCCCGTGCTTCAGGTTGCGGTAAATCGTGTCTGAAGCTTCCTGGGGCGAAATAAACAAAAGAATGCTGGGATGACCCTTAAGCTTTGATCGGTTTACGAGCTGCCCGGTGCCCAGCATCGGTATGGCAAAGTTCGGCGCCAAGGTTCCGGTTGTTAATTGTTTTTGCGGAGAAGAGTCAGCAACACGCTTAATCCTTCTCTTGATCGAAACAGCTCGCTGCAATAGATCCCTGAGCAAGATCGCTTCAAGAAAGACAACGAGTGAAAGCAGACAAGTCAGAGTCACTAGTTTCACCTGAGGTAGATCACCTCATTTTGTCCACAAGCAAATCCAAAAACGCAATTCGAGCCGCGGAAATCGCGACCCACGCAAGGCCAACGCCCACCGCTCGCTGCTGAAGCAGACGTCCCCGTACGAGCGACTCGAGCGAGGCTGCTGAGTCGGCAGCACGGACTGCCGGCGCAATCCACACTGGCAAGGCGCGCCCAAACCAATACGTCATCATCAACAAAGCCCCGTACAAAGGACTACCCGTCGCGAATGAAACTATGATAAGAACCCAAAGGCCGCCGTAGTTCATCCACGTCGCAAAACCCAATCCTAAGTGAAAGCCCCACATCGCTGACGCTAGCGCGAAAGAGTATTCGTTGGCCCAAACCTTCTCCGTTTGCCGCCTAACCTCAGGCAACTCAAACTCCAAAAGGCCGAGTTCTCGGGCTGCAAGGACGGCTGCCAAACCGCTGAAGCATATCGGCCATAGCACGCCACCGGACCGAAAACGGACCAGCTTACCAACCAGGCCTAGTCCACTTCCAAACAGCCCGGAAGCGAACAGCCCGGCAACTGTGTATGCCGCGGCGCATCCGACCCATTGAAAAGGTCTCACCTTCACGAGGTGAGTCAATGCTCCGAGGAGCGAAACACCTCAAACTCCACCGATCTGGGACCACCCGAAAACAAACGCGAGCGGCAACAAGGCCAACCTGAAGTCGCTCCGGAGAATTGCAGTCCCTGCTCCAAGACAAAGCACCAGCAGCCCGATTGTGAGTGCGCTAAAAGCATTGAGTCTGGCAAAGCCCTTATTGGTACTCATCACACCTCCTAAGAAGAAACCAACTGACCGTTGGCTGCTTCGTCTTCCGATTCGAAGAAACGCTTTGGCGCGGCTTGCTCCGTATTAAATCTTACGAGGGCCTTTAGTGCATTTAGGTCATGTGGGTGGCCGTACCCTCGAATCTTAAGGTCCGAATCAACAACCACGGCCGTAGGAAATCCCGAGACGTGAAATACCTCGACCACGGATTCCACGTTCGTGGAGATGCACGGGATGCGCCCTTCTAGCGACTTCAAAAAATCTGACTTGGAAGCGCGAGCGCAAATCGACACGACAATCAGCGAAGGTAACTTCGATTTAGGACCGGTGTGAATGTCATCGACGAGTTCCTTACAGACTGCGCAGTCGCACGAGATGAACAGAATGGCTCCGCCTTGTCCCGCTAAGGAAGACGTGCCGACGTCTCGCCCCGAAAAGGTCTCCGTTGCAAGGAATTGAGGAGCAAGACTCCCAATAGGCAATGAATCGCCTTCAGTTACGAATCTGCCTGCCCTGACGAGACGTTCCAAGTCTGATATCTGGCCAAACAGGCCCAATATCAAGAATCCTTGAAAGACGACCAACAAGCAAAGAGCGAACATGCCCCATGTGAAGTCAAGGTGCAACTTGCACGTCCTGCAGCCACTCCAAGTTTTACGCCAAGCCGAGCGAACTCTTCATCACGATGGGCCTGGAGCGCGACCTGGTTGAATGAGTGGGCGCAGCGAAGTCTGTCCGTGCGGAGTGTGGTTGTCAAGTCAAATAACTAGACAAATGTGGAAGGCTAATAAGCGATAACGACGGAGCAGTACTAGCCGCGCATTCCTCGGTGCGAACGCCGTACCGTTGTATATTCCGTCAGGCATAGGAGAACCACGACAGCGACTTATTCAAGGGCGTGAAGGTGGAAATCGCGGACCGGAAGTTTTGGCAGTGGTGGCGTACGGGTGTTGGGCGTTGGAACAAGGATCGGCCGCACAGGGAATCGTACTTAACGCCGACGGAATTCCACCGGAACTTGCGCTGCACGGATCACTGAAGGATTATGGAGGTTACAAGAAATGCGCACCAGATGGTCGCCAAATGCGACGATTTCGTTCAACGAGGACTCAGTAAGCGCCTCGAACGGATATCAAACATTCGTAATAGAACCCGCTGCTCTTTTCATGTTGGAGTTGTTCGTTCATCATAAGGACATCGCGGATGCCCATCAGGTATATTCCGAATTGACTGAAGCTCTTCGGTCGGATCGCGCCCCGAAGCTTGCGGAGATTAAAATACCGCAGCCAGCCCCTACTCTACTCTTGATTCACGATTCCGTCGTTATTTGCCCTGCCAGCTCAGCGTCGGAAGCGCGAAAACTGACAAATCTTCGAAACAAGGCGAATTGGGGAATCACTAGTACGTTCTCCAGTGAACGTGTGCGGTCGGCAATGCGCGAAGTCGGAGCAATGGATTTGACCATCGTTAGTCGGCGCACTCCGTTGGTTGGCAATGCGGTTGCATCGTCGTTCTCCTTACGTGCTTGGCCCGATTCTGGTCTAAACGTAGACGAATTCTCCGTACGTGCAGAATCCCTGGCGCGCAACGGCCTTCTCTCAATTCCCTTTAGGGAGGTGCATCTTGGGGATTTTGGGTTGGCGCATCCGCTCTGTCCGGACTACGGGTTCTCCAGAGGAACTCCGATAGACCGTTTCTATCTTTCACAATTCGTCGGTGAAGTGCGTGACAGAATTGTTGGCTCCACTTTAGAGGTCGGGGGGCGAACTCACAACCGTAAACTCTACGGCCTTACTGCAACGACAGAGTATGTGACGATGGATGTGGCCGCAGGTTCTAACGCCGATATCGAAGCAGATGTCCACAACCCTCTTGTCTGTCCAGCACGGCGCTTTGACTCCATAATAATATTTAATGTACTCGAACACTGTAAGGAGCCATGGACAGTGGTGGACAATATTCACCGCTGGCTAAAGCCGGGCGGCAGAGTCTTTTGTGTTGTGCCGAATGCGCAACGGATCCACCGAGGTCCGCAGGACTATTGGCGAATTTTGCCCGATGCCATGCGCTCGCTCTTTAGGCGGTTCGCCACAACGACGGTTAAGGGCTATGGAAACCTACTGACTTCCAATGCATCCATGTGTGGAATCTCAGCCGAGGAACTTAGGTCGGAGATTCTCAATATGGTGGACGAGCGTTATCCCGTGATGTTAAGCGTGGTTGCGAGCAAGAAGTGACACTCGGAGCCGACGACTCTTTCCCGACAGATACTTACCTCGCATCCGGCTTTGCGCTCGCACGCAAAGAGCCCGAAAAGACACGCGCTGTGAGGAAAAGTGCGCCATAGAGACACCATATTAACGTGACTGACGAGGTCCAAACTGAGGATCCCCCCCTCCAAAGGAGGAAACTAGAGGTAGCGGCGGAGACAAAGACAGATATCGCTGCGTAGATCTCAACCAAACCAGTGGCTTCTGATTGGGACTCCGAAAAGCTCGCAGCGCGCCACGACAGAAGCTTCTTGCCCCGACAAAAACGCTGAAAAGTACGAACAACGGCATCTCCGAGCAGAAGCGTTTGGTGTAAGGCCAGCACGGACAGAAGAACCTCCCTTCTGAGAGCGGTTGCGACGCGGGACAAGAGCAGCCGCCTGTGGTAGATAACCTGTCCCACGACACTCATAGCGATGAATGCCAACAGAATATCAATCGCGTCCGGGATAAGCCAGAGACTTATACAAAGGACGACCCTTTTGGAGACGAGGAACTCATCTGAAAGCAAGATACAGAGCAACAGCGCTGCCCGTGCTATGGGCAGCAGAGAGCGTCGGGCAAAAACGAATAGGAGGTATTTTATGAGAGGGGAGATTTCCCTAAATCTCCTGAATGCAAGAGCCTTCTTGAATGGTCCGTATATCAGGAAGACGTTCTGCCAGTCACCGCGAGCCCATCTGTGCTGTCGCTCTAGATAAGACTTGAGGTTCAGGGGAGGTTGCTCCGAAAATGCAACGTCTCCCGCAAATCCGGTCCTCAAAAGACAGGCCTCCAAGGTGTCGTGACTCAAAATGGTCTCGGTTGGAATTTGGTTGCCTACGACAGCGTCGAAGGCGCTAACGTTGTACACTCCCTTGCCGAAGAAAGAGCAACTTGCGAACAGATCGAAGTAGAAGTTCCTTTGCGGAGAATTGTTAGGATCGCAGGCGGGTCCGAGCAATGGGCGCATGATGCGCCATCGAAACGCTCCGCCAGCTGAGACGCATGTATGCGGCTGAAAGATCCCGTACCCGCGGTCAAGTTCCCCACGCACGTTAATCACTGCCCGATTCAGGGGATGGTCAATTAGCCCAACTAGTTTCTGCACGGCGCCTCTCGGGAAACTTGAATTGTCGTCGACTACTACGATGTACTGGACGTGACGGAGGAGGCGCGAGTCTCCTTCAATTCGCTCGAAGCCGTTCGCACCGTACAAAATGAACTTGTTAAGGAGTTCAAGCTTGCCCCTTTTGCGCTCCCATCCAACCCATTTTCCCTCCGATTGACTAAATGTTCGCTCTCGATGCAGCAAGAAAAAGGGCCCCACTCGCGATGCTCCGTACTTCTCGTTTAGGCGACGAATTCCTTGCTGACAGTCAATTAGAGCTTTCAGTTCGCGAGGGTTGGCATCGCGCGAGTCGCTATCCGGAAAGTCTGTTAACAATACAAAGAATACATTTCGATCGAGCGTCCGCAGATAGTGCTCCTCCAGTGACGCGACCAAACGATTGGAGTTCAAGCTGTTATACAGCATAGAGGGAATGCACACGAGAGTGGCGCTCGAATCGGGTATCCGTAAGGAATAGTCACAGCACGGCAGTTGTCGCTGTTGAGATCCAAATCGTAACAGATTGTCGAGGAGCCGATTTGCTGAATTTGAGGAGATGACGATCAGACATACAGCAGCGATCGAGGTTAAGAGCACATCATTCACATTTGTCATGTACGTTTGCATCGACAAAGTTATGAACGCCATCCAAATCCCGGCGGCCAGTAACAAATAGGTTGGGATAAACATGCTAGCCGTAGGGATTCGGACGCTTCGTTTGCTCTCGGAACTGGGTTTCAACCCGGACAGTCTCTCAAGCAGAGAGGGCTTGCCCGCGTCGATTAGATAAAACCCGATATGTGAACGCTCTCGGGCTTCGTTTTCATGGTGTCTACTCTCAACTACTGCCATCTCGAGGGCAACTTGAGCAACGCACAATTCTTCGCGATTGCACAACTCAGCTATCTCTGCCACGGCGAGCCGATATGCAGACTTCGTATGAGTTGACTGCAAGGGGTAGAAATGGCTTGGGTCCTGCAAGAGAACTCCTTCAAACGGGAACAAATCAGCGAAGAAATCATCACCGTCGTGTCCTTCGAAAAAGGTTGCAAGTTCGACGAATCGGCCAAAAAGCGCGGCTTCACTGGTGGCACCATTTCTTGTTGCTCTCTCCAGACAACCGTATATCTCGTGAAGGCATGCCAGTTGAACGGCCGGCACCGCAAGCGTAAATTCACCGCAGCGTAAGCTCCCAGACAAGTAGTTCTTCGAAAGGCATTCGCGATAAGCGGACGGGCTCAAACCCTTGTCTGACGTAACGACGAATTCGCGGGCAATCCCCAGGATGTGCCTAGACCGTTGTGTACCGCTGAGCGACCGCAGCCCGTACAGGGCTCTGAGTGACGGTATCAATCCCGAGATCATTCTCCTGATCAAGATTCTCTTTCTAATGATCTCTCCGACGTCAAATTCGGTCAACGGAGCTCCTGAGTTCGGCCGTAGCCACGCACCTCTCGCAAGCACATAATCTGTGACTGTCAACTTCCTCGACGAATCCCGAAGGGCCAACGCATTCGTATACCGCGCCTTGAGAGACATGCTATTCTCCCAGCGAAGCCTCTCAGCTCTATTCGTTGCGCAAAACTTCAATCGACCGTCGAGATCAGGTTCTGGACTGCCGAGTTGTGCGCTCCCCATACGAGTTCATCCCAGTGGACCAGCAATTTCCCGAACAGCCTCATAATCTCTTGCGTGTACTCGAGGGCCCTTACAGGACCGACTTCCGACGCCAAGTCGGCGGGAACCGAATTTGCGGGTTCGCGCAAGGATAGACGTATCGCACGAATTGTTCCCACGGCCTTTTCCATCCAATAACGCGGTAGCCGGTCCTGCATGACTCTTTCCTCCAGCGTTCGAATCATGGCGTTGCGACTTCGTACGTATTGCAGTGTCAGATATGATCCAAAGGAGCGTGCCGGCATGTCGGCGATGCACCTAAGTTGCTCCCCCGCCGACCTGAGCCCGAAGGTTCGCCTAGTTGCCGCCGGGACTGACAGAGACCGAACAAGGAGTCCGACAACATCTCCGAGCCTGACCCGTACTGAACCCTCGATGTAGTCGGCAAGGTATTTCCTTCCTGGCTCAGAGCAGTGTCGAATCGCCCAAGGCAGATGTCCTATCCAAAAACTCGAGTCGCAGAGGGAAGACAGAATGGCGAACGTTCCGTCTTCGTTTCTTCCCATCGGAAAAAAAGGAGGGATAAGAATCCTATTGTCCACAGCGAATGACATCGAATGAAACGAGGCCCCACGGCTAACCGTGAATTCCGGAACGCAATGCATCATCTCCCGAGTGGTAAGAGCCCGCTCGGAACCCTCTTCGGTTTCAAACACCCGGCGGATACTGTCAACTGAAGCTGCTGTGATAAAACCTGCAGAAGAATAGAGCCCACAATCTCCCATGCACCCTGTGGACGTGACTCCGATGCGCCCTTCGCCACTTCTCAGAATCGAAATTAGATCGCTTCGCAATTCCTGCCACTCGATCTGCGGAGAGTTGCACAAGATCTCCCCTACAGACTTCGATAGATACTGTTCGTGAATGGCCAGCGCATCGAGCGGGCTAGCAAAAGCATTCGCCGCGCAGTTTGCTTCATGAGATGCATAAACGATACAGTCGCAGGGGTCGAGTGCAGCGGAAACACGAACACCTGCAGTGCCACCCACGCGATGATAGGCGCACAAAGTGTCGTCATCTGTCTCGAATAAGCAGTTGCCGACCGTTAGCAAGGTCAGAGCATTCCTTGCAGCCCCGTGGGTGGGAAGCATTCTCGGCGGGTCCAACGCAAACGTGATCACATCTTCAGGAATCGAGCAAGTTTGCGCAAGCAAGCGAATAAGCCTCGCGCGGAGCTGCGATCCATAGTATGAAATCTGAGAAACAACAGAGCCGTACTTCCGGCGGCAGTTCTCGAAAACGGCCCTGTTTGCAGATTCCCAACTGCGATCGTTCGAATCGTCCACTACGAGCAGTCTGGTTCCGAATCTGCCGAACTCCTTAAGATTCTCCGCGAGCGACTCGAGGCCTTGCTCTAGGTGTTGTGGTCTGCGACATGTGGGGATTCCAACGCATTCAATTCGCGCGTGATCCTCCGATGCCGGGATTCTCGCTTGGATTTCCCGCAACAGCTGGCCCTCGGAGACCAGTAGGCCTTCGTCGCACATGCTCACCAGTTGAACGAGCCGTCGTCGGTAGAGTTCCTCGCGCCACGTCCCCCCTTCCCTCACCTTGGTCTCGTGGCTCCTTTCGATGTAGCCTAGCAGCCAGTTTGGCACGAGTCGTAGTTCAATCAAGTGTCGAAAGCGATTCCTCCAATCCTGTTCGGCGAGAGTCAGGCAATGTACATGTAAGGAAGCGAACTTAGTCGCCTTGGTAATCACGTCGATGCGGGAAGGTTCGAGGTCGAGAACACGTGACTCTGTATTCTTTAGGCAGGCAATACCCCCAGTGTCGCCGAACAAGAAAACCGGCTCGGCGCACGCAAGAGTGTCACGATTCGCTGCCGTTCGATCGAAGGGCTGTCGCTCGACTTCCGGTTGTGGAATTGTGGCCACTTTCATGCGTCTCACCAACGGAGCTCTATCAAACCATGCTATTTCCTTTCATCGGCGCTCTGTCTTTAGGCGCTCCGCAATCGGTGCAATTCCTCAAGGATTGGCCTTCCCTTGCTTGACCCAACTCCGACGTAATGCTTTCGGGGTCTCTCCCGACAAGGCGCGAATGAAACGAGCCAATGACCGGGGAGATCGGTAGCCTAGAGAAAAAGCGATTTCCTTGATGCTACAGCTAGGTTTGTGCGTGAGAAGGTCGCATGCCCTGTCGAACATCAAACTCCTCTTCAAAGCACGGAAATTCTGACCGGTTTGCAGCCGGACGGCTCTTTCGACGGAGTGTCGTTCAACCCTCAGTTGAACAGACAGTTCGCAGAGACGAATGCGCGGATCTCGGCGGAGGGCTAGGCTTATAGAATCAAATAAGGCACAGTAGTCGTAGATCATCGGAATGTCTAAAGGGATTGCGGAGTTCGAGAAAGGGCGAATGGCGGCGGAAACAAGGAACACTACCGTCAATCTTAGGAGTGTTCAGTTGTGAGTCAACCCCGGCCGTAACAACGATGTCATCCTGAAGGTGGTACCGATTCCCGGGGAAAATCAGATTTATACGCGGAAGGACGTTCGAGTATTTCATTTGTCCGTATGTTGGTGCACTGCTGAAGCAGTTCTTTCGCTCATTCCCAATGAAATGGTTGCGCCCGCCCATCAGCTCGTCCGGGCGTACCGCGATAGCGACAGAGTTCGCAACCAGCACATATATCACGAGCCCAAGCGGGACAGAAGTAGACCTGGCTGCTGGCTGGATTCCCAGTTTGCTGCACCGTGCGCGGCCACGATTGGCCGGAGAAAGGGTAGCAGACTTCGGTTGCTGCGGTGCACGCACGGCTTCCCTTTCTGTAAGGAAGACTCGAATCTGCTGTCGTGGACTAAGAACTTGACCTCGGTATTTCTATCCACGATTTGGTTCGAAACTTAGCGGCCGACCGTGAGCTGGCCAAATGTCAGCAAGAACCAACGCGCCATCCCCTTTCGCTCAAATAAGTCCAGGTTTCGAGGCTAGGCGAAAACCCGTTGGAGAACCATCCCATGCGCGACGCGTGTTCGACCACCAACGTGCGTTAACGTTGGCACTCGGACCGAACACCAGAACAGCCTTCTCGCCAGGTTGGTGACGGCGGGAGCGACTGTAAGCGATTCCGGTTCTTGCTACAACATCTAATGCTGTGCTGAATAAGGCAAAAGCTGTACAATTTCGCTACTTTTTGGCAATGGCGTGAAACAGGACTCAGCCCCTTTCGATGACACCGTCGAGGCGGGGGCCGGGTGTCGTCGTTCCGGACGCTTCTCGAGCTGCTGCAGAACGAAGGTCTTGAGGTCTCGAACCGGAGCCTCGCTTAATTGCTCGTGCAAAGGAACTGGCTGATCTATAGCCACAACTAAACGCTATTTCTTTGATGATTGCCTCAGGCCGCGAAGCGAAGTGATGCTTCACGCGCGCGAGGAGGATCTCTGTTCGGAGTTGCCTGAAACTCTTCCCCGCCGACAATCGAACCGCTTTCTTGATCGTTCGCTCGCTGACATGTGATTTCTCGGACACGTCTCGAAGCGAATTTCGCGGGCTGTCGCGCAAGCAGAACAATATCCTTTCGAAAAGGAGCTGCGTATTGTAAGACATGACCTTCACCGGCCCTTTTGGATTTTGCAGTTTGATCTATGAAAAATGAGCTGTTGGATTACGTCTATTTGTGGAAGAAAGTCCCTATAGTTCCCTTGGTGGCATTTCGAAGTACGGGCCAGGGCCCGACACTTATGGTCTTGTAGTTACCGTCATCTCTGAATGGATAAAGCACTTTTCCTTAGGACACGATCCACCTCCGGGCGGAAGGAGTTTCGTCCGACAAAAGCCTTGGCGCAGAAGTCTCCGACTTTGACGCCAGAAACCGCCAGGCCGCTGGCAACACCTACGACGAAACGTAGCGCCAGCCAGGCACTCATCCAATACCTGGAGTCGTTATTGCGGACTGTCAATAGTACTGGCCCAAGAATTCTGTGGAAAAACTGTGGAGAAAGTCCGCCTAAGGGCCCCTGAGAAATCCCTCCACCAACTCCAGTCAACTCTTCCGATACCGGAGCCATCGTCCAGCAGAACTGACGCGCTCCGGAGTGAGCATCATACGGCTGAGGTTCATTCAGTTCCCCGTGTAAATATATACCGCAGCCGTTATCACAATGGTTCTAGGACGCCCCAAACACCCATTACGACTAAGGAGCGGAGGAATCTCGACGAGCGAGCAATAGCAGACGCGCAGCTTGGGTAAGTACTAGAACTCGGGGCACCCACTGACTCAGCTTCGGTTCTCTTCTAACATCTGAATTGCGATGAGATTGTGATCCGGAAAGGCGGAGTTCTGCCGTGCATCCACAGCTTAGAATTTTTCTTCTGCCTCGATTGAGGTTTTGGCCACACTAGGTACTCTGAATAGATAGAGGCAGGAATTGGCCTCGATCCTGGGTGAAGTGGCGAAATCACCAAGGCAATCGAATGCAGGGCGTGGAACCCCGGTCAATTCCAGTTTGGCCGGCACGACGTCGGGGTGGGAACAAGGTATGGGCGGAGGCGCGCGGTCACTCAATCGTAACGTTCGCATAAGCCCTATTGACCGCCGGGGGCGTACGATAAGCCCTTCCGTGCTCGATGCCGCGGAGGAGATCGGACGCCGTGCTATTAAGTATGCCGAACAAATGCTCATTGACCCAGCGATCGCGGCAACACTCCTGGAGGAAGCGGCGGCTACGGTTTCGCGCACTTTAAACTCGAAAAGGTATTCGAGTCAGCGCGACGTTCTAGACCTTCCGTCCTATCTCTTTCGCGCCTTCATCCGGCGCGTGGATAGAGCCAAGAAGCTGCAATTGATTCAAGAGGCCGCCATCATTGCGCACTCGTCGGAGTCTCCGAACTCAACGGACCCAAAAGCGGACCTTGACCTGAAGATTCTCATCGACGAGCTATTGACAAGGGGCGACTCGGTGACGCGAGACATGTTCTACCGGCGCATTCAGGGTTTTTTGTGGAAGGAAATCGGCGCGTCATACGGCATATCGGACCATGCTGCGGAATCACGCTTTAGCCAGGCGATCCGCAAGCTCGCGCAGAGGCTCGGTTTCAAGACTGACGTGTGAATTCTAAAGAAACTTAACAAGAGGTTCTGAACAATGAAAACGAGAGTCCAATACCGAAGCCCTTTCGAGGACAAGGGCAAAGACTTGCTCGACTTTGCGCGCACCTATCTGTCGAACGCCTTTCCAAACCCGGACCGCGACGGCTGCCCCCCTGACGCGGCGCTCCAATCTCTCGCATTCAACCCAAAGGAGAGCCAGCCTGGAGTCACCGAGCATTTGGCAGCTTGTTCTCCTTGCTTCAGGCGCTACGCGGAATTGTTGGCTGAGCTGAAATCCCGGATGGACGCTGAGGAGGGTTTGTCATGGAGACGCATATCCGCGTGGCCCAAGGCTCATCCTGTGCTGGGAGGGGCAGTTCTTGCTTGCGCTCTGTTCATCGCCATCGGTGTTGGTCTCTTGCTCCGCAGAATCCGACAACCGAATACTCCTCCAATTGATACGAACCGAAGGCCGAGCCCAACGGAGCCAGTTTTCCCCACTGTGGCTTATTCGCCGTTCAGTTTGGATCTGAGCGCACTTTCTCGGGTACGCGGCTCCGAACGATCAACAATTGGAACTCAGGGGCGGGTTGCCGTTCCCTGTTCACCTCTTGATCTGACTGTGACCTTGCCCTTCGCGAGTGAGGAGGGGCCTTACGATCTAAAACTGATCTCGGAAGGCCGGACATTCTGGTCGAAGTCTGCCCAAGCCCATCTGCACAAAGGCAAAACGCTCATTCAGGTCGAGGCAGATTTCAGGCAAATTCCATCTGGTAACTACAACATGGAAGTTCAATCTTCAAGCGGCATTCATCTCATTCAGCAAGTCTCGATTCAAGCTGTATTACCTTAGAGTAAGAAACAAAACGATAATCATTGTGCGCGTTGTGATGGTGGTATTTGTCTGCGCAACAATTTGTGCGTTCGTCCATGCCGAAGCGGGCCAGGATGATCCCGATGTTTTGTTACAGAAGGCGCCTCACTTGGGCGACTGTACAACTGGCGGGATACCGCGTCCTTGTTCACCGAGACCGAGTAACTGTACGCCGCGCGCGGCGATAATCGCAATGTTTGCAGAAACGCAAGCTCAAAAGTCCGACGGAACCTCGGGGATTCCCAGGCCCTGGAAAATGGTTCCCGCCGTTATTCCCCTCTGGATGTTCCTATTATAAGAGAAGTTCTTCCCGGAGTTTCCCCATAGAACTGGTCGCACCATCCGATTACGGAATGTGTGAGCAGTTGCGAAACAGGCAGCACAAACTGAACAAATCACGAAATCCTGAATTTTCTTATTGAGGTTTTTCCCTTCTGAAGGCCTCTGAGTATATAGAGGGGAGTTTTCGCTCGAACATCACTGAGGCACGAAGCGCGACTCCACTTCAACTCAATTTCGAAGACAAACCTCTAGATTCTAATTGAGGTTTCTCCGAATAGAGGGCCTCTGTATCTATTGAGGCCGATTCTGGCCGTGTATTTAAGGAGTTGAGATCATGCTGGAAAACCTTCGCTGCAAGTGCCACATCTGCAAGGTCGAGCGCCATCTCATCAAATCGCTCACCCAGCCACCGACGAGCGTGCGGTTCTCAGCCATAGCATTGAGCTCGCCAGCGCTTGCGAGGTTCTCGAACGTGTCGGAACTGCTTTCGGACCTTCACTCAAGGCGCAACGGCGATTCGGAGGCTTCGCTGGCAGTCGAACTACTCTCAGTACTCGTCCGCGCAGGTACGGATGTGTTCGATGTCGGGTTGATCCAATCCGTCGTAGTTCTCGCGTTTACGCCTACGATCCATCGAACCCATCGGGAGCTGTGCGCGTGGTTTCGAGACCTTGAGTCCGAAGACATTGGGCAACAGATTCTCACGTTGTTCTTGGAGCTTGTGACCTCAGCCTCTCCAACTCTAATGAACAGTCATCTTCCCATCGCCCTTACACGAACATTGCGCAAGAATGCATTTCGGTGGGCAGAAAAGGAACAACGATTCGCGATTCAGAGAGAAGCCGAGAAGTCTGGAGAAGCGGCGGAGCCTTTCGGATACGACGCCTTCGAAACTGTCGCCGTTCTGAACGATTTCCTCGACCATTGCCAGCGGACCGGAATTCTGTCGGTTTTCGAACGGGATCTACTCATTAGATTGAGGGTGGACGGGTTTTTTGCTAAGGAAATTATTCATACACATACAGCGCTCTCAGAGAACGCAGTTCACTGCCGTGTCCTGAGAATTCTGCAGCGCCTTCAGAAGGCAGCAGATGACGTCGGCACCAAGAGTGCTTCTTCTTCGCTTCCTGCTCCTTCACAAAATCCGCAGAAGAGAAAAAATAGTTCGCGAAGGGCGACGGATTTATTTTTGACAGATTAGACCAAGTTTTTGCCCATTAGTAATAGTAGAGGGCAACTCTCGCTGGAAACCTCGCCCAGGTAGAGAAGACCGAAACAGCAACAAATCTCCGAGACCCACCGGAACTTGCTGACAACATTCGCGACTCTGCCATGGACGATTGGGCGTACTCGTGCGGCTCCAGGGGCAGCTTCTCGGCGGCTAGCCGTAACTTCTTCCCCACGCCGACTTTACCACCCAACCAAGTCCGGCGAGGGTTTGCTCTTGAATCCGGATGCGAGTCTGGCTCGCATCAACTGAAAGGAACTCAACGTAAATGAAAAAAGTCTTTCGAAGGAAATCCGTCTCCCGCTGGCTCCGGTCGGCCTCCGTCGCATTCTGTTCGTCTCTGATTCTTGCATCTTGGGCATTTGCGCAGGTGGCCGGCCAATCCCCCTGGGAAAACGCCGTAAGCGTCCTCCAACAGGCATTTACGAGCACGATTGCACGGGGACTGTCGCTGGTTGCAATTGTCGTGGCCGGGCTCACCTTCGCCTTCGGTGAAGGCGGCTCAAAGCGTGTGCTTGCCGGCGTGCTTTTCGGCGTCGGAATGGCCATCGCGGCAGTGAACTTCCTGTCTTGGCTTTTTCCCGGCAACTGAGATACGCGCGTCCCACAGGGAGAAGCACATGGCGGCAGCCCGACGAATCAACAGAGTGCATCGATCGCTATCCCGGCCACTGACGATCCTCGGGGCCGAGCGAAAGCTCTTCTTCTTCGCCATGTGTCTTGGCGCCGCCACCTTCAACCTGCTCAACAGTTTATTCGGCGGGTTGCTGATATTTTTGTTGCTCTACTTCATGGCCCGCTGGGCCACCCAGACCGATCCGCAGATTCTCCGATTTTTGCTGACGGCCGCAAGCCTCCGCGCTCAATACGATCCGATGAAGTTCACCCCAATTGCAATCCGAAGGGATGGCCATGTTCAGGCTTAGCCGAATCTTCAAAAACTACAACGAGAGCGACTCCCTTAGCGGGCGGATCAATCTCCGCGGCTTCATCGGCCCGGACATTTTTCACACGAAGAGCGGGGAGGTCGGCGTCATCCTCGAAGTTCGCGGCGTCGATTACGAATGTCTCGACGGTGCATCGATTGACGGTTTCACGAAGCGTCTCGAATCAGCTCTGAAGCTGTTCGATGAAAACTACCGCGTCTACCAATACCTCTTCAAGCGCAACAATGAGACCATACCCTACAAGCTCTACTCAAACCCTGTAGTAGACACTGCGATTAGAAGTCGAATCGCCTACCTCGGCAGCAAGGCCGATGCGCTCTTTTCCCTGTCGGTTTATTACGTTGTGCTCTACAAGGGGTTTCAGACTTCACACAAGCTCGGCAGCGCGCTGGCCGAGTTTCTAAGGAATCCAAAGAAAGCTCTTGCCGATTTGTGGGCGCATTTCTCACCCCAGAAGCAGATTGTTGTTCTTGGCCAGCACGTCGACGATGCACAGGCAGCGCTCCTTCAGAAAGCTCGCAGCTTCATTCTCCAAGTCAGCGATTTCCTCGCTGTTCGGATACTCGACAAACAGGAGGCATTTCGCGTTCTCAAGAGAACGCTCAACTTCCATCCCGACAAACTCGCGCTCGCCAAACTCAAATACGATAACTTCCTCGACTACTACCTCCCCGAATCCCCCCTGGAATGCCACCGTGGGCATCTGCGGTTGGACGATTACTACGTCAAGGTTTTGACGCTCAAGGAACCATCAGCCCAGAGCTTTCCGCTTATTTTCAAACGGCTGCTCGAAGTGGAAGCGAACTACTACGTCGTCACGGAATGGAAAAAGGAAGATTCCGGCAAGATGCGTCGGATCATCCAGACCAAACGCCGCCATTTTCACAACACCAAGCGCTCCTTCGCGAGCCAGGTCAGCGTGAACGACGCGGCCCCGCAGGACGTGTTGCTCGACGATTCCAAGGAATCCCAAGTCAGGGAACTCGGCGGAGCCACTGCGGAGATCGAGCTATACGGGAACTACTTTGGCCAGTTTTCCCTAACCGTCGTGATTTACGACCTCGATATGGCCAAGGTGGACCGCGTATGCGCCGATTTCTATAAGGTGTTCAGCGTCCACGACGCCCAGCTCTATGAAGAAAAATACAACCTCCTGAACGCCTTTCTCGCAGCGGTTCCAGGCAACTACGATTTCAACTTGCGTTCCATGTACCTGCTCAACACCAACTATGCCGATTTCTCGTTTCTTTTCACCCTTCACTGCGGCGAGCTTCGCAATCACCATCTCCGGCAGGAGTATCTCGCGGTTCTAGAGACCAACCATCACACCCCTTACTTCTTGAATCTGCATTACCGGGATGTGGCTCACACCATGATTCTCGGCCGAACCGGCGCAGGGAAATCGTTCCTTCTGAATTTTCTTATCACCAATCTTCAGAAATACGAGCCGCACACCTTCATTTTCGATTTGGGAGGCAGCTTCGAGAGCCTCACGCAGCTTTTCGGCGGCTCATATGTCCGTATTGGCCTGGAATCCCAGGATTTCAAAATAAATCCCTTTTCGTTGCCGCCGACAAAGGAAAATCTCGATTTCCTCGCTCTCTTTCTAAAAGTATTGATCCAGGGGCAGAGAACGGGCGACCTCGACCCTGCCACCGAACGCGACATCTTCCACCAGGTCGAAAACCTGTATGCAGTGGACCCGGCGCTGCGCACGCTGGGCGTGCTCCGGAACACGCTGGGGCACGACATTTCGAGGCGCCTCGCAAAATGGACCCGAGGTGGCCAGTTCGGATTCCTCTTTGACAACGCCGAGGACACGATTTCGTTCTCGCGCTTTCAGTGCTTCGACTTCCAGCGCATGAGCCAGTATCCGGAGCTTTTGGAATCGCTGCTGTTCTACATCCTGCATCGCGCTAATGCGGTTATCGCGGACCGGCAAATTTCATCCGTCTTCAAAGCCTTCTTTATCGACGAAGCGTGGGTGTTTTTGAAGAATGCCAGCATTCAACGATACGTCGTCGAAGCGCTTAAGACTTGGCGCAAGCACAACGCCGCCATGGTCCTCTCGACGCAGTCGCTCGATGAGCTCAAGCGCTCGGACATCCTCGACGTAATCATCGAAACCTGTGCTACGAAGATTTTCCTCGCCAACCCGGACATGGACCGTCATCTCTACCGGCGGCAGTTTCACCTGAACGAAACCGAAGTCGAGCTCATCTCGGGCCTTATCCCCAAGCAGCAATTCCTGATCAAGACGCCGGAACTGGCAAGGGTCGCGAATCTCAATG
>Ga0210403_10001565_pt1 | contig 21606 bp, 22 predicted proteins | sample IncBWC19MmetaG_FD_150863 | JGI IMG/M metagenome (GOLD analysis project Ga0210403, IMG submission 150863) | Forest soil microbial communities from Barre Woods Harvard Forest LTER site, Petersham, Massachusetts, United States - Inc-BW-C-19-M | ecosystem: Environmental > Terrestrial > Soil >... | reverse complement strand
GTACCTGAGCGAGGACCTGCCGGCGCTCGCGGAGATCTGCGCCGGGGTGCCGCTGATCACCAACGTGATGGGCTCGAGCGCCGGTGAGATATCCGCGCTCGTGGAGGCCTGCCAGGAGCGTCCCGAGATCGCAGCGCTCGAGCTCAACGTGTCCTGTCCCAACGTCAACACAGGGCTCGACATCGGCGCAGACCCCGCGCAGCTCGGCGAGGTGGTGCGAGCCGTCCGCCCGCGAACCTCAAAGCCGCTGATCGTCAAGCTCACCCCCAACACCGTCGATGTGGCGCTGTGCGCGCAGGCCGCGGAGGAGGCGGGCGCTGACGCCGTGTCGCTGATCAACACGCTGCGCGCTCGCGCGCTTGCCCCCCGGCGCCCCGCAGGCTCTCGCGAGCCGTGGCTCGGCGCCGGCAACGGCGGCCTCTCCGGGCCCGCGGTGCGCGCCGTGGCGCTCGCGCAGGTGGCTGCCGTGTGCGCGCGCGTCACCATCCCGGTGGTCGGCATGGGGGGCGTCCAACGCGCCTCGCACGCCCGTGACCTGCTCGACGCCGGCGCCACGCTCGTGGGGGTGGGGAGCGAGAGCTTCCGAGACCCCTCTGTGGGCGGCCGCATCGCCCGTGAGCTGGGCGGCGTTGCGCAGCGCACCATGGCCGATCGTTAAGCCGCAACGAGCGGAAACCGGCCGCCCTCCAACGGTCCAATTGAGACGCACATAGCGTCTCTGGGAGCGATCTGATAAAGACGAAAACCCCTGCAAACATGCGGCCACACCGTCCACCAGCCTCGATGTCTCTGAACCTCAGGTTGAGATTGAGATGAATTATCGACTTTTGCTTGATCGCGTGGCGCTGGTGTGTAGACTCGCCGCCCATGACGACGGCGACCGGAACGACGTCCTCCAATGCATCCACAGCGCCCGAGCGTTCGCTCAACCAGCGCATGGATGCGCTCGCCAGAGCCAACCAGATTCGCATCCAGCGGGCCCAGCTCAAGCGCGACCTGAAGTCCGGCCGCCGCTCCATCCACTCGTTGCTGCTCGAACCCCCCGAGTACGTCGAGACCGCCAAGGTCTTCGACATGCTGCTGGCCGTGCCCAAGTACGGGCGGGTGAAGGTCAACAAGATCCTCGCCCACTGCCGCATCGCCCCCAGCAAGACCATCGGCGGGCTGTCTGAGCGCCAGCGGTCTGAGCTCGTCTCGCTCCTCCACCACTAGCCGATTCCCACCGAGGCCGCGACTAGGCTGGCGGGCGTGGCGCGCGTGTTCGTAATCACAGGACCCTCCGGCGTGGGCAAGGGCACGCTGATCCGCGGCCTCATGGAGCGCGAGCCGCGACTGCAGCTGTCCGTCTCGGCCACCACCCGCCAGCCGCGCCCGGGCGAGCGCGACGGGGTGGACTACCACTTCCTCACGCGTGAGGAATTCGATCGGCGGGTGCAGCGCGGCGACTTCGTGGAGCACGCCGACTACGCCGGTCGCAGCTACGGCACGCTGCGCTCAGAGCTCGAGGATCGGATCGCGGCGGGCGTGCCCGTGGTGCTCGAGATCGAGGTTCAGGGCGCCCGCCAGGTGCGCGCCGCGATGCCCGAGGCCGTGCAGGTGTTCATCGCGCCGCCCTCCCTGGACGCGCTGCGAGCGCGGCTGGTGGGGCGCGGCACCGACGACCGCACGGAGGTGGAGCGCCGGCTGGCGGTGGCCGAGCAGGAGCTCACAGCGCAGCCGGAGTTCCGCCACGTGGTGGTCAACGATCGCCTCGATGAGGCCCTGCAGCGTCTCAGCGACGTGGTGGCCGCCGAGCTCGACTGACGCCCGCGCCGACTACACTGGAGGTCACCCCTTACAGAGAGGCAGTCAGAAACCGTGATCTCCCCCCGCATCGACCGTCTGCTCGAGCAGGTCGACTCCAACTACGCCGGCGTGATCGTGGCCGCCAAGCGCGCGCGCCAGATCAACAGCTACTACCACAACCTCGGCGAGGGCACCTTCGACGAGTTCCCGCCGCCGATGATCGACACCGCCTCCAAAAACTACCTCACGATCGCCCTTGAGGAGGTAGCAGCAGGAAAGATGAAGTACCACTACAGATAGGGCCCGCGGCGCAACCCCAGCGCCAGCGCTTGCCAGCAGCGGCTCGGCGCTCTACAACCTGAAGGTCATGTCCCGGATCCTGCTCGGCGTCAGCGGCGGCATCGCCGCATACAAGGCGCTCGAGCTGGTGCGTTTGGCGACGGCGGCTGGGCACTCGCTGCGCGTGGTGCAGACGCCGACCAGCAAGCGCTTCGTCGGGGTTGCGTCCTTCGAGGCGCTCACCGGCGCGCCGGTGCTGGTGAGCGAGTTCCAGCCCGACCCGATGCGGGGCGCCTTCCCGGGCCAGCCGCTGCCGCAGCAGGCTCCGCTCAGCCACCTCGAGCTGGTGGCTGGCGCAGACGCATACCTGATCGCGCCCGCCACCGCCAACACGATCGCCAAACTCGCGGCGGGCCAGGCCGACAGCCTGCTCACGAGCTGCGCGCTGGCGGCGCGCTGCCCCGTACTGGTGGCACCCGCCATGAACAACCACATGTACGAGCACCCGGCCACGCAGGCCAACCTGGGCACGCTGGCTGCGCGCGGCGTGCAGATCATCGAGCCGGGAGTGGGGCGCCTGGCCTCAAAGGGCGAGGAGGGCGTGGGGCGCCTGGCCGAGCCCGCGCGGCTGCTCGAGGCCGTAGAGCGGGCTGTCGCGGCCGCGCCTGCCGGGGGGCACACGAGCGCGCCGGGGAGCTGGACCGGGGTGAGGGTGCTTGTCACCGCCGGCGGCACGCGCGAGCCAATCGACAGCGTGCGCTTCCTCGGCAACAGCTCCTCCGGGCGCATGGGGCTCGCGCTGGCGCAGGCGGCGCAGCTTCGCGGCGCGGAGGTCACGCTCGTTGCGGCCAACGTGGCGCTGCCCACGCCTGTGGGGGTGACCCGCCGTGAGGTGGCCACGGCCGCTGAGCTGCAGCAGGCCTGCGAGCGCGAGTTCGCGGCGTGCGACGTGCTGCTGATGGCCGCCGCGGTGGCGGACTTCACGCCCGCGGCGCCCGCGCGCGAGAAGATCAAGAAGGCCGAGCGCACCACGCTGGAGCTCGTGCTGGAGCCCACCGCGGACGTGCTGGCGGGCCTGGCGGCACAGCGGCGCGAGGGCCAGACGCTTGTGGGCTTCGCCGCCGAGCACGGAGGGGACGCGGTGCGGATCGCGCGCGGCAAGCTCACCGCCAAGGATCTCGATGCGCTGGTGGTCAACGACATCTCCCGCACCGACATCGGCTTCGATGTGGACAGCAACGAGGTGACCATCCTCACGCGCACGCGGGCGGCCGCCAACGGAGGCCATCCCGCCGTGGACGGCGCCGGGATCGGGGAGCTGAAGGTGCCGCGCGCGCCCAAGGCGCAGGTCGCGGAGGCCATCCTGGACGCCGTCGAGGGCCTGCGCGCCGGGAGATAAAATGTGCAGATGGAGAGCGTCTACGACCTCTACCAGCGCGGCTGTGACCTGCTCGACCACGGCGACCACCAGGCGGCGATCGTGCCGCTCAGCAAAGCGCGCGACCTCGAGCCGAACAAGGCCTCGATCCGCGAGGCGCTCGGTCGCGCGCTGTTCCACGCGCAGCGCTACGAGGGCGCGGCCGCGGAGTTCCATGCGGTGGCAGCTCACGCGCCCACCAACGACTACGCGCTGTTCTGCCTGGGGCGCGCAATGCAGCTGCTGGGACGCCACCGCGAGGCCTGCAAGCCGCTGGCGCTGGCCTGCTCGCTGAGGCCCGAGCGGGCCGATTACCGGCTGTATCGCGATCGCGCTCGCCGCGACGCCGAACGGGCCTGACCGCGCCATGTGCGAGTGGTGGGCGGAGGTCCCGATGCTATGCTCGACGCACAGCTTTCGTGCCGGATCGCAGGATTTGGCAAGCAGTACCGAGAGTGGGCGCCCGCCCGCTTTTTTTACGTAACGACCCAGGTGATGCAAACCAGATGAGCCCACTACAGGCAGACATAGAGACCCGCCTCGCCGCCAGCGAGCCAGAGATCGAGGTCCTCCTCGCAGAGGTCGTGGGCGGTCGCTGCCTGCGCGTGTTCATCGATCACCCGGACGGCGTCACGCTCATCATGTGCGAGCGCGTGACGCTGCTGCTGAGCGACCTGCGGGAGCGCTACTCGCTGGAGGTCTCCTCGCCGGGCACAGAGCGCCCACTGACCAAGCCGGCCCACTTCCGCCGATTCGTCGGCAGCCGCGCCCGCGTGCGCACGCGCCACCCCCGGCCGATGGCCGCGTCGGGCGAGCGTGGGGCCAGGCCGGTGCAGAGCTTCACGGGAGAGCTCGTGGGAGCCTCCGAGGAGGAGGTCACCCTGGCCGCCGACGGGGGCGTCATCGCGATCCCCTACTCGGAGATCCGTCGTTCGAACCTGATCGAGGAGTAGAGAGCCATGTCACGCGAAATCCTTGAGGCCATGCACGCGCTTGCGCGCGAGAAGGGCATCGAGCCCGAGAAGCTGATGATCGCCCTCGAGGACGCCCTCCTCTCGGCCTACAAGAAGCAGCCCGACTCGGCCAAGTACGCGCGCGTGGAGATGGACCGCGACACGGCCGACTTCCGCGTGATCGAACTGATCATCCCCGAGCGCCTGGAGGCGCACCTGATCGTGGAGACGATCGATGAGGAAACCACGATCGACCCCGAGACGGGAGAGATGCGCGAACCCGAGGAACCGGAAATCGACCCCAAGAAGTTCGCCGAATACCGCGACCAGATCGACGAGCGCGACGTCACGCCCGACGACTTCGGGCGGATCGCCGCGCAGACCGCCAAGCAGGTGATCCTGCAGCGCATCCGCGAGGCCGAGCGGGACATGATGTACGAGGAGTACCGCGACCGCGTGGGCGAGCTGATCACCGGCATCGTGCAGCAGTCGGACTCGCGCTACACACTCGTGCAGCTGCGCGAACGCGTGGAGGCGCTGCTGCCCAAGTCCGAGCAGGTGGAGGGCGAGCGCTACGACCACTCCCAGCGCATCAAGGCGGTCATCAAGGAGGTCTCCCCGTCCACCAAGGGGCCCGCCATCATCGTCTCCCGCCGCGACCCCGAGCTGATCAAGAAGCTGTTCGAGCTGGAGGTTCCGGAGATCGCAGACGGCCTCGTGGAGATTGCCAACGTGGCCCGTGAGCCCGGCTACCGCTCGAAGATCGCGGTCATCTCCCACACCGACGGCGTGGACCCGGTCGGCGCCTGCGTGGGCCCGCGCGGCTCGCGCGTGCGCATGGTCGTCTCAGAGCTTCGCGGAGAGAAGATCGACATCATCCCCTTCAACGAGGAGCCCGCGCGCTTCGTGGCCAAGGCGCTCTCGCCCGCCCGCGTGCGCGAGGTGCTGGTGGACGACGAGGCCAAGCAGGCCACCGTGATCGTGCCCGACGACCAGCTCTCGCTGGCCATCGGCCGCGAAGGCCAGAACGCGCGTCTAGCCGCGCGCCTGACCGGCTGGCGCGTGGACATCCGGTCGGAGACCGAGTTCGCCGCCGAGGAGGCCGAGCACGGCTACGAGGAGGAGGAGGTCCAGGGGCGCTGCGCCGCCATCCTCTCCAACGGCCGTCGCTGTCCCAACGCCGCGCTCCCCGGCTCTCGCTACTGCGGCCTCGAGAGCCATCAGGCGCTCGCCGGCATCGCCACCGACAACATCGCCGACCTCGCCGCCGGCGTGGCCGGGGACGAGGGTGCGCCGGCCGTGGAGCCCGCCGATGCCGACCCGGCCGAGCCGGAGCAGATCGCCGATCAGCCCGCCGGCGAGGAGCAGCACGTGCAGGCGCACCAGCAGGCTGCCGGGGAGCAGGCGACATAGGCCGGCATGTGCCCCGGCGCCGCTGCGTAGGCTGCGGGCGCGTGGCGCCCAAGAGCGAGTTGGTGCGCATCGCCACGGTGGCCAGGCGCGGCGGCTCGGGCGGCATGGCGGTCCTGGATGGCCACGGCACGATGCCGGGTCGGGGCGCCTACCTGTGCCGCGCACGCGAGCTGGGCGCCCCCGGTGGGCCCGCGCCGGCCTGTGTGGCGTTGGCGATGAGAAACAGCGGGATCGCGCGCACACTGCGCGCCCGTGTGACGCTTGATCCCAAGATCGTAGAATCGGTGAGTCCATGAGCAAACGTCGTGTCCATGAAATAGCCAAGGAGCAGGGCCTCTCCAGCAAGGAGCTGTTGGAGAAGCTGCACGCTGCCGGCGTGGAGGCCAAGGCTGCGGCCTCCTCCGTGGACGAGGCCGCAGCGCTGAGCGCGCTCAGCGCGGGCTCTTCGCCGAGCCCCAACGGGGGACCCGTACCCGCATCGGCCACGGCCGTGGCCACCCCCAAGGCGCCCGCCGCGCCCAAGGTCGCCGCCGGCGCAACGACCGCGCCGCCGGCCGGTGTCCAATCCACCCCCGCTCCCGCACCCGCCTCTACACCCGCACCCAGCGTTGCGGCGCCCGCCACGGCGACTGCGCCCGCCACGGCCGAGCCGGCCTCCGCAGCCCAGCAGGGATCCGCGGTCCAGCCCGCCACTGCCGCACCAGCCGCGCCCGGCAGCGCAGCCGAGCGCGTGCGCCCGACGCGCGACTCGCGCACCGGCGAGCGCACCCCTGGCGACGTGGGCCCGGGAGGTCGGCGCCGTGTGGTGATCGACTCCCAGGCCTCGCGCCGCCAGCAGGGGGGGCCCTCAAACCAGCCGCAGCGGCGCCCCCGCCGCGGGCGCCGCAGGCGCGGCACCTACGACGAGACGATCGCGCCGATCGACACCGCGGCGCTGGAGGCCACGGACCTGATCCGCGTGAACTCCGGCTCCACGGTGAAAGACGTGGCGGAGTACCTCGGCGTGGCGGTGCCAGAGGTGATCAAGAAGCTGATGTCGCTGGGCGAGATGGCCACGCTCACCCAGACGCTCTCCGACGACGCCATCCAGGTGCTGGCGGACGAGTTCGACAAGGAGATCGAGATCGTGCACGCCGCGGACGACGTGGAGGTGGAACCGGTCTTCGAGGACGCCGAGGAGGACCTCGTGGAACGCCCGCCGGTGGTGACGATCATGGGCCACGTGGATCACGGCAAGACCTCGCTGCTGGACGCCATCCGCGAGACGGAGGTGGTGGCGGGCGAGGCGGGCGGCATCACCCAGCACATCGGCGCCTACCAGGTACACCACGCGGGCAAGTCGATCACCTTCCTGGACACCCCGGGCCACGAGGCGTTCACGGCGATGCGCGCGCGCGGCGCCAAAGTGACCGACCTGGCGGTGATCGTGGTGGCGGCGGACGACGGCGTGAAGCCCCAGACCGAGGAGGCGATCGATCACGCTAAGGCGGCTGAAGTGCCGATCATCGTTGCGGTCAACAAGATCGACAAGGAGGGCGCGCAGCCCGAGCGCGTGCGCACCGAGATGACCCAGCGTGGACTGCAGCCGTCGGAGTGGGGCGGGGAGATCGAGTTCGTGGACGTGAGCGCCAAGACGCGCGAGGGCCTTGACTCGCTGCTGGACACGATCCAGGTGGTGACCGACCTGGAGGAACTGAAGGCCAACAGCGACACGGAGGCCTCGGGCGCGGTGATCGAGTCCAAGCTCGATCCTGGCAGGGGCCCGGTGGTGACGATCCTGATCCAGCGCGGCACGTTGCGCGTGGGCGATGCGCTCGTGGCGGGCGCGCACTTCGGGCGCGTGCGCGCGATGCAGGACTTCATCGGCCAGCGCGTGAAACGCGCCACGCCGGGACAGCCGGTCGAGGTGCTTGGCTTCGACGGTGTGCCCGAGGCGGGCGAGCACGTGCGCGTGGTGGAGAACGAGCGCCGCGCGCGCCAGCTTGCGGGGGAGCGCGCCAACCGCCTGAAGACGGAGGCGCTGGCGCGCCGCTCCGGGCGCAAGGTGTCGCTGGAGGACGTGTTCAAGCTCGCCCAGGAGGGCACCGTCAAGGAGCTGGGCCTGGTGGTCAAGGCGGATGTGGCGGGGTCGCTGGAGGCGATCGAGGACGAGATCGCAAAGCTTCCCCAGGAAGAGGTCAAGGTCAACATCATCCACCGGGGCGTGGGTGGCATCAACGAGTCCGACGTGATGCTGGCGGCGGCCTCGGAGGGCGTGATCCTCGCGTTCAACGTGCGGCCCGTGGGCGACGCGCGCCAGATCGCCGACCGCGAGGGCGTGGAGATCCGCTCCTACGCAGTGATCTACCGCGCGATCGAGGAGCTGCGCGCGGCCATGCAAGGGATGCTGGCACCCGAAGAGGTGGAGACGCCGCTCGGCCAGGCGGAGGTGCGCCAGCTGTTCAAAGCGTCGCGCATCGGCACGATCGCGGGCTCGTTCGTGACCGAGGGCAAAGTCACGCGCGGCGCGCGCGTGCGCGTGGTGCGCGAGGGCACGGTGATCTACGACACCACGATCGAGAGCCTGCGGCGCTTCAACGACGACACGCGCGAGGTGGCAAGCGGCTTTGAGTGCGGGATCGTGCTCGCGAACTTCCAGGATCTCAAGGAGGGCGACGTGCTGGAGACCTATGAGACGCGGCAGGTGGAGCGCGAGCTGTCCTCCTGAGCCGCCGCGAGAGGGACGCGCGGCTTGGCGGGGAACTGGACGAGTACGATGAGCGATGGACGTATGCGTCGGGTGGACGAGGCGATTCGCCAGGTGATCGGCGATGCGGTGGCAGCAGACTTGAAAGACCCCCGAGTGGGATTCGTAACCGTGACCGATGTCAGGACCAGCCCCGACCTCCGCCAGGCTCGCGTGTACGTGAGCGTTCTCGGCGACGGCGGGCGACCGTCTGAGGCGGAGCAGCGCCAGAGCACGCTCGCGGGCCTGAGCAGCGCGCACGGCTACCTCCAGGGCCGGGTGGCCAGCGAGCTGCGGCTCAAGCGCACGCCCACGCTGGAGTTCATCTATGACGAGACCACCGATCGCGCGCTGCGTGTCGAGGAGCTGATCGAGGAGATGGGGCACTCGTGAGCTGGCCCGCGCCCGCGCAGGCCGCGCGCGAGCAGGTGATCGAGCGGATCCGCGAGGACGGTCGCTTCGTGCTGGCCACGCACGAGAACCCCGACGGAGACGCGCTGGGCTCGCTGGTGGGCATGCAGGGCCTGCTGCGCGCGCTCGGCAAGGACTCCTCGATGTTCATCGGCGGGGCGGACCTGCCGCTGCCCGCGGAGTACCGCATGCTCGCGCTCGACGGTCTCATCCAGGAGGCGCCGGCGGACATCGCGGAGCGCACGGTGGTGTTCCTGGACTGCGGCAACATCGACCGCAACTCCGCGAGCGTGCTGCGCGACGGCAGGCACCTGCTGAACGTGGACCACCACCACGACAACACGCGCTTTGGCACGGTCAACCTGGTGGTGCCCGAGGCGTCGTGCACGGCGGAGATCGTGTGGGAGCTGATGCGCGGCCTCGGGGTCTCCGCGACCGCGGAGGTGGCAGAAGCGCTGTACATCGGCCTGATCACCGACACGGGGCGCTTCATGTACGAGAACACCGGCCCCCCCGCGCACGTGATGGCGGCTGACCTGATCGAGGCGGGCGTGGACGTGCCGGGTGTGTACCGCCGTCTGTACGAGGGGGTGCCGATGGGCAAGCTCGCGTTGCTGGCGCTCGCGCTCGGCCAGGTGCAGCGCTTCGACTCCGGCGAGCTCACCATGGCGAGCCTCAGCGCAGAGGACTTCGACAGGGCGGACGCGGAGGAGAGCTACTCCGAGGGGATCATCGACCATCTGCGTGCGTTGGCAGGCACGAAGGTGGCGGTGCTGGTGCGCGAGCTCTCAAGTGGCGAGCGCAAGGGCCAGCACAAAGTGTCGCTGCGCGCCACCGACGACGATGTGGACGTGTCGATCATCGCCCGGGCGCAGGGGGGCGGCGGGCACCGCCGCGCGGCGGGCTTCTCCACCACGCTCGAGCCGGGCGAGCTGGCAGCGTTCCTGCGTGAGGCCATTGCCGCACAGCTGCACGCGTCCGCTGACGGGCACGCCGCTGCCAGCATTGCCTGACCGGCCGGCGGCCGAGCCGGAGCGAAAGGACGCTCACATGGATGCCGTGGACGGCGTGCTTCTGATCGACAAGCGGGCGGGCATGAGCTCCCACGACGTGGTGGCGGCGGTGCGGCGATCGCTGGGGGGCGTGCGCACTGGGCATGCGGGCACACTCGACCCGTTCGCCACGGGGCTGCTGCTGGTGCTGGTGGGGCGCGCCACCAAGGCCCAGAGCACGCTGATGGCGCTGCCCAAGCGCTATGAGACGGTGGCGCGGCTCGGCGCGGTGTCCACCACGGGCGACACCGAGGGCGAGATCACCGAGACCGGGCGCCTGCCGCTCGATCCACCGCTGCTGCCCACAGGTGAGATCCGCCAGCGCCCGCCCGTTTACTCCGCTGTGAAGATTGGAGGGGAGCGCGCCTATCGGCGCGCTAGGCGTGGCGAGCGAGTGGAGATGCCGGAGCGGATCGTCACCGTTCATCGCTTCGAGCAGCTCTGGCGCACCGCCGGCGAGGATCAGCATCCCGCGCGCGGCCCGCGCGCTGCGTTTGCGATCGAATGCGGCTCGGGCACATATGTGCGCTCGCTGATCGCGGACCTCGGCGACGCCTACTGCGTCGAGCTGAGGCGCACCCGCATTGGCCCTTTCGACGTGAGCGAGGCCGCGCAGCTGCCGCCGCGCGGGACGCGCTGGAGCGATGCGCCGGTGATCGCGCTGGCGGACGCGCTGGAGATGGCCCGCCAGTACGGCGCGGGCGCCGCGCGTGGCGGCCAGCGCGAGAGCGCCCCGCCGACCGCGAGCGTCGGACCGCAATAGGCTTTGCGCCCGTGAAGATCACTCCCCTGCCCGAGGTGCGGCGCGCAGAGCAGCGGAGCGTGGCCGTGGGCACGTTCGACGGCGTGCACATGGGCCACCGCGAGGTGATCGCCGGCGCTGACAGCGTTCTCACGTTCGACCCGCACCCCGTGTCGGTGGTGGCGCCGCAACACACCCCCAAGCTGCTCACCACGCTCGAGCGCAAGGCCGAGCTGATCGCCTCGCTGGGGGTGAGCGAGATGGTGGTGATCCCTTTCGACGCGGAGTTCGCGATGCGCTCAGCGGCGAGCTTCATAGAGGACGTGCTCGTGGACGCGCTGGGGGCCACGCGCGTGGCGATCGGCGAGAACTTCCGCTTCGGCCACAAGGCCCAGGGCGATCCCCAGCTGCTTGAAGCGGACCCGCGCTTCACGACCGTGGTGCACCCGCTCTTGGAGGTGGACGGCGAGGTGGTGTCCTCGAGCCACATTCGTGGGCTGCTGCTCGCGGGCGAGGTGGCGGAGGCCAATCGCCTGCTGGGCGTGCCGTTCCAGATCAAGGGCGTGGTGGCCCACGGCGACGCCCGCGGGCGCGAGCTGGGCTTCCCCACCGCCAACCTCGTGCCCGAGGAGGCGCTGGCCTGTCCCGGCCACGGCGTGTACGCGTGCCTGGCCGACGGGCGCCCGGCGGCGGTGAGCATCGGCGTGCGTCCCACCTTCCAGACCGGCAGGGCGGAGCTGATCGAGGCCTACATCCTCGACTTCGAGGGCGATCTGTACGACAGCACGCTCGAGCTGCAGTTCCTCGAGCGCCTGCGCGGCGAGCGCCGTTTCGACAGCGCCGAGGCGCTGATCGAGCAGATGCGCGAGGACGTGGCGCGCACACGCGAGATCGCGCGAGCGCTCTGAGCGGGACCGCACGTCTGCTACCGTGCCGGGGCCATGGCAGCCATCACAAGTGAGCGCAAGCGCGAGATCGCAGCGAAGTTCGGGGCCAACGAGCAGGACATGGGCTCCACCAAGGTGCAGATCGCGCTGCTGACCGAGCGCATCAACCACCTCACCGAGCACCTGCGCGAGCAGGGCAAAGACCACCACTCGCGCCGTGGCCTGCTGATGCTGGTGGGCAAACGCCGCCGCTTCCTGGACTACCTGGCCCGCCGCGACCTTGAGGGCTACCGCGGGCTAATCAAAGAGCTAGGCCTCCGTAAGTAGTGAGCGTTCTCGCGCCCGGCACGCCTGCGCCGAGCTTCAAGCTCGCGCGCGCTGATGGGGAGACGTTCACCGAGCAGGATCTCCGTGGTGCGACCAGCGTGCTGGTGTTCTACCCGTTCGCGTTCAGCCCCGTGTGCACCGACCAGTTGCAGCTGTATGAGGAGGTACGGACCGAGCTCGAGGGCTCGGGCGGGCACCTCTACGGCGTCTCCTGCGACTCCACGTGGGCGCAGAGCGCCTTCAAGGACAAGCTGGGCGTGGGCAGCGAGCAGCTGTCGGACTTCGAGCCCAAGGGCGCCGCATGTGCGGCCTTCGGCGTGCTGCACCCCGGCGGCTTTCCCCAGCGCGCGCTGGTGATCACCGGCGCCGACGGCGTGGTGCGCTGGAGCTATGAGGCCGACTCGCCCGGCGAGCTGCCGCCCGTGGAGCTGCTGCGCGAAGGGCTCGCAGCGGCCGCCGCTCAAAGCTGAGCCCATCGCAGCGAGGCCTCCCGCGTCCGCTAAGCTCCCTTCGTTCGGAGATTAGAAAATGAAACGGACCGCCGACCGACGGGCGGAACAGGAAGGCAGTGAATATGAGTAGTGACGTGACGCGGGTTTCCGTGGAGATCGCTGGTAGCGAGATCTCGTTTGAGACCGGCAGGATGGCCAAGCAGGCTTCGGGCGCAGTCGTGGTCCGCCAAGGCGACACGATGGTCCTCGCGACCGCTGTTGCAGGCTCCCTGCGCGATGTGGACTTCCTCCCGCTGACGGTGGATGTCGAGGAGCGCATGTACGCCTCCGGCAAAATCCCCGGATCCTTCTTCAAGCGCGAGGGACGCCCCGGCGAGAAGGGCACCCTCACCGCGCGCATGATCGACCGCCCCATCCGCCCGCTGTTCCCCAAGGAATGGCGCTATGACACCCAGCTGGTGGCGATCCCGCTCTCGATCGACCACGAGCACCCCTACGACATCCTTGCGATGAACGGCGCATCGGCCGCGCTGATGATCTCCGACATCCCGCTGCCCACGCCCGTGGGCGCGGTGCGTATCGGCAAGATCGACGGCAACTTCGTCGTCAACCCCAACGAGGCCGACATGCTGCCCGACGCGGAGAACGCGTCGGACCTCGATCTGATCGTGGCGGGTACCGAGGACGCCATCCTGATGGTGGAGGCGGGCGCCAACGAGATTCCCGAGGCTGAGATCCTCGACGCGCTCGACATCGCCCACGCCGAGATCAAGAAGCTGTGTGCGCTGCAGCGCGACCTCGCAGCCAAAGTCGGCAAGGAGAAGAAAGTCTTCGAGGTGATCCAGGTCGACCAGTCCGTGCTCGACGCGATCCGCTCCTCGCACGGCTCCGAGCTCGACGCCGCGACGCAGGTTGAGGACAAGCTCGAGCGCCAGGACGCAACCAAGGCCGTCGAGACGGCGATCCTCGAGCAGCACGCCCCATCGGCGCCGGAGGGTGCCGGCGAGGAGCAGCTCGTGGCCGCCAAGCAGCAGCGCGCGGCTGTCCAGATGGCCTTCGACAAGCTCGAGAAGTCGATCATCCGCGAGCGCATTGCGGTGCACAAGAAGCGTCCCGACGGGCGCGGCGAGAACGAGATCCGCGACATCTCGATCGAAGTGGGCGTCACCCCGCGCACGCACGGCTCGGCGCTGTTCACGCGCGGGCAGACGCAGGCGCTGAGCGTGGTGGCGATGGGCACCCTCAAGGAGGAGATGCGCCTCGACACGCTGGGCCTGGAGACCAAAAAGTACTACTGGCACCACTACAACTTCCCGCCCTTCTCGGTCGGGGAGGCGGGCCGCATGGGCGGCGTCAAGCGCCGTGACATCGGCCACGGCGCGCTCGCCGAGCGGGCGCTTGCGCCGATGGTGCCATCGATCGAGGACTTCCCCTACTCGATCCGCGTGGTCTCCGACATCCTCGAGTCCAACGGCTCCTCCTCGATGGCCTCGGTGTGCGGCTCCTCGCTGTCGCTGATGGACGCGGGCGTGCCGATCAAGCGTCCGGTTGCAGGTATCGCCATGGGTCTGATCAAGGAGGGCGATGACTACATCGTCCTGACCGACATCGCCGGCGTCGAGGACCACCTCGGCGACATGGACTTCAAGGTCGCCGGCACCGAGCGCGGCATCACTGCGCTGCAGATGGACATCAAGATCACGGGCGTCACCTTCGACATCCTGCGCGACGCGCTCTCACAGGCCAAAGAGGCGCGCACGTTCATCCTCGGCAAGATGGCCGACGTCATCGGCACGCCGCGCGAGCAGCTCTCGCAGTTCGCGCCGCGCATCCAGACGATCCAGATCGACCCCTCCCAGATCGGCCTGCTGATCGGCAAGGGCGGCGAAACGATCCGGGGCCTCTCAGAGGAGTTCGAATCGCAGATCGACGTCAACGACGATGGCCAGGTGCTGATCTACTCCGCCAACGGCGACCTCGGCGACGCGCTCGTGGAGCGGGTGCGGATGATGATGAAGGAGGTCGAGGTCGGCGACGAGTACGACGGCAAGGTCGTCAAGACGACCACGTTCGGCGCCTTCATCGAACTCGCCAAGGGCACCGACGGGCTGCTGCACATCTCAAACGTCTCGCCCGGCGAGCGTGTGGAGAGCGTGGAGGACGTGCTCAACAAGGGCGATGAGGTCAAAGTGCGCGTGGTCGAGGTCGACCGCGAGCGCGGACGCATCGGCCTGCGCCTCGCCCACGACCCCGACATCGCAGGGAAGTCCGTCGAGGAGCTCGCGGGCGTCGGCACCGGCGGTGGTGGTGGCGGCGGGCGTCGCGACGGCGGCGAGCGCCGTCCGTCGAGCAACGGCCGCGAGCACTCCGACCGCGGGCCGCGTCGCGGCGGCTCGGGCCGGCCCCGGCGCGACCGCGATTGACACGCACCCCGAGGGGCACACCCTGACGGGCACAAACGAGCGGGCGTCGGGCGTGAGCGCCGAGCACCGCATGAGCACGCTGGGCTCCGGCGTGCGAGTGATCACCGAGCGCGTGCCCAGCGTGCGCTCGGTGGCGCTCGGGTTCTGGATCGCCACCGGCTCGGCCGCCGAGCACGACAGCGAGGCGGGTATCTCGCACCTGCTGGAGCACATGCTCTTCCGCGGCACCGATCGCTTCGGCTCGGAGGAGATCGACCAGATCTTCGACGCGATGGGAGCCGAGATCAACGCGGGCACCGACAAGGAAGCCACCTCGCTCTACACACGCGTGCTGGACCGCCACATCGAGCGCGCGTTCGACGTGATGAGCGACATGATCTGGCGCCCGCGCTTCGGCGAGCTGGACGCCGAGCGCGAGGTGGTGCTCGAGGAGATCGCGATGTACGAAGACGATCCCCAGGACCGCGTCTTCGACCTGCTCGGCCGCGCGATCTTCGGCTCGCATCCGCTCGGGCGCGCGGTGATCGGCACATCGCAGGTGGTCGGCTCGGTGAGCCGCGAGCAGCTCGCCGCGTTCCACCTCGAGCGCTACCTGCCGCAGAGCATCGTGATCGCCGCCGCCGGCTCCATCGACCACGACGCGCTCGTGGCGATGACCGAAGCGGTGGAGGCCGAGCGGGACCGCTCGCTGGCGGCCGATGAGGCGCCGGCCGGCGCCCAAGCGCGAGCCCTCAGCCTGCAGGCGCCCGTCTTCCAGCCGCGTGTCAGCTTCCTCGAGAAAGACACCGAGCAGTACCACGTGTGCGTGGGCGGGGGCGGGATCGCGCGCGATGACGAGCGCCGCTTCGCGCTGCGCGTGCTCGAAGGCGTGCTCGGCGGCACCTCCTCCTCGCGCCTCTTCCAGGAGGTCCGCGAGCGCAGGGGCCTTGCCTACTCGGTGTTCTCCTTCTCCAACCTGTACGCCCACACCGGCGAAGTTGGGCTGTACGTCGGCACCAGGCCGGAGAACATCGCCGAGGCCGTCGCCGTGGTCGCCGAGGAGCTGCAGCGCTGCGTGGAGGACCCGGCCAGCGAGGAGGAGCTCCTCCGCTCCCGCGAGAACCTCAAGGGCCGTGTGGTGCTGGGGCTCGAGTCCACCGGCGCGCGCATGAGCAGGCTCGGCGCCTCGGTGCTCGGCGGGCTGCCGATCCTGCCCGTGGGCGAGCTGATCGAGCGCATCGACGCCGTGGGCATTGAGGAGGTACGCGAGCTCGCAGCCGAGCTGTTCGCGCCGGTGGGCCTGTCGGTGGCGGGGGTGGGGCCGGATGAGGAGCTCTTCCGCGCCGCCATCGGGCCGCTGGTGGGCGACGCCCAGTGGGCCGCGCGATGATCCGCGTGGCGGTGTCGGGGGCCGCTGGTCGCATGGGCCAAGCGGTGTGCGCGGCGGTGGGGGAGGCCGAGGACATGGAGCTGGTGGGCCAGGCGGACCCGCTGCTCGGCGTAGGCATCGAGCAGGTGCTCGCAGGCGCCGAGGTGGTCGTGGACTTCAGCACGCCCTCCACCGCCGTGGAGAACGCGCTGGCCTGCGTACGCGAGGGCGTACACGTCGTGATCGGCACCACCGGCTTCGACGTCGCCGCCCTGGAGCCCGCTCGGCTGCGTGACTCCGGCATCGACCCCACGCGCGCCAACGTGCTGATGGCGCCGAACTTCGCCATCGGCGCGGTGCTGATGATGCGCTTTGCCCAGGAGGCCGCGCGACACATGCAGAAGGCCGAGATCGTGGAGCTCCACCACGACGCCAAGCTAGATGCGCCGAGCGGCACCGCTGCGCGTACCGCGCAGCTGATGGCCGAGGCGAGCGGTGGCGCGCCGCCGCCGATCCACTCGGTGCGCCTGCCCGGGCTCGTCGCCCATCAGGAGGTCATCCTCGGCGATGTCGGCCAGACGCTGTCCATCCGCCACGACACCGTCAGCCGCGAGTCGTTCATGCCCGGCGTGCTGCTTGCCGTCCGCCGCGTGGGCACGCTGGCGGAGTCGCCCACGATCGGCCTCGAGAAGCTGCTGTTCTAGGGAGTGCCGGGCATCGTGGAATACTGCAGCCGATGAGCGACCTCGGAGCGATCCTCACCGCGATCGTGACCCCCTTCGACGCCGAGGGGCGCGTCAACGAGGATTCCTTCGTGGCGCTCGTGCGCCACCTCGCCGATCATGGCTCTGACGGCTTCGTCGTGGCCGGCACCACCGGTGAGGCCTCCACGCTGAGCGAGCAGGAGCAGCTCGGGCTGATCGAGCTCGCCGTGGCCGAGCGCCCCGCCGGCAAGACGATCGTGGCGGGCACCGGCACCAACGACACGCGCCAGGCGGTGCACCTCACCGAACGCGCCACCGAGCTCGGTGCCGACGCGATGCTTTCGGTCACGCCCTACTACAACCGCCCGAGCCCGCTTGGCCTCAAGCGCCACTATGAAGCCGTGGCCGCCGCCACGGACAAGCCGATCCTCCTCTACAACATCCCGGCCCGCACCGGCACCAACATTCCCCCGGACCTGCTCGCCGAGCTCGCTGAGATCGACGGGATCGAGGGCGTCAAGCAGGCCAACCCCGACGAGCTGCAGCAGATCGACGGCCTCGCGCTCTACGCCGGCGATGACGCCACCTTCGCGCGCGCGCTCGACATCGGCGGCGCGGGTGTGATCTCGGTGGCCAGCCACATCGTGGGGGACGAGCTGCAGCGGATGGTCTCCGAGCCGCAGCACAGGGCGGACATCGACGCTTCGCTGCGCGACGTCTTCCAGACGCTGTTTCTCACCGCGAACCCCACCTGCACCAAGGCTGCGCTGAACATGCTCGGGCACGACGTGGGCGGCCTGCGCCTGCCGCTCGTGGAGGCCACCGAGGAGGAGGCCGCCGCGGTCCGCGGGATGCTCCAGCGCCACGGCCTGCTCGTCGGCGGCAGCCCGGTTGCGAGCGCGCTCGCGTGAGCTCACGGCTGCGAGTCCTGCCCCTCGGGGGGCTGGGAGAGATAGGCAAGAACATGACGGTTGTCGAGTTCGACGACCGCATCGTGGTCGTGGACGTGGGCCTGCGCTTCCCCACGCCCGAGATGGTCGGCATCGACCTCGTGCTGCCCGACTTCGCCTACCTGCGCGAGCGCGCCCGCGACATCGAGGCGATCGTGATCACGCACGGCCACGAGGACCATCTCGGCGCGCTGCCGTGGGTCCTGCGTGAGCTCGGCCAGCGCAACGTCCCCGCTGTGTACGGCGGCGCGCTCACGATGGCGATGGCGCGCTCAAAGCTCGACGAGCACAAGCTGCGCGACGTGGAGCTGGTTGAGGTCGAGCCGGGCGAAACACTCGAGCTCGGGCCGTTCGGCCTGGAGATGGTGCACATGACCCACTCCATCCCGGACTCCAACGCGGTCGCGCTCGAAACCGAGCTCGGCACCGTGCTGATCACGGGCGACTACAAGTTCGACCAGACACCCGTGGACGGACCGCCTGCGGACGTCTCGCGCCTGGCGGAGCTGGGGCGGGAGGGCGTGCTGCTGCTGTGTGGCGACTCCACCAACGTCGATCGCGACGGCTTCTCCCCGTCGGAGTCGGTCGTGGGGCCGCACCTCGAGGACGCCTTCGCGCGCTGCAACGGCCGCATCGTGGTGACGAGCTTCGCCTCCAACATCCACCGCGTCCAGCAGGTGGTGGACGCCGCCGAGGCGCTCGACCGCAAGGTCGCGCTGGTGGGCCGCTCGATGCGCAAGAACGTGGGCATCGGGCGCAACCTCGGGCACATCGAGATACCCGACGGGATGCTCGTGGGCGCGCGCGAGATCGGCGACCTGCCCGACGAGCGGGTCGTGATCATCTCAACCGGCTCCCAGGGCGAGCCGCTCTCGGCGCTGCGGCGGATGGCCTACCGCGACCATCCGCAGGTGGAGCTCAAGCGCGGCGACTCGGTGGTGTTCTCCGCCACTCCGATCCCCGGCAACGAGCGCGCGGTCAACGAGACGATCGACCGTCTCTACCACATCGGCTGCGACGTGATCACGCCGCGCGACGCCCCCGTGCACGCCTCCGGCCACGGCTACGCCGAGGAGGTCAAGCTGATGCTCAACCTCGTAAAGCCCCGCTACGTGATGCCGTTCCATGGCGACTTCAAGCGCCTGCGCCTGCACGCGCAGCTGGCTGAGGCGGTGGGCGTGCCCCCGCGCGACATCTTCCAGGGCGACAACGGCCTGCCGCTGGAGATCGATGAGCGCGGCGCGCGCCTGGGAGCGCGCGAGCACTCGGGGATGATCTTCGTGGACGGCGTGGAGATCGGAGAGCTCGCCGACGTGGCCCTGCGAGACCGGCGCATGCTCTCCGCTGATGGGATCTTCGTGGTGGTGGTCACGATCGCCGGCGAGGACGGCAGCTCGGTGGCCGACCCCGAGGTGATCTTCCGCGGAGTGCCCTTCCTGGACGAGGCCGACCAGCTCCTGGAGGAGATCCGCAGCACCGTCGATGCTTCGCTGGCGCGGGCCGCCAAGGAGGAGATACGCGAGGTCGATCTGCTGCAGCAGACGCTCCACGACGATCTCGCGAAGCTAGTCTATGACCGACTGAAGCGGCGGCCGATGGTGCTGCCCGTGGTCGTTGAGGTCTGAGTAGGCGGGCAGGCGCACCACGAAGCGCGCTCCGCTGCCCTCCGCGTGCTGCTCAAGGTTGACGCTGCCGCCGTGGGACTCGGCGACCGCCTGCACGATCGCGAGGCCCAGGCCGAAGGAGCCTCCGCGGTCCCCCGCGCCGCGCACGAAGCGCTCGAACAACGTGGGCGCGAGGTGCGCGGGCACGCCGGGGCCGTCGTCCTCCACCACGAGCTCCACGTGGTCGCCTACGGTCGCGGCGGTGACGCGGATCTCGGTGCCCGCGGGCGTGTGGCGCAGGGCGTTCTCCAGGAGGTTGATCACCAGGCGGTGCAGCTCATCACGCGCGCCCTGCACCATCGCGGGGTGGACGTCCAGGGAGATCTCGTGGTCGCCGCTCACCGGCCCGAGCTCGGCCGCGACCTCCACCACCACCCGGGCCACGTCGCACGGCTCGTGTGGCACCGCGCGCGCCGCATCGGTACGCGCCAGCAGCAGCAGGTCGGCCACCAGCCGGCGCATGCGCTGAGAGGAGCGCAGCGCCGAGGTGGCGGCGTCGCCCTGATCGCCGTGCAGGGACTCCGCCAGCAGCTCCAGGTTGGCCAGCACGCTCGTCAGCGGCGTGCGCAGCTCGTGCGAGGCGTCCGCCACGAACTGGCGCTGGCGCGAGAGCGCCGACTCGGTCTCGCTGCGGGCCGCATCCAGCTCTCGGAGCATGCTCTCGAGTGTGCGCGCGAGCTCGGCGACCTCATCGTCGGCCTGCGGCTGGGGCACGCGCCGCGAGGGGTCGCGGGTGCGCGCGATCTCCGCCGCGGTGGAGGTCAACGCCGCGATCGGCGCCATCGCGCGGCGCGCGATCGCCATGCCGGCCATCAGCGCGAACACGCTGCCCGCGAGCACGCCCAGGAACAGGAACAGCTCAACGCGCTTGACCGTGGCCTCGGTGCCGGCCACCGGGCGGCCGTATTGCACGATCAGGCGGCCGAGCGTTTCGCCATTTGCCAGCCCCACGAACACCACCTTCGTGATCACGCGATAGCCGTGGGAGACCGTGGTGCCGGGTTGCGCCGGGAACGCGGGCGCGCCCGCGGGGTACTGGGCCTCGACCGCGCCCGCGATGCTGAGGATGCGGATCACCGCGTGGTCCGCCGGCGAGGCCAGGTACTGCAAGGGCTGGGTGGTGAACGTGCCCTTCACCGGGTTGACCGTGATCTTCAGCTCTCCCGGCAGCTGTTTGGCCGTGTCGGTGACCTCGCGGTTGAAGTCGTTGCGCACGCGGTGAACGGTGAGCGAGCCGATCGCCACCGCGAACGCGCACAGGATCACGAACGTCAACAGCGCCGACACCCCGGCCAGGCGCACGCGGATGGGCAGCCGGTCGAAGCTCGCCGAGATGCGCACGCTGGCGCTGCGCAGCGCCGCCAGGGGCCTACGCACGAAGGACGTAGCCGGCTCCCCGGATGGTGTGCAGCAGGCGCGGCTCGCCGTCGGCCTCGAGCTTGCGGCGCAGGTTCGAGACGAACACCTCGATGGTGTTGGTGGTGGAGAAGGGGTCATAGCCCCACACCTCATCGAGCAGCCGCTGGCGCGAGATCACGATGCGCTCGTTGCGCATCAGGTACTCCAGCAGCTCGAACTCCCGCTGGGTGAGGTCGATGATCCGCTCGCCGCGCAGCACTTCATGCGTGTCGGCGTTGAGCGACAGGTCGCTCACACGCAACGGCGCCGAGCCGCGGGGCGGGCGCCGGCGCAACAGCGCGCGCATCCGCGCGAGCAGCTCCTGGCGCTCGAAGGGCTTGACCAGGTAGTCGTCCGCGCCAGCGTCCAGGCCCTCCACGCGCGACTCCAGCGCGTCGCGAGCGGTGAGGATCAGGATCGGCACGTCGTCGTCGGTACGCAGCGCGCGCGCCACCTCGAGGCCGTCGAGCCTCGGCAGCCCGAGGTCGAGGATCACGAGGTCCGGGGCGAAGGAGCGGCCCTGTTCGAGCGCGCTCTCGCCGTCGGCGGCCGTGCGCACCTCATAGCCCTCCATGCGCAGCGAGCGCTGGAGCGCCTGGGCTATGTCCTCGTCATCCTCGACCACGAGTACACGAGGTGCGCGTGAGAAGTCGTCCATGGGCTCTGTTTAGTTGCG
>Ga0210403_10001561_pt1 | contig 21649 bp, 34 predicted proteins | sample IncBWC19MmetaG_FD_150863 | JGI IMG/M metagenome (GOLD analysis project Ga0210403, IMG submission 150863) | Forest soil microbial communities from Barre Woods Harvard Forest LTER site, Petersham, Massachusetts, United States - Inc-BW-C-19-M | ecosystem: Environmental > Terrestrial > Soil >... | reverse complement strand
CGCCGCATCCAGATCATCGGCGCCGGCCCGAGCAACGTCACCCAGATCGAATCCAAAGCTGCCTGAACCGGACTCAGGCGACTCGGATCGATCGAAGCCGCGCGGGGTTTCCCCGCGCGGCCACCCTCAACTCGTCCAGATTTGGAGGCAGCCATGCGGCCGACGACCGCCCTCGATAACAACGTTTTCGATTTCAACGCTCTCCTTCATCCCGGCACCACGTTCGAACATCCACGGGACGTAGTCTCCCATCCGAACCTCAGCCTCGCCGATAAGCGCGCGATCCTGGCTTCATGGGCGTCGGATGCGTCCGCGATTGCGTCGTGCCCGTCGCTGCGGGCACCTGACGGCCTGAAGGCTCCAGTAACCATCGACGAGATCCTGGATGCGCTTTGCGCTCTGGATGGAGGTCCGCGCAACCCACCCGGCGGCAAGCCGATGCGTCTGCGCTCGACCGAGCGGCGGGCGGCCGCTTAGGAGGAAGTCATGCAAGAACTCAATCCTAAACCCGTTTGAGCAGGGGACGCGATGAGGGGGCGGAAGCGTTCAGCGCATGAAGGTAGTCGGGACTGAAATCGGCTACCGCTTCGAGGTCGTCGCGCCGAAGTAGTCGCACGATCTGACCCTGCCACTCGATAAGCTCCTGTCGCCTGAGTTCCTGGATCGTGCGGTTCACGTGAACGGTCGATAGACCGCAGGCGTCCGCAAAATCTTGCTGCGTAAAGGGCAATTGGAAACTCTCGTCATCCAGCAACCCAACCATCTCCAATCGGACGGCGAGCTCGCACAGCAGATGCGCAATTCTGGGCAACGCCGGGCGTGACCCGAGATTCTCGACCCATTCGCGATAGATGGCCGCATGGATCAGCGTCTCACGCCAGAAGGCATTCGTGAGGCTTGGAGAGGCCGCCAGCATCTTTCTGAGATGCGCGTGGGTTATGAACGCGAGGGTCGACGGGCCGACGCTGCAAACGTCATGGTCCATGACAGGCAGATGCAATGTGTGAAGGTCTGGCATGTCGCCCGGTACATAGAAGGACGAAATCTGGTTGCGCTCGGACACGATCTTTTGACGGGCGAGGAAGCCGGTCATGACGACAGCACATCGGGCAGGCGCGTCTCCCTGGCGCAGCACGTATTCGCCGTCGCTCAGCGTGTGAATCGCATGGGGCATCGATGCGAGCCTGGCTTGATCTTCCCCCGAAACGCCGACAACGGCCAGCAAACGGGCGATCAGCTTTCGATGGGGCATGTACCGCTCTCTTCTTCAGGCCCACAAATCGTCTCGCAGCCGCTGACGCCAACGGTCGGGGCCGGAGATGCGCCTATCAGCGCACACAAGCGAAGCCATTTAAGCTCAAAAACATGCCGCTCGCCAGATCGATGCTGTATCGGCTCACATTTCCGTTGCGGTGCAAATCCTCTGGCATGTCGCTGAATTACGCACCACCTGATATTCGGGACCTCCTTTTCGACCGCGACGCCGGTGGCGAAGTTCTCCCAGCACCCGCCAAGAGTTAGGAACGGCTCATGCCGTTCCCGTATTCCAGGTTATGCCAAGGTTCTATTTCGATTTCGATGACCACGGCGGAACCTTCATCGATAAGGATGGAGAGGAATTTGCCGACGTCGATGCCGCCAAGCGAGAGGCTATGGCCGCGCTGGGCGATGCCGCCCGCGATTTTTGGCGCAGCTCCCCTGGCGGGCGCTTGGCAATTTCTGTCCGGAGCGAGTAAGGCCCAATCGTTGAACTGTCAGCGACGTTTGAGGCTAAATCACTGAAGTGAGGCCGCCCCGATCATGGCCGAGCACGCGGCGAATTGGAGACTCCGTCGAACCGGATCGTGCCGTAGCGGTAGAGCCGCGGCACGACAGCCGCATTGCGCTGCCAAAGAAAAAGGCCTCAGACGATTGCTGGCCGAGGCCCCACCCCTTAGTCAGAGCATTGAACATCACCAGCGCGGCGATGCGTCATTATCACGCGGTCACGCCTCATCATGCACTAACATTTGTTAATCGCGGCAGTCGGGTGACTCCCTACCGCTTCGTCGCTTTCCCGAAACCCGTTTCAAGCCGATCCAGCAGGGATTTCTGGCCCTCGATGATCTTCGATCGCGCCGTTGCGAGATCGAACCATTGGGCGCGGTCAACCTCCGGAAAGACCTGTCGCCGGCCGCTGCGCGGCGGCCATTCGATCTCGAACGTATTGCTCCGGATAGTTTGGACATCGACATCGATTTCAGCCGCAAACGCCGTGACCGTCTTGCCACCGCGCTGCCGGACTTCGCCGAGCGGAAACGCCTCGTTGGTCATCTCGATGCCGAGTTCTTCCAAAAATTCCCTGCGGGCGACCTCCTCCGGATTTTCGCCGGCGCCATATTCGCCCTTTGGAATCGACCAGGCACCGATATCCTTGTTGCGCCAGAAGGGACCGCCCGGGTGAACGAGCAGAACCTCGGTCATTCCCTGCGTCCTTCGGAACGCGACAATACCGGCGCTTCTTGGAGGCATGATGCGCAACGATCCAGTTCTCACGCACTGGCGTAGCACGTCTCGCAACAGGGTTCGAGGAACGATGCGCGGCAGATCGAGGAACACGCGTGCCTCTCGCGGTTTGAATTGGGAAAGGTCGGAATTTTCCATGAGCCCTGGTAACGAAACCGGATGGAGCGGAGCCGCGTCGGTGCTGCTGCGGTCCTATGTCGCGGATTTGCGCAGTTGGACGGCCGGGATCGCCGTCGGCTACGCGATTGGCGTTGCGCTCGTAGTGGGCGGCGTGTTGACGGTCCTCGCCGGAGTCGCGGTCGGCGTCATCGCGCTTTTCCACTTCATTGAGTTTCGCCTTGGCCCTGAGCCTGCATACGCCATCATCGGCGGCGGTTTTCTTGTTCTTGGATTGGGTTTGCTTTTGGCGGGAATGGCTGTGATGCGCCGGCGTCTGCCCTCTCCTCCGTCGGCGCGGCGGCAGGCGGATGCGGCAAGGCAGGTGATCATCCGGCCCGCGGCGATGCGGCTTGCAGCCGGTGTTGATGCCGTGGACTCTGTCAGAGCGGATTTGGCAACACGGGTGATGGCCGGCGCAGCCGCGACACTGCTGCTCGCGTGGATCGTCGCTTCGCGTCGGCAGGTGCGACGGTGACCAGGCGGCCCATCCTGCTCATCGCGGGCACCGTCCTCGCCACGCTGGCCGTTCAGCGACATCTGTCAAGAAGCTTGCATGCTGCCGCGTCCATCCCGGGAGATGCGATGCAGGTCTCGACCTCCAGGCACTTGCCCGACAACGCCTCCGAAAAATGGAAGCAAGTTGCGCTCGGCACCTACGAACGGATCAATCGGGACCGTATTCTGGCGACCGCCGCTGGCGTCGTCTTCTACGGCCTGCTCGCGATCTTTCCCGCGGTCACGGCGCTGGTTTCGAGCTATGGATTATTGGCCGATCCGGCGACGATCGCCGCTAACCTGCAAAGCCTGGCCTTGATGTTGCCCGAGGGATCCTTTGCGATTGTTCGGGACGAAATCGGGCGCGTCGTTGCCGGGAGGGACGGCACACTTGGTATGACCTTCATCTTCGGTCTCGTTCTTGCGATCTGGAGTGCCAACGCCGGCATGAAGGCCGTGATAGATGCACTCAACATTGCTTGCGAGGTGGAAGAAAAGCGCGGATGGGTCCGACTGAATCTGGTCTCGCTCGCTTTCACGGTGGCGGCCCTGGCGGCAATCCTAATCATGGTGGCCGCGGTGATCGGCGTGCCACTCGCGCTTAAGCATGTCGGGCTCGACCATCAGGCTGAGCTCTTGCTGCAAATCGGCCGCTGGCCACTGTTGGCGCTGGTTCTGCTGATCGCGCTACTGGTTCTATATCGTTGCGGTCCGAGTCGCCGGTCATCGAACTGGTGGTGGCCGGGCGCGGTGACAGCAGTTGTTTTGTGGCTAATCGGTTCGGCGCTCCTATCGTGGTATTTGTCGAATTTCGCAAACTACACCGCGACCTATGGCTCGCTGGGCGCTGCCATCGGTCTCATGATTTGGATGTGGATGTCGGCGATCATTGTGCTTGTTGGTGCGGAGCTCAATTTGGAGATCGAGACCGCTCACCAGCGATAACTCTTCATCTGGCACGACGAGATGGCGGCCATTCTATCGGCGTGAATGAAAATCGCCGCCGGATCATGTCGTCCTTCAGCTGGTCCGCATATTGTTTCATCGCGTTGCCGGCCAGGCGTCGGCCGCCGAGCCTGACGTCGGCCATGGCTTGCCGCCTCAAGCTCTCGTAAATCGCAAGCAGGCTTTCGTCCGTCGCATCGGTCAGGTGCATCGAACATCCGCCTCATATGTTGGGCACCACGGTTCCTGCCCGGTCGCCGGTCCCGGTCATGGCAGGGTGCCTGGCGACCGGCGCCAGGAGCTGCGACGTCCATTGAAGCGGTTGGCGTGCAGCATCCAACCGGACAGCGGCATGCCGTCGCGATGCCGCGCGCCGGCCTCCGCACCTGCCCATGCCGCGACGGCGCCGAGCAGGAGTGCGGTCGCGACCGAAAAGGCAAGGATGATGGTGCTGGCGCGCACGCGCGCGATCGCGGTCCTTGAATCGGCAATCACGGTGTCGACGCGGCGCTCGGCATCCGCGCCCGCGAGACCGGTCGTGGCCGAAACGAGTTGAACGAGGTAGGCCCGGTCATCGGACGAGACCCCGGTGTGGCTCGAAGATGTCATCAGCACGCGGCCAGCCTCGGCGCGCAGGGGAGCGAGGTCGAGATTGGGTGGCCGCCGCGCCGATCGGAACAGATGGTCAATCTCATAGCTGAGAACGGACGGCTCGGTTGTCGTCGCCGGCTGGGTGAGGCTGGTCGGCCGGCTTGCGCCCATCGCCACCAGCGCTGCGAGTGCCACGCCGAGAACGATCGCCAGCGCCCACGAAGCGATGCCATGCAGGCCATCCCGCTTTTCTGCATCACCGGTGGCGGCCTCGCCGTAAGGCGTACGGCAGCGGCCGGCCAGATAGCCGCCGCAACCGAAGCTGATAAGGGACTGCAGGATGAGAAAGATGCCGGACAGCAGCCAAAGCGCCACCGAAGCGTCCCGCCACGTTGGTGCTGCTGAACTGATGCCGAGGCCGATGGTCGTCCCGAACGTGACCAGGATTGAGGACACCGCACAGGCCGCGAGGGCGCCAGCGATGATTGGCGTCCACTGAAGTGTCCAGCGATCGTGGGTGGGCCGCTCGGCGGCCAGCGTTTCCATCTCAACCGTTTCGATGCTCATTGCCACCGATCCTAGCGAAGGCCGAAGAACGACAGGATGGCCATGATGATCACGATCAGCCCGATTAGATAAATCAAACCGTCCATGGTTTCCTCCTCCATGAGGGCGATGCCTGTTTAAGCGCAACTGGTCAGGAAGGTTCCTAACGGAAGTGGGGGCGATTTGGACCCGATCGCGCAGATAGCCGGACGTGTCGCCGGCTCCACCAGGCCGCGACCGAAATGACGCACCAGCCGGCCGCAGCAGCGGTGAAGGCCGCCAGCGCGTATCGTTCTACAAGCAGCGAAAAGATCAGCGCGAAGCCGAGCATGCCGATGCTCCCGAGTGACGCGCCGGCGGCATCGAGGGCCGCCGCCTGCTGGCCGCGCCGTTGCCCGTTAACGCCGGCGTCGCGCTTGCGTCGCTGCTCGTGTTTTTCGATCAGCGTGGCGCTGGCGCAGAAGATCGCGGGCAGTGCGAGAAACAGGCCTCCGATCGATGCGCCAAACCGGCTGCTGATCACTCCTGTAGCGACCGTCGCCATTCCGCCGAGCACGAAGCGGATAAGATATTCATACCAGCGTCCATCCTTGAGAGGTGAGGATGAAACCTTGACGATCACGTCCCCGCTCCGGCGAGAAGGTGCAGACCCAGCGCGACGAACAGCCAGGCAGCAAGTGCTGCAATGGTCGCGGGAAGCGCGTTCCAATGCCGACGCGTCAGGAGCTGGCAGACCAGGATGCTGTAGATGAAGAGCGCAATGGCGCCCCAGACCATCGCGCGACCTTGCGTTGCGGCATAGCTCGACCCGTGCTGGATCAGCGAGATGCCCAATGTCGCCAAGGCAACCGACGGAGCAGCGCCGAAAAGGCCTGCAAAGCTCTTGGGACGCAGGATGTCACCAAGCAGCGCAAAAGCCGAGACGGCTAGGCCACCGATCAGAAAGCGGACGGCATATTCCATCAGGAACCCGATCCGTTGCGCCTATGAAGGTTCATCCACGGGTTTGACCTGATACCCTTTGGGAAGGATCTGTCCGCCTTCCTCGTCTGCGACGGGCACGTCTGTCACAAGACCCTCGATGAGGGCAGCTTCCCAAACCTCCTTTTCGGTGCGAAAAGGATTTCCGATCTGCTTGTTTCCTTCGAACAGCGCGTACATGGCAATCTCCAACAATCCGGCGACCCGAGCGCAGTTGGCATGCTTTTCTTCTCAAACCGCGCCGGGAGGCGGAGTTCCAAGGAGACGTTTGGCACAATTGTCTCATGGACCGACTCGGGCCGACCTCATGGAGCCTCGCGCCAGAGCCCGATAAACCTCTTCAAGCCCAAGCAGCTCGATCTGATCGGTGAAGCGCGCGCGGTAGAGGGTCATCAAGGCGTCGTGGCCCTGGTCGGACGAACTGCAAAGACCGTCCTCGACCACGACTGCGCGATACCCATGGTCGACAGCATCGAGCACCGTCGCCAGCACGCAGACATCCGTCTCCGACCCCGAGACGGCCGCCCTCGGCCTTCTGTCGAAAGTCCTTTGCGCGACGGCTAACCGTGCTACGGCAAGTCGGTTAGTGGGCTGACCTCTTGAAAACCTGTCGCGATTGGCCAGAGGCGTTGCTCGAGACGGCTAACGCCATCGCCGGCGACCGACGGCAACCCCCAACAGAAACGCGATCAGCAGGGAGCCCAGCGGCGCTTCTCGCGCTATGTTGCTCAGAACACTCAGGGGCATCCCCGGCCTTTGGGCAGCTTCGAAAGAACGCTTAACGTGACGGGCGGTCTCTTCCAAAACCTCAATGACTTCAGTGACGACGGGCTTCGGTTTTGGCGGGGGATCTAACCCGTCGTAAATCAAGGGGGCGATCGGGATCTCGTCACTCACGAGCTGGTCTCCAATCTCATCGCTGCATTTGTCCCTAATACCGCCAGCGCCGGGGCGGACGGCTCGGCGGCCGCATCAACAAGAGTGCAAGTGCAAAGCCGACGGCGCCAGCGATCACAATCGAGCCCAGTGGATTCTCCTGGACTCTCTGTGCGAGAGCTTCCGAGCCATCGCGGAGCGTGTCGCCGCTATTTTCATACGCCTTCTTCGCGTAGTTGGTCGCCGCGCCCGTTGCATCTCGTGCGATGTCTTTCGCTTGACCATACAGCTCCTGGGCGGCTCCCGTTGCCTGGCGAGCGAGACCATCTGCCTGAGCCTTTGTGTCACCAGCGATGTTACCGACGGTACCTTCCACCTTGCCGGCAAAATCCTTTGTCGAACCGGTAATCCGATCTTTGTCCATGGCGCGGCTCCTCCAAATCTGTGTTGGAGTGCTAACGGGTCGAGACGATCACAGTTCCTCAACGGCTCGTACTCCTTCGCTAGCCGTGGTGAACGCGGTGGGTAGGACCACTGCGATCGAATAACCGCAATCAAGGAGCGGGAGCGCGAGCCACGCTTTTGCAATCCGACTACTAGACATCCGCGCTACGTCGGGCGGCTTTTCGTGGGAGGCAAGGCTAGCATTTGAAAGCCGATTGCGGAGGAACCAGACGTCTCCTTTCGCATTCCAACTAACGGGGCTTTCATGGAGGACACAATGGAACGAGGACTTTTGCTCTGGCTGCTTGGCGTGCCTATCCCGGTAATCATTCTGTTGTGGTTGTTCTTCGGCCACTGACGGCAAACGCCGCTTGGCGGAGCTAATCTACTTTCGTCCGAGCTTGCTTGCGGAACGCTTCGATCTGTTCGGGCTCCTTGTCGTCCAATGTTGCGAGATGATTCTTTCCCTCACCTTGCGCTTGAAGCAATTCATCAAGCTTGGCATGAATGGCTTGCGTGTCCCGATGCTCCGAACGCTGAATGAAGAGTGTCATCAAGAGCGTAGCGACGCTTGCAACAGCCTGCCAGTTGAAAGACTCCCAGTCAAAGATCAACCATAGGCTGATAAAAACACCCACCGCCGCAACGGCCAAAGGGCGGGACAGCCAAGCCCCAGCATTCGTCAGAAAACGACTTAGATGCATATAAGCTAAGGCGCGGCGCCTCGGATAGTTCCCTGTCGCCCGGGCGAGACCCATGCGGTCGCTAGAGCGCAACCCTGCCACTGCCGCGGATATGGCTGGCGCTGGGAGCGCCATGCCGAGCGGGACGAGGCAACCAAGCGCGACCGGTTCGGTCGCACCCGTCAAGAGCCCCGCGCGGACCGTTGGACAGGGGTATGACGGGAAGCATAGTCCTGTATCGCCATATGGACGAAATGAAGCTTGCCGACCATCACGCCAGAAAGCTCGAAGGGATATGCATCATCCAGACCCAATGACCGGTTGAGCTCGTTGATCGAGTACGCAAAAAGGGTCCAGGAGGCTAACAGCGCATTGAAATCACTTTCGAGGTAGGGATCTCGAAGGGTTTCGAGCGACCGAGAGTCCAGGGAAAGCGGAAGTCCTGCCACGGAATCGAGGGCAGAGACGATATGCAGAAAGTGGGCGAATGTTTCAGCCCAGTCCTCCCAGGGATGGGAGCTCGCATACTCCGTGATGAAAGCGGCCCGGTCATATGATGGTTCGGCGCGACCATGATAGTCCTGAAGGGCCGTCTGATAGTTTCGGGCTTCGTCCCCGAAAATGAGCCTGAATGGAGCAATGAGCTTTGTCTTGGCGACAAGAAGGTCCCAGTAAAAATGACCGACCTCGTGACGAAAATGGCCGAGCAGCGTCCGGTACGGCTCCCTGAAAGCGATGCGTCGTGCTTCGCGTACGACGTCGTCAGCTTCGGCAAGGTTCAGCGTGATGAGGCCAGCCAAGTGGCCGGTCATGATCGGTCCATTCCCCGCATCTTCGGCAAGTACAGCGAAGTTGAGCCGGATGGAATCGTCCGACGCGAGAGGCAGCCCTAGTCGGCACAGGTCATAGATCAGTCGCCGCTTGGCCCCCTCAACCCGGCTCCATAACAGCCGGTTCTTCGACGAGCCAAGGTTTGGGATTGTGTGGGTCAGAGCGCACGAACAGCAATATTGATTTCGCTCTTCAGCCGCCCAGTTGCAGCTGATCAGGTCGCGATTTGAACATACTGTTGCGTCTTCCCTCGGACGAATCGTAAGCGTGGTCGGATCGAAAACGAGCGGCTGCCAACAATGATCGCATCGGATCTGCTCGAAGAAGATCCGGTGGCGGCAATTTGGGCAAAAAAGACTCCGCATTTCCCTCTCGCGGCAAACGGCGGGCGCCGCAGATGGCGGCAGCCATTGCCGTTCGCCCCATCGCTTTCTCTCTAAGCAACCTCAGATATCATCGCTTGGGCCAAGGGCCGCCTCTTGGCGGCCCTTGCGCGCATTATTATTCGACTTCCTGGATCACCGTACGCGTGCCCGGATCCACCAGCATCACGCGGTCGCCGGAATACACATAGCGATATCTGGTGAGCGAGGGACCCCAGTCGGAGGGGACCGCTTCGAGTTCGACGTCACTGGGCACCGTCCCGCCGACGATGATCTTCTCCTTGGTCACCACAGGCCGCACCTTGTGCTCGGACACGTAGGTTCTGATTTTCGTCCGGTATTCTGGCTCGATCTGAACGGTCGCGTGCCCGGTGCCGGTGGTCGTCGTGACGGTGCTCTGAGCCATGGCACCCGTCGATAACAGGACAACAGCAGCGGAAATCAAAAGCAACTTTCTCATGTGATCCTCCTGGGCCGCGTTATGCGGCCGCACAAGAACTTGCAGATTTCTCCAAAGTTCCTCTGAGAAAAGCTTTCGCTAGCCACGAAAAATAGGCCTGAAGGGAACTCTGCTGATCGTTTCACGGTTAAAATCTCGTTGGAGGACTACTGCGATGCAGTCAGACATCTTTCGTGAAAATGCAGAGAATTGCGCCCTCCTGGCAGAGGCGGCGTCCACTCAACCCGACTTCCTTCGCTACAAGAGAATGCAGGCCGCTTGGCTCGCGTTAGCTCATGAGCAGGATTGGCTGGATGGTAAAATAGGCCCGGTTCAGGTGCATGCGATGCCGTGGATGGCTTCCGCATCAGGCGGCGTATGAGGATATATTGCGTCGGGCGATAGAAAATGATCAGCCGATGGCGAACTACGGGTTTAACATGGAAGGTAGAGCAAACATCCCCGAAGGCGATCCGCTCGATCCGACGCCGGAATTGCCTGACGATACCCCGATAGATCGCATCGAATTTTCAACGCGTATTCACAAGGCGCTGATAGCAGCTGGCCTTAAGACGATCGGAGAGGTTCGCGAAACGCCCAACGAGATCTTGCTCAATCTGCAGGATCTCGGACCCAATTCGGTCTCCTATCTCCGCGAAGCGCTGGGCTTGCCATCATGTGATGGAGTAAGGTCATTAGAGAAGACGCCGCGCTGATGCGGCAACTCGATCGGCCGATCGCATCGGCCACGACTTATCGGACTATTCGGGCCTCGACGCGCGCTGCGGGACGCTTGGCTACTTTGTCGAATTTGCCCACGGATGTCCCCAACGCGGCATTCACGAAATCATGGATCTCGTCGTTAATCGCACCTCCGATCAGTACCCTGGTTTCGTGCCGCGCGCAGTTCGAGAGAATCGCCTTATCGCGGTTGGTACGTTGGGCGGACAAGTGACCGGCCGACGCCGTTGAAATAGCGCTGCTACCGGCCGGCAGATGTCCTGTCATGGCCCGGGAAGCCGGGTCTTGCCGCACGATGGCCCGCTGGGAGCGGGCCATCCCGACGTCGAGGTCCCTAAGCAGCCTCGGCGTTGACGGCCGAGACTGCGATCTTGCTCAAGGTCTCGTCCGTTTTCTTTTCCTCAGCGAGCGTCTGATCGAGCAGCTTGATGGCATCCTTCATGCTGAGGTGTTCGGCCCAGGTCTTCAAGGTGCCGTAGCGCGAAATTTCATAATGCTCGACGGCCTGCGCGGCTGCGAGCAAGCCGGCATCGAGCGCGGGCGCGCCCTTGTATTCCTGCATGATCTCCTCGCCTTCGTCGAGGATGCCCTCGATCGCATCGCACTTCTTGCCGCGGGCGGGCTTGCCGATGAGCTCGAAGATCTTTTCCAGCCGCTCGATATGTCCCTCGGTTTCGTCGTGATGCTTTTCGAAGGCGGCACGCAACTGGTCCGATGAAGCCGCCTTGGCGAGTTTGGGCAGCGATTTGTAAATCTGCTTTTCGGCGTAGTAGATGTCCTTCAGCGTATCGAGGAAGAGGGCGCTGAGATCTTTTTCCGACATGGAGTGCTCCTGACAAGACGGATGTTACGGGTTGCTTGCCAACACTGACGCACGCAGCGAGTTCCTAACCGATGACGTTCCGCCGCATCTGCCCCGCGAATAGTGCCCCAGTGCAGGCAGTGCGATGTTCGTGCTTGGAGTCTGCCGCGCAATTAGAAACGTTCCGAGCGATCGAGGGTTGGTCCTGCTCAAGCAACTGGAGACGCAAATGGCAATTAAGACCCAATCAACCCATTCCCGCCAGGACGTCGTCGGCGCCGGCGCAACCATGGCCGCCGCTTCAGTGACGCCTCCTTCCGGAGCGAAGGGCGATGGCGCCGCCACCGCCCAGGCGCTGACCGACCCGACCAGCAAATTCCCGAAACCGCCTTTCAAGAAGCAGTCGCAGCCATGGCCCGGCCTGGCGAGCCAAATGGACCCGCCGCCGGATCACGGCGAACATTCCTATCGCGGTTCCCGGCGGCTTCTCGGCCGCAAGGCGCTCATCACTGGCGGCGACTCCGGGATGGGACGAGCCGCGGCGATCGCATTCGCGCGCGAGGGCGCCGACGTCGCGATCAACTACTTTCCGAGTGAGGAGCCTGATGCGCGGCAGGTCATCGACTTGATCAAGGCCGAGGAGCGCAAGGGGCTCGCGCTGCCGGGCGATATCCGCGACGAGACGTTTTGCCAGGAGCTGGTGCGCAAGGCCGTCGAAGGGCTTGGCGGGCTCGACATCGTGGTCAGCAACGCGGCCAGGCAGCAGGCGCGTCCATCTATCCTCGATGTCACCAGCGAAGATTTCGATGCGACCATGAAGACCAACATCTATGCGCCGTTCTGGATCATCAAGGCTGCATTGCCGCATCTCAAGCCCGGCTCCGTTATTATCGGAACGGCGTCGGAGCAGGCTTACGATCCCTCGCCGGATCTCTACGACTATGCGCAGACCAAGGCGGCGACGATGAACTATGTGAAGTCGCTCGCCAAGCAACTCGGCTCCAAGGGCATCCGTGTGAACGGCGTGGCGCCGGGGCCGATCTGGACGCCTTTGCAAGTCTCTGGTGGGGCCTCTATGGAGAAGCTGGAAAAGTTCGGCAGCCAGACCTCGTTTGGCCGGCCCGGTCAGCCGGCTGAGCTCGCCTCCATCTACGTTCAACTCGCTGCCGCCGACGCCAGTTTCGCCACCGGCCAGATCTACGGTTCCGCGGGCGGCACTGGCCAGCCCTGATGATGGTTTCCCGATTCACCTACGAGCGGCGCGCCGGATCAAACGCAGCGGCCTCAGTTCTCGGGAAGCTGAGGCCGCCGGGCTGGAGTATCCAAGGGGTCTTGGATACGGCGAGCTAATCTGCGCAGCCAATCATAGTTCCTATCGCTCGATCCGAAGCGCGACCAAACGCGACGATCTCTCGCAATCAGGACGCCGAGCCCTGCGAGGACTTTTGACGCCTCTTGTGACCCGTGGCCATCAACGGCATCACCTCGCCTGGAGGATGGTCTCCGGGGCGCCCAACCAGGCATCGATGCGCTGAGCGGTTTCGGCCTGACGAACCTTGCGCCAAAGCAAAGTCTGTTCGGGGCCGGGGGGCAGGCTTCCCGCGCGCTTGCGCAACCGGTCGGCTTGCTGTGTCAGGCGTTCGGCCAGAGTGGTGGTTTGCTTGAAGCGCCGACGTTTCATCATGATTTCCTCATCCTGCATTGATCGATACAGGATTGCTACCGCTCCTCGCAGCGACGCGCGCTAACCTAAGTGAAAGCCGTCGCTTCCCTTGCGGGACGCCGATCGGCAAGCAGCAGACGGCCATCGATGCTGATGTTTACGGGATTAAGCCGATTTCTGCTGCTTCGTCGCCTCGATCAACGCCCTCCTCGCAACGACGGAAAGACCATCGAGAGTGGTGTTGCCTTTCCGCGCGCTTAACAAGAGCTTTTGCGCCACTCTCTTTCTCAGCTCATGATCGCCGCCGTGGTGACTCACGGCAGGCGTGTTCGAGTGCCACGTCCATCCTGGCTCTCGTTCGTTCGTCCAGCCTTGTCATGCTCGGTCCCTCCAGCCGCGGCGAGCGCGGACAAACAAAATTAGCAGCCGGCCAGGGCCGGAAACTAACATGCGATAATGTATTGCAGTGCGGGGCGAGGAACGAGCTGCGGAAAAGTCGCTTCTGGAGGCTAAGATGCAATAGAGCGGCCGGAATTCCGGCCGCTCGCCGCCGCACCGCATCAGCGTATTCCCAGCGCATTCTCCAATTGGCGCTTGGTCATCTTCGAGCGGCCTTCCACGTGTCGACGTTTGGCCTTCTCGTAAAGCTCCTGACGGGTGTGCCCATCAGCCTTTCGGGCGCGGGCAGTCGCTGTACGATGCCCTCGCGCGGTCTGTTTCCGGGCATTGCGGCCACCCATCGTGCGGGTGCTTTCCCGCTTCCGCGAGGCGCCGACATGCGACTTGCCTTCGCGCTCCTGCTGCGCCGTGCGTCCCGTTGCCTCCTTCTGCTCGGTCCGGCGAAGGTTGCGGCGATTGCGCTTGGCGCTATCGTATTTTGAGGCGCCCGCTTCCCGCAGCGCAATGGCGATCGCCTGCCGTCGGCTCTGAACCTTGCCGCCCTTGCCGCCGCGACCGCTCTTCAGCTCGCCGTGCTTGAATTCATGCATCACCCTGCCGGTGACGCGCTTTTGCCGGGATGATTCTGCCATGTTCGGCTCCTGTGTTTCTGTTCAAACCTGCTGCAACCGAAGGTGTTCCAACGAATTGGAACGAGAGGCCAGGGCCGCCGTTTGGCTGCTGAAAGTTGCGTAGCGAAGAGGAGGCGAAACCAATGGGAGTTGCCAACTACGACATCGTGCCCGTCGGCAAATTGTGGGGCGTCCAGCACGATGGGAAGGTCAACGGGAAATATTCGACAAAGGAATCGGCGTTCGAATCGGCGGCAGCCGCCGCTTCCATGGCGATCCATCAGGGCCATGAGGTGCATATCAGCGTGCCGAGCGGCGAGGAAAGCGGGGCCGCTTCGAAGGCTTTTTGAGGCCCTGAGTTACAGTCATCGTCCGCGCCTTTGAAAGGAGATCAACATGACACGGTTGCAGGAGAAGGCTCAGGCGCGCACCAAACAGGTCGTCGGCCAGATGATCGGCGACGACAAGCTTGTGGTCGAAGGCAAGGAGGAAGAACGCCGGGCAGAGGAAAAGGAGACGCCTGGCGATCGAGGCGACCAGAGCCAAGCGAAGTAGGGCGCCAGCCTAGCTCAACAGGAGTTCCAGCTTGAGCGCATCCGCCGGTGCCGCGCTTTTCTGATCGTTATCGAAATAGACAAAGACGTCGCATCCTTGCCTCTTCCAGGAGCGGATGCGCGTCGCCCATTTCGAAAGTGTCTGTTGACGATAGTGCCCCTTATATCGCCCGCCCGGACCATGGCCGCGGATGTAGACGAAATCGGCAGTGCGTTTCCAGGGAGCGGGGGCATCGTGATGGTCGGAAAGGCAGAGCGCAATGTTGTGTGCCGACAGGAGGCGCAGGACGTTCGGCTGGTACCAGCTCGGATGTCGGAATTCGAAGCTGTAGCGGCGCTTCCTCGGGAGTAGATCGAAGAAAGCGCTCAATCGTTCGGCGTCCGCCATGAAATTTGGGGGCAACTGAAACAGGATGGGGCCTGCCTTCGCGGCAAGCAGGCGCAAGCGTTCCTCGATCAGGGCCAGACTGTTGACGGAATTGGGCGAGAGACGTTTCCAGTGGGTGATGAACTTGGATGCCTTCCAGGCGAACACGAAATCGTGGTCGGTTTGCGCGCGCCAGGTTCTGACGGTCTCGAGGCTCGGCGTGCGATAGAAAACCCCGTTCAGTTCGGTGGTGGGAAACTGGCTGGCGTAATATGGAAGCTGGTCCTTCAGCGGCAGGCCTTTCGGAAAGAACGGCCCGCGCCATGAATCGTAGTGCCATCCCGAAGTGCCGATCAAAACGCGCGCCATGGCATCACCCGTTGAAGAAAGCATGCAGAGGAACTGTTGTTCCTAAAGCCAGGTCGCCGCACATTGGAACTACCAGCTCAGTTTTGCCGTTGGCGACAATCGAAGCCAGTAGCGGAATGTCCGATGAAATCGAAATCCATCAATGACGGTGTGGAGCGAACTTTTGTCCTGATCCTCGATCAGGGAGAAGAAGCCTTCAAATCCATTACCGAGTTTGCCGATCGGGAGAAGATCGCCGGCGCCTCGGTGTCCGCGATCGGAGCGTTCTCAAAGGCGGAAGTCGGCTGGTTTGATCTCGCCGCCAAGAAATACAAGCCGATCGAGGTGAACGAGCAATGCGAGGTGCTCAGCCTGATCGGTGACGTCGCGCAAGGCGATGACGGCAAGGCCAGCCTGCATCTGCATGCGGTGCTCGGTCTGCAGGATGGCACGCTGCGCGGCGGTCACCTTCTGTCGGGTTCGGTTCAGCCGACACTTGAAGTCACCATCACCGAAACGGTGAGCGACCTTCGCCGGATGAAGAGCCCAGATCTCGGCATCGCCCTCATCCGCGTCTAGCGCCGCTCCGGTCTACCTAAAACCGCGCGGGCAACGCCGTCATTGCTCACGGTGTTGCCATCGAATGATGCGGCCACCTGGACGATGGCAAATGGCAATAGGTAGTAGCGAAGCAGGTCTAGCAGTTTATGTTCCCAGCGTTTCCCGGCTACTGACGCTGCGTCACCTGCTGGTCCGACGACGTCACGCGCCAGACCGTGTTGCCGACATCATCGGCGATCAGAAGCGCGCCGCTCTTGTCGAGCGCCAGCCCGACCGGGCGGCCGCGCGCGTGATCATCGCCGTCAAGGAAGCCGGTCACGACATCCTGGGCCATGCCACTCGGCTTGCCGCCTGGAACGGCACGAACACGACCTTGTAGCCGTTCAGCACCTGCCTGTTCCAGCTCCCGTGCTCACCGACAAAGGCGCCGCCGCGATAGGACTGCGGCAGGCCGTTCGCGGTGTTGAACACCATGCCGAGCGGCGCCACATGCGAGCTCAGCGCGTAATCCGGCGGGATGGCCTTTGCCACGAGATCCGGACGCCGCGGCTGAACGCGGGGATCGACGTGCTGGCCGTAATAGCTGTAGGGCCAGCCGTAGAAGGCGCCGTCCTTCACCGAGGTCATGTAGTCGGGCACGAGGTCGGGGCCGATCTCGTCGCGCTCGTTGACGACGGTCCAGAGCGCGCCGCTCGTCGGCTCGAAGGTGAGGCCGTTCGGGTTGCGCAAGCCGCTGGAAAAAATGCGGTAGCGGCCGGTGGCGCGGTCGACTTCCAGGATGTCGGCGCGGTTCTTCTCCGCCTCCATCCCGTTCTCGGTGATGTTGCTGTTGGAGCCGACGCCGACGTAGAGCTTCGATCCATCAGGACTTGCGACCAGGCTCTTGGTCCAGTGATGGTCGATCGGGCCACCGGGTAGCGGCGTCAGCGTCTCGCCCGGCGCGGTGATCCTGGTGTCGCCGTCATGATAGGGGTATTTGACGATTGCGTCCGTGTTGGCGACATAGAGATCGTTACCGACCAGCGCCACCCCGAACGGCGAGTTGAGGTGGTCGAGGAAGACGCTCTGCTGATCCGGCACGCCGTCGCCATTGGAATCGTGCAAGAGCGTGATGCGATTGCTCTCGCCGGTATTGCCGCCCGACGTCGCCCAGGATTCGATCAAGCCCATCACGATTTCCTTGGGCCGCTTGATGGCGGCCGCCTTCGGAGCCTTTGGTTCCACCACCAGCACGTCGCCATTCGGCAGCGTGTAGAGCGATCGCGGATGCTGCAGGCCGGTAGCCATCGCCTGTATCTTCAATCCCTTGGTGACCGACGGCGTCTCGCCGTTCTTCCAGCCGACGACGCGGGCAATGTGCATCGGCGGCAACAGATATTGCTGCAGCTCGGGTAGGCTCGGATTGGCGCCGATCTGCGCCTTGGGATCGCCGCTGCCGTCATTGCATCCGGCAAGGCAGAGCAGCGAGCCGCACAGGAGAGTAGAGCGAAACAAATGCGAGCGCATCATCATCGGACCACTCCCACACCATGGCGATAAACCATCGCCCATCCGAGCCAGCCGGTGACGGGAAGGATCAGCACGGTGATGATCGAGAGAATGAGACCGGTGGGCACCACCGAGGTCCACGCATCTCGCGTATGTATCAGCGCGTTGAAGAATGCGAGCACCAGCACCACGACATTGCCGAGCGCGTGCGGCCAGGCCGGCGTCAGGGAACGAATGGCAGGGCTGCTCAGGAGATCGATGAGGCCAGCTATGGCGGCAAGCACGCCGACGATGACGCCAACGACCAGCAGCCAGGCTGAAAAATCTGCCCACATCATCTCGGCAGTCACGCAATACATGATGTCGGTGAGCAGCGCGCCGATGAGGCAGACGATGGGAACGGGCACCAGCATCGGATGGAGCGGATGATGCGCGATTTGCGCTGTCGAGTGCGGTCGCTCTTCATAGGGTAATGACGTCACGGCGAGCCTCGCGGAGTTTCCGATTTGCCAGGCAAACCAATGCAATCGACAGGGGTTCCTAGCGCGTTATGCGACCTTGGGCGGTTAAGCTTGCCAAAAAGACCCCGGCCGCAGGTGCGGCCGGGGCATCAAGAACGCGCAGCCGGCCGTCGGGAGGAACACGGCCGGCTGGCGATGAACCATCAAATCACGGGTACGCCGTAATAGTCGTTGAGCGCGCGCGTGGTGCCCGCATCGCCCCAGTTCCATTCATTGTCGCTCTGGTATTTCGGCGCGCCGCGAAGCTGGCTCTCGGTGATGCCGGTGCGGTAGCCGCCAAGCCGCGTGTCGTATTTGAGCGATTGCCAGGGCAGGGGATAGTGGTCGTTGCCGAGCCCCAGGAAGCCGCCGAAGCCGAGCACCGCGTAGGATACCCGGCCGCTCACCTTGTCGATCATCACCCGCTCGATCGAGCCGATCTTGGCGTCATCCGGCCCGTACACGGCCGTGCCCTCCACCTTGTCGCTGCCGATCAAATTGCCGAACTCGCGGCCATCCATCTCTCTTGCCGTCACTGCCATCGACATCTCCATATGTATCTGGCGGCAACCGGACACTGCCGCAATCTTTCCTGTCATGTCCCTAGCTCATGTCCCTAGCGCCGTAGGCGCACTGCCTTGGGTGCAGATATGGGCTTAATCCTTCTTGCGATTGTCGTTCATCTGTTCGGCCATCTGCAGATGGTGCTGCAGCGCCGGCAATGTCTTGCCTGCCCAGTCCTTCAGCTTGGCGTTCTCGCCGCCGTTTGCATAGCGTTCGAACAGCGAAACGGCGTCCTTGTGCGCGCTGACCTGCATGGGATCATAATCGCCGGCAAAATCGGCTGGCTTCGCGTCTCGCAACTTGCCGAGCTTCTTCTGCGAGCTGTCATCGAGCGACGGCGGGATGGCGGAGGTCATCTCTGCGGGGACCATTCCCTTCAGCTCGCTACTGGTCTTGGTATGGTCAGTGATCATTTGCTCCGCGAATTTCTTTTCGTCGGCGTTGCCCTTCTGCTGTGCGATCTTGGCGGCTTCGATTTCGAGCATGTCGCTCGTGGCCGCCTCCTTGATGAAATCTTCGGTCTTCGGCGCAATTCCGAGTGCGGAATTCACGCCGGTCTTTTCTCCCACGGACTGCGCAAGCGCGGTCGACGTGAGAAAGCCGGCGAGGGCAAGCGCGAGCATCGTCGTCTTCATGGGAAGCCTCCATGGGGTTTGAAGCGGAACACGGCGGCTTGTTGAAGGTTCCTAAGCTCGGCAGCCGCGGCGTCTCGATTTCCATCAGAGCCTCGACGGATAGGAACGCGCGGCTTCCCGGATCGTTGGTTTTCGCACAAACGCCAGGGAGATCCGTCATGGACTGGAACAGGGTTGAAGGAAACTGGAAGCAGGTAAAGGGCAAGGTGAAGGAGAAATGGGGCAAGCTGACGGACGACGATCTCGACGTCATCGCCGGAAAGCAGGATCAGCTCGAAGGGCGCCTGCAGCAGCGCTACGGCTATGCCAAGGACCAGGCCCAAAAGGAAGTCAACGACTGGTACGATCGCCAGAAGTGGTAAGCGTGAAGGGCCTCCGATCAGACCAGGCTGGTTGGGAACGCATCGGCGGAGCCGCTGTTCAGAATCCGTGTCATTTCCAGCGAGGGCGGCTCCAACGGTGACCCCAGCGAACTCGGCGTGATCGCGGGCGCTGCAATGAAACAATCCCGCCCGGCAAAGAGTGAGCGATGGCCTTCGTCACGATTCACCCGACCGCAGCGGACGTCGCGATTGCAAATGCGATTGCGGCGCATACGACCCCTTCTGCAGAAAAAGTCGCTGAGACGCTGACGTGGGGAGCCGACGAGCATCTCCTTATGGCGGCGGCTGCTGCCTGGTGGATTTACTCGCGCGGCCAGCCGCGCCGGCAGCGCAAGATAGTGGACCACGTTCTGCTCACGACATTGGTTGCATCGGGGCTGCCGCATCTCCTGAAGACGATCTTCGACCAGCCTCGTCCTGATCGGCTCACGGTGCGTGGCCATTGGCGTGGCGTGCCGCTTTCGGGTAATCGATGGGATGCATTTCCTTCAGGCCACGCGGTGCATGTGGGCGCGTTGGCTTCCGCCGCGTCGTGCTTGCCGAGACGGCAGCGCGATGCCGTATGGTTGGTGGGCATTGGCCTGGTTACTACGCGAGTTGTCTTGCTGGCGCACTGGACCACGGATGTGCTGGCTGGGCTTGCTCTGGGTGTTGTCACCGAACGTTGCTTGCGTCGGCTGACGGGCTTTGGGGAAAGCAAGAGGCAGCAGATGCCGACAGGCGCGAGAGCTGGTGCTCCCGTTACAAAGATCGGCTCCTGATTGGCGCACAGCACACGGTGCTGATGATGTCTTTTGCATAGCGCATCACAGGCACACGGCTTGGGTATGGCGGCACAGGGTCGCACCCGCCGGCCGCGAGAAGGCGCCGGGTCCACTATCAGGTACACTGGAAAGTCGCCATTCGGAAAATGATGGACTTTCAGTTAGATAGGCGAGAGTTCGATTCCGCCCCTGGCGATCAGTTTAGACGGTGGGGCATCGCGCAAGAACGGCGGCTTTCGGCGCACAATTACGACTTTGCCTAACGGTTTAGGCTGACCTTCGATAAGAAAACATGGCTTCAGAAATAGTGGGTTTCGCGATGTAGCGCTCCCCCGCTACCACGTATGACCCACTATTATAGCGGGCCTCCGGAAAGACACCCCCACCCACCAGCGCGGCGAGTTTTCGCTTCACCTCGACCTCGAAGCCTTGCCAGGGGCCCTTCGGGTGGACGATGATGCTGTGCACAAGCGCCCTGAAGTCGGCGACCAAGGAGCCGCGGTCGTGCTCCGCACCGGCGTGACCCGCCATCGTATCGGCGAGCTCATTGACGGTCCTTATATAGCGATCCAGGGTCGCCGGGTGCAGCGCGACGGGGACAGGCGCCTCTTCAAGCCTCAACGCGCAATCGCTCTTCCTTCAGCCCGGAGATCCGCTGCTTGGCGTCATCCTCGGAGATCACGTACTTGATCACGAGATCAATATTGCGCTGTCGCTCGCTTTCGATCCGATCACGTTTTGCCTCTAGCCGCGTACGCACTGCGGACGCATTCCCCGCAAGCCGCTCTCGCTTGCTATTATAGCTGCGCACGTACGTCTCGATCAGCCGCGGGTCCTTTAACTCCTCGGCCATCCCGCTGAGCACAAGCCTCTCGATATCGCGCAGGTAAATGATCCTGCGATTTGAGCAACTGCCGCTTTCGCGAACCGCCGAGCAGCGAATTCTGGTCTTTCCGGTTTTATCGCGGTCGTGAACCGACATGCCGGACCCGCAACGACCGCATCGAATGAGGCCAGACAGAAGATGTGGTGCCCGTCGTTTCACGTGGCTGGCCAAATGACTCTTTTCAGTCTTCAAAGCGTGGGCCTGCTCCCAAGTGGACTGTTCGACGATCCGTAGTTGAGGCATGTCGATGCTCTGCCACTCCTCACGAGAGTTTGAGCGAGACAGTCGTTTGCCCGTGTCGGGGTCCTTGACCATCCGAACCTTGTTCCAGACGATACGGCCGGAATAGAGCTCATTGAAGATGAGCCCAGCCCCGCGCTTGGCGTTACCGTTGATCGTCGAAGCGTTCCATCGTCGGCCCCGAGGTGGACGGATGCTTTCCCGATTGAGATCGTGCGCGATCTCCCGGGGTGTTCGTCCCGCGGCATATGCCTCAAAAATCCGT
>Ga0210403_10001560_pt1 | contig 21661 bp, 22 predicted proteins | sample IncBWC19MmetaG_FD_150863 | JGI IMG/M metagenome (GOLD analysis project Ga0210403, IMG submission 150863) | Forest soil microbial communities from Barre Woods Harvard Forest LTER site, Petersham, Massachusetts, United States - Inc-BW-C-19-M | ecosystem: Environmental > Terrestrial > Soil >... | reverse complement strand
GGGCGGAACGAGGGTCTGGATTTTACCCGCGCGTACCACGCCTTTGCCGCGTCGTCCTCGATCCATGGCACGTCGCCCAGATAATCGATCGCCGAAAGATGGGCCGCGGCGGCGAGGTCCGCGAAGGTCAGCCGGTCGCCGGCCAGGAAGTTCCGCGTCCGCGCCAGCCAGCCGATATAGGCCAGATGATAGCGCACATTGGCCTTGGCCGCGCGGATCACGTCGGCCGCCGGCGCGCCGCCGCCGTTCTCCTCGCTCATGAAACGCTTGTAGATGCGCTCGGTGACCAGCGGATTGGAGGCCTCCTCGAAGAATTTCTCGTTGAACCACGCCATCAGCCGGCGCACTTCGATGCGCTCCGCCGTGGTGGACGGCAACAGCCTGCGGTCGCCGAGCTCGGTTCCATAGGTCTCATCGAGATATTCGGCGATGATGCCGGCGCCGGGTATCGCCGGCCGGCCCTCCGATATCAGCACCGGCGTGGCGCCCGCGGGATTGAGCGCCAGAAACGCCTCGCGCCGCTCCCAGACCCGCTCTTCCACCAGCCGCACATCGAGACCGTGTTCGCCCATCGCCAGGCGAATAAAGCGCGAATGCGGACAGAACGAATGATGAAACAGCGTGAACATGAGCCCTTGATAATTTCGCGGTGCTTAAGAAATCCTCACCGCCCGGAGGCGAGTCAGGCATGCAGCCGAACATACCGCAATCGCGCGCAAACTACCTAAGCAGACGGACGAGGCAACCCGTGTTTTTGCGTTTTTGAGATTGCGGCGAAGGAGCGAATAGGCGAGAAGAGCGCGGCCTTTCGACGAAATGGATCATAACGGAACAGGTCATGATGTCTGATGCATTGCGGGCGGTGATTCTCGGCATCATCGAGGGCGTCACCGAATTCCTGCCGGTTTCCTCGACGGGCCACCTCTTGCTGGCGGAACGATTTTTCAATCTCGGCGCGGGCGATTTCTGGAACAGTTTTTCCATCCTGATTCAACTCGGCGCGATCTTGGCGATTGTCGTACTTTATTTCGGCAAATTGTGGAGCGTGGCGCTCGGCATGTTCAGTAATGCCAGGGACAGGCGCTTCGTCATCGGCATGCTGGTGGCGTTCTTGCCCGCGGCGGTAATCGGCGCCGCTGCCGGCAGCTACATCAAGGCCTATCTGTTCAATCCGTGGGTGGTGTGTTTTTCGCTGATCGTCGGCGGCGCCATCCTGTTGTGGGTCGATCAGCTCGATCTCAAGCCGCACGAGCATGACGCCACGACGTTCCCGCTGCCGATGTATCTGTCGATCGGCTTCGCGCAGTGCCTTGCGATGATTCCCGGCGTGTCGCGCTCCGGCGCTTCCATCGTCGCGGCGATGCTGTTCGGCGCCGACAAGCACGCGGCGGCGGAGTTTTCGTTCTTCCTGGCGATCCCGACCATGATCGGCGCCTTCGCCTATGAATTCTACAAGAACCGCGCCGACATGAGCCTCGATCACACCGGCATCATCGCGATCGGATTCGTGGTGTCGTTCATCACCGCGATGATCGTGGTCAAGACGTTCTTGAGCTACGTCACCCGCCACGGCTTCGCGCTGTTCGCGTGGTGGCGCGTCATCGTCGGCACGCTCGGCCTGGTCGCGCTGGCGATGGGAAAATAAGGCCTTTCGGTCGTTCCTGGCTGGCCGGAACGACGCGTGATAAAATCACGCGCCCCGGTGCGCGAACTGGCCGGTCTTGCGGAAGCGCCAGAGGTATTGCGGGACGATGGCTTCCATCGAATCCGGCGTGATTCCCAGCCCTTCGAGCGTGAGGCCTGCGGTCTTCGCCGCGTCCGACACCACATTGTCCGATCGCAGCAGCATCACCTGGTCCGGCGTCAGCTTGAAATCCCCCGGCGCGAACTGCAGGAACAGCGCCTGCAATTTCGCCAGTCCGAACGACAATGGCATCAGCATGCGCCGGCGTTCGGTGACGTCGAGAATGATTTCCATGATCTCGCGCATGGTCAGCACTTCCGGGCCGCCGAGCTCGTAAGCCGCACCCCGCCTGGTCTTGCCGTCGACCGCGTCGGCGACCGCGGTCGCGACATCGCCGACATAGACCGGCTGCAGCTTTGTCAGCCCGCCGCCGATCAGCGGCAGCGCCGGTGACATTCGCGCCAGCGCCGCGAAGCGGTTGGTGAACTGATCTTCGGGGCCGAACACGACCGACGGTCGCAGGATGGTGGCCGAGGCGACCGCCGCCAGCACCGCCTTTTCGCCGGCGGCCTTGGCGCGGCCGTAACCTGAGGGAGAATTCTCGTCGGCGCCGATGGCGGAAACATGCACCATGCTGGCGCCGGCGGCGGCTGCCGCCCTGGCCACCGTCCCGGCACCCACGCCCTGCACCGCGTCGAAGGTCTGGGCGCCGCTTTCGGCGAGAATGCCGACCAGGTTGATGGCAGCACGGGAGTCGCGCATCGCGGCCTCCACCGAGGCCGGGTAGCGCAGATTGGCCTGCACGGCGTGGATCTGGCCGACCCGGCCGAGCGGCTGCAGGTGCCCGGCCAGTTCCGGCCGCCGCACCGCGACCCTGATGCGGTATTCGCGCTTTGCGAGCGCGCGGACCACGTGCCGCCCCAGGAAACCCGATCCCCCGAAAACCGTGACCAGCGTATCCAGATTCGATGCCATGGCGTCATTTCCTAGGGTCAAATTCGATCAACGGCGGAGGTATTTAGCAAATTCGCGATACGCCAACATGCCGGCGCTGTACAGCGCATTTGCGTCACAGTTTGCCAATTTGACAAGCGCGCAACCGATCCGTACTAACCCGCTCCATGCCCAGGTGGCGGAATTGGTAGACGCGCTGGCTTCAGGTGCCAGTGGCTTAACGGCCGTGAAGGTTCGAGTCCTTTCCTGGGCACCATCTCTCGATGGGTGCCGCCAGAGCTGAATTTTGGGCTAGCCGCCTGGACCCCGCGCCCCCGGGGGCGGTGCTCAGGCTTTGCGCTGGATGCATCCCTTACGCAGCCCTTCCCGGGCGCTATTTTGTCGTATGTTTTTCCGACGCCGTGGCATTGCCCGGTTTCGCCGCTCGCCTCTTGCGCGGTTGAGCGGTAGTTTGTTCCGCAGTCGATTCGACGAGGTTTTAGGACACCATGACCGTACGCCTGCATCGCGGCGATTTGCCCGATCTCACCCGCTATACCGATTCGGTGGCGATCGATACCGAGACCATGGGCCTGCACCCGCATCGCGACCGGCTCTGCGTGGTGCAGCTTTCGAACGGCGACGGCAGCGCCGATGTGGTGCAGATCCCGAGGGATCATGGCAAAGGCCCTGCCGACGCGCCCAATCTGAAGGCGCTGCTCGCCAATCCGAAGGTGACAAAAATCTTTCATTTCGCGCGGTTCGATCTCGCCGCCCTCTACAACGCCTTCGGCGTGATGCCGATGCCTGTGTACTGCACCAAGATCGCCTCGCGGCTGTCGCGGACCTACACCGATCGCCACGGCCTTAAGGATCTGGTGCGCGAGGTGCTCAACATCGATCTGTCGAAGCAGCAGCAATCGAGCGACTGGGGCGCCTCGAGCCTGAGCGAAGCGCAACTCGCCTACGCGGCCTCCGACGTGCTGCATCTGCATGGCCTGCGCGAACGGCTCGATGCCATGCTGGCCCGCGAAGGGCGTCTGGAGCTGGCGCAGGCCTGTTTCGAGTTCCTGCCGACGCGCGCCAAACTCGATCTGCTGGGCTGGGATACCGAAGACATATTTGCCCACTCTTAAGGTTAGGTAAGGCTAGGCGCCGGAAACCCGCTTTGCGGCGGCTGCCGCCCCGTTTCGGTCACACTGGTAACGCGAGGTCCCCCCTGCATAATCCGGCCGGGCCGGGTAGAATGGCTCATCACGCCAGTGCTTCGGAGCAGCGGTGAATTCGGTCCAGAACCCAGCCTACCAAGCCGGAATGGAGGCGCGCTTTGCGGTCGCGGCGCGTCACAGCCGGATGGTGCGGGTGCTGCGCGTCGCGGTCCCGGCGGCCGTTGCCCTGGCGATGGCCGGCATCGTCGCGGTATCGGTCTTCAATCCGTTCCGGATGCTGTTGCCCAAGCTGCCGGTCGACATGGACAACCTCGTGGTCTCCGGCACCAAGATCACGATGGAATCGCCGCATCTGTCCGGCTACACGCCGGACCGGCGACCCTACGAAGTCTGGGCAAAAACCGCGACCCAGGACGTGACCGATCCGGATCACGTCGATCTCAGGACGTTGCGGGCCAAGGTATTGATGGAAGATCAGACGACCACGATTACGCTCGACGCCCGCAACGGGCTGATGGACACCAAGCAGCAAATACTGGATTTGCATAAGGATATCTTCCTGCAGTCGTCCACCGGCTATGAAGCGCGGCTCTCGCAGGCGCTTGTCGACATGGGCAAGGGCACGGTGACCTCGGAGGAACATGTCGACGTCAAATTGCTGAACGGAACGCTGTCTTCGGACAGGCTGCGGATTACCGGCGGCGGAGAGGTCGTGAGGTTCGAGGGCCACGTGGTGATGAACTTGGACAATCTGGGAGATCCCGGCCAGCCGGCAAGCGCCCCCGAAGCAGAGGAGCCCGCTCCGGTCCATTCGGGCAAGGCGCGGCCTTCGTCGACCAAGACCGGTAACGTCAGATGATTTTCGAGATGATGCTTTCCCGGCGCAGCATTTGGTTCAGGCGGATCGCGCAGGGCACCTGCGTTGGCGCCTTCACGCTCGCTGTGATCGCCGCGGGTGACGCCGGCGCGCAGAGCGCGGTCTCGGGCGTGCCCAATGCGATGCAGGGCTTCTCGCAGAATCGCGACCAGCCGATCCAGATCGAGGCCGCCAGCCTCGAGATGCGCGACAAGAAAAAAGAAGCGACGTTCTCGGGCAATGTGAAGGTGGTGCAGGGCGACACCACCATGACGTCGAAGACGCTGGTGGTGTTCTACGATTCGACGCCGGCCCCGGCTGCGGCGCCGGCCGCCAACGCGAAGGCGGCAAAACCGGCGCCGATGCCGGCCGCGGCCCCCGGCCCCGGCGGCAGTTCCTCGATCAAGCGGCTCGAGGCGCGCGGCAGCGTGGTCGTCACCCAGAAGGACCAGGTCGTGACCGGGGAGACCGCGGTATTCGACACCAGGACCAATCTGATCACCATGCTCGGCGGCATCGTGCTGACCCAGGGCAAGAACGTGCTGCGCGGCGACCGTCTGATGGTGGACATGACGACGGGGGTATCGCGGGTGGAGTCCGACTCAGGGCGGGTGCAGGGCTTGTTCCAATCGTCCGGCCAGGGCGGCCCGGCGATCCCGGGAATGCAATCCTCGCCGACCCCGCTCGTGCCGAATGGCTCAAGTAAACCGAAATAGGATCAATCACTTATACGATATCCGGGGACTGCGAGGTTGAAGCGCGGGGTGTGAGCCTGTATCTACGGGCGGCTGGCGGGTCATGCGCCGCGGCACGGTCCGCGCCTCAAATCGAGGGTGTTGCGCTGGGCAAGCGACATCCATTCCTTCATGTTGCGCGGGGCGAATCGAGTAGCCCGCGGGGTTGCGGGATCACCGTGAAAGGCTGAGCGAAGCGGGGATGGTGGATTTACTCGGCATGTTCCGTCGCCGCCCGGCGAAACGCAGTGCGCCCGGATTTGCGCGCGCGCGCGCGGACATCACCGCGCTCGGCGATGGCATCGGCGAGATGCTGCATAGCCCGGTGCGCGATGCGCCCCCGATCGCCCGCGACGCGCCGTTGCCGAGGCCGGAACCGCCGCGAGCCGAAAAGCCGCGGGCTGAAAGACCGAAGGCCCGGCCGAAGACCAATGCCGGCGCGCAGGCCCCGCGGCCGTTGCAGCGGCCGGGCTATCTGGCTGTGCATAGCGTGGAAAAGAGTTTCGGCAGCCGCCAGGTCGTGCGCGGCGTCAGCATCTATGTCCGCCGCGGCGAGGCGGTCGGTTTGCTCGGCCCGAACGGCGCCGGCAAGACCACGGTGTTCTACATGATCACCGGCCTGATCAAGGCCGATCGCGGCGCCATCGAGCTCGATGGCCACGACGTCACCAGGCTGCCGATGTATCAGCGCGCAAGATTGGGGATCGGCTATTTGCCGCAGGAAGCGTCGATCTTTCGCGGCCTCACGGTGGAACAGAATATCCGCGCGGTGCTCGAGGTGGTGGAGCCCTCGAAAAAAAAGCGTGAGGCCGAACTCAACTCGCTGCTCGACGAATTCAATATCACGCGCCTGCGTAAAACACCGTCGATTGCGCTGTCGGGCGGCGAGCGGCGCCGCGTCGAGATCGCGCGCGCGCTGGCGACGCGGCCGAACTACATGCTGCTCGACGAGCCCTTTGCCGGCATCGACCCGATCGCGGTCGGCGACATTCAGGATCTCGTCCGTCATCTCACCAATCGCGGCATCGGCGTGCTCATCACCGACCACAATGTGCGCGAAACGCTCGGCCTGACCGACCGCGCCTATATCGTCTATGCCGGGGAGATCTTGACCGAGGGCAGTCCGGATGAAATCGTCAATGACCCGGATGTGCGCCGTCTTTACCTTGGCGAGGAATTCCGCCTTTAACCCTTTCGGGAAATGCCGCCCTAGTCCGTTTTTCTCGTTCGTCAAGCCGTATACATCGGCTATGGACTAGGTTAAGCAAGAATTGGACCAACTTTCAGGGAACGGTTCTTGCCTCTATGGCGCTGACGCAGAGATTAGAGTTCCGACAATCGCAGTCGCTGGTGATGACGCCGCAATTGATGCAGGCGATCAAGCTGCTGCAATTGTCCAATCTCGACCTGTCGACCTTTGTCGAGGAAGAACTGGAGCGAAATCCGTTGCTGGAGCGCGCCAGCGACGGGCCCGAGGCCCCGGTGGCGGGCGAGCCGCCGATGCCGGAGCGGGCCGAATATTCCGATTCGGACGATTCCGGCGCGCCCTATGGCGACGAATCGGGCGGGGAGCGCGCCGAGATGGCGGCCGGTTCGCCCGGCGACGGTTTTGAACCGGGCCAGGAAGAATGGCTGAATCGCGACCTCGGCAGCCGCACCGAGATCGAGCAGACGCTGGACACGCCCCTCGACAACGTCTTTTCCGAGGAGCCGGCCGAGGCCGCCGCGCGCAACGCGCAGGACGCGGCGCCGACCGCCTACACCGAATGGGGCGGCGGCGCCTCCAACGACGAGGCCTACAACCTCGAAGCCTTCGTCGCCGCCGAGGTAACGCTCGGCAGCCATCTCGCCGAACAGCTGGCGGTGGCGTTCACCGATCCCGCGCGGCGCATGATCGGCCAATATCTGATCGACCTCGTCGACGAGGCCGGTTACCTGCCGCCGGATCTCGGGCAGGCCGCCGAGCGGCTGGGAGCGTCGCAAGCCGACGTCGAAGCGGTTCTCGCGGTGTTGCAGAAATTCGATCCGCCCGGCGTCTGCGCGCGGTCTTTGAGCGAATGCCTGGCAATCCAGCAGCGCGAGCTCGATCGCTACGACCCGGCGATGCGGGCCCTGGTGGAACACCTTGATCTCTTGGCCAAGCGCGACATTGCTTCGTTGCGAAAACTCTGCGGCGTCGATGATGAGGATATCACCGACATGATCGGCGAAATCCGCCGTCTCGATCCGAAGCCGGGTTTGAAATTCGGCTCGACGCGAACCCAGACCATGGTGCCGGACGTCTATGTACGGCCCGGGCCCGACGGCGGCTGGCACGTCGAACTCAACAGCGACACGTTGCCGCGCGTCCTGGTCAACCAGACCTATTACACCGAGCTGTCCAAGACGATTCGCAAGGACGGCGACAAATCCTATTTCACCGACTGCCTGCAGAATGCCACCTGGCTGGTGCGCGCGCTCGACCAGCGCGCCCGCACCATCCTGAAAGTCGCAACCGAGATCGTGCGTCAGCAGGACGGCTTCTTCACCCACGGCGTGGCGCATCTGCGGCCCTTGAACCTCAAGGCGGTGGCCGACGCGATCCAGATGCATGAATCGACGGTGTCGCGCGTGACCGCCAACAAATACATGGCGACCAATCGCGGCAGCTTTGAATTAAAGTATTTCTTCACCGCCTCGATCGCGTCCGCCGACGGCGGCGAAGCCCATTCGGCGGAGGCGGTGCGTCACCACATCAAGCAGCTGATCGACGCGGAAGACCCGGCGCTGATCCTCTCCGACGACACCATCGTGGAACGATTGCGCGCCACCGGCATTGATATCGCCCGTCGCACCGTCGCGAAGTACCGCGAAGCGATGCGAATCCCGTCCTCGGTGCAGCGCCGCCGTGACAAGCAAAGTATGCTCGGTAATGCCCTTTCGGCCCCTGCCGCGTCCCACGACCGGTCCCGCGATACCCAGCCTGCCTGATTGCGTCCCGGCCAAATCGGGATAGTGTCGGTTGCCCTGCTGACTAATCGAGGCATCAAAAATGACTCTGCGGATTTCGGGAAAAAGCATCAGCGTCGGTGACGCGCTGCGCGGCCGCGTCAGCGAGCGCACCGACGAGGTGCTGCGAAAATATTTCGATGGCAATTATTCCGGGCACATCACGCTGAGCAAGGATGGTTTCGGCTTCCGCACCGACTGCGCGCTGCATCTGGATTCCGGGATCACGCTCGAGGCCGATTCCAACGCCGCCGACGCCTATGCCAGCGCCGACCAGGCGCTGTTGATGATCGAGAAGCGGCTGCGCCGCTACAAGAGCCGGCTGAAGGACCGCTCCGCCCGCAAGGCTCACGCCGCTTCGGAAGCGCTTGCGGAAATGACCGCGCCGACGCTGGACGCGCCGAGCTACGTGATCGAGGCGCCCGCGGAGGGCGACGAGGAGGTCACCGGCTATAGCCCCGTCATCATTGCCGAGGCGACCACCTCGCTGAAGCGGCTTTCGGTCAGCGAAGCCGTGATGGAACTCGACCTGACCGGCGCCGCCTGCATCGTGTTCCAGCATGGTTCCAGCGGCCGGGTAAACATCATTTACCGGCGGGCGGACGGCAATATCGGCTGGATCGATCCGCCGGTGGTTAAATCAGAAGGGTAGGCCCCGCCGGCATTGACGCCTCAAACGGCCCTCCTTATGGTCCGCCGCCCCGAGGGGGAGGGTCCAGGAACCGGGTTGCGGCAGTTGGCACCGGTCTTGCGTTGGAGTAGAAGCGCCCCAACTAGGACCCAGGTGTAAGCCCGTCTCCCGCCTCATCTTCCTGACGCCGCCCGCTCGAGCCTGTATCGCAACCTTACGGTTTAATTCACCTCGGAACGCCCCATGACGATTACCGACCTGGTCGCACCCGAGGCGATTCTCCCGGCTTTGAAGGTCAACAGCAAGAAGCAGGCGCTGCAGGAACTGGCGGCGCGCGCCTCCGCTTTGACGGGGCAGAACGAGCGGACGATTTTCGAGGTCCTGCTGCAGCGGGAAAAGCTCGGGACCACCGCAGTCGGCTACGGCGTTGCCATCCCGCACGGCAAGCTGCCGAAGCTGGAAAAGCTGTTCGGCCTGTTCGCCCGGCTCGAGCGCCCGATCGATTTCGAGGCGATGGACGGCCAGCCGGTCGATCTGGTGTTCCTGCTACTGGCGCCGGAAGGCGCGGGCGCCGACCACCTGAAGGCGCTAGCCCGGATCGCCCGCCTGCTGCGCGACCAGGACGTCGCCAAGAAGCTGCGCGCCTCGCGCGACGCGCAAGCCATCTATTCGGTGCTGGCGCTGCCGCCGGCGACCGCGGCGTAAGCTCAATAGCTCAAACGCCAAATTGCCGGGCTTGACCCGGCAATTCATCCTTCAAAAGCTTGCGAGGAAGATCGATGGATACGCGGACCAGGCCCGCGTACGACATCATCAAGCAGATCTCGCCACGTCAGTAGCCGACGGCGGATCGGCGGCGTGCCCAATCAGTGAACGCTGACCGCCTGCAATTCGTTGCTCCAGGCATTGGCGATCGCGGCTTCCCGGCTATCGGTCAGCATGATCGGCGTGCCGTCGGCGGCATGCAGCGCGAAAAGCTTCAGGCCCGGCGCGATCTTCGGCGCCTGGGGAAACAGCCCCGGCACGTCCTCCGAACGGATCTGCTTCACATAGGCGATATGACCCTCACCCAGGGTCGCCAGCGACTCCGTGGAGACGCCCGCCGGCTCAAACACAACACTACCTTCAGTCATGGTCTCGACTCCTCTATTCAGACAAAGCGGTCGAGTCCGCTCCTCGTTCCATTATTCATGTTCACTGATAGCGATTGTCTTAACGATCCTCTCCGGCTCAGGCCGGGCCAGGTCGATCGACAACAGCCCGTTTTTCAGATCCGCGCCCAGCACCTGCATCCCCTCCGCCAGCACAAAGGTGCGCTGGAAGTGGCGCGCGGCGATGCCGCGATGGATGTATTGCCGGGCCTTGTCGTCCTGCTGGCGGCCCCGGATCACGAGCTGGTTTTCCTCAATGGTTACATCGAGTTGGTCGCGGGTAAATCCCGCAACCGCCAGCGTGATTCGCAGCCGTTCAGGCTGGCCGTTGGCGCGGTCGCACCTCTCGATATTGTAGGGAGGATAGCCGTCGGCACCCTTGACGACGCGATCGAGCGCACGCTCGATTTCGTCGAATCCCAGCAGGAACGGACTGGATAACGTGGGAACACGAGTCATTTTATTTACAAAGTCCTCTCGAAGCGACTTTGGCATTTCAGGGCCCTTGCGGCGCCCATGGCGACCGGGTGGCGGATCTGCCCTCCGGTCAACAGGCAATATGGGCATGATTTGGAGGGCGTTCAAGCGCCTGCGGAACCACGGGAATCCCCGGTCCAGCGTCATTTCGGCGCGGGTCGTTGGCCTCCGGCCGGCCCGATGACGCGCTCCGCGAACCTCTCGAGGTTCCGGGTTCGCGCCTGGCGCGCCCCGGAACGACGCTCACAGCTCGATCCGCTTGCGGCCGTCGGCGCTGAACAGATGCAGTTTCTCGCGCGGGGCGGCGGCGCGGATGCGCTCGCCGATGGCAGGCGCGACCGCGCCGGGAATTCGCACGATCACCTCGCCCGGCGGCAATTCTCCGGGGGTGGCGGCCACACCCTGCGTCTCGTTCCGGCGGGAGCCGTAAATGAAGGTCTCGGCGCCGACGCGCTCGATCGCCTCGACCGTGAGATTGAGCGCAACGCCGCCGGCGACCGTTTCGCTGGTAATGACAAAATCCTCGGGGCGGATTCCGAGCAGCCCGGCTTCGCCGGCGCCGTGCCCGCCGCTTTCGATCTGGGATTTGATTTCGTCCGAGCGCAGCGGCAGCAGATTCATCGGCGGCGCGCCGATGAAGGAGGCGACGAAGGTCGTCGCCGGCTTCTGGTAGATGTCGAGCGGGTTGCCGATCTGCTCGACGTGGCCGCCATTCATCACCACAAGGATATCGGCGAGCGTCATCGCCTCGAGCTGGTCGTGGGTGACGTAGATCGAGGTGGTGCCGAGCCGGCGCTGCAGTTTGCGGATCTCGACCCGCATGGCGATGCGCAGCTTGGCATCGAGGTTCGACAAGGGCTCGTCGAACAGGAACACCTTCGGCTGCCGCACGATGGCGCGGCCCATGGCGACGCGCTGGCGCTGGCCGCCGGACAATTGCCCCGGCTTGCGCTCGAGCATCGGGCCGATTTCGAGAATGCGTGCCGCTTCCTGGACCCGGCTTTCGATCTCCGGCCCGGGCATGCCGCGGTTGCGCAGGCCATAGGCCATGTTGTTGTAGACGCTCATATGCGGGTAGAGCGCATAGTTCTGGAACACCATGGCGATATCGCGCTCGGCCGGCTCGATCTGGTTGACGATGCGGCCGCCGATGTCGATCTCGCCGCCGGTGATGGTCTCAAGCCCCGCCACCATTCGCAGCAGCGTGGACTTGCCGCAGCCGGAGGGGCCGACCAGCACGCAGAACTTGCCGTCGCCGACATCGAAGTCGATGCCCTTGATGGCCTCGAAGCCGCCCGGATAGGTCTTGCGGACGTCGCGCAGCGCTACGTTTGCCATCTCACTTTTCCGTCTCGATCAGGCCCTTGACGAACAGGCGTTGCATCAGCACGACGACCGCGACCGGCGGCAGCATGGCCAGGACGGCGGTCGCCATCGCCACCTGCCACTCGGTCAACGCGTCGTGCACGTCGATGATCTTCTTGATGCCGATTACGATGGTTTGCATGTCGTCACGCGTCGTGATCAAGAGCGGCCAGAGATACTGATTCCAGCCGTAGATGAAGAGGATCACGAACAAGGCGGCGATATTGGTCACCGACAGCGGCAGCAGCGTATCGAAGAAGAACCGGACCGGGCCGGCGCCGTCGATCTTGGAAGCTTCCACCAGTTCCTTCGGCACGGTCATGAAGAACTGGCGGAACAACAGCGTCGCGGTGGCTGACGCAATCAGCGGCAGGATCAGGCCGGCGTAGGAATCCAGCATGTGCAGGTCGCTGGTGATCTTGTAGGTCGGAAAGATGCGCACCTCGACCGGCAGCATCAGCGTGATGAAGATGGTCCAGAACGCCGTCATCCGGAACGGAAACGAGAAGAACACGATCGCGTAGGCCGAGATGATCGAGATCGCGATCTTTCCGACCGCGATCCCGATCGCCATGATCAGGCTGTTCAGCATCATGCCGCCGACCGGCGCACGCGTGGTCTTGCCGGTGCCCGAGACGATGGTGCTCCAGTAGGTTTCGAGGCCGTGCGAACCGGGATAGAGCGGCATCTGGCCGTTGGCGATCACCGTGTTGTCGTGGGTCGAGGCGATGACGGCGAGATAGACCGGAAAGGCGACGATCGCGACGCCGGCCAGAAGAACCAGATGGGGCAGCAAATTTCCAAATCGGCGGTGCTCGACCATGGCGTTCAGTAATGAACCTTCTTTTCGACGTAGCGAAACTGGAATGCGGTCAGCGCCACCACGATCACCATCAGGATCACCGATTGCGCCGCCGAACCGCCGAGATCGGTCCCGACCTTGCCGTCCTGGAACACCTTGTAGACCAGCGTCTGCGTGGCGCCGTTGGGGCCGCCGCCGGTCGCGGTGTCGATGATGCCGAGCGTGTTGAAGAATACGTAGGTGATGTTGATGACGATCAGGAAAAAGGTCGTGGGCGACAGCAAGGGAAAGATGATGGTCCAGAACCGCCGCATCGGCTTGGCGCCGTCGATCGCGGCGGCCTCGATCACGCTTTTCGGGATCGCCTGCAGGCCGGCGAGGAAGAACAGGAAATTGTAGCTGATCTGGTTCCAGACCGCGATGATCACGACGAGGATCATCGCCTGCGTGCCGTTCAGCACCGGATTCCAGTCGATGCCGTTGCGCTGCATCGCGCGCGCGATCATGCCGAGACCGGGCTGGAACATGAAGATGAAGAGCACGCTGGCGACCGCCGGCGCGACCGCATAGGGGATGATGAGAAACGTGCGGTAGACCTGCACGCCGGCGATGTTGCGGTTCGCCATCGCGGCGAGCAACAGGCCGAGCGTGAGCGAGAAGAACGCCACCAGCGCCGAAAAGACGAAGGTAACGCCGATCGCCTGGTAATATTCCGGGCGCTTGAAGAGCTCGACATAGTTCTCGAACCAGACGAACTCGGTCGAAAGGCCGAAGGCGTCCTGCACCAGGAACGACTGCTGCAGGGCCTGTACGGCGGGCCAGTAGAAAAAGATCAGGGAAACCGCAAGCTGCGGCAGGATCAGAAGATAGGGCAGCAGCCTGCCTGAGAAGATCGCCCGGTTTTCCATGGCCCCTCGCTGGACGGATCGCGGCCGGGTTGGCCACGATCCTCAGCTTCCATCACTTGACGGCGGTACGCTCGAATTGCCGCAGCATCGCGTTGCCGCGCGACACCGCCGAGTCGAGTGCCTCCTTCGCCGGCTTCTTGCCGGCGAGCGCCGCCTCGATCTCCTCGGCGAAGACGTCACGCAACTGCACCATGCCGCCGAAGCGCAGGCCGCGCGAATTCTCGGTCGGCGGCTTGTTGGTCAATTCTTTCAGCGGGACTTCGAGGATCGGGTTCTTCTCATAGAAGCCCGAGGCCTTGGTCTTTTCGTAAGCCGCCTTGGTGATCGGCAGATAACCGGAAACCTGATGCAGGTTGGCCTGGCGGTCGGTGTCCGAAAGGAAGGTGAAGAATTTCGCGATGCCCTTGTATTCCTCGGGGCTCTTGCCGCCCATCACCCACAGCGATGCACCGCCGATGATGGAATTTTGCGGCGCGCCTTTCACGTCGGGGAAATACGGCATCGGGACCGCGTTGTAGGCGAACTTGGCGTTCGCCTTGACGTTCGGGTAGAACGCCGAGGACGTCATGAACATCGGACATTCGCCCGAGGTGAAGCGGCCTTCGCCGGTGTTGGTGCGCCCCGAATAATCGAAGCTCTTGTCCTTCTGCAGCTCGACGAGGTTTTCGAGCAGCTTGGTTTCCAGGGGCGTGTTGAATTCGAGCACGGTGTCGAAGCCGTCGAGCCCGTTGGCCTTGGTGCCGATCGGAACGTTATGCCATGCGGAAAACTGCTCGATCAGGCCCCAGGAACCCCAGGCCGAGGAGAAGCCGCAGGTCGGGCTTGTCGCGTGCAGCTTCTTGGCGTCGGCGAATACTTCCGGCCAGGTCTTCGGCGGCTCGGCGATATCGGCCTTTTTCAGCGCGTCGAGATTGACCCAGAGCACCATGCTCGACGAGTTGAAGGGGAACGACAGCATCTCGCCCTTCGAGGTCGAGTAATATCCGGTGATCGCCGGCAGGTATGATTTGGGATCGAATTTCTCGCCCTGCTCCTTCATCAGGTCGGAAACCGGTTTGACGGCGCCCTTGGCCGCCATCATGGTCGCGGTGCCGACTTCGAACACCTGCATGATGCCCGGCGCGTTGCCGGCCCGGAACGCGGCGATACCGGCATTGAGCGTATCGGCGTAGCTGCCCTTGAAGGTAGGGACGATCTTGTAGTCGCTTTGCGAAGCGTTGAAATCGTTGGCGAGCTTGACCACGACGTCGTTGTTCGGGCCGGTCATCGCATGCCACCACTGGATCTCGGTCACCGCGTGGGCGGGCGTTGCAAGCGCAAGCGCAACAACCGTTACCGTCGCTGCGCCGAATTGTCGAAGAGCCATCGAATTCCTCCAGGTTGGGTCCGTCATCTTCGTTTCGCGCGTTAGCAGCGCCGGATGACGTGCAAATGACCGTATAAGCGAAAGGATGGTATTGGCAAAGCGCGCGCCAAGGAAAGCGGAAAATAGGATGAGGCCGGAGGCGCCGGGGCCATCAGTTCGTCCCGGCCTGATGCGCAATTACACGGAGTAGCCACAAGCCGTCACTACCGGCATCGGTTGTTCGCCCGTTCGACCGGGAAGGTGCGGCCGATCGTCCGGGCGTTCGCCGGGACGAGGTTGAAATTTCCTCAGCGCTTGCGCTGCGGCCCGCAGACCACGCCGCTGGCGACCAGCGCGTCGATCTCGCCCCTGGAATATCCGAACTCGGTCAGCACCTCGGTCGCGTGCTGGCTGAAATGCGGCGGCACGCGGCGCAGGCTGGGCTTGCTGCGCTCCATGCGGACAGGTGATGCGACCCCCTTGTACCAGTCCTTCTCGATGACATCGCCGCGGTGGACGGTGTGGGGACTGGTCAGCGCCTGGTCGATCCGCTGCACCGGCCCGGCCGGCAGGCCGGCGGCGAGCAGGCGGTCGCACAGGGGCCCCGCGTCGTGCTGGCTGAACACGGCGGCAAGCTCGGCGCGCAGCGCCTCGCGGTTGGCGATGCGGTCCTTGTTGCGGGCAAAACGTACGTCGCTGGCGAGTTCGGGCTTGCCGATTTCCTTGGCCAGCTTGCGGAAGGTGCCGTCATTGCCGACACCGATGAAGATGTTGTCGGTCCTGGTCGGGAAGATCGCGTAAGGCACGAGGTTCGGATGCTCGTTGCCGGTCAGGCTTGGCGGCTTGCCATGCATGAAATAATTCGCGGCGTGCGGATGCATGATGGCAAGGCCGGTTTCGTACAGCGTGGTTTCGAGAAACTGCCCGACGCCTGATTTCTGCCGCTCGGACAGCGCCATCAGAATGCCGATGGTCGCGTACAGCCCGGTCGAGATGTCGACCAGCGGCACGCCGATGCGCATCGGCCCGCTTTGCGGCGAGCGGGTCGCGGCGATCATGCCGGTCATGGCCTGAATGATGGCGTCATAGCCGGGATTGCCGCCGCGCGGGCCGTCGGCGCCGAAGCCGGAAATCCGGCAGTGCACCAGCCGCGGAAATTTCGCGCGCAGCACGTCGTTGCCGATGCCCCATTTTTCGAGCGTGCCCGGCTTGAAATTCTCGATCAGGACGTCGGCGGTCTCCAGCATCTTCATCAGCACGACGCGGCCGCCCTCGGAGGCGAGGTCGAGCCCGATCGAGCGCTTGTTGCGGTTGATGCCGACGAAATATGCCGCGTCCTCGCCGTGGAAGGGCGGGCCCCAGTCGCGCACCTCATCGCCCGCGGGCGGCTCGACCTTGATCACGTCGGCGCCGTGATCGGCGAGAATTTGCGTGCAATAGGGTCCGCCGAGAACCCGCGTGAGGTCGATCACGCGCAATCCGGCCATTGCGCCGGGGGCAGGTTCAGTCGTCATGAGCTTCTTCTTGGGCGTTTTCTTGGGCGTTATCGTCCACGCCATTAAGCATCAGTGACGTTTGTGCGCAAATGCGCGCGGCGGGGCGCGGCAATCCAGCCATGCCGAATGGCCCGCCGGTCATCGCGACGGGCCATTCGGGCAATCGGTCAGACGACCGTCAGGCGAACGTCCACATTGCCGCGGGTCGCGTTGGAGTAGGGGCATACCTGATGGGCCTTCTCCACCAGCGCCTCGGCAGCCGCGCGCGCCAGTCCGGGAAGCGAGACGGCCAGCTCGATGTCGAGGCCGAAGCCGCCGGCCGAGCGCGGACCGATGCCGACGGTCGAGGTCACCGACGCGTCGGCCGGTACTTTCGGGCCGCCCTGAGAGGCGACGAATTTCATGGCGCCAATGAAACAGGCGGCGTAGCCGGCGGCGAACAGCTGCTCGGGATTGTTGCCGGCGCCGCCGCCTCCGCCCAGTTCCTTGGGCGTGGTGAGTTTGACGTCGAGCGTCCCGTCAAGCGTGGCGGCGTGGCCATCCCGGCCGCCGGTGGCCTTGGCGCTGGTTCTGTAGAGCACATTCACGGACATGGGAGTCTCCTTCGTTGCGGTTTCGATGGCAAAAGCATTGCATACAATTGAATTGTGCACAATATACAATATATGGGTTCACATTTAATTGTGCGCGATTGAATGCCGGCATGCCCCGGCCCACAATGGCACCCTGTGCCCATTCCGGATAGCGAGGTTTGAAATGGCGAAGAAACCGGCGGCCGACGCGCCGCTGCTCCTGGGCAATCAGCTCTGTTTTGCGATCTATTCGACCGCGCACGCGTTCAACCGCGTCTACAAGCCGCTGCTCGACCGGCTCGGCCTGACCTATCCGCAATATCTCGTCATGCTGGTGCTGTGGGAACGCGACGGTGTTCCGGTCAAGGACATCGGCGAGCGGCTGTTCCTGGACTCCGGCACGTTGACGCCGCTGCTCAAGCGGCTGGAGGCCGCGCAACTCATCAAGCGCACGCGCGATACCGCGGACGAGCGGCAGGTGCTGATCGCGCTCACCTCCCAGGGTCAGGCGCTCAGGGAAAAGGCGAGGGCCGTGCCGCAGTCGATCCTCGCCGCCTCGGCCTGCTCGATTGCCGAACTGTCGGCGATGAAGAACGACCTCGTCGCGCTGCGCGACCGGCTGAATGCCGTGGTGGGGGAATAGAGGGGAGGCTGGCGTCAGAGGCGTTTTTTCGCGAAGGCGCGGCCGGAATGGGATTTGAGGTATTTCTCAAATTCGAGCGCTTTGTATTTATCAGGGAAGGCACAGTACCAGACCAATTCCCAGGGCTTGAATTTGGCAGTGTGTGCCGACCTGCCGGCGTTATGTTCCGGTAACCGTCGCCTCAAATCCGCAGTGGCGCCGACGTATTCCTGCTCGGGAAAATTGATGCTTCGGAGGATGTAAACGTACCACATGGGCACTCACGCACGGCGCGGCGTTTCAAGACATCTTCCAGCCCGTCTTCGCCCTTCGGGCTACGCCGGGCACCACGCTTCGCCCTTCGAGCATCACGTGGCTGCGCCACGCGTAGCCCGAAGGGCGAAGCGTGGTGGAGCCAGGCGGGATCGAACCGCCGACCTCTTGCATGCCATGCAAGCGCTCTCCCAGCTGAGCTATGGCCCCTTAACCGCGCGAAGGCTTTAGATCAAATCGCCGTCGCGCTCTACTCTTTTTGAGCATGATCCTTTCGGAAAACCGGTAGCCGCTTTTCCGGATCCTGCTCGCCCGCGTGCCTTGGGCGACTCGCGGGAAAAACCCTGAACACAGTTCAGGGCCGATCTCAAGTCTCCTCGTCGCCGCCGACGTCGCCGATGATGTCGGTGACGTCCTCGTCGCCTTCCTCTTCGTCGGCGATGAAGGTGGAATCGTCGTCATCATCGTCTTCGATGGTCTCGTCGATCTCGATGTCGTCTTCCGATTCGGGAACGACGGCCTTGACCTTGCCGGTATTCTCCTCGGCGTCGGCTTCCTCGAGCGGCACCAACTCTTCGGCTTCCATCGGCTCCGGCGTGGCTTCCGCGGCGGAAGCGGCGGCTGCGGCGCTGGCGCGCGCGGCGGCATCGGCACGAGTCCGCGGCGGCGGCACGGGCGCAATCGGCACGATCTCGCCCGTATAGGGTGAGATCACCGGGTTCTTGTTGAGGTCATAGAATTTCTTACCCGTGGTCGGGCAAATGCGCTTGGTTCCGAGATCGGATTTGGCCACGTGTGAATCCTGGGAATGTTCTGAAAAACGGTGCTTCACTTGGCTAGTTGAGGCGCTGCTGTCAATAGCGCTTTGCGAGAGTTAGATGCCAGCGTGACGCCGCGCGGCCCATGTGGTACCTGCCGCCAGCGTAGAGGACACAATCTTGACCCAATCCGACCAATTCACCCCGCTCGAAGCCCGACAAAGCGGGCCATTGATCGGCAAGGTCCGCGTACCCGGCGATAAATCGATTTCGCACCGTGCCCTGATCCTCGGTGCGCTGGCGGTCGGCCCAACCCGAATTGCGGGCCTGCTGGAGGGTGAAGACGTCCTCAACACCGCCAAGGCGATGCGGGCGCTGGGCGCCAGGGTGGAGCGGACCGGCGATTTTGCGTGGGTCGTGCACGGTGTCGGCGTGGCCGGGTTCGCGCAGCCGCAGGCCCCGCTTGATTTCGGTAATTCCGGCACCGGCTGCAGGCTGGTGATGGGGGCGGTGGCCGGCTGCCCGATGACGGCGGTTTTCGACGGTGATGCCTCGCTTCGCTCGAGGCCGATGCGCCGGGCGCTCGATCCCCTGGAACTGATGGGGGCCAAGGTCGGTTCGAGCGGGCAGGGCGGCCGCCTGCCGCTGACGCTTCAGGGCGCGCGCGATCCGCTGCCGATCCTCTACCGAACGCCCGTGGCCTCGGCCCAGATCAAATCCGCGGTGCTGCTGGCGGGGCTCGCCGCGCCGGGCGTCACCACCGTGATCGAAACCGAAGCGAGCCGCGACCATACCGAATTGATGCTGAAGCATTTCGGCGCCGATATCGTCTCCACGCGGGAAGGCAGCCATGGCCGGCGCATAGCGCTCACCGGACAGGTGGAATTGCATGGCGCCGACGTCGTGGTACCGGCCGATCCGTCGTCGTCGGCGTTCCCGATCGTCGCCGCCTTGATCGTCGAAGGCTCCGATCTCGTTTTGTCCGACGTCATGACCAACCCGCTGCGGACCGGTCTGTTCACCACGCTGCGCGAAATGGGCGCCTCGATCGAGGAGAGCGAGGTCCGCGGCGACGCCGGCGAGCCGATGGCGCAGTTGCGGGTGCGCGCCTCGAAGCTGCGCGGCGTCGAGGTGCCGCCCGAGCGCGCCCCCTCGATGATCGACGAATATCTGGTGCTGGCGGTGGCGGCGAGTTTTGCCGAAGGCACAACCATCATGCGGGGCCTGCAGGAATTGCGGGTCAAGGAATCCGACCGGCTGGAAGCCACCGCCGCCATGCTGCGCGTCAACGGCGTCAAGGTCGAGATTTCCGGCGACGATCTGATCGTCGAGGGCAGGGGCCACGTGCCCGGCGGGGGCCTGGTCGCGACCCATATGGATCACCGCATCGCGATGTCGGCGCTGGTGATGGGGCTGGCCGCCGACAAGCCGGTCAAGGTCGACGATACCGCCTTCATCGCCACGTCATTTCCGGATTTCATCCCGATGATGCGTTCGCTGGGGGCGGAGTTCTCATGATCATTGCCATCGACGGACCCGCGGCGTCGGGAAAAGGCACGCTCGGCAAGCGGCTCGCCAGGCACTATGGTTACCGCCACCTGGATACCGGCGTGATCTACCGCGCAGTGGCCAAGGCGCTGCTGGACGCCGGCGCCAACCTTACCGACGAGATGATCGCGGTCTCCGCGGCTTTGGCGATTGATCCCGAGAAGTTCGGCGACCCCGTCCTCAAGACGCAGCGGGTGGGTGACGCCGCATCGGTGGTCTCGGCGATCCCCAAGGTGCGGGAAGTGCTGCTCAATTTTCAGCGGCAATTCGCCGCCGATCCGCCCGGCGCGGTGCTCGACGGCCGCGATATCGGCACCGTGATCTGCCCGGACGCCGACGTGAAGATTTTTGTCGTGGCCGACCCGAAAGTGCGTGCCCGCCGCCGGACCCTGGAGGCGCGGGCGCGGGGCGAGGACGCCGACGAGGCCGCGGTGCTGGCGGATATCCTCAAACGCGACGAACGCGACCAGAACCGCCCCGTTGCGCCTTTGAAACCGGCAACAGATGCTTACTTGCTCGATAACTCCCATTTGGATATAGAAGGCGGCGTCCGGGCCGCCATCGACATTGTCGAGGCCGTCCGAGCGGGCCGGCAGCGGGTTTAATCCGCAGCCGTCATTGGAGGAAAGCCCGCTCTCGGTCTTGAACTGCGATATCCCGAGGTCGATTGCCTCGTTCAGGCTCCGGACAAAATTATTCAACGGATCGAACGTGCAGTCATGCTGCCGGCCCGCTGTCGCGATTTTTTTCGCCGATAGCGGTCGTCAGGGTTTGCGGAACCCTGACACTTCACGCGCGATACGCCCTTTAACCCGAACGGCCGGCGATACCCGCATCTGGAGAACAAATGGCTTCGACTGCTGCTTCTTATAATCCTACCCGTGACGATTTCGCCGCCATGCTCGACGAGTCCTTCGCCGGCGGCAACCTTCAGGAAAGCTCCGTCATCAAGGGCAAGGTAGTTGCGATTGAAAAGGACATGGCCGTCATCGACGTCGGCCTGAAGACCGAAGGCCGCGTGGCGCTGCGCGAATTCGCCGGGCCCGGCCGTGAAAGCGACCTCAAGGTCGGCGACGAGGTCGAGGTGTTCCTCGACCGCATCGAAAATGCGCTCGGCGAAGCCGTGCTGTCGCGCGACAAGGCGCGCCGCGAGGAAAGCTGGGGCAAGCTCGAGAAGGCCTTCAACAACAACGAGAAGGTGCACGGCGTCATCTTCAACCAGGTCAAGGGCGGCTTCACCGTCGACCTCGACGGAGCCGTGGCCTTTCTGCCGCGTTCGCAGGTCGATATCCGCCCGATCCGCGACGTCGCGCCCCTGATGAACAACTCGCAGCCGTTCCAGATCCTCA
>Ga0210403_10001559_pt1 | contig 21666 bp, 19 predicted proteins | sample IncBWC19MmetaG_FD_150863 | JGI IMG/M metagenome (GOLD analysis project Ga0210403, IMG submission 150863) | Forest soil microbial communities from Barre Woods Harvard Forest LTER site, Petersham, Massachusetts, United States - Inc-BW-C-19-M | ecosystem: Environmental > Terrestrial > Soil >... | reverse complement strand
CGAGCCCGTGGTCCCCTTCACCTTCATCAGCAACGACAATAAGTGGACCGTCGAAGCTTTCCTGACTTATCCCGCGAATTTCCAGGCGGATAAAAAATATCCGCTGATTCTCAACATCCACGGTGGACCGCACGGCCAGCAAGGACCGGCATTCAATTTCAAGAATCAGGTGTACGCCTCGCGCGGCTGGGCGACCCTGATGGTGAACTATCGCGGCTCCACGGGCTACGGCCAAGCCTTCACCGACGGCGTTTTCGCCGATCAGAACGGCAACGAAGGACAGGACGTCCTGTATGGATTATCCGCCGCGATGCGCCGCAATCTGTGGATCGATCGCGATCGCCTGGGCATCGAAGGCACCAGCTATGGCGGACAGTTGAGCGCGTGGCTGATCACGCAGACCGGTATGTTCAAAGCTGCGATTCCCACTGCCGCGATCACCAACATCATCAGCTACAACTACATGACGTATTACAACCAGTACGAGCAGATGGAATGGGGAGCGTTTCCACACCAGGGAAATTTGATGGACGTGCTATGGGAACGTTCCGCGCTGAGGCACGTGGCCAACGTCCGCACGCCCACCATGATGGTCCACGGTGAAAACGATAACGACGTACCGATCGCCGAAGCCGAGCAATACTACATCGCCCTCCGCGACGTCGGCGTCGACGCCATCATGATCCGCTACCCGCGGGAAGGCCACGGCGTCCGCGAGCCGGGCCACCAGGTGGATTTCATCGACCGGTCGATCAGGTGGTACGAGAAGTATTTTCCGAAGTAGGACGCGCTGTGGTTACGGCCGTGGAGCGTGTCTTGAACTATCCCAGAAATGCAGCGGGGGGGTCTCCCAACAGTAATATCGAACGTGGCGGAGGAAGAGGGATTCGAACCCCCGAGCGAGTCACCCCGCTAACGGTTTTCAAGACCGCCGCCTTCAACCACTCGGCCATTCCTCCACTTCCTATCTTACCGGATGCAACCCCGCTGATAGAATAAAGGTTCCATGTCACAACTCCTCGCCGGAAAGACTGCGCTCATTCTAGGCGTCGCCAATAAGTGGAGCCTCGCCCACGCCATCGCCCAGGCGTTTCGACGGGAAGGCTCGAAGCTCCTGCTCACCTATCAGGGCGAGCGGCTCAAGCAGACCGTGGAACAACTCGGAGCCGAGCTCGGGGCCGAAAAAATCTTCGATTGCGACGTGACCAAGGACGACGATCTCGCGCGTCTCAACGAGACGCTCGCCGGCGAAAAGCTGGACATCGTGATGCACAGCATCGCTTTCGCCAATCGTGAAGACCTGGAGCGTCCCTTCGTCAAAACCTCGCGCGCGGGCTATCTGCTGGCCCAGGAAGTGAGCGCGTATTCGATGGTCGCCGTCGCCCGCGCCACCGCGCCGCTCATGACCGATGGTGGATCGATGATCACTCTGACATACCTGGGATCGTCGCGCGTGCTGACCAACTACAACGTGATGGGCGTCGCCAAAGCCGCGCTCGAAGCCGCGGTGCGCTATCTCGCCAGTGAACTCGGCCCCTCGAGAATCCGCGTCAATGCGATCTCCGCCGGCCCGGTAAAAACCGCGTCCGCCCGCGGCATCAAGGATTTTTCGAAAATTCTGGAAGCCGTCAGCACCCGCGCCCCGTTCCGCCGCAACACCGATCCCGCGGAAGTCGCCGACGCCGCTGTGTTCCTTGCCAGCGACCTCGGCCGCGGAGTCACCGGCGACGTCATGTTCGTCGACTCCGGCTTCCACCTCATGGGTTTGTAAGCTTGGCGAAGCTTTGCGACTTTGCGTGAAATCTTTAGTTTTTCGTCAACGGCGCAATAATCCCCGAAAGCAAGTCCGCCTTCGATTCATCCCGCACCAGATGTGGATACTTCTCCCCACCCTGATAATCCACGTGATGGACGCTGTAATATTCCCCGCTCTTGATCAGCAGGTCGATTCCGCGCGCCTCGCGCACCGTCGCCTGCACCGCGTCCCGTAGAACCACCGCCGTGAATTGCCGGGTATTGACCGCGATCACCTTCGAGTCCGGAGCAATCCCCGCTTTCTGCGCCGGACCGCCATACGCGACGTCTGAGATCGTGCCGTCGTCCTTCACCACCGCTCCGATCGAATACATCAAGTCCGCGTGCTTGCGCTCGTCTTCGAACGCGCGCCAAATATCGGATCGCGTCGAATTGAACAGCAGCTTCCAGCCGCCATTTTCGATTCCACCCAGCGGAGCGTGCGGCTCGACCGTAGTCAGCCGCGCCCGTAGAAATCCCGCCCAGTCGTGAGGCTGCACCGAATTCAGTCCCGCCACTACGTCGTCGAACGTGTACGGCTTCAGCGCCGGCGCGCCGCCCGGACCTCCGTGAAACGTGCGGCAGAAATCGTTCAGCGATTTCTTGCCGTTGCTCAGCTTGCGAATCATCACGTCGGCGTCCAGCCAGATCAGTGTCCCTTCATCGTAATAATCGACGCCGCGCCGGTAGTCGGCATAGTCGTCTCGCGCGTTGTAGAGAAGCTGCGCGGCCACCGCCGTATCTTCCAGTGGCCTCCACTGCCGTCCCGATTTTCGATCCAGTCCCGCCGCCACCATCGCCAGATGCTCGCGAAACTCCGCAGGCGTGTACAGCCCGCTGCGCGGCGTCAGGATCTCGCCCAGATACTGCGTTAGGCCTTCGTACACCCACAGCAGCTCGCCCTTCATCGGCTGGCTGAAATCCGGAGTCGCCAGTCCCGCCGGCCGCCGGAATTTGCCGTTCCACGAATGCACGAACTCATGCGGCAGCAGATCGGCGTTGGTTTTTGCCGCAGTGTCGTCGATCAGACCGCGCTCGCCCACGCGATCGTCGCTCGATTCGTGATGCTCCAGCCCGAAGCTAGCCACGTGATCGCTCAGCGTGTACAAAAAATGATAGCTGCGATAATGACGCGACCCGAACAGTGCGCCCGCTTCGTTCACCAGGTTCTTATAATGCTCGATCTGTTCTGGCGAGATCTCCACCGCCCGATCGCTATCGCCCGCCAGATGCAGATAATGCGCGATCCCGCCGTCGCGCCCCAGTTCCACCGTCTTATAGTGACGACCCGTCGACACCGGCGAGTCGACCAGCGTAGTCAGCGACGAAGGCTGAAAATCGATCTGATTTCCCGATTCGCGCGCGATGGGCAGCGCGGTTCCGTAACGCCACGATTCCGGCACGCGCAGCGACGCTTGGTAACGCAACTGGTCCGACGGCGCGCCTTCCGGATACAGCAGGAACTGATTCCAGTTGAGCACTGCCAGCTCCGTCGTCGTCGATGCGCCTGAGGAAAATCCCGAAGTATCCGGCGGCGAGATCTGATCGAACACCACGTCCAGCGACGTCACCCCCGCGGGCACGTTTACATGGAACGCGTACATATTCACGCCATCACGCGTCCATGGAATGGTCTGACCGTTCGCAGTGATTTTCAATCCCACCAGGTCGATCACCGGACCCGTCGGCCCATGCTCTCCAGGAATCCATTCCGGATACAGCAGCGTCATGGGACCCGCCTTTGCCGGAATGGTCAGATGCGCGTGAAAAATCCGGCGCGGCGCATCCGTCGCGTCCACTTGAACGCGGATCTCCTGCGCACACACCAGCGATAGCGCGCCTAGCGCGATCGAAACAACATTTCGCATTATTTTTGTTCCCGATAGTAGAAAATCAAATCCGTCGGCGGAGGCGCCGCGCCCAACTGCCGCATCATCGCCATCACCTGCCCGCGATGCAGCGTCGCATGATTCACCACGTGCATCACGATGTCGCACAATGCCGACTGGTGAGCGTCGCCCTTCATATCCTTGTATTCGATCACCCGCGGAAGATCCGCGTCCGTCAACCAACTGGCCCACTCCTCCCAGCGCTGCTGAACGCGCGGCCACTCGGCCTCGATCGATTCAGACGGCATCTCCGGCGCGACTCCCTGCACTCGGCTCAGCCACACCCGGTCCGCCATCAGAATATGATTCAGCGTCTCCAGAACACCTTTGTGTGAACAATTCAGATCGCGCGTCTGCTGCTCCGCCGGAAGCTTCAACACCGCATCCAGCAGCCGTAGCGACGCCCAGGTCGAATACGCGATATGCCTCCGAGCTTCCTCCGCCGTCATCTCATTTCTCCTGTGTTGTGGCACAGGCTTCAGCCTGTGAACCAAAGCTCATCGCAGCAGCCACGCCCTCATCGTCCGCGAAACCAGATCCGACGCGTCCTGTTGCACGAAGTGGCCCGATCCCGGAATCGTTACCAGCGTCAGATCCTTGCCCATCCAATCCCACGTATTGTTCAACGCGCCCGAAAGCAACGCCGTATCGCCCAGCCCGTGGATCATCAGCACCGGCATCTGCGTCTTGTTCACCGCCGACGTATCTTCCGTATACGGCTCCCGAGGATAGTTGCGCTTGTAGTAATTCAGCATCCCTTCAAGGTCCGATCGCTTCATCGCCTCCAGCCACTTCACCCGAGCATCCGGATCCTTCACCCAGTTCCACTGCTCGATCTTGAAGTTCGCCGCTGCATCAGGTTTCTGGAAATTTCGCGCGTACGAGCTGTTCTTCTGCTGGTCCGGATTATGCGCCAGTTCCCGCGACAATCCTCGCGGATGCGGCAGATTCAAGATGATCAGCCGATCCACCATCTGCGGCACATTCAACGCCAGTTGCCACGCGACCGCGCCGCCCCAATCGTGCCCCACCACGATCGCCTTCTCCTGTCCCAGCGACTTGATCACCGCCACTACGTCGCCCACCAGCAGCCGCATGTCGTAATTCTCGACGCCCTTCGGCTTGTCGCTCAGGTTATATCCGCGCTGATCGATGGCGACGCATTGAAACTTGTCCGATAACGCCTCCATCTGATCGCGCCACGTGTACCAGTAATCCGGAAACCCGTGAATCATCACCACCAGCGGCCCCGACCCCAGACTCGCGTAATGAATCTTCACCCCGTTCGAATCGGCATAACCGTGCTTCACCTTGGACTCGATATCCCCGGCGAACATCACGGCGGAACACAGCACCGCGGCCAGAATGTTTCGCATAGTGCCAGTATAGTTCCCCTGCATTGATTCGACCGCAGCGAGGAGTAAACTATCTGATCATGAGGAACTCTGTTGCCACGCTTGCAATCCTCGCGACCCTCACCCTTCCGGTGGCTCGCGCCGAAGATCCGAAGAGCGATTTCTTCACCACCTCCGACGGCGTCAAGATCCACTACCTTGCCCTCGGCGATCGCGGAAGCTGGGTGGTTCTGATCCACGGCTTCACCGATAGCGCGCAGCGAATGTTCTTCACCACCGGCATCGCCCAGGAATTGGCGAAGACGCATCGCGTGGTCGCGCTCGACAACCGCAACCACGGCCAGAGCGACAAGCCTCAACCCAACGGCCCCGGCCGCGCCGAAGACACCATCGAGCTGATGGACCACCTGAAAATCGATAAGGCGCACATCCACGGCTACTCCATGGGTGGAGGAATCACCGGCCAGCTTCTCGCCTCCCATCCGGAGCGTTTTCTGACCGCTGCATTCGGTGGTTCCGGCATCGCCGAAGCCGACGATGACCTGCGCAAGAAAGCAGTAGCTATGGACACCCCGATGCCGACCCCGCAAGGAGCCGAAGCCGCCGCATTTCAAAGACTCCGCGACATCGCCTCAAAAGGACGCCCCGCCAACGCCCCAGCTGCTCCGCGCCCGACCCTGCAAATCGATCTCGCCAAAGTCGCCATCCCGGTCCTCGCGATAAACGGCGAATTCGATTCTCCGCACGCAAAAACGCAGCGCATGTCGCGCGAGCTGAAAAATTTCTCGAACGTCATCCTCCCAGGACGAAATCACATGTCCGCCATCGCCGTCGGCGTCCCTATGCCTCAGCAGTACATCGACACTCTGGTCGATTTCATCAACGCCAACGACGCCGCGATGAAAGTCCCAGCCTCCGGCAGCAATCGTTAGAAGATATAACGCTCGGCGATTATTTTTCTTTCGGCGGAAGAGCCAGCCCGCGCATCGAATCGCCCGGTGGGTGCAGTTTCGCGTTTGCGTACGTCTTAGCCACGGCGACGTTGGCCAAAGCAAGAACATTTTCGATGGGAACCGCAAAATCCAGATTCTGCGGTGACGGAGGCCGGCCCAGGATCAGCCCAAGTGCCCGACCTTGAGAATCCAGCAGAACAGCGCCGCTCGATCCCTGCCAAGCCGCCCCTGAAAATTCCACGACACGGTATCCGGTCCCCCTCCAGGGAACCTCATCCGCTAACGGGATTCTGGAAATGATGCCTACTGAAACCGACCAGGGAATCGAGAACGGATTGCCAATCACCGTAACCGCGTCCCCGGGCTTCGCATCGGAAATGCTCCCGGCCATCAACGCGGGCAAACCGGTGCCCCTAATCTTGATCGCCGCGACATCACGACGCGCATCGACTCCCAGTAATTGCACGTCGTCGAAAACTTCGCCGTTCTTGAAACGCACCTGAACCGAATAGGCGTCTCTGATCAGGTGATATGCGGTGAGCAGGACGCCGCTCGACTGAATGACAACCGCTGTCCCAAGCATCGGCAAGACATCACTCGACCCGCGCTGCGCCGAAATCAGGGCAACCGACGGATACGCTTTCACCACTTGATCCGGAATCGTCGGCCTTTGACCAAGGACTCCGGAAATGAGCGACAAATAGACTACGATTCGCAAGTTTAGCTGGCTCACTCATATCATGATAATGAGAAATCCGGATGTGGCGTACGCACTCGTGCGTGCCGCGTCGAAACTCTTTTCGACGCCTCCCACTCTACGCCAGCTCCTTATACAGAAAACTCGCCCCCTCCATCTCCTCCACCAAAGCCTTGCGAGCGTACCTAGGGATCACCCCCACCAGCACATATCCCATCGACAAATACAACCGTTCAGCGACGCTGGCCTCCTGTGTATCCAACGTCAGCAGCATCCGCCCCTCCTCCAGCGCGACCGCTTCCAGCGCCGTCATCAACGCCCTTGCGATCCCCCTCCGCCGAGCCTTGGGATGCACCAGCAGCTTGGTCACCTCGGCCCGATGCCGCTGGTTCGGAACCGTATCCAGACCCAGCTGAACCGTGCCGATAATCTCTCCGCCCTCGCGCGCCACCAACACGCGGCGGCTCCCGCCTCTGACACCCGTCAGCACTTTCTCGCTCCAAAACGCCAGCGACTCCTCCTTCGAAAACGGCAGCACGAAACTCACACTCGCACCCGCGTGAACGGTCGCGTGCAGCACCTCCGCAAGCATCGTCAGGTCCCGCTCCACCTCGCCCCCAGCCCCCCATTCCTCGACGACCATTGCCCCTCCTCTCACGGACGCACCATCGCGATCACGTATCGCGCGCGTTTCTTTCCCGCACACTCGAACCGCGTCGCGCCCGTCAACACGTAACGCAGACAATCTCCTTCGCGCACCCGAAACCGCGCTCCCTCTACCTCCAGATCCAACGTGCCCTCCAGCATCCATAAATGATGTTCCAACCCCGGAATGGGTGAAGTATCAAACGACACCTTCATCCCCGGGCTCAACCGGACCTCCACCATCTCGCCCTTAAGCCCGGCACCTGGCGGTGAAACCGATCGCCTCACATACCCGCTCTCCGGATCTTTCCACCGGACCTGATCCCTCGCCCGTACCAGGCTAGGCGCATTGCCTTCCGCATCAGCGATCAGCCGCGACAAAGTCCAGCCATACATACTGCACAACTTCGTCAACATCGCCGCCGTCGGACTTAGTTCGCCGCGTTCGATTCGCGACAACGTGGCGCGACTGATCCCACTCCTGTCCGCCAATTCTTCGAGCGACCACCCCCGCCCGCGCCGCAACTCCGCCAACCGCCGCTCCATCTCCATACAGAGATACTATCTCTTTTTGGAGATACACAAATCGACCCCACCCCGAGCCGTGACCAAAGGGAGCGGTTGAACGCCCGGTTGATGCAAATCCACGGTTACAATGAAAACTTCATGCACTCCGACACCGCCGCCGTCCGTCCAGGCGAGGAACTCAATCTCACCGCTCTCGCCCATCACTTGAAAGGAAAAATCCCCGGCGTCGAAAGTGGAATCGAGGTCCAGCAGTTCCCCGGCGGCCACTCCAACCTCACCTACTGGCTCAGCATCGGCGGAAAAGAATACGTGCTGCGCCGCGCCCCGCTTGGACCCGTCGCGCCGAAAGCCCACGACATGGTCCGCGAAGCTCGCGTGTTGCACGCCGTCCATCCTTTGTTCCCACCCGCGCCCGAGGTCTACCACGTGTGCGAAGACCCCAGCGTTATCGGAGCCCCCTTCTTCTTGATGCAGCGCCGCCACGGCATCGTCCTGCGCGATCACATTCCTCCCGAAGTCTCCGCCCATGAAAACTACGCCGCCCGCATCAGCCGCGCCTTCGTCGACTGCATGGTCCAACTCCATTCCATCGACGTCGAAAAACACGGCCTCACTTCCCTCGGCAAACCTGAAGGATTCGTCGAGCGCCAGGTAAAAGGCTGGTCCGAACGCTGGGACCGCGCCCACACCGAAGACAATCCCGTCGTCGACCAACTCAAGGCCTACTTCGCAAAAACCATTCCCCACTCGGCCGCGCCCACGCTAGTCCACAACGATTTCAAACTCGACAATGTGATGCTCGATCTCCACTCGCCCGATCGCATCGAAGCTGTGCTCGATTGGGAAATGACCACCGTCGGCGATCCCTTGAGTGACGTCGGTCTCACGCTGTGTTACTGGAGTTCCGCGCTGGTCCCCGGAACCACTTTGCAAGCCGTCACCACCGGCCCCGGCTGGTATTCGCGCGACGATTTCGTGGCTCGCTACGCAGAAACAACCGGACGCGACGTTTCCGTCCTCCCCTGGTTCGAAGCCTTCGGCGTGTTCAAACTCGCTGTCATCTTGCAGCAGATTTATTATCGATTCTGGCGCGGCCAGACCACCGATGAACGCTTCCGCCATTTCGACCAGCGCGTGAAATCCCTCACCGAACGCGCGGCGGAAATGGTGGAGCAAATCGGGTGAGCGTTCTCTACTTAGTCCGTCACGGCCAGGCCGGCACCCGCGAGCATTACGACTCCCTTTCCGACCTCGGCCGTCAACAAGCGCGGCTGCTTCGCGAACATTTCGCGTCACAACACATCCAGTTCGAAGCCGTCTACTCAGGCTCGCTCGCCCGGCAACGCGCGACCGCCGAAGAAACCGTTCCCGACGCACGCCCGATTGTCGACCCCGGCTGGAATGAGTTCGATCTCGCCCAGGTGTATTCCGAATACGCTCCGCATCTTTCCGCGTCCGACGCCGACTTCCGGCGCGAGTACGAAGAAATGCAGCAGCAAATCAAATCCAGCCGCGGGTCGCATCACGACCCGGTGCATCGCCGCTGGAACGATTGCGACAAGAAAGTGGTTCGCGCCTGGGTCGAAAGCCGCTTCGATTATTCCGGCGAATCCTGGCCGGCCTTCGTCGCCCGCATCCACGCCGCGTTCGCGCGCGTCACGCATCACGAAGGCAATGTAATCGTGTTCACCTCCGCCACCCCCATCGGAGTCTGCGCCGCCCGCACCCTCGAACTCGAAGACGGCCGCGCTATGTGGCTCGCCGCCGTCCTGATGAACGCGTCGTTCTCCACCCTGCGCATCCGCGAAAACGAAATCCGCCTCTTCAGCCTCAACAACGCCCCCCACCTGACCGACCCCGATCTCCGCACGTTTCGCTAAATCTGCGCCCCTCTGCGTTTTCTGCGTCTCTGCGTGACTCAGGTCTTTTTCTTGTTTCTTTGGCGATCTTTACGACTTTGCGTGAAATCTTTTCTTGGTTCGCCGTCGTACACTCCAAGCGTAGAATCCCTGCGCAGGGAACGTTGCGTTGTAGTGGTACTGAACTTCCGGAGCCGGTGAAACGGCTCGCGAGGCCAGCTCGTAGCATGGGCTCGACGGAAGGATTTTTGGATCGATCCAGTAACGATCGGCGGTGTGCGGATAGCGATTTTGGCCGTCCCGTTCGACTTCAGAGAGGAGCGTCGAAAACGTGAGCATCACATGTCGTGCCAACCAGCATGACGACCCTCAGGTTAGATAGCCCTCGATTCATTGGCGGCCGGGCTCGTTTTAAACGAGCACACGCACGGCGAAAAGTCCGAACGCCCCCGGCCGCCCGCAACGTCACAGCCGTAGTGTCTTTTTTCCGATAAACTGTCCACTTATGGACTTCGATCATTCGCCCAAAGTTCGCGATCTTCAACAACGCGTCACCGCGTTCATGAACGAGCACATCTCTCCCAATGAAAAGCTTTATTACGATCAGATCGTCGAGGATCGTTGGCGTCCTGTCCCGATCATCGAAAAACTTAAACCGAAAGCTCACGCCGCCGGTTTGTGGAATTTGTTCCTGCCGGAGTCCGAACACGGCGCCGGGCTAACCAATCTCGAATACGCCCCCTTGTGCGAGATCATGGGCCGCTCGCCCATGGCTCCTGAAGTGTTCAACTGCTCCGCGCCCGACACCGGGAACATGGAAGTACTCGCGCGCTACGGATCGAACGAACAGCAGGATCGCTGGCTCAAGCCGCTGCTCAAAGGCGAAATTCGTTCGTGCTTCTCGATGACTGAAAAAGACGTGGCCTCGTCAGACGCCACCAATATCCAATCCAGCATCGTGCGCGATGGCAATGATTACGTGATCAACGGCCGCAAATGGTGGTCCAGCGGCGCGGGCGACTCGCGCTGCAAAATCATCATCTTCATGGGCAAGACCGATCCCGGCGCGCCAAAACATAAACAGCAGTCCATGATTTTGGTCCCCATGGAAACGCCCGGCATCAAAATCGAGCGGATGTTGACCGTCTTCGGTTACGATCACGCTCCGCACGGTCATGCCGAAATTACGTTTACAAGTGTTCGCGTGCCTGTTTCAAACATTTTGTTGGGAGAAGGTCGCGGCTTCGAAATCGCGCAAGGCCGTCTCGGTCCTGGCCGGATTCACCACTGTATGCGCCTGGTGGGCCAAGCCGAGCGTGCTTTGGAAGCCATGTGCCGCCGTGTGCAGTGTCGCACGGCGTTTGGAAAGAAACTCGCCGAAATGGGAACCATTCGCACCGACATCGCCCTCTCGCGCATGGAGATCGATCAGGCCCGCCTGCTGGTCCTGAAAGCCGCTCACATGATGGACACCGTCGGCAATAAGGAAGCGCGCGCCGAAATCGCCATGATTAAAGTGATCGCGCCCAACATGGCGCTGCGCGTGATTGATCGCGCCATTCAAGCCCACGGCGGCGGCGGCGTCAGCCAGGAATTCGAGCTCGCGGCCATGTGGGCCAATTCGCGGACGCTGCGCCTTGCCGACGGTCCCGATGAGGTGCATATGGAAGCGATCGCAAAAGGAGAACTGAAAAAGCACGCATGAGCACCCTGACCGTGGTGCGCCACGCGCAGGCACGGCCCTTCGAAAAAAACTCCGATTCTCTCTCGGAACTGGGCGAGCGGCAGGCACGGACGCTGGGCGAATACTGGTCGCGACTCGGCGTGACCTTCGATGAAGTGTTGAGCGGATCCCTACAGCGTCACTGTCAAACCGCCGCGCTCGCGCTCATGTCTCCGCAAGTGGTTCCCGATTGGAACGAGTACGACGCCGAAGGCATCATGCGAAGCCATCCGCACCCATCCACCTTTCCCGACAATCGGGCGTTTCAAAAAGTCTTCGAGTCCGCGATGGACCAATGGATGGAAGGCTCCGCCAACGGCGCCGAACCCTACAGCGCGTTCCGCGACCGCGTCCTGCGCGGCTTGCGGCGAATTCAGCAAGGCCCGTCCAACCGCCGCGTGGTGCTGTTCACCTCCGGCGGACCGATCGGTATCCTGGTGCAAACCGCGTTAAACGCCCCGGAACGCAGCTTCCTCGACGTGAACTGGCGCGTCCGCAACTGCTCCATCAGCGAATTTGTCTTCAGCGCCGACCGTCTCTCCCTGGACTCTTTCAACACCGTCCCACATCTCGACGAAAAACTGAAAACTTTCCGCTGAGGCGCGACAGTTATGGAGCGCGTTCACTTGACGGATCTCAAAAACGCCCCAATCGCACGCAACTCCCCGTCGCTATACGACCCGAGCACGTGCCTCCACGAAGCCGCGCCATCCACCTTCAACGCGCTCGACTCGACCGTCCGCATCACTGGCGGCAACACGCTCAAATCGTACAGCGATGTCCGCCGTCCTCCCTGGCTCACGACCAGCGCTGGAAATCGATCGCCACCCTCTATAACGATCCGCACGTGCGACGTCGAAATATCTCGCAGACTCGCCGGCGCATTCACGATCGGCGCGACCGCGATCCCCGTCCCGTCCACCTGATGACACGTCGAGCATCGCGCAAACCCGCGTAGAGGATCGGAAAACAAATCGCGACCCCGAGCGGCTTCCCCTGACAACGGCCGAACTGCAGTCTCGGTCGACCGAGCCTCGATCCCGTTCAGGCTCGCGACATACGCCACCACCGCGTTGAAATCCGGCCGCGCGAGAATCGTCCCATAACCCTGCATCGCCGTTCCCGGAACCCCCGCGCGCGTTACGCTGACGATTAGCGCTTCATCGAATCCGCGTCCCGCTAGTTTGGGAGCCCCGCCGCCCGCGCCTTTGGTTCCGTGGCAATAACCGGTCGCGCACGTTTTTGCGAACACGTCCGCCCCGTGTTCCACCATCGTCTGCGAATACATCAAAGGAACAAACAGCAGCGCCGCGAGGTTCCTCGCGTGTGTGAAAACCCGACTGTTGGACCGCTCCCGATGGTCGCGGCTCGGTGGTCTGCCTGAGTGCACAGGATCGACACTGAGCCGTGACCAAAGGGAGCGGTTCAACACTGATTTCACTGACCGGACTCCGGCAATGCGAATACCATGAGCGTCGAACCGCTGCGGAACGTTTCCGCTTCTGGCCACACCGGCGTCAGCGCGTTACTCACCAGCGATCCCCACCCTGTCGGCGTCGCGACGTATTGCCGTCCGTTCACCGCATAGGTCACCGACGATCCACGATGCCCCGCGCCGGTCTGAAAACTCCACAGCTTCGCGCCGGTGCGGGCGTCGAGCGCAAAGAAATTTCCTTCGGGATCGCCCGTGAACACCAGATCGCCCGCGGTCGCCAACATCGACGCCAGCAGCGCGTACTTGTATGGAAAACTCCACTGTCGTTTGCCGGTCACCGGATCGTACGCGTCCACGTGACTATGCGCCGGACCCTTGGGCGGCGGCTTCATGATGAAATTCCCGCCGAAAAAACTCGCGCCTTCCTTTACGTCCTGCTTGCCCGCTACAAGATCGTTGCAAACTTCCAGACTGGGTGTGTAGATGAATCCGGTGCGCGGCGAAAACGCGATCTGGTTCCAGCTTTTCCCGCCCGCCGCGCCGGGACATATATAGGTTGGCTTGCCCGCCACCGGCTCATTGCGACCAACCAGTTTTCCGTCCTCGGTGACGCCGGTGATCCAGTTGTAGTTGTCGATGATCGGATACGCGCCGATGAATTCGCCGTTAGTGCGATCCAGCACAAACGCAAATCCGCCTTTGTTGACATGCACTAGCAACTTGCGCATCCGGCCCCGCACTTCGCGATCGATCAACACACTTTCGTAGCTTGAATCGAAGTCCCACACATCTTTGGGGATCTCCTGATAATGCCAGCGCAGTTTCCCCGATTCCGGATCGAGCGCGATGACACTGTTCGTATAAAGATTCGCGCCGTCACGATCCGCCGCGTAAAAATCCGACGACGCATTTCCAACACCCCAGTAAACGAGATTGAGATCCGGATCGTAAGATCCGGTCATCCAAGTGGCCCCGCCGCCGAATTTCCACGAATCACCCTTCCATGTCTCGTGACCTTTTTCACCAGGCCCGGGAATGGTGTAGAAACGCCACTTCAAGCGGCCATTTTTCACGTCGAACGCGGTCAAATATCCGCGATGCGCCGAATCGCCACCGGTTCCGCCGACGATCACCGTGTCCTTCACCACCAATGGAGCGGCCGTGATGTTGCACCCGCATTGTTTCGAATCCTCGACGTTGACCTTCCACGCCTCGGCGCCGGTCTTCTGATCGATGGCGACCACGTAGTTGTCGTAGGTCCCCATGAATACTTTCCCGGCCGCGACCGCGACACCGCGATTCTGCGGCCCATATACCACCGCTCCGCGCGGCGCTGGATATTTGTATTGCCAGATCAACGCGCCTGTAGCCGCATCCAGCGCATACACGTTATTGCGCGACGTGGAAACGTACAGAACGCCTCCCATGACGATGGGTGTGGCTTGAAATCCCATCTCGTAATCGCCGGTTTGAAACGCCCACGCAGGCGTCAACCGCTTCACGTTCGACGTGTTGATCTGATCGAGAGCGCTGTAGCGCCAAAACAAAGACGTGCCGCCATGTTGCGGCCAGTCGTTGTGCGTCGCGCCATCTTCCGCGAACGCGCACACCGATAGCACTGCGAAGAGAAACCTCATTCTCTATCCATCATAATAGGAAGTCCCGCATGACTCCCGAAAATCTCGCCGAAGAGCTGCATACTCTGGCGACGGATCACCGCACGATTCGTCTCGGCGGAACTTTTTCAAAGGACCGGCTAGGAGGCGCGCCCGCTCCCGCCGACGTGACCGTTTCCACCTGCGCCATGCGAAAACTGCTGCAATATGAGCCGCGCGATTTGACTGTCAGCATCGAAGCCGGCATGCCCTGGGCCGATCTCGAACGCACGCTGGCCGAACATCGCCAGATGCTTCCGCTCGATCCCGGCTGGCCCAACTCGACTGTCGGCGGAGTCGTCGCGGCCAACTTGAGCGGCCCTCGCCGCAGGCTGTACGGGACTGCGCGCGACATGATCATCGGCATGACCTTTGCGACGCTCGAAGGAAAACTTGTTCAGAGCGGCGGCATGGTGGTGAAGAATGTCGCGGGACTCGACATGGCGAAGCTCTTAGTGGGTTCCTTTGGAACCCTTGCGGCCATCGCGATCGTCAACTTCAAAGTTTTTCCAATGCCCGCGGAATCGCGGACTTTCGAAACGCGCTTCTCGACCGCCGCCGAAGCCTTCGCCGAACGCGACCGCATCCTGCGCAGCGTCCTTCAGCCCGCGGCGATCGATATCGTGAATTGGCCCGATGGATTCCGATTGCTGATCGGCGCAGGTGGATCGCCCGCGGTGCTCGATCGCTATCGGCGCGAACTGCCGCAGGCGCGCGTCGTCGACGAATCGGTGTGGGAGGAAATCCGCGGCTTCACGCCGAAGTTTTTGGAGCAGCATCCGAACGGTGTAGTGGTGACGCAGTCGATGAAACTCACGGAAATGTGCGCTGTGATGACATCGCTGAAAGTCCCGGCCATCGCGCGCGCCGGCAATGGTGTGATCTACGCGCACTACGCCGAAAATCCACCGCCGGCTACGTGGAACGGCGATTTCGCGACGATGGAAAAAGTGAAGCACATGTTCGATCCCGAGCGGCTGCTCAACCGGGGGCGCCTGTATGGCCGCATCTGACTACGGCCCGAAGGCCGCCGAGCTCGACAAGTGCGTCCATTGCGGTCTGTGCCTGAACGCATGCCCCACGTATCGCGAATTGCACGTCGAAATGGATTCGCCGCGCGGCCGGATTTATCAGATGGTGCAAGTGGCCGGCGGCGCGCCCATCACCGATTCGTATCTCGAACACATGGACCTGTGCCTGGCCTGCCGCGCCTGCGAAACCGCGTGTCCGTCCGGAGTTCGCTACGGCTATCTGATCGAAGCCGCGCGCGCCGATATCGAGCATCGCACCACGCGGCCGTTTGCGACACGTATGTTGCGCAAATTCGTTTTCGAACGCTTGCTGCCCAGCCGCCGGATGTTACGTCTCGCCGGCTCTCTGATGTACGTGCGGCAAGCGGTGAAGATTCGCCTGCCTGGAAGACTCGGCCAACTCGAATCGCTGGCGCCGCGCGTCGAAAAACCGTTCTTCGATCGTCACATTGGCCGTGTTTTTCCGGCCACTGGAGAGCAACGCTACCGCGTGGCTTTTCTCTCCGGCTGCATCGCGAATATTTGTTTCGCGCGGCTCAACGAAGCGACGGTGCGCGTACTGCAAGCCAACGGCTGCGAAGTTACTATCCCGCAGAATCAAACCTGTTGTGGAGCGCTTCACGTCCACGCTGGTCTGCGCGATTCCGCGCGAAAGCTCGCTGCTCAAAATGTGGCTGCCCTGCTCGGTGGAAATTTCGACGCGATCATTACCAACGCCGGTGGCTGCGGATCGACGCTAAAGGAATATGGCGAACTTCTCGATGACGATCCCCGCGCGCACCAATTCTCTTCGCGGGTGAAGGACGTCACTGAATTCCTAGCATCGATCGAACTGCGCGCGCCAAAAAAGGAAGTGCGCGCGACCGTCACCTATCAAGATTCCTGCCATCTCGCGCACGGCCAGCGCGTCCGCTCCGCGCCGCGCGAATTACTGAAGCGCGTGCCCGGACTGGTGCTTAAGGAAATGCGCATGTCCGATCACTGCTGCGGCAGCGCGGGGATTTATAACGTGGTCCATACGGACATGTCGATGGCGCTGCTCGAAAAGAAAATGGAAGCCGTCAATGCGACCGGCGCCGATCGTATCGTCACCGCGAATCCCGGATGCATGCTGCAGCTGCGCGCTGGCGTCGACCGCTGGGGCCACAGCCAGCGCGTGTCGCACGTCGTCGAGATTCTCGACGAAGCCTATCGTTGAACTATTGTGGAGCACGCTTTAGCTTGCAGCCTCGGCTTCAGCCGAGGTCAGCAGTGCAAACGTTGGAAACCGGTCGCTACCGCTCGCGGTTCGGTGCCAACATTCCGAGCCGCGAGCGTAGCGACCGGGTCCTGACGCCGGCTAAAGCCGTCGCTGCAAGCTAAAGCTTGCTCCACACTCAAGAACCGGGCTAACCTCTCTCGAGCAGCTCCGCCGCGCCGGCGTAAATCGCCGCGCACTCCACCACCCGGTCGATGGGAACAAATTCATTCGGACCATGCGACACCGTCAGCAATCCTGGACCGAACGCGAATGCCGGAATTCCGCGGCTCGCATAGAAGCGCGTTTCGAGCAACCCCGGGCACAATTCGAATTTCGCTTCGCGTCCGGTGACTTGGTGAATTGCGTCCGCCAGCGCGCGTCCAGCCGGACAATCTTCCGGCGTCCCAGCCGCCGAGCCTTCTTGTAAGATCTCGATCTCGGTTCCGCTCAGGAGTTCCAACAGCCGTCCCTTTTCGACCTCAAAATCCTCTTCCGGATTAATTCGACGGTCGATGGTGAAGGAACACGAGGCCGGGACCACATTGAACCCGTTGCCTGATTTGCACTGCCCGCCCAGCATCAGAATCGACCGGCGCAGCGCATCCGGCGCGATCTGGTAGGACGTGGTCCGTGTCTCCACTTCACTCTTCAGGTTCATAACGGCTTGCGCCACCGTCAGCATCTGTTCGAACGCGTTGACGCCTTCCACCTGCCGTCCCACATGCGCCGTCTTTCCTTGGACGGTGACTCGCAGAGTGATGGCGCCCCGATTCGCGTTCCAGATCAGGCCTCCGGTGGGCTCCGGCGTCAGCATCGCGATGGCGTGCTCGCCCAGCAATCCTTCGGCTTCCAGGAAGCGCGATCCTCGCGAGCCCGCGGTTTCTTCATCGGGGACGAACACCAGCCCAATTCTGCCGTTCATCGGAACGCCGCATTCGCGTAGCGCGACGGCCGCATAAGTCATCGCGGCGAGTCCCGCCTTCATGTCCGACGATCCGCGGCCGAACAGGTTCGCGCCTTTCATCGAAGGCTCGAATTGTGCTGGATCCTGCGCTGGGACGACATCGTAGTGGCCGCTGAAATAGACGGTCGGTCCCGGTTCGCCGATGAAGCTCATCACGCAATCCCCAACGGTGCGCGTGTCTGCGAACCCCAGCATGTGCAGGCGCTGCAAGGTTGCTTGCCTGGCCGTGGGATAGGAATTTCCGGGCGGATTTTCAGTCGGGATCGCGATCAGCTCGCAGGCGAAGTCCAGCATCGCCTGTCGATGTTTCGCGACGGCTTCCAGGAAAGGTCGCACGTTTCTATGATCGCGGAAACCCGCAGTGCATCGGTTGAGGCACCAACGCGCTCCAAAACCTGTCGCGCCTCAAATGAAAGCACGCATTTCGCTCTTTGAGGCGCGACAGTAATGGAGCGCGTGCAGCAGTTACGCCGAATCGCGCAAAGCCTTAACGGGATCGGTCCGCGCCGCACGCCACGCCGGCAGGAAACATGCCGCGAGCGCCGCAATTACCATCACCACGAATGCCACTCCGAACGACCCCGGATCGCGCGGACTGGTTTTGTACAACAGATCGCCCATCAGCCGCGTCAGTCCCAGGGCCGCCGCTGTGCCCACGCCGATTCCGGCTATGGTCAGGATCATTCCTTTCGACATCACAATGCGCAGCACATCGGAAGCGCCGGCCCCCAAGGCCATGCGCAATCCCATTTCGCGCGTGCTTTGCGAAACCGCGTAGGACATAACTCCGTACAGCCCGATTCCGGAAAGGAGCAGCGCGATGCTGCCGAAAATCGCGAGCAGGTCGACCGCGGCGCGCTGGCTCCAGGTTCTTCGATCGACTTGTTCGCGCATGGTGATCACTTCGCCGGGAGCCAGGTTCGCATCGATCGCCTTGATCTCGCGGACCAGTGCATTGGCCATGGCTTCCGGGCCGAGCCGTGTCCGGATCTGGAAGTTCGATCCACCCGGCGCGCCCTGCCGCAGCGGAACGTAGAAAAAGGATTTGGAATTGTCCAGCAAGCTGGAGTACTTGGAATTCTTCGCGACGCCGGCCACTTGGAGCCATCGGCCCTTGACCTGAAGACGTTTTCCCACGGGATTTTCGCCGCGCCAGAAGCGCTGCACCATGGCTTCATTCACCACCACTACGGGCTGCGTGGTTTCGTTGTCGGCGAGCGAGAAGTCGCGGCCCGCCGCCAGCGGTGTGCCGGTGGTGGCGAAGTAAGCCGGTCCAACCTCGTTATAATCCACGATCGGCTGCTCCCCCGGCGCGACTTCAAATCCGTCGACGGCGATCGCCGAAGAAGGAAAACTGCGATAGCTGAACGGAATCGAGCGCGACCAGACGATCGACTCGACGCCCGGGATTCCTTGCACCCGATTGCTCAACTGGTCCTGGAAATTACGCATTCGCGGTGCGTCGTAGCCGCCAGAGACCATGTCGACGTAGCCGGACAGAACGTCTTTGGTCGAAAATCCCAAGTCGGCGTCCTGCATCGCTTGAAGGCTCTTGAGCAGCAGGCCCGCTCCCACCAGCAGGATGAAGCTGAGCGAGACTTGAACCATCACGAGGCCCGACCGGATCCAGCCCTTGCCTCGTCCTCCGACGACTCCACCCGATTCAGACTTCATCGCCGCGGCCAAGTCGATCTTACTTACCTGTATTGCCGGAACCAGTCCGAACAGGACGGTCGCGATCAGGCACACGCCGGCACTGAGGGCGAGGACTCGCCAGTCAATTTCGGCGGGAAGATTGATGATGATCCCCGGGGCCGGCGGAGCGAACATCACCTTCATCCCATTGCGGCACCAGTTCGCGACCAGAAACGCGCCGCCGGCTGCCGCAGTCGACAGCAGCAGTCCCTCGGTCAGGAGCTGCCTCAGCAGACGCCCGCGTCCGGCGCCGACGGAGAGCCGGACTGTCATCTCATGACGCCGCGCGAACGAGCGGACCAGCAGCAGATTTCCGACGTTGGCGCACGCGATCAGGAGCACCAGGCTCGCAACCACCAGGGAAATCCGCAGGGTGGGTCCCAACGTTCCGGCATTATTGAACGGCGTTTGCGAAAGCGGATACAACTGGAAATTCCGGCCGCGATTGGTGTCGGGATAAGCTGCATCCAGCCGCTTTCCAATCGCCGAAAGTTCTGCCTGCGCCTGCTCGATGGTGACGCCGGGCTTGAGAATAGCGAAGCCTTCGCTCCAGCGCGCGCCGCGGTTCTCCAGCTTGTAGCCGCCGCCCTCAAAAGCTTCTTCCATCGAAGCCGGAACCCAGAACATCCACGAATACCCGACGAAGGTTCCATGGAATCCTTCGGGCGTCACGCCGATGATGGTGTACTTGACGCCATTGAGCATTTGCGTTTTCCCGACGATGGCGGGATCGCGTTTGTAGCGATCGGTCCACATCACATGGCTGATCACAGCGACGGGATGGGAATTGCGGCCGACGTCTTCACTCGGATCGAAGGTACGGCCCAGGATCGGGTGGATGCCGAGAGCTTCGAAATAGTTTGACGAGACCACGCTTCCCGTGGCGCGCTGGGCGCGCTCGCCGATGTTGAGCGTCGCGCCTCCGATGTGCTCGGCGATGAAGGTCTCGACCAGCGTGGAGTTTTTCCGCAGGTCCTGGATATCCGGCCAGGAGACGTCCGTGCGGCCGTTGCGATCGATGCCGGTCATGGCCACCATCCGGTCCTGATTGGCGACCAGCGGGAAGGGCCGTAGCAGGATCCCTTCAATCCAACTGAAAACAGAGGTGGTCGCGCCGATTCCCACGGTCAGGCACAGGATCGCCAGGATCGAAAAGCCGGGGCTGCGGCGGAGCATTCTGAATCCGATACGGAGATCTTGGAGCATATCGGCTAATAGACGTCGGAAGCCGGCGTTTTGTCACATGTTAGTTGTGCCGGATCCACTCGTTGCCACTCGTGGTTCTGTGTCGGCCTTTGCCAGCACCGAACCGCGAACACCAGTGAGCGGGTTTTGACCACGCTTGTGTTCCCCGCAACCCGCGCGACCGGCGGCCCTACTATGGCATCCTAGTTCGCAGCATGCTCCCGATCTTTCTTGCCACCTACGGAGCCGTCTTCGTCGCCGAAATTGTCGGCGACAAGCTGCTATACACCACCGGAGTCCTGGCCACGCGCTATCGCACCATGCCGATCATGTTCGGAATGGCCGCGGCGTTCATGTTGAAAATGGCCGTCGCGGTGGCAGTGGGCGAAGCGATCTCGAAATTGCCGCCGCTGCTGGTGGCAGCCGTGACGGCGATCAGTTTCATCGGCGTCGCAATCACGGTATGGCGCAAAGACGAGCGACGAGCCGCTCGCAAGGAAACGTCGGCGCCGAAAGCCGCGATGGTTTCGTTTGCGGCTATCTTCTTTTCCGAATGGGGCGACGTCGGCCAGATCACCGCGGCGGCGATGTCGGCAAAATATCATGTCCCCATGCTCGTTTGGGCGGGAGCCGTCGCGGCGATGGTGACCAAAGGGATCCTGGCGGCGTCCATCGGCGCCGGCGTGCGCGGCTGGATTCAGGAACACGTCCCGCCGAAAATCGTCCGCTATGCAGGCGTCGGTGCGCTGGTGTTGCTGGGCATCCTGTCGGTGGTCGAAACTCTAACGGAGAGCCACGCGTAAAGCATGACTGCCACCGGCAACAAGCGCCGCGCCGCGCTGGGATTCATTGTCTCTCTGGGGATCGTCAGTCTGTTCGCGGACATGACCTATGAAGGCGCGCACAGCGCGATCGGTCCGTACCTGCAGGATCTGGGCGCCAGCGTGTTCTGGATCGGACTGATCAGCGGCTTCGGCGAAATGCTGGCGGCTAGCCTGCGGTATTTTTCGCCGAAGCC
>Ga0210403_10001557_pt1 | contig 21671 bp, 21 predicted proteins | sample IncBWC19MmetaG_FD_150863 | JGI IMG/M metagenome (GOLD analysis project Ga0210403, IMG submission 150863) | Forest soil microbial communities from Barre Woods Harvard Forest LTER site, Petersham, Massachusetts, United States - Inc-BW-C-19-M | ecosystem: Environmental > Terrestrial > Soil >... | reverse complement strand
CTCTACCACCGAGCGAATAACCAACTCGGCATCTTCGCCACGGTCATAGGAGGTTACCCCCTGATGATGAAGACAAGAGATTCGCCGCCACAACGCGGACACCGCGATCGGTCGTCGGAATGCGTTTTTCGACGATCAAGGCCACGCGGACTACCCTATTTCGTTGCGCATTTCGTTGCGCGCGAAAAACATCGAAAGTATAAATACTTGAAATAATGGTCGGAGTGGCAGGATTCGAACCTGCGACCCCTGCGTCCCGAACGCAGTGCTCTACCGGGCTGAGCCACACTCCGACTAAGACCGCGGCTTATAGCGTCGGGTCTCGCGCACCGCAAGGAGCCGATTCTGGAGATTTTAGACCCATGACTGTGGGCCTGAGCACCCTGATTTTGCCCGCCGGCGAGGCTGCCGTGGCCGAGGCCACGCGCATGCTCGAGGCAGGCGGCCTGGTCGCCTTCCCGACCGAGACCGTCTATGGGCTCGGCGCCGACGCCACCAACCCAGCCGCCGTCGCCCGGCTCTACCAGGCCAAGGGCCGCCCGGCCTTCAATCCTCTGATTTCGCACGTCGCCGACCTCAGTGCTGCGGAAAAAATCGGCCGTTTCGGTGCCGAGGCCAGTGCGCTCGCCCGCGCGTTCTGGCCAGGTCCGCTGACACTGGTGCTGCCGAAGACCCGCGATTGCGCCGTGGCGGACCTGGCGACGGCCGGTCTCGACACGACAGCGATCCGCGTGCCCTCGCACCCCCTCGCCCGCGCGATCCTCACCGCCTTCGGCAAGCCCGTGGTGGCGCCGTCGGCCAATCTCTCCGGCCATGTCTCGCCGACCACGGCCGCACATGTGCAAAGCGATCTCGACGGCCGTATCGACCTGATCGTCGACGGCGGGCCGGTCGAGGTTGGCGTCGAATCCACCGTTGTCGGCTGCTTTGACGCGCCGATGCTGCTGCGGCCCGGCGGCCTGCCGCGCGAGGCCATCGAGCGCCTGCTCGGCCGCGCGCTGTTGCAGGCGCCCGCGGACGCCGAGAGCGACAGCGGCCAGCCGCTGGCGCCGGGCATGCTGGCCTCGCATTACGCGCCGCGCACGCGCGTGCGGCTCAACGCCACCACGATTGCGCCCGGCGAGGCGCTGCTCGCCTTCGGGCCGCCGGTCGCGGGCTCGGAACACGCCGCCGCCGTCATGAATCTGTCCGCTCGCGGTGATCTGAATGAAGCCGCCGCCAGTCTTTTCGGTTATCTTCGCGCGCTCGACGCGAGAGCGGCAACGACGATCGCGGTGATGCCCATTCCCGACCACGGGCTGGGCGAAGCCATCAACGACCGGCTGCGCCGCGCCGCCGTCGGCCGGGAATGACCGGGACTTGAGACAAATGAACATCGTGCAACCAACCGCGCCGCCGCCTGCTCTCTCCCTCGATCTCATCGCCAACTTCCGCAAGATCGTCGGCGACAAATATGCGGTGACCGATCAGGCCGACATCGCGCCCTACACCACCGAGGAGCGCGACCTGTTCCGCGGCCATTCGCCGCTGGTGCTGCGCCCCGACTCGACCGCGGAGGTCGCCGCGATCTGCAAGCTCGCCAACGAGCACAAAATCGCGCTGGTGCCGCAGGGCGGCAACACCGGCCTTGTCGGCGGCCAGACGCCACATAACGGCGAGGTCGTGATCTCGATGAAGCGGATGGACAGGATCCGCGATGTCGACACCGCGTCGAACACCATGACCTGCGAGGCCGGCGTGATCCTGCAGGTCGCGCAGCAGCGCGCAGCCGCAGTCGACCGGCTGTTCCCGCTCTCGCTCGGCGCCGAAGGAAGCTGCACCATCGGCGGCAATCTCTCGACCAATGCCGGCGGCACCACCGCGCTCGCTTATGGCGTGGCGCGCGAGATGGCGCTCGGGCTCGAGGTCGTGCTCGCCGACGGGCGCGTGATGAACCTGCTGTCGAAATTGAAAAAGGACAACACCGGCTACGATTTGCGCAACCTCTTCATCGGCGCCGAAGGCACGCTCGGCATCATCACCGCGGCGACCGTGAAGATGTATCCGAAGCCGCGCGCGATCGAGACCGCCTTTGTCGGCCTCAAATCGCCGGCGGAAGCGCTGAAACTGCTGTCGCTGTCGCAGAACGAGGCGGCGGGCACGCTGACGAGCTTCGAGCTGCTCTCGGCAGTCTCCGTCGACTTCTCGATCCGCCACGGCATCGACGTGCGCGATCCGCTTTCGGCCAAGCACGCGTGGTATGTGCTGATGGAGTTGTCGTCGCCGCGCGACGACGCCCGCACGACGCTGGAGGCGATCCTGGCCAAGGGACTCGAAGACGGCATCGTCGACGACGCCGTGATCGCCGCAAATCTGAGCCAGCGCCAGGCATTCTGGAAGCTGCGCGACGAGATGTCGGCGGCGCAGAAGCCGGAGGGCGGCTCGATCAAGCACGACATTTCGGTGCCCGTCGCGGCAGTGCCCGATTTCATCGCCGAGGCCGATTCGGCGGTGGTGAAACTGATCCCGGGCTCACGGCCGGTGCCCTTCGGTCATCTTGGCGACGGAAATATCCATTACAACGTCAGCCAGCCCGTCGGCGGCAACACCGCCGACTTCATGAACCGCTGGCACGAGGTGAACAAGGTCGTGTTCGACATCGTGCTGCGCATGGGCGGATCGATCTCGGCCGAACACGGCATCGGCGTGCTCAAGCGCGACGAGCTGCCGGACGTGAAGGACAAGACCGCGATCGAGCTGATGCGCGCGATCAAGGCGATGCTAGATCCCAACGGCATCATGAATCCGGGCAAGGTGCTTTAGAGCGTGATCCGGAAAAGTGGGAACCGGTTTTTCGACAAGATCATGCTCCAAACAAGGAGATTGGACCATGATGCGATTAGACTTAATCGCATCATGGTCTAAGTCAGGGTTCTTGCATGATTGCCGAGCTCATCGCCGAAATCGAGGACACCGACGTTGCTGCCGTGGTGTCGCTGTGGGAACGCTGCGCGCTGACGCGGCCGTGGAACGATCCCACAGCCGACATCGCGCTGGCGCGCAAAGGTCCGAACTCGACCATCCTGCTTGGCCGCGAGAACGAGCGCATCGTGGCGTCTGCGATGGTCGGCCATGACGGCCATCGCGGCTGGGTCTACTATGTCGCTGTCGACCCCGACCGGCGCGGGCAAGGGCTCGGCCGCGCTATCATGAATGCCGCCGAAGACTGGCTGCGGGCGGCCGGCATCGCCAAGCTGCAACTGCTGGTGCGTCGCGAAAACGCGAAGGCCAGCGCATTCTACGAGACCATCGGTTACGACGAAGCGCCCGTGACGGTTTTCGCCAAATGGCTCGACGGCCGCGAGCCGGCGCCGTAGCTCCCTCCATCCGGATTTCATGCATGAGCATTTCAGACCGCATCCGCTTCAAGGACGAAAGCGTGCTGTCCGCCAATCACTACCTCCTGAAGAACGTGACGTTCGAGTGGCGCCATGCCAGCGGCGAGTGGCAGACGCAGCAGCGCGAGGTCTATGATCGCGGCAATGCTGCGACCGTGCTGCCTTACAATCTCAAACAGCGCACCGTGGTGCTGGTGCGCCAGTTCCGCCTGCCCGCCTATGTCAACGGAAACCACGATCTCCTGATCGAGGCCGCCGCCGGCCTGCTCGACAACGCCTCGCCGGAGGTGCGCATCCGCGCCGAGGCGGAAGAGGAAATCGGCTACCGCCTGCGCGACATCCGGAAGATCTTTGAAGCCTTCATGAGCCCGGGCGCGGTGACGGAGAAGATCCACTTCTTTGTCGCCGAATATGAGCCCGACATGAAGATCGGCGCTGGCGGCGGCTTGGCCTCCGAAGGCGAGGACATCGAGGTGCTGGAGCTTTCGATCGACGAGGCGCTCGCCATGATCGCCGACGGCCGCATCGTCGACGCCAAGACCATCATGCTGCTGCAATACGCCGCGCTGTGTATTTTCAAATGAACCGCGGCCACAAAAACCCCTGTCGTCCCGGCCAAGCGAAGCGCGAGCCGGGACCCATAACCACAGGAGTTCGCGTTGAACGACGCTGGAGCCACAGCGCACCCGACAATAAACGCCTGTGGTTATGGATCCCCGCTTTCGCGGGGACGACAGCGGGGCTAGATCGCCTTCGCCGCGACATTGGCGGCCGCGAGAATATCGTGCCGCGCGCGCTCGTCCTTTACCGCGCGCGCCATCGACGCCGCGCCGGAGAGGATCGCAACCAGCGCCAGCGCGCGATCGCGCGCATGCGCGCCGCGCAGGCCGCCGGCGATCGCTTCCACGAGAAGGTCGAGCTCCGCTTCATAGACCGCGCGCGTCGCATCGTCGGCCCGGGCGACATCGGAGGAAAAGCTCGGCAGGCCGCAGGCCTCATCCAGCGCGACCTCCATGCGCGGCCCGAGATAGAAGTCGATGAACGGTTCGCGCCAGTTGCGGCCGTGGGTCTCCTGGAATTTCAGGATGCCGCCGCGCAGGAACGACAGCCCGTCGGCGACCGCCAGCCGAAACGCCTCGGCCTTGGAATCGAAATGGGCGTAGAACGCGCCCGACGTCAGCCCCGCGCCCTTCGCCAGCGCGTCGACGCCGGCGCCGCCAAACCCGCCGGTCCGGAAGCCGCGCCCGGCCGCTTCCACCAGCCGTGCCCGCGCATCGCCCTCATCCTTCTTCGGTCGCGCCATTGGGAGCCTCTCGGTTAGTTGATAACGATCGCTATATTAATATTGACAGCATAACGATCGTTATGTCTAAGAGATAACGATCGTTATCTAACGATCGCCGCGACTGCCGGCAACGGCGGCGCGAGAAACCCGTTCACGGAGACACCACATGCCGATCCAGATCATCGTTCCCGAAGGCGCGCTCACTCCGGCCGCCGAGGCCGAAGCCTTCCGCAAGCTGACCGAGCTGTTGCTGCGGCTGCATGGCCTCACCGGCAACCGCTTCATGACGCCGAACGTCATCGGCGAAGTCACGGTGGTGCCGAAGGGCCGCACGTTTTCCGGCGGCGAGCCTGCCGACATCGCGGTGTTCGAGCTGAAGGTCCCCTCCTTCGTGCTGCCGACGCAGCAACTGAAGGACGCCTGGATCGCGGAAGGCACCGACATCATCGAGCAGGCCGCCGCGGGCCGCATCAAGCGCGAGCACATCTACGCCAACGTCAATTATGCGGTGGAAGGCGCCTGGGGCATCGGCGGCAGGGCCTTCAGCAATGAAGCGCTCGGATCGGCGGTGGCTGCAGCGTGACCGCAGTTTTCGCCCGGAGCAAGTTCCGTAAGGTAGCAGAGCGACTACATACTCCGTGGCTCGACGAGCCAAAGCGCTAGCGTGCCCACCGTTGCAAGCGAAGCATCACATGGTGGGCACGGCGCTATCGCGCCTTCGCCCACCCTGCAAAATCTTCGCGGGGACGACAGTCGAGAATTCAAAACAAGCTCCCCTGCCCGTCATCGACCGAAGGCGGCGGCCCCTTGCGCGGCGCGGCCCTCTTCGGCTTCGGCGCATCCTCGGCGGCGCGCTGCTCATCCGTGATCGGCAGCAGCAATTGCGCATCGTCGTTGTCGGCGTGGTTCACCCGCGTCGACACTTGATGCCAGGTGAACTCGCCCTCAAGCGGTCCCTTCAACAGCGCCATGACAGGCGACGCATCGTCGCTCGAGCAATCGAGCCAGCGCGCGAAATCATCGTCCATCAGGGTGACGGGAACGCGGTGATGCAGCACCGCAAGGTCCGCGCTCGCCGGCGCGGTCACGATCGCCACCGTGTCGAGTTCCTCGCCGTTCGGGCCGATCCAGGTTTCCGCCAGTGCTGCGAGCCCGAAGATATGACCATCGCGGCGATGAATGAAAAAGGGGCGCTTGCGCCCGCCCGAAATCTGCCATTCGTAATAGCCATCGGCGGGAACGAGGCAGCGACGCCGCCGCATCGCGTTCTTGAACGCGGGCTTGTCGTTGATCGTCTCGGAACGCGCGTTGATCAGGAGGGTGATTTTGCGGGGATCCTTGACCCAGGACGGAACCAATCCCCAACGCATCAATTTGAAATGTCGCGCACCGTTTTCGATAATCACTACAGGTATAGGTTGTGTCGGTGCGATATTATGCCGTGGCGGGAAATTTGGCTGTTCGGAATAGCCAAATACCTGCCGTATCGCGGCCGGAGGCGAGGTGATGACAAAGCGTCCGCACATTCTGTAGCCTAAATAGGCATCCGTTCAGCACCTTTTAACCCCGAACCGGAACACTGCCACAGATGACCGCCACGGCCCAACCATCTGCGCAATCCGCAACGCACCCGACGGGCCACGATGCGGCAGCCCGCGCGGCGGAACTCAGGGCTGCCAATATCAATCCGCAGACCGGGCTCGCCACCGACTATCTCAATCACTTCAACGAAGCCATCATGCTGCTTGAGATGATTCCGGATTTGCCGGATTGCGCGGAGGATTTTCTCGTCTGGTCGCCGCTCTCCTACGCCGAACATTTTACCGCTTCGAATTTCAAGGCGAAGGAGCTCGCGATCGCGGCCTACGAATCCGCCGATCCCGATATTCGCGCCGAGTTCGATCAGATGGCGGAGACCATGACTTCCATCCTCAAAGAGGTCGGCGCCGCGATGCGCGAAGCGACGCAGGACCAGACCAAGGCGAAGCTCGCCGAGCAGGCGATCGGCTGGCTCAAGCCGCTGGTGGCTGCCGCCGGCGGCGTCATCAATGGCTGCTATGAAGCCGACGTCGAGACCATCATGGCGGCCTGATCGCCGTGGTCCTGACCGATCCCCCCACCCGGCCCCAGCTTGCGGTCAGCGCCGCCATCTTCCGCGACGGCAAGGTGCTGCTGGTGCGGCGCGCGCGTTCGCCGAGCAAGGGGCTTTATTCGCTGCCGGGCGGCCGGGTCGAATTCGGCGAGACCCTGCATCAGGCGCTGGCACGCGAGGTCGACGAGGAGACGGGCCTTCGGATTGATATTGTCGGGCTCGCCGGCTGGCGCGAGGTGCTCCCTGGCGGATCGGGCGGCGGACATTATGTGATACTGTCGTTCGCGGCGCGCTGGACGTCCCGGGAACCGGTGCTCAACGACGAGCACGATGATTTCAAATGGCTCGAGCCCGGCGCCTTCGGTGACCTCAAGCTGACCGGGGGCCTTTCGGAGGTGGTCGAGGCCGCCCGCAAGCTGGTCGAAGCCTAGTCTTGGCGCCTTGCTTCCAGCGCATTTAAAAGGCTATCACCCGCCGACCTCTCGGAACCCGCTAATGTCGAAGCGACTTCTCGCCATTCTGATTGCTGTTTTCTGCCTTTGCGCGCCCGCCCGCGCCGAGGACGCCGCCGCGCCCTTTGACGGCGACCTGCAGCGGCTCGCCGAGATCCTCGGCACGCTGCATTATCTGCGGGGCATTTGCGGCAGCAACGAAGGCGGCAAATGGCGCAACCAGATGCAGGCCCTGATCGATGCCGAGACCCCCTCCGGCGACCGCCGCGCCCGCATGATCGCGGGCTTCAACCGCGGCTATAACGGCTTCCAGCAAACCTACCGCACTTGCACGCCGGCGGCCCTCGTCGCCATCCGCCGCTACATCGACGAAGGCTCGAAGATTTCGCGCGACCTCACGGCCCGCTATGCCAACTGAGACCACCCTTTTCTTCGATCTCGACGGCACGCTGACGGACCCCAAACCCGGCATCACCGCCTCGATCCAGTATGCGCTGCGGAAGCTGGATCGCCCGGTGCCTTCGCAGGACGAACTGGTCTGGTGCATCGGCCCACCCTTACGCGCGAGCTTTGTCACACTGCTTGACGATGACAGTTTGGCCGATCGCGCGGTGGCGCTCTATCGCGAAAGGTTTGGCGATGTCGGGCTGTTCGAGAACAGCGTCTATCCCGATATCGCCCGCGTGCTGGCGTTGCTCACGCAACCGTCCCGGCGGATGTTCGTCGCCACCAGCAAGCCGTACGTCTTTGCCAAGAGGATCATCGATCACTTTGGCCTTGCAGGCCATTTCGAGCACGTCTTCGGCTCCGAGCTCGACGGCACGCGCGTCCACAAAGCCGATCTTCTCGCCTACGCGCTCGAACAGACCGGCGTCGATGCTTCGCGCGCTCTGATGATCGGCGACCGCAGCCATGACGTGAAAGGCGCGAAGGCCAATGGCATGGACGCGATCGGCGTGACCTACGGCTATGGCAGCCGCGAAGAACTGATCACGGCCGGCGCCCGGCATCTTTGCGCTTCGCCGCACGCGATTTGGGACGTTATCCATAGCGGAGCAAACGCCGCGCGCGCCGTTAACCTTTCCTAAAGAACTGGTCTAGGCTGTGCGGGCAAGCATGCTACACCACTCGCGTCCGACGCGTTCTGCAACGGAATCGCACAATCCCTCCTGTTGATCTTCATGCGCCCCATGTCTTTCGCCCTCGTCCGCGAACCGCTGCTTGACAATGAGCAGAAGAAGGCCGCGCTCAGCTATCTCAACGAGGCCTGGGCGGACGCGCGCCATGACGGCGTCGACGGCGACTGCCTCGCGCAGGCGAGCCTCTTTGCTGCCCTCGCCGAACTCGTCGGCACCTACGGCGAGGAGGCGGTCGCGAAATTCGTCGAGGGAATTCCGGGCCGCGTGCGCAACGGCGAGTTCTCGGTTTCGCTCGCGAAGCAGTAGCCCTAAGGTTTGAGCGTCTCCAGAAACCGCACCGGTTCGCCCTGCGACGCCGTCACCAATTCGCCCTGCCACATCACCCGCTTGCCGCGCACGAAGGTGCCGACCGGCCAGCCGGTGACCCGCACCCCATCATAAGGCGTCCAGCCGGCCTTCGAGGCGACCCATTTGTCGGTGATGGTCTCGCTGCGCTTGAGGTCGACCACGGTAAAGTCGGCGTCATAACCGGCCGCGACGCGGCCCTTGCAGGCGATGTTGAAAAGCCGCGCGGGCCCGGCGCTGGTGAGATCGGCAAAGCGCGCCAGCGACAGCCTGCCGGCATTGACGTGGTCGAGCATCAGGGGCACCAGCGTCTGTACTCCGGTCATGCCCGAGGGCGAGGCCGGATAGGCCTTGGCCTTCTCCTCCAATGTGTGGGGCGCGTGGTCGGAGCCGAGCACATCGACAATCCCCTGCTCGATGCCGCGCCAGATGCCCTCGCGGTGATCGGCCGAGCGGACCGGCGGATTCATCTGGGCGCGGGTTCCTAGCCGCTCGTAGCATTCGGGGGCGACCATGGTCAGGTGATGCGGCGTCGCCTCGCAGGAGGCGACGTCCTTGTGGTCGCGCAGGTACTCGATTTCCTGCTTGGTCGAGATGTGCAGCACGTGGATGCGCTTGCCTGTCTCGCGGGCAAGCTTGACCAGGCGCTCGGTCGCCATCAGCGCCGCTGTCTCGTCGCGCCAGACCGGATGCGAGCGTGGGTCGCCTTCGACGCGAAGCCCCTTGCGGTCGTTGAGACGGTATTCATCCTCAGCATGAAAAGCGGCGCGGCGGCGGATCACCTGGAATATCCTGCGCAAACTCTCATCGTCCTCGACCAGCAGCGCGCCGGTCGAGGAGCCGATGAACACCTTCACCCCCGCGCAGCCGGGCGCGCGTTCCAGTTCCGGCAGATCCTGAACATTTTCACGGGTACCGCCGATGAAGAAGGCGAAATCGCAATGCATGCGATGGCGGCCGCGCTCGATCTTGTCGGCAAACGTTTCCGCCGTCACCGTCAGCGGATTGGTGTTCGGCATCTCGAACACCGCCGTCACCCCGCCCATGACAGCGCTGCGCGAACCGGTCTCGAGGTCTTCCTTGTGTGTCAGACCCGGCTCGCGGAAATGCACCTGCGTGTCTATCACGCCGGGCAGGATGTGCAGCCCGTTGCAGTCGATGATCTCGGCAGCACTCGCCTGTGCCAGTGCGCCGATTTCGGCGATGCGGCCACCGCGGATGCCGATGTCGCGGACGCCCTCGCCGTCCTGATTGACCACAGTGCCGGATTTTAGAATGGTATCAAACGTTTGAGTCATCGATCTCGGGTGTCATTTCAGGGGAACTGGCGCGTGCGGGCCTTGTTCACGGCACCTTAGCCCCTTAACTTGCAATGTGATATCGGCTAGCCGGGTTTCAACAAGAACTTCAAGAGCAACCTCTTATGAAAGCAGCGTTTCTTGGCGACCGGGGCGTCGTTAAAGTGACCGGCGAGGACGCGCGCAACTTTCTCAACGGGCTCGTCACGACCGACCTGACGCAACTCGCGCCCGGGCTCGGCCGGTTCGGCGCATTGCTGACGCCGCAGGGCAAGATCATCGTCGACTTCCTGATCACGGAGGCACCGGCCGGTCACGGCGGCGGTTTCCTCATCGATTGCCCGCGGGCGCTGGCAAAGGGCCTCGCCGACAAGCTCGGCTTCTACAAGCTGCGCGCCAAGGTCGCGGTGGAAAATCTCTCCGACAGTCTCGGCGTGATCGCGGCCTGGGGCGGCGAGCCTGTCATCAAGCCTGACCTGGCTTTTGCCGACCCGCGCGACGCCGCCGCGCTCGGCTGGCGCATCCTTGCGCCGCAAGATCTGGCGCAGAAGGTCGCCGACCTCGTCGGGGCCGAGCTGGTCGACGGTGCCGCCTATGAGGCCCACCGGATCGCGACCGGCGTGCCGCGCGGCGGACTCGACTTCATGTATGGCGACGCCTTCCCGCACGAGACCAATATGGACCGCCTGCACGGCATCGATTTCGACAAGGGCTGTTATGTCGGGCAAGAGGTCGTGTCGCGGATGCAGCATCGCGGCACCGCGCGGACCCGCACCGTGCGCGTGACGCTGGACGGCGCGCCGCCCGAAGCCGGCAGTCCGGTCCTTGCCGGCGACAAGCCGGTCGGCACCATGGGCTCGACCTCGGGCCAGAACGGGCTGGCGCTGATCCGGACCGATCGCGCCACCGATGCGCTCGATGCGGGCCTTGCGCTCACCGCCGGCGGGCTTGGCATCCACCTCGCCGACCCCGACGCTTTCCGGTCAACAACCAAACAAACCGTCGCATGAGCCGGTCCGCACGCCTGCATCCCGACGGCAAGATGCGCTGCCCCTGGCCGGGGGAAGACCCGTTTTACGTCGCCTATCACGACACCGAATGGGGCGTGCCGGAATATGACGACCGCGCGCTCTATGAAAAGCTCATCCTCGACGGCTTCCAGGCCGGCCTGTCCTGGATCACCATCCTGCGCAAGCGTGACAATTTCCGCCGCGCCTTCGATGACTTCCAGCCGGAGAAGATCGCGCGCTACAACGCGAAAAAAGTCCACGCGCTGATGAACGATGTCGGCATCGTCCGCAACCGCGCCAAGATCGAGGGCACCATCGAGAGCGCGAAGTCGTATCTCAAGATCATGGAAGAAGGCCCTGGCTTCTCAAAGCTTTTGTGGGATTTCGTCGACGGCCGCCCAAAGGTGAACCAGTTCAAGACCACGGCCAGCGTGCCGGCCTCGACACCGCTTTCGATCAAGATTTCGAAGGATCTTGCCGGGCGCGGCTTCAAGTTCGTCGGCCCGACCATCGTCTACGCCTTCATGCAGGCGACCGGCATGGTCAACGACCATCTCGTCACCTGCTTTTGCCATGGAAACTGCGGCGCCAAGCCCCGCGCGCCGCGCCTCAAAGCCAAATGACGGCCACCAAACGCGCCACGGCCGACACCCGCGTCTGGCAGCGGATGCTGTCGGGACGGCGGCTCGATCTGATCGACCCCTCGCCGCTCGACATCGAGATCGCCGACATCGCTCATGGGCTCGCGCGAGTCGCGCGCTGGAACGGCCAGACCAGCGGCGCGCATATCTTCTCCGTCGCCCAGCACACGCTGCTGGTCGAAGCCGTGATGCGGGCCGAGAGGCCGCGCGTCGACGAAAAACTCCGCCTTGCCGCGCTGCTGCATGACGCGCCGGAATACGTCATCGGCGACATGATCTCGCCGTTCAAGACGGTGCTGGGCGGCGATTACAAAGTCGTTGAAAAGCGTCTGCTCTCGGCGATCCACATCCGTTTCGGATTACCGCCGGAATTGAGCGCCAACATCACCCAGCAGATCAAGAGCGCCGACCGCGGCGCGGCCTATCTGGAAGCCACCGTGCTGGCCGGGTTTTCCGAAAGCGAGGCCAGGCGCCTGTTCGGCGGCGATCCCGGCCTGCCCGAGAGCGTGCGCGAGGACTATCTGACGCCCTGGAGCGCGGCCAAGGCCGAGAAGCGCTTCCTCGCCCGATTCAACTCGCTACGGGCTTGAACCCAAGCCTCGAACCTGCTTTCACCGCTTGGGCCCCAAGCCTATATTCGCCGAAAAGGACCGCCAATGATTCACGTCTGCTCGCTGGCTGCGTTGCCCGAAATCGTCAAAATGACCGGCGCCAGCCATGTGCTGACGGTGATGGGCAATGTCGATCAGGTGCAGCGGCCGGCGTCGGTGCTTGCCGCCAACCACCTCAAGGTCTCGATGGATGACATCATCGAGCCGATGGAAGGCTACACGCCGCCATCGGAGGCGCATGTCGAACAGGTTCTCAACTTCGTGCGCGGCTGGGACCGCAATGCGCCGATGGTGATCCACTGCTATGCCGGCGTCAGCCGCTCCACCGCGAGCGCATTCGCCGCGGCCTGCATGCTCAACCCGCATCGCGACGAAATGGAGATCGCGCGGAAAATCCGCGCCGCTTCCCCGATCGCCTCGCCGAACCGGCTGATCGTCAGCCTCGCCGACAAGGCGCTCGGCCGCGACGGGCGGATGATCCGGGCGCTGGAGAGCATCGGTCCGGCGACCATGATGGTCGAGGGCAAGCCGTTCCTCGTCGAGCTCGAATGATCTTTTCATGGGCGTCGGCAGCCAGATGAGCGACAAGCTTCTGACGCCGATCGAAATCGACCTGACCGCGGCGATCGTCGCGATCGAGGGCAATGAGCCGCTAATCCTCACCGCCTCCGGCAGCGACGACGACAAGCTCACCGGCCTGCCCTTCGGTCCGTTCGACGCGGTCTCGCACCGCACCTTCGAGATCGGCCTGCGCGCCTGGGTCGAAGAGCAGACGGGCCTTCGGCTCGGCTATGTCGAGCAACTCTACACCTTTGGCGATCGCGGCCGGCATACCATGCCCGGCGACACCGATGTCCATGTCGCCTCGATCGGCTATCTCGCGCTGAACCGCGCGATCGGCGCAGCGCGCGCCCCAGGCGCGAGTTTCGAGCCGTGGTACCGCTTCTTCCCCTGGGAAGACTGGCGCCAGGACCCGCCCGAGATCATCGCGCGCGACATCCTTCCTGAACTGACCAAATGGGCCGCGCAAGGTGAAGCACCGGAGACGGCGCGCGCGCTGCCGCGCAAGGACCGGGTGCGGCTCTATTTCGGCACCGAGGGCGCGCATTGGGACGAGGAGCGCGTGCTCGACCGCTACGAGCTGCTCTATGAAGCGGGGCTGGTCGAGGAAGCGCGGCGCGACGGGAGGCCTGCAGCACTGCAGCGCAAGACGCTGCCTCGTCTTGGCAGCGCCATGCGCTTCGATCACCGCCGGATCCTGGCCACGGCAATAGCGCGGCTGCGCGCAAAATTGAAATACCGCCCAGTGGTGTTTGAACTTTTGCCGCCCGAATTTACACTCACGGAATTGCAGCGGACGGTGGAAGCGATCTCGGGAAGGCATCTGCACAAGCAGAACTTCCGGAGGCTCGTGGAGACGGGTGCGCTGGTCGAACCGACCGGCGTGATGTCGACACAGACAGGTGGCCGTCCGGCCGCGCTGTTCCGCTTCCGCCGCGAGGTGCTGCAGGAGCGGCCGGCGCCAGGCCTGCGCGTGAGCGGGCGGCGCTGATGGATTGGTGAGCCCAAACCTTCGGGCTTGAGGCCTGGAGATTTGATGTTCGACTCGCCTTTCGAATTCCTGACGCTGGCGATTGCAGTCATTGCCCTGGTCGTGGCGCGCAAGGCCTTCACCCGGGCCGACGAATTGCGCGAGCGGCTGAGTGCACTTGAGGCGCGCGCTTCAAGTGTTGCTGCGGCACCAGTGCCGCCGCCTATTCCGCCGCTTGCGGAGACCGAACAAGCCCCGCCGCTTGTTGCCGAACAATGGGTGCCTGCGAGCCAGGAGCAGGGCGCGGAAGCGGCTGCGTTTGATCCCGACGCCGCCCAGAAGGAAGCCGCCGCGCCGCCGCCACCACCACCCCTACCTTCGCCCCCACCGTCCGATCCCGGCTTCGAGGAGCAGCTCGGGACCCAATGGGTGGTCTGGATCGGCGGGCTGGCGCTTGCGCTCGGCGGCTTCTTCCTCGTGCGCTATTCGATTGAGGCAGGGCTGATCGGCCCGCGCGTACGCATCATGTTCGGCGGTATCTTCGCCCTCGCGCTGCTCGCGGCCGGCGAATGGACCCGGCGCAAGGAAAGCATTTCCGACATCGTCGCGCTGCCGATCGCCAACATTCCGGCGATCCTGACCGCAGCCGGCACCGCGGTCGCGTTCGCCACCGTCTATGCCGCCTACGCGCTCTACGGCTTCCTCGCACCCGCCAGCGCCTTCATCCTGCTCGGCCTCGTGGCGCTCGGCACGCTCGCTGCCGCGCTGCTGCATGGGCCGGCTCTCGCCGGCCTCGGCGTGGTCGGCGGCTTCGTCACGCCGATGCTGGTCTCCTCCGAGCAGCCGGATTACTGGGCGCTCTACATCTATCTCGCCATCGTCACCGCGGCGGCTTTGGGGCTGGCGCGGATCCGGCTGTGGCGCTGGCTTGCGGTCACGACGCTCGCCTTTGCGCTGTTCTGGACGCTGCCCTGCCTCGACTGCGGCCCGTCGATGGTCGGACCGCATGTCTTCCACATCATCGTGGGCTTCGTCCTCGTCGCGCTGCTTGTGGTGTGCGGCTTCCTGTTCGGACCGGCGATCGAGGACGGCCTGATCGAGCCGGTCTCGTCGGGATCGTTGGCCGCCTATCTCTTCGCTGCCATGGCGATCGTGCTGGCGAGCTTCCATGCCGACATGGCCCTGATCGCCTTCGCGGTCCTGGTCGCAGCGACGCTGGCGATCGCCTGGCGCGCGCCATCGGCAACGGGCGCGATCGGCGGCGCCGCGCTCTTCGTCTTCATCGTGTTCGCGGAATGGGCGGTGCGCGGCAATCCGGACATGCTGGTGCTGCCCGGCGGAGCGCTGCCCGGCATCGGACCGAGCGCCACCGACCAGTCGGTGACGCTGCATCTGGTCGCGGCCGGGCTGTTTGCCGCCGGTTTCGGCCTTGCCGGATTCTTCGCGCAGGGCCGCTCGGCCAGTGCGATCATTGCCGTGGTGTGGTCGGCGGCGGCGACCTTCGTCCCGCTCGCGCTGCTGGTCGCGCTCTATGCGCGCATCGCCCATCTCGACCGTTCGATACCCTTTGCTATCCTTGCTGTCGTCCTGGCCGCAGCCTTTGCCGGCGCGACCGAAATCCTCGCCCGCCGCGAGGGTCGGCCGGGACTGATGATCTCGACGGCACTGTTCGCCACCGGCACGCTCGGCGCGCTGGCGCTGGCTTTGACCTTTGCGCTTGAAAAGGGCTGGCTGACGATTGCGCTGGCGCTGATGTCGATGGGGACCGCCTGGATTTCGCTGCAGCGGCCGGTGGCGTTCCTGCGCGCGCTGGCGGCGATCCTCGCCGGCATCGTGGTGTTCAGGGTCGGCTACGAGCCGCGCATCGCAGGAGATGCCGTCGGTACGACGCCGATCTTCAACTGGCTGCTCTGGGGCTACGGAATTCCTGCTGCCTCGTTCTGGATCGGAAGCCACTTCCTGCGCCGCCGCGCGGATGATGCCCCGCTGCGCACGGTCGAGGCCGCCGCCATCCTGTTCACGGTGCTGCTGGTGTTCATGGAAATCCGCCACGCGGTCTATGGCGGCGACGTCTATCACGCGATCCCATCGCTCTCCGAATTCGCGCTCGAACTTTGCGCCGCGCTTGCCATGGCGATCGGGCTCGAGCGGTTGCGGCTGCGCACCAACAGCGTGGTGCACGATGTCGGCGCGGTGCTGCTGACGGCGGGCGCAGGATTCGTCGGCGTGTTCGGCGTGTTGCTGCTGGAAAATCCCATCATGAGCAGCATCGAGCTCACCGGCAGCTTTCTCAACCTGCTGCTCCTCGCCTACGCGCTGCCGGCGGTGCTGATGCTGCTGTTGTCCTATGCGGCCGTGGGTCGGCGCGGCGCGATTTACGCCAACACCATCGCCGCCGGCGCGCTGATCTTCGCACTGACCTATCTGACGCTGGAAATCCGCCGCCTCTATCGCGGCCCGTACCTGAACGTCATCGGCATCAGCGGCGCCGAGCAATATACCTATTCGATCGCCTGGCTCGCCTTCGGCGTCGTGCTGCTCGGCATCGGCATTCTCGTCAACTCGCAGCGCGCGCGGCTGGCATCGGCGGTCATCATCGCGCTGACGATCGCCAAGGCTTTCCTGATCGACATGTCGACGCTTACGGGCATCTATCGTGCGCTGTCGTTCATCTGCCTCGGCCTGGTGCTGGTCGCGATCGGCTGGCTGTACCAGCGCGTCCTGTTCCGCCGGCGGCCGGCGATGCCGGCCGTACCATCGGAATAGAGCATGATCCGGAAAAGTGTGTCGCGGTTTTTCCCTCGCGACAAACGCGTAGCGTTTGCGCGGAGATCATGCTCAAGTCAAAAAGCTAAGGCGCGATGATCTCACCGCGCTTTAGTCAGGCCGCGCGCACCGAATTGAGGAACTTCGATACCTCCGACTTGAGCCGGCCGGAGTCGGCGGACAAGGTTTGCGCGGCCGAGAGCACCTGCGAGGAGGCAGATCCCGTTTCGTTGGCGCCGCGCTGCACGTCGCTGATGTTCGACGAGACCTGCTGGGTGCCTTGCGCCGCCTGCTGCACATTGCGGGAGATTTCCTGCGTCGCCGCGCCCTGCTCTTCAACGGCGGCCGCAATCGTCGAGGAAATTTCCGACAGCCGTTGGATGGTGCCCGAGATTTCCTTGATCGCACTCACCGATTCCTGAGTCGCTGTCTGGATGCCCGAAATCTGCTGGCCGATCTCGCCGGTCGCCTTCGAGGTCTGCTCGGCGAGCGCCTTCACCTCTGAAGCCACCACCGCAAAGCCGCGGCCGGCTTCACCCGCACGCGCCGCCTCGATGGTCGCGTTGAGCGCAAGCAGGTTGGTCTGGCCGGCAATGGTGTTAATCAGTTCGACCACATCTCCGATCCGGCTCGCCGCCTTCGACAGCTCGCTGACGCGATCCGTTGTCGAGCGGGCCTGGCCGACGGCGTCGCTCGCCATCCGCGCCGATTCCTGCACTCGCCGGCTGATCTCATTGACCGACGTCGACAGCTCTTCCGTCGCTGAAGCCACCGATTGCACATTGGCAGTGGCTTCTTCGGAGGCCGCCGCAACCGTCGTCGACAGTTCCTGCGAGCGTGCCGCGGTCGAGGTCAGGGTGCCTGCAGAAGCCTCGAGCTCGCGCGACGCCGACGACACGGTTTCGACGATGCGGCCGACCGCGCCTTCGAAATCGTCGGCCATCCTGGCCATCTCGGCCTTGCGCTGGCGGCCCAGCACCTCGTCCTGCTTGATCTTGGCCTCGGCTTCGCCGCGCGCCTTTTCCTCGGCCTTGATCTTGAAGGTCTCGACCGCCTGCGCCATGTCGCCGACTTCGTCCTTGCGATCGAGTCCCGGCAGGATCACGCCGAAATTGCCGCCGGCGAGTTCCTTCATCCCGGCGGTAAGGCCGGAGAGCGGCCGGATGATCCCGCGCGCGATCACGAAGGCGATGACAAGGCCGAGCAGCACGGCAAGGCCCGCGACTATTTCCTGGGCGGTGATGGTGGTGGAGATGCGGTCGTCGGTATCCACTGTCGTCTTCTTGAAGGCTTCGTTGATCGTGTCCCTTACCTTGTCCATCTTCTCGATGGCGCTCGCGATCACCGGCGTGATGCTCTTGTAATAGAGCTCGTCGCCACGGATGAGGCTGGGTCCGGTCTTGTCAAACGCCTCGGCATATTTGGCGACGCCTGCCTTGACCTTCGCCAGCAGCTCCTCGACGTTGGGGAGAAGGTCCATCTTCTCGAGATGCGCAATTTCTTCCTGCGCCTTCGCGACACTGCCCTTGAAGGCGTCGATACCCTTGGCGTCACGCGTGGCAAGCGTCCGCCAACTCGCCTCGCGAACCAGCAACACCCGGGTCTCCAGCACGTTGGCGTCGTGTTCGAACGGCGTGCGCCGCGTGCCGTCGACGAGTTTCTGGACATCGGCCGTCACATTGTCGCCTTCGGTGAAAAGCGCGGCGCGGCCTGCCACCATCTGCTTCACAGCCTCGGCGAGCTCGGCACGCCTCCTCTTCAGCTCCGCAACATCCGTGGCGGCTTCGCGGTAATTGGCCTTGCGCTCTTCGACCTTGGAGGTGTTGACGGCCTGATCGAGCAGGTCCGCGATCCGGGACAGGCGGTTGTCGGATTCCGCGAAGGAGGCTTCATCCTGGTCGAAGGCGTAGCGCAGGATGCCGCGGCGGATCGCCTGCAATTCGGTCGATATCTCGCCGACGCGAATGGTGTTCCTCGACTGCAGGCTCAGCTGCTCGACCTGCTCGCCAATGGCGGTGAGCTGCGATACGCCGAAGGCGGCAAGACCTGCGCAAAACACGAGAAGGATGGCGAACCCGCCATAAAGCCGGCCGCGAATCCGAAAGTTCAGAAATGACATGGGGGCAGTCCTCGCCAATTGCTACGGGCTGGAGCCCGCCGAAAGGAAGCCGGTCATCGTCGGCGGGCTCTGATTCGAAGAGGCGACCGGTGCGCCTATACCCCCAGCAATAGACTCAAGTTCCCAAGCAAAGCTGAATGCCCGGTCCGTAGAATTACGGGCGGCAAAATAATTTTCCGAATTCACTCGCGCGAATGGATTTTATGCAGACAGCGGCATGTCCTGGTTGCAGACGGCCGCTCCGGCCCCAGGCGAGGCCGGAACGAAGGCGGGCGACGAGGCGTCAGGCCGCGCGCACCGAGTTGAGGAACTTCGATACCTCCGACTTGAGCCGGCCGGAGTCGGCCGACAGCGTCTGCGCGGCCGAGAGCACCTGCGAGGAGGCAGATCCCGTATCGCTGGCGCCGCGCTGCACGTCGCTGATGTTCGACGAGACCTGCTGGGTGCCTTGCGCCGCCTGCTGCACATTGCGCGAGATTTCCTGCGTCGCCGCGCCCTGCTCTTCGACGGCTGCCGCAATCGTCGAGGAAATTTCCGACAGCCGTTCGATGGTGCCCGAGATTTCCTTGATCGCGCTCACCGATTCCTGGGTTGCTGTCTGGATGCCCGAAATCTGCTGGCCGATCTCGCCGGTCGCCTTCGCGGTCTGCTCGGCGAGCGCCTTCACCTCTGAAGCGACCACCGCAAAGCCGCGGCCGGCTTCGCCCGCGCGCGCCGCCTCGATGGTCGCGTTGAGCGCAAGCAGGTTGGTCTGGCCCGCAATGGTGTTGATGAGTTCGACCACGTCGCCGATCCGGCTCGCAGCCTTCGACAATTCGCTGACGCGCTCGGTCGTGCCGCGTGCCTGGCCGACGGCGTCGCTTGCCATCCGCGCCGATTCCTGCACTTGCCGGCTGATCTCGTTAACCGAGGACGTCAATTCCTCGGTCGCCGACGCAACCGATTGCACGTTGGTGGAGGCCTCTTCGGAAGCGGCGGCAACCGTCGTCGACAGTTCCTGCGAACGCGCCGCGGTCGAGGTCAGGGTGCGTGCAGAAACCTCGAGCTCTCTCGAGGCCGACGATACGGTCTCGACGATGCGGCCGACCGCGCCTTCGAAATCGTCGGCCATCCTGACCATCTCGGCCTTGCGCTGGCGCGCCAGCACCTCGTCCTGCTTGATCTTGGCCTCGGCCTCGGCGCGCGCCTTTTCCTCGGCCTTGATCTTGAAGGCCTCGACCGCCTGCGCCATGTCGCCGACCTCGTCCTTGCGATCGAGCCCCGGCAGGATCACGCCGAAATTGCCGCCGGCGAGCTCCTTCATGCCGGCGGTGAGGCCGGAGAGCGGCCGGATGATCCCGCGCGCGATCAGGAAAGCGATGGCAAGACCGAGCAGCACGGCAAGACCGGCAACCATCTCCTGCGCCGTGATGGTGGAGTCGATCCGGTCCCCCGTGTCGGCCGTCGTCTTCTTGAAGGCCTCGTTAATGGCCTCCTTCACCTTGTCCATCTTCTCGACGGCGTTCGCGATCACCGGCGTGATGCTGTGATAATAGAGATCGTCGCCCTTCACGAGATTGGGGCCGGTCCTGTCGAAAGCTTCGGCATATTTGGCAATGCCGGACTTGACCACCGCCAGCTGTTTGACGAGTTCTGGGGACAAGTCCAGCTTCTCCAGCGACGCGACCTCCTGCTGCGCCTTGCCGACATTGGTCTTGAAGGTGGCGAAGCCCTTGGCATCGCGCGTAGCCAGCATGCGCCAGTTCGCCACGCGGACCAGCAAGACCTTCGACTCCAACACGTTGGCGTTATGCGCGAGCGGTGTACCCGTCGCGGCATCGACGAATTTCAGTACGTCGGCGGCCATCTGGTCACCTTCGGTATAGAGCAGCGCGCGGCCCGCCAGCATCTGCTTGACCGCGTCGCCCAGCTCGGCCCGCTTTGTCTTCAACTCGGCAATATGCTTGGCAGCTTCGAGATAATTGGCCTTCCGTTCCTCGCTCTTCGTGGTGCGGACCGCCTCGTCGAGCAGCCCCGCGACCTTTGCCAGACGCTTGTCGGATTCGGTGAAGGAAGTTTCGTCCTGGTCGAAGGTGTAGCGCAGGATGGCGCGGCGGATCGCCTGCAGCTCCGTCGTGATCTCGCCCACGCGGATCGTATTCCTCGATTGCACGCTCAGGAGGTCGACCTGGTCGCGAATGGCGGTGAGCTGCGACACGCCAAAGGCGGCAAGCCCCGCACAAAACACCAGGAGTATGGCGAAACCGCCATAGAGCCGGCCGCGAATCCGGAGGTTCAGTAATGGCATGGGGGCAATCCTTGCGATGGTTGCAGACGGGACGAACCGACCAGAGCCGGCCGCCGGAGAGACAGGCTGACGCTGCGACGCATGGTCGCGCCTGTGCCTAAGCAATAGGCTCAAGTCCCCAAGCAAATCTGAATTTGGGAGACCGTAGGAGTACGGTGGATCGGGCGGAAGCTTTTGAATTCGTACGCACAACAGATTGCATACAAGCGCCGGCATGCCTTGGGTGCAGGCACAAAAAAGCTACGGCCCCTCAAAAGGGGCGGTAGCGATTTGCACTTCTGTTTGGCGAGATAGGCGTCAGGCCGCGCGTACGGTGTTGACGAACTTGCCGACCTCGAGCTTGAGGCGGTTGCTATCGCTCGACAGCAATTGCGCGGAAGAAAGCACCTGCGAGGAAGCCGATCCCGTTTCGGTCGCGCCGCGCTGGACATCGGTGATGTTGGAGGACACCTGCTGGGTGCCCTGCGAGGCCTGCTGCACGTTGCGGGAGATTTCCTGCGTCGCCGCGCCCTGCTCTTCGACGGCAGCCGCGATGGCCGAGGAGATCTCGGACAGCTTCTCGATCGTGCTCGAGATGTCCTTGATGGCGCCAACCGACTCCTGGGTCGCCGTCTGGATGCCGGAGATCTGCTGGCCGATCTCGCCGGTTGCCTTCGCGGTCTGTTCGGCAAGCGCCTTCACTTCTGAGGCGACCACCGCGAAGCCGCGGCCGGCTTCC
>Ga0210403_10001556_pt1 | contig 21683 bp, 15 predicted proteins | sample IncBWC19MmetaG_FD_150863 | JGI IMG/M metagenome (GOLD analysis project Ga0210403, IMG submission 150863) | Forest soil microbial communities from Barre Woods Harvard Forest LTER site, Petersham, Massachusetts, United States - Inc-BW-C-19-M | ecosystem: Environmental > Terrestrial > Soil >... | reverse complement strand
CTGTCGGTGTAGCCCTCGATCTGCAGCTTCAGGCCGGGGTAGGTCTGGAGGATGCCGACGATCTTGGCGAGCGCGATCTTGGTGTTGGGTTTGAGGGTGTACTTGCCGGGGTCGAAGAGGACGTCGGACATAGTGACGACGAGGCCGCGGGGGGTCTCGCGGGTGGCGAGGACGCTGTTGAGCTGGGCGCGGAGCTTGGCGCGTTCGGCGTTGGCGTCCTGCAGCTTCTTGGTGGCCTCGGCGGCGCGGGCGCGCTCGGTGGCGGCGTCGGATTCGGCGCGGGCGCGCCCGGCATCGGACTGCGCCTTGGCGGTCTGGGCCTCCTGGGTGGCGAGCTGGGACTGCTGCGCCTGTTGCTGGGCCTGGTCCTTGGCGAGGTCGGCGTTGCGCTGGCGCTCGGTGGCCTGCTGGCGCAGGGTGACGAGGCGGGCGTCTTCGGCGCGCTGCACGGCCTGGCGGGCCAGGGTGATCTCAAACTTGCGATCGCCGTGGGGGTCGGCGTCGATGGCGTCGGCGTTGAGGAGATCCTGGTTGGCCTCGTGCATGATGTCGGGGGCGTACTTTTCGGCGCCTATCGAGGCGGCATAGGCGTAGGCGTTGTGGGCCTCGTAGAGCTCGAGCGGGGAGTGCTGGTCGCGGGTGATGGGGGCGGCGGCCGAGTGGGCGCCCTCGGTTGGGGCGGCGTAGAGGCCGCGCGGCAGCAGGGCGTAGTGGAGGTTGACCTTCTCGAACTCGCCGGTGGTGGCTTCGTGCTTGCCGTTTTTTTCGCGAATGACGTTTTGCAGGACGACGACGTCGGAGGGCAGGCTGACGGCGAAGTAGGGCTCGGCGGTGACGATCATGCCGAAGGACTGGAAGGAGGTGGTGACGTGGATGCTGTTGTTCTCGTTGCTGGGCAGGACCTCGCCGAGATTGGCGGGGCGGCCGTCGGCGCTGATGGCCCAGAGGACGTAGGTGAGGTACTCGTTGCCGAAGCCGTTGGCGGGCGGCAGGCCCTTGAAGTGCGCGTCGATGGTGATGGTGCCGCGCTCGCTGGCGACCTTGGCCTCGCCGCGCGCGTTGGGCAGCAAGGGGGTGCCCTCGAAGGCGACGGTGGTGGGGCCGCTGCGGTGCAGGTAGTTCACGGCGTCGAGGGTTCGCTGGACGACGTTGACGTGGTAGATGTAGACGCCGTTCTGCTCGGTGATGCCGTTCTCCTGCTTGTCCTGTTTGTCTGGGGCAGAGGATGGAGTGGTCGGGTTGAGCTCCTGTGCGGAGGCCCACTGAGGAGGGCAGAGGATGGCGGCGCAGAGGAGGAGCACGGCGAGGAGGAGGGCTGAGTCAGGAGTGCGCCCAGTGAGCATCGGCCTGGGCATCGGATGGGGGGCGTGCATACGAATCGTCTCCTGGCCCGTGCGGGCAGACCTCGGTGTTGGGCAGAGACCGGCCAGGGCTCAGAAGATAAAAGCTCTGCCATTATGCCGACCTTGATAAGATGCCTGCACAAGGTGCAAAGGTGTACATGTCCCTTCTAGGATGAAGGGTGGGGCGTCCGGCTGTACGGGTGAAGAGCGGTATGGGTGGTGTAGGCGGTACCGGGGTCCTTCCCCTTCGGCAAGCTCAGGGGCAGGATGACGGCAGAAACTAACAACGGCGAGAGCAAACAGCGGCAAGAAACAAACAACGGCCGGGGGGCGCTCTGGAGAAGGGCAGGGATGGCGCTTTTCCGGACAGCGCGAAACTTTTCACGCGGTATTCATCGTCTGTATGCTTACAGCCATCGTTCCTTTTTGGGGATTCAGTCTTCACAGGCTGCTGCGTCCGGAGTTCAGCTGACGCAGCGTCTCTTACGGTTTCAACACTTTGATTGATTTCAGGAGTTCCATGCGCATACAGAGCTTCGCCTCTCTTCTGATCTTGTCCGGCGGACTATGCTTCGGGCAGATGAACAACGCCGGTTCCGCACAGAGCATCGATGCGGGTTTCGGGCAGGGCTTTGTGCCCGGGGATGGCGTGTCCGCGCCGAGCTCGGAGCCGAAGAAGCCGGTGAGCTTCGATCTGTCGGCGATCGATAAGACCGCCGACCCCTGCACGAACTTTTATCAGTACGCCTGCGGGAACTGGGTGAAGAACAATCCGATTCCCTCCGATCAGGTGCGGTGGGGGCGGTTCAACGAGCTATCGGAGCGCAACAACTATCTGTTGTATGCGGACCTGAAGGCGGCGGCGGATGCGCCGAAGACGGCGTTGCAGAAGAAGTACGGCGATTATTTTGCGGCCTGCATGAATGTGGATCTGGCCGACAAGCTGGGCGCGAAGCCGATTGCGCCGATGCTGGCGGAGATCGATGGTCTGAAGGACAAGAAGCAGCTGGCGGCGCTGAATCTGGAGCTGACGAAGAAGTTCGGCGGGACGGCGTTGTTCCTGGTCGGGGTGCAGCAGGACCAGATGGATTCGAGCAAGCAGATTCTGGGGACCGGGCAGGGCGGATTGACGCTGCCGGACCGGGACTACTATCTGACCGACGATGCCCGCAGCCAGAAGCTGCGCGAGCAGTACGTGGCGCACGTGACGAAGATGTTCGTTCTGCTGGGCGACTCCGAGGAGAGGGCGGCGACCGAGGCGGCCGACGTGATGCGGATCGAGACGGCGCTGGCGAAGGGTTCGATGAGCCGGGTGGAGTTGCGCGATCCGGCGAAGCGCTACCACATTATGAGTGTCTCCGAGGTCGAGGGGCTGTCGCCGGACTATAACTGGCAGCAGTATCTGGATGGTCTGGGTCTGAGCGGAGCGAAGACGCTGAACGTGTCCTCGCCGGGCTTTGTGAAGACGGTGAACGAGGAGATCGAGGCGGAGAGCCTGCCGGCGTTGAAGAGCTATCTGCGCTGGCACGCGCTGCATGGCGCTGCTCCGCTGCTGTCGAAGTCGTTCGAGGAGGAGAGCTTCGACTTCTTCAACCGCACGCTGAATGGCCAGAAGGAGGAGCAGCCACGCTGGAAGCGCTGCACCCGGATGACGGACGCGGCGCTGGGCGAGGCTGTGGGTCAGGACTGGGTGAAGCAGAACTTCCCGCCGGACGCGAAGGTGAATATGGAGAAGCTGGTGGCGGCGCTCGAGCATGCGCTGGGCGAGGATATCCAGAGCCTGCCGTGGATGACGGACGCGACCAAGACCGAGGCCGAGGCCAAGCTGAATGCGATCCGGCAGAAGATCGGCTATCCGGCGAACTGGCGCGACTACAGCGCTCTGACGGTGAAGCGCGGCGACCTGGTCGGGAACCTGGAGCGCAACGATATCTTCGAGCGCAATCGCAATCTGGCCAAGCTGGGCAAGCCGGTGGATGAGCAGGAGTGGGGGATGACGCCGCCCACGGTGAATGCGTACTACAACCCGCCGCAGAACGACATCAACTTCCCGGCCGGGATTCTGCAGCCTCCGTTCTATTCGAACAGCATGGATGCGGCGGTGAACTTCGGCGGGATCGGCGTGGTGATCGGCCACGAGATGACGCATGGCTTCGACGACCAGGGCTCGAAGTACGACCTGCACGGCAATGTGCGGACGTGGTTCACGCCGGAGGACCAGAAGCAGTTCAACGAGAAGACGAGCTGCATCGCGGACGAGTACTCGGGGTTCAAGGTTGCCGAGGGGCAGAATCTGAATGGCCGGTTGACGCTGGGGGAGAACACGGCGGATAACGGCGGCATTCGCATCGCCTTCCAGGCACTGAAGGAGACGCTGGCGAAGGATCCGAATGCTCTGGCCGGCTACAGCGATGGGGAGAAGGACGGCTATACCCCGGCGCAGCGCTTCTTTATCTCGTTCGGCCAGGTGTGGTGCCAGAACCAGACCGAGCAGAGCGCTCGGGTGCTGGCCAAGACGGACCCGCACAGCACGGGCGAGTGGCGGACCAACGGCACGGTGCAGAACTTCGACGAGTTCGGCAAGGCGTTCGGGTGCAAGGTCGGTCAGCCGATGATGCCGACCAACTCCTGCCGGGTCTGGTAGAGGGTCTCGGCGGTTCGGAAGGGGTAGCAGGCAGGAGGCCCGGGCTCAGGCTCGGGCCTCTTGCTGTTTTTTGGGGGGCACTCCGCGCCTGTTTCCGGCGTTCGGTCCATGGCTCCAGAGGCGGGGAGGAGCGGGGCGGTTATTATTCTTCCTAGCAAGCAGTTGGGGCCCTATAACGAAGTGGACGAATATACGTCCAATGTGGCATAAACTGGATACACCTTCTACAATAGGCGAAGGTTTGTATCCCTACAGAATTGCTCGCAGCCAAAGGCGGCCGGTAACGTTCGCTGGCGAGGTTAAGGAAGCGCATGACGTTGAGCAGGATTGGCCGGATATCTCTGGCCTTGGTAGTATCCGTGGCGATGGGGCTGGGCATGACTTCGTGTGGTGGCGGCACGATCGGCTACATGTGGGTTCTTGGCACGCAATATAACCAGATCGCCGGCTTCAAGATCGACGACTACACGGGCAACCTGACGCAGTCGGTGGGCTCGCCGTATCCGTCGGGCGGCACCAATCCGGTGATGCTGACGCTGAAGTCGGGCGGGCGCTACCTGTACGTTCTGAATGCGGGTATTCCGGCGGCCCCGGCGACGGCGACCACGCCGGCGGTTGCGGGCGTTGCGGCAAACATCGCGCTGTTCAGCGTGGGTGGCGACGGAACCCTGACCTTCCAGCAGTCCTATACCAGCCAGGGAACGAACCCGGTCTATATTACGACCGACAGCACGGGTAACTACCTGTATGTTCTCGACCAGCAGTCGCAGGACTATGCGACTACGGGTAACGGGGATATCACGGTGTTTTCGCTCGACCCGAACACCGGACGGCCGTCGCTGATCACCAATGCACAGCAGAAGGGACCGACCGGAGCGCAGCTGACCTACTTTGAGGTTGGCCCGCATCCGACGCAGTTCCAGTACTCCTCGAACGGCTGCATCTATACGCTGGACTCGCCGCTGGCCCCCGGCACGACGACGCCGGTCACCGGCGGGCAGACGATCTTCCCCTATGCGGTGTCGTCGACGAACGGTCAGCTGACGCAGACGAGCAACTCGACGATCGCGCTGCCGACGGCGAATGCCACCTCGGTGAACGTGGGCGGCAGCTACGTCTACGTGACCGACGCGGGCTCGGCGCTGGGCGGACCGGGATCGATCGTTCCCTATACCCAGGGCAGCGCTTGCTCACTGCAGACGGTGGCGGGCGGTACGGTTTCCAATCTGCCGACGGCATCGAATCCGATCCAGACGATTACGGTGACGGGTTCGGCGGGAAGCTTCCTGTACGTGGTGAACCACTCCAACGCGAACACCAACTATGCCAACAGCTCGATCTCGGCGTTCACCATCCTGACCAACGGACAGCTGCAGCAGGTGGGAGATACGGCCAATCCGTACTCGACGGGCGCAGGTCCGGTGTGTATTCAAGAGGATCCGACCAAACAGTATCTGTACACGTCGAACTACGACGGGACGGTGACGGGCAAGCTGCTCAGCGCGAGCAAGGGCCAGTTGAGCGCCTTGACCCGCGGCTCAAGCTTCCCGGCGGTCGGACAGGCAAGCTGCATGGTGATCAGTTCCTACACCGGTTACTAGGCCGATGCGGGCGATGGTTGTGTAACCCCAGCGGCATGGAGCGTTCGCGAACGCTCCAGGCCGCTCTTCCTTCCACGTTGAACCCTCAAGAGAAGCGCCACGCGGAAACGATCTGCAGCGGAGTAAGGGAAGCACATGAAGTCAGTGAGTGAGATGGGCCGCGGGATTGGAGTCAAGCCGGTGGCGTCAAAGAATCCTTTCGCCTCGATGAAGCTGTGGGCATCGGTGTTGACCTTGGCGGCACTGCCGGGCGTGGTGGCCTGCGACAACGACTACACGCTGGGGTATGTGTACTCGACCTCTGCGGGCACGGCGACCGGTCTGATCAACGCCTACGGGATTGACAACCAGACGGGCACGCTGAAGCTTCTGCCCGACTCGCCGATTCCCTCCGGCGGACGGAACCCGGTCACTCTAGTGTCCGATCCGGTCAATCACACCTTTCTGTATGTGGTGAATCACGATGACAGCACTGTGGTTCAGGTAGGCATTGGAACCGACGGCAAGCTGTATCCGGATAATACGTACAACACGACAGGAAGCTTTCCCACCGCGGCGGCGATCTCTCCCGACGCCAAGTTCCTGTATGTGCCGTATACCTTCCAGACCGGCTATACGACGGAGAGCCCTGGCCCGGGCGGCATCAGCATCTTTCCCATCAACCCCGATAATTCCCTGGGCAAGCCGCTGGACCTACCGATCGGACGCTATCCCATGGGCATCGTGGTCAGCGCCGACGGCAATTATGTCTATGTGACTGCGCAGGACCCGCTGGCGACGTCAGCGGTCGCGGGCCAGACCTTAAATCTCTTTGCTTTCTCGCGTAACCCCGCTACGGGCGCACTGACGCTTCTGCCCGGGCAGACGATCACCGCCGGCAATCTGCCTTCGATGGGCTTTCCTTCGGGCATTCTGCCGGGAGGGGTGATTGAGGACGCGACCTCGACGCATCTGTACGTGAGCGACTTCACCGGGAACAGGATCTACGGGTACACGATCGCGAACGGAGTTCCGACGCAGATTCCTGGTGGCAGCGCGACCACGGATGCTGGTCCGGAGGGCATGATGATCGACCTGACGGGCAAGTATCTCTACTCGGCGAACTACACGGGCGGCACGATCGGCGGCTATACGCTGAGTGGGACCAACGGGGCGCCGGTGGCGCTCAGCGCCCAGGCCGGGACCACCCAGTCCGGGTCCACCCAGGCCGGGACCGGGACCAACTGCGTGGCGATCGACCCGGTTCACGGAATCTACGCGTACACCTCGAATGCGTTGAGCAGCAGCGTCACGGGAGAGCAGCTGATCCCGGCATCCGGGCAATTGGATCCGATCATTGGATCTCCGTATGCGGCCAGTACTCTGCCGACCTGCATTATCACCGTGCCGCGGGTTACCTTCCGGTAGGCCGAGCGATGGCGATGGTGCAGACAGCAGTTACAGATTTATTAGCGGGGGGCGCAAGCCCTCGCGGGATGAAGGAACCACATGGACTGGATTAAATTGAGCCGGCGGGCGATGGCCCCGGTAGGTATCTTGGCGGCATCTCTGGCGATGGTGAGCTTGACGGCCTGCACTCGCGACTACACGCTGGCGTACATGTACGTGACGAGCGCAAAGAGCAGTCCGGGCGTCGTCGACCAGTTCGCGGTGGACTACCAGTCGGGCGCGGTGGTGGAGTTTGGCACGCCGGCGACGGCTGGCAACCTTCCGGTGGCCTCGGTGGCCGCGCCCAATGCCAAGTCGATCTACGTGGTCAACCAGGGCGATTCCACGGTGCAGCAGTTCGTAGTCAATGGGGACGGCTCGCTGACGCCCAAGACGGCATTACCGACCGGGAAGATGCCGACGGCGGTTACGATCAACACTGCGGGCACGTTCCTGTATGTGACCTACACCAATGGTTTCAACACGGCCAATCCGGCGATCAATGCGATCACCGGGTTTACCCCGTCGTCCGCCAGCACGCCGAACCCTCCGGTGTTCGGCGGTCTTGACGTCTTCCCGATCAACAGCGACGGATCGCTGGGCACGGCAACCAGCCTGCAGACGGGTGTGGGGCCGGTGGGCGTGACGGTCTCGAACTTCAACACGACGGTGTACGTGGTGGATCAGGGCGACCTGAACCCTCCCGCGGGGACCGCTGTGATCCCGCCGTACGTGCAGGCGTTTGCGCCGAATGCGGCCGGCGCCTTGGCGCCGGTGGGGCCCACGACGGGCTATCCTGCGGGCGTGCAGCCGAGCGCGGTGGCAGAGGATCCGACGGGCCGGTTCGTGTATGTGACCGACCAGGCGGCGAACCAGTTGATCGGCTATGTGGTGCAGGCTGGCGGCGGGCTGGTGGCGATGGTGAATGGACCGTTCGCGACCGGGCTGTATCCGGTTGCGCTCACGGTCGATCCACGCGGCCTGTATATCTATGTGGCGAACTACAACGCCCGCTCGATCAGTTCGTATGCTCTGAACACGGCGAACGGAGCCCCTTCCGGGGTGGCCGGCACGACGACGACGACGGATCCGAACCCGGTCAGCGTTTCCATCGACCCGGCGCTGGGCGTGTATCTGTACACGGCCAACAACCTGGCGAGCACGGTGTCGGGCCAGATGTTGAGCGCGAATACGGGAGCTCTGACGGCGATTCAGAATACGCCGTTCCCGGCCTCCGGAACCCCGACCAGCGTGGCGTTGGTGGCCAACGGATCGCACCCGACCGAGCTGCTGCAGCCGTAATCAATGGATCGATGGATGAAAGAGAGGGCTCCGCTGCGGCGGGGCCCTTTTTGTTCTGGGTTGTGGATCGGTTGTGGATCGGTTGGATTTGTCGGGGGCGGTGGGGCTCAGGTGCATGGGGCTTAAAGGGGATAGTGGACGGTTTCCATGGCCGCCCTCCGGGGTGAGACAGTGCTGGATGTGAGGCTTAGAGCGTAGTTCTCATAGGTATCTAGCGTGATTCTTTGCGTGTGCTGAGTTTCGGCGCAGCGTGGAAGGATGGCACGTGCATACAGTGATGATCTTCGGCGGAAGTTGTTGGAGGCTCACGCGGCGGGTAAGGGGACGTTACGGGAGTTGGCGGAGCGGTTCGGGGTGAGTGTGCCGTGGGCTTGGAAGGTATCGGCTGCGCAGAAGCGAAGCGGCAGCATGGAGCGTGCTGCGCAGAGCCGCCACGGCCGTCCGAGCCGCGTGGATCGGGCAGAGGTGATGAGGTTGTTGAAGGCCAAGCCGGATCGGGTTCTTCGCGAGTTGCGCGAGGAACTGGAGCGCAGCACCGGCGTGGCGGTCAGCCACACGCAGATGTGGCGTGTGGTGCGGGAGTTAGGACTGCGGCTGAAAAAAAGTCGCTCCACGCCACCGAGCGCGACACCGCGGAGAACCGAACGCGGCGCGAAGTTTTCCTGAACCGCCTGCGCTCCATCGCCCCGGAGCAGTTGATTTACCTCGATGAAAGCGGCGTCTCGACCCAGATGACGCGGCGTTATGCACGAGCGCCCCGAGGGGTCCGCGTTCACGAAGCGACGCCCGAAGGCAACTGGAAGATCCTCACCATCCTGGGCGCGATGAGTCTCCGCGGCATGATCGCCACCATGACCATCGAGGCGGCCACCGACGCCGAGATCTTCCTGGCCTACCTCGACCACGTTCTCTGCCCCGCGCTGAAGCCCGGCGATGTCGTCGTCATGGACAACCTGAGTTCGCATAAGGTCCCCGGCGTTCGCGAGCGGCTCGTCGCCGTCGGCGCAGAGGTCCTCTATTTGCCCCCTACTCCCCAGACCTCAACCCCATCGAGAAGGCCTGGGCCAAACTCAAACAACTCCTGCGAAACACCAAAGCAAGAACAGCACTGGCGCTGGAACAAGCCATCGCTGAACTCCTCCCCAGCATCCGCCCGCAAGACGCTCAAGCATGGTTTAGACTCCCCTTCCACCCTCTATAGCAAAGAGAACTACGCTCTAGGGGGGCAAGGCGGTCTCGCTGCGCTCGATGCCTACGTCTCAGAAGCGAGACATGGGGCACCCGCACCCGGCGATGGATGGGGCACCCGAGGACTGTGATTGGGAGAGGGAAGGCGGTTCGTGCGGTGCACGAATGCCCACCTTGTATGTTGCGGGGTGAGGCTGTCGCGAAGATGGGGCACCCGGATTTACCTCAGCGCGGTGAGGCCTGGGTTGTGGGGGAGAGTGGGCCTAGCGGCGGCTGTAGGAGAGGTTGTTGTACTCGGCTTCGGAGGCGGTCTTGGGTGGGGCTGGCGGAGACGCGAAGCGGCGGGTGAGGGCTTTGCGGGCGGGGGTCTCGACGAAGCGGTGGACGGTGAGGGCGAGCGCGACGATGGCGGCGTAGGTGATCCAGGGATCGAAGGCGGCCAGGTGGAGGCGCTCCATGAGGCGGGTGGAGCGGATCAGCAGAAACACGTTGAAGTGCAGCAGGTAGAGGCAGAAGGTGGATTGGCCGAGGTACACCAGCGGTCGGATGGAGAAGGCGGAGGTGAGCAGATGGGGTCCGCTGAGCCCCAGGGTGAGGGCGGCGAAGAGCGGCATGAGCAGGCCTCCGTGCAGGAGGATGTAGGGCACGTGGGGCAGGGCGATGTAGAAGCTGAGGCCGAGAACGGCGAGCGAGGATGCGGCCAGCAGAAGGCGCTGGCTGGCTCGGAGGGGGAGTCGAGCGTGCAGCCGGCCGAGCGTGACGCCGCAGAGGAAGGTGCAGATGTAGGAGGGAGGCGTGTACTTGAGCACGCGGATCCAATAGGTTCCGGTGTAGCGGTCGGCGGCGGCGCTGAGATGGTCGGGATTGAGCAGGATGTAGAGGGTGTGAGGGACCAGGCCGATGAGCCAAAGGGTGAGCAGGAGGGCGATCAGGCGGGTGGGCCGTTCGGGCAGGGGAATGCGGATCAGCCAGGGAAAGGCGATGTAGAGCATGAACTCGCAGGAGAGCGTCCAGGCGACGGTGTTCCAGAAGGTGGCGAGGTTGGGCAGCCAGCCCTGCAGCAGCAGGGGAGTGAGGATGAGGCCCTGAAAGAACTCGGAGTGGGAGCGGGCGGTCCACTCGCTCTGGAGCATCTGGAAGGAGAGCGCGAGGGCGACCAGGTAGACGGGGTAGAGGCGGGAGAAGCGGGCTATCCAGAAGTCCCGTTTGAGCAGCGGAGTGGGGCGCTCGGCGTAATTGTAGGAGAGGATGAAGCCGGAGATGAGGAAGAAGAAGCCGACGAAGACGAAGCCGTTGTCGAAGACGGGCGCGAGCATCTCCATATGCGGGGGGGTGAAGTGAAAGAAGACGATGCTGAGGGCGAGCAGGGTGCGCAGTCCGGTGAGCGCGGTGAGGGGTGGTTTTCGAGCTATGGCCGGCAGGGCTGGGGCGACTGCTGTCGTCAAAGGGGACTCTTCTCTTTCCTACTACGCGGATAGACGCGGTGGGCGCGGCCGGAGTCTAAACACGAGGATAAAAACAGGTGCCTGGCCGCCTTTAGCTAGTTAACTAGATTCGATGCATGCCTGGGAAGAGAGAGTCCAAGAAATCTGGTGACGATAGGCTGTCGGCGGCGCGGCGGGTGTCTTCGCCACTGCAAGGAAACCGCAGATTCCTTCGGCTCCGCTCAGGACAGGGTTCTTCGACTCCGCTACGCTTCGCTCAGGATGACAGTTCTCATAGTTATCAGAGACTTAAGTGTCTGGAGTCTGACTCAGCGCCCTAGGCGGTGACCAGCGAGCCCAGCCGCTCTCCCTTGATAACGCGGACGATATTGCCCTGCTCGCGCATGCTGAAGACCATGGTGGGCAGATTGTTGTCCTTGCAGAGGGAGACGGCGGTCTGGTCCATGACGCGCAGGTTGAGGCGCAGGATATCCATGTAGGTAAGCTGTTCAAACTTGGTGGCTTCGGGGTCGACCTTGGGGTCGGCGGTGTAGATGCCGTCGACCGAGGTGGCCTTGAGCAGGATGTCGGCCTTGATCTCCATGGCGCGCAGGCTGGCGGCGGTGTCGGTGGAGAAGAAGGGGTTGCCGGTGCCGGCGGCGAAGATGACGATGCGGCCCTTTTCGAGGTGGCGCATGGCGCGACGGCGGATGTAGGGCTCGGCGACCTGGTGCATCTCGATGGCGGACATGACGCGGCAGAAGAGGCCGAGCTTCTCGATGGCGTCCTGCAGCGCGATGGCGTTGATGACGGTGGAGAGCATGCCCATGTGGTCGGCGGCGACGCGATCCATGTCGATGGCCTGCTGGGCGACGCCGCGGAAGAAGTTGCCTCCGCCGACGACGATGCCGATCTCACAGCCAAGCGCGTGGACGGCGGCGATCTCTTCGGCTACTTTGTGAATGAAAACGGCATCGATACCAAAACCGCGGCCTGCGGCCAGTGCTTCGCCAGAGAGCTTGAGCAGGACTCTTTTGTACATGTCAGGTTCAAGTATCGCATGGGCGATTGCGGAAGTTTCTTCCGATGGCGATCTGATGGCAAGAGGTAAGAGGCATACCCCAGGGGCTGAAGCCCCAGTCTCTTGCCGCCCTGAATGCCAAGGAGACCATGGGCTGAAGCCCACGGCTACCAGCCTTGGCTTTACCTAGAAGCGGGGGCTATTCGAGTAGAAAATTGTCGATCAGGCGGGTGGTGCCGACCTTGGCGGCGATGGCGACCAGGGTGCCGGGGGAGGCCTCGGGGACGGGCAGGAGGGTGTCGGGGTCGACCAGGGTGAGATAGTCGAGGACGACCTCGGGGTGCTGCTCGAGCAGGGCGCGGCCGGCGGCGATGAGGGGCTCGGAGCGGCGCTCGCCGGCGGCGATGCGCTGGGCGATGAGGTCGAGGGTGCGAGGGAGGATGAGGGCCTGGGCGCGTTCGTCGGGGGTCAGGTAGCGGTTGCGGGAGCTGAGGGCGAGGCCGTCGTGGTCGCGCACAATGGGGCAGGCGATCAGGTCGACGGGGATGTCGAGGTCGCGCACCATCTGGCGCAGGATGGCGAGCTGGGCGGCGTCCTTCTGGCCGAAGTAGGCGCGGTCGGGCTGGAGGATGTGGAAGAGCTTGGCGACGACGGTGGCGACGCCGATGAAGTGGCCGGGGCGGGAGACGCCGTCGAGGCGGTTGGCGATGGGGCCGGGGTCGACGGTGGTGGAGGGGGTGGTGGTCGTCACGGCCGCGCCGCGGGGGTACATCTCGGCGCGGGTGGGGGCGAAGAGGAGATCGACGCCGGCGCGCTCGAGCTGGGCGCAGTCGTCGGCGAAGGTGCGGGGGTACTTGGCGAGGTCTTCGTTGGGGCCGAACTGCAGCGGGTTGACGAAGATGCTGGCGGCGACGATGGGGTTCTCGCGGCGGGCGCGGTCGATCAGGGAGAGATGGCCGGCGTGCAGGGCTCCCATGGTGGGGACGAGGCCGAGGGTTCCGTCGGGGTGGGCGGCGCGGGTGTCGCGGATCGCCTGGCGAGTGCCGGCGATGGTGTCAACGATCTGCATGGAGGGTCTTTCTTGGGTTTGTCTGTATGGGTGAGGGAGGCTAGAGCCGGATGCCGCTGGGCAGATGGTAGCTCTCCTCCTCGGTGGGGAAGCTGCGGGCCTCGACGTCGGTCTTGTAGGCGCCGACGGCCTCGCGGATGGCGGCGCCGAGGTCGGCGTAGCGGCGGACGAACTTGGTCGGGGGCGAGAAGGTGAGCGAGAGCATGTCGTGGAGGACGAGGATCTGGCCGTCGCAGTCGGGTCCGGCGCCGATGCCGATGGTGGGGATGTCGAGCTCGGCGGTGAGGATGGTGGCGAGTTCGCGGGGCATGCCCTCGAGCACGATGGCGAAGCAGCCGGCCTGCTGCAGGGCGAGCGCGTCGTGGCGGAGCTGGTCGATGGCGGCGAGGGTCTTGCCCTGGACGCGGTAGCCGCCCATCCGGTGGATGGACTGGGGGGTGAGGCCGATGTGGGCCATGACGGGGATCTCGGCGTCGGTGAGGCGGCGGGCGAGGGTGGCGCGGTTGGCTCCGCCCTCGATCTTGACGGCCTCGGCACCGGCCTCCTTGACGAAGCGCAGGGCGTTGGCGACGCCGTCGCGGTCGTCGACCTGGTAGCTGCCGTAGGGCATGTCGGCGACCAGCAGGGCGCGCTGCACGGCACGGCGGACGCCACGGGTGTAGAGCAGCATCTCGTCGAGGGTGATGGCGAGGGTATTGGGCTGGCCCTGCATGACCATGGCGAGCGAGTCGCCGACCAGGATGAGGTCGAGCCCGGCCTCGTCGATGATGCGGGCGCTGGCGTAGTCGTAGGCGGTGACCGCGGAGATGGGCTGGTGGAGGAGCTTCTTCTGCTGGAGCGAAGGAACGGTGACCTTGACGGGTCTGCCGTTGGATGTGGAGGAGGCGGCGCGCTCTGTGCTCGCCGAGTCGTGACGGACCGGCTCAAAGGTTGTGAGACTCATGTGGTGGACTCCCAGTGCAGTTCCACCGCGCGCCGAATCGACCTTTTGCGGGCCTGAACTCAGCTTTGGCCGGATACCGCCAATCACCAGTTTCAAGAGTACGCCTGGGGTGCGGGCTGAGCAAGGCGCTCGCAGCTGCTGTGACGTCCAGACATTTGTCGACTGGCAACGGAATCTTCGCCGCTTGCGGTTCGACGATTGGCGCAGGTTGCATCGAACCCAGGATGGCGGTTCGCGCCGCTGAAGCTCCAGGCCACGCTCTGATCGAATGGATAGAATGTCTCACCGGGCCCTTCTCGTCGCCGTAGTTCTGTATGTGATCCTGCTGCTGGCGTGGATGATGACGCAGCCGATGCCTGCGCTGCAGGATCTGGGCGAGTGGGTGTTCCAGGGCGTGGCGATGCTGCGGCTGCTCGATCCCTCCTCGCCATGGCATGGCCAGTATGCCTGGGTGCACATGCCGGTTCCCAATATGCTCTGCCAACTGTTCCTAATGGCGGCGAGCTGGGTCGCGGGTCCGTTCTGGGCTGCGAAGCTGCTGGTCGCGCTCTATTGCGCGGGAGCAGTGTGGATCTGCGCGCGGGCTGCGCGACGGTTTGCGCCGGTGGGTCCGGTGCCGCTGTTCGTGCTTCTGCTGGGGATCGCCGCGTTCAATTCATGCTTCTGGCACGGTTACATGAACTTTCAGATTGCGCTGCTGCTGATCCTCCTTTACGTCGAGCTGACGGCGGACAGGCCTCCGAGCGCGGCGGTGGTCTTCGGGTTCGGCGTGCTGCTGTTCTGCTGCCACGCGTCGATGTTCGCGGCGTTTGTACTGATGGTGCCGCTACGGGAGTGGAGGTGCAGCGATCGCTGGAGGATTGTGGCCGCGCTGACGCCGAGCGTGGGGCTGCTGGGGTTCTATCTATGGCAACGGCAGCGCACGACCGCGACCACGGAACATAGCCACTTTGGCAGCTTGGCGACGCATATGGCCTATAAGGCGTATACGCTGCTGAAGCTTGGACCCTTCCACAATCTGGTCATCGCCAATGGTGAGTCGGCCAGGCGCCTGCCGGTGTTGTACGCGGCGGGCATCGGGTTGAATGTGCTGTTCTCAGTCTGTCTGATCGGCGCGCTGGCGCTGGGGCTGCGGCGGCTGCTGCAGAGGGGAGAGTTGCCGCGGCCGACGCTGCTGCTGTGGAGCGCTCTCGGCGTGCTGTTCTGGGTGATGCCGTCGGATCTGGCCGAGGTGGTCAACCTGGGCGAGCGATTTCTTCTCCTGCTGATGTTGCTGATGTTGCTGGCAATAGCGCGGATGCAGAGCCGGAGTCAGGATCGCCTGCTGGGGGCCGCGGCCTGGTTGTATGTGGTGGGCTTTGCGCTGACGGCGGCCCAGTTGCCGGCTGCCTCGCTCGCTGGGATCTCGGCTCCCGAGGCGTATCACCGGCCGCCTGAGAGGACGGGCCGCGCCTACGCCAGCGACGGCCTGTTCTCGCATCGGCTGTATCAGAATGACGAACGGCGCATCGAGCTGCGCGATGGCGCGACGCAGACGGAGCCGCTGCTGTTCGATACCGGGCTGCTGGTCAATCTGCGCGAAGCACCGGAGCGCTATCAAAATGCGGCGCGGTAGCGCGCAGGGCGGGAATCTGGTCGAGGATGCGGCCGGCCATGGCAGACTTCGGCATCGGCGGCAGGTCGATCTGCTCGGTGCCGGTCAGCAGGGTGGCGGCGTTGGCGTTCGAGTCGAAGCCGAGGCCGGGGCGGGAGACGTCGTTGATGACGATGGCGTCGGCGCCCTTGCGGCGTAGCTTGGCGCGGCCGTTTTCGAGCGCGGTGGCCGCGTCGGTCTCGGCGGCAAAGGCGATGAGCAGGGTCGCGGGCTGGCGCTGGGCGGCAACCTCGGCCACCTCGGCAAGGATGTCGGGCGTGGGCTCGAGCTGGAGGGTGAGGTTGCCGGTGCGGCGCAGCTTTTCGGGGGCGACGGCGGTGGGGCGGAAGTCGGAGACGGCGGCGGCGCCGATGACGACGGTGGCGGCGGGCAGGCGGTCGAGGACGGCCGAGCGCATCTCGGCGGCGGTGGTGACCGGGACGAACTCGCAGCCGGGAGGCGGCGTCAGGGCAGTGGGGGCGGAGACGAGGATGACGCGGGCGCCGCGCTCGATGGCCGCGGCGGCGAGGGCGTAGCCCATCTTGCCGCTGGAGCGGTTGCCGAGGAAGCGGACGGGATCGATGGGCTCGCGGGTGCCGCCGGCGGTGATGAGGATGGTCTCCTGGCTGCGATCGCGGAGATCCTGCTGGGCTTGCGGTCCGTCGAGTGCGTCGAGGACGGCGGCTACGAGAGCGGGGGTGTCGGCAAGCCGGCCGCTGCCGGTCATGCCGCAGGCGAGATAGCCGCTCCCCGGGGGGACGATGATCGCTCCGCGGGCGGCGAGGATGGCGATGTTGGCCTGGGTGGCGGGGTGATTCCACATGTTCACGTTCATCGCCGGGGCGAGGATGACGGGTGCGGTGGTGGCGAGGTAGAGGGTGGAGAGGAAGTCGTCGGCCAGGCCGTGGGCGAACTTGGCGAGCGTGTCGGCGGTGGCGGGGGCGACGATGAGCGCCTGGGTGCTCTGGGCCTCGGCGATGTGCTCGATGGCGGAGTCTTCGACGGACGAGGAGCTGGTTTCTTCCCCGGGTGAGGGCCAGAGGCTGGTGATGACCTTGTGGCCGGAGATGGCGGCGAAGGTGAGCGGTCGAACGAACTGCTCGGCCGCGCGGGTCATGACGACGTGCGGGTCCAGATTGGCCTGCTGCAGGGCGCGGACGAGGTCGAGGGCCTTGTAGGCGGCGATTCCGGCCGAGACTCCGACGGTGACCTTGCGGCGTGCGGCGGGCGGGGCGGGGTTCGTCGGCGCGGGGTTATGAGTGCTCACGGGCTCGATCCTTTCCCGGAAGAAATTGGGAAGTTCGAATTCAAGTTTACAGGGGCGAGGGCGGGGCGGTTACTGGCGCAGGCTGCTGGCGCGCACGATCAACTTCGCCTCGAGCGTTACGGTCATTGCGGCCTGATCGGGATTGTCGACCAGCTCGAGCGCCATGCGGCCAGCGGCGGCGCCCAGCTCGCGGGTGGATTGATCGATGGAGCTGAGCGGCACTCGCAGGTAGTCGGCGTAGCGAAAGTTGCCACAGCCGATGAAGGCGATGTCCTCGGGAATGCTGAGACCGGCGTCGAGCGCCGCCTGCATGGCGCCGATGGCGGTGAGGTCGTTGTAGCAGAAGACCGCGTCCGGTCTGTGCTTGAGCGCGAGCAGGCGCTGCATGGCGGCATAGCCGACGCGGTCGCTGTCCTCTTCGAGCCGCTCCTGGGTGACGACGTAGTCGTCGGTCAGGCGCAGCTGGCTGTCGGCGAGGATGCTGCGATAGCCGCGGAGGCGCTCCACCCCGGTGGAGTTGCCCTGGGTGCCGATGTGCGCGATGCGCTTGCGCCCGGTGTCGAGCAGGTGGCGGGTGGCCATCTCGCCGATCTGAAGGTCGTCGCAGCCGACGAAGTGGGCGTTGAGGTAGGGGAAGTTGCGGTCGACCAGGATGTAGGGCGTCTGCTCGTCGCCGAGGTTGTAGAAGTTCTTGAGCCTGGCCTGGCAGGAGGCGATCAGCAGCACGTCGATGCCGCGTCCCAGCAGGGCGCGAATCTCCTTCTGTTCGAGCTGCGGGTCCTCTTCCGAGGAGGCCAGGATAAGGGCTCTGCCGGTCTCGCGCAGGGAGCCGCTGAGGGCGCGGGCGAACTCGGCGAAGAAGGGATGCACCAGGTCGGGCACCACCATGCCGACGCTGTGGGTTTTGCCGCTGTGCAGGGCGCGGGCCATCAGGTTGGGCTGATAGTTGAGCTCCTTCATGCGCTTGAGGATGGTCTGCCGGGTCTTCTCGCCGACGTCCTTGCTGCCGCGCAGCACCTTGGAGACGGTGACCGTCGAGACGCCTACGTCGCGCGCGATATCCTTCAGCCGCACTGCCATCGATCCGCTCCCCGGTGTCCGTCACCGTTTACGAAGATTGCATTCCAACGACCATCGTATCCTGAAGCTCACGCCGTCAATCCTGGGAAGCGGCGGATGGGCTGTCGATGTGAGTGGACGGGGTGCGGAGCGTTCGTGCGATTTCCACTGCTGATTCTGGGAGTGTCGACTCTGACCGTTCTGGCAATTGACAATCTGTTTGCCCGAAACGTACAGTCGGGCGACAGAACGTTATCGATAAGGCGAGGGGCGAGGTTTCCGCATGGGGTTTATTAAGACGGTTAAAGCTATCCTCAGCGACAGCCACTTTTTGATTCCCCTGGCCGTCTTTCTCTGCGGTCTCACGCTGCTGATCGTGTTGCGCTAGCTTTCTACAAGGCCCCGCGACAGACGTCCATCCGAAGGAGAATGATGCCCCTCGCTGCGCAGACCAGTTCCCCCACTGCCGTTCGTTCTGTTCGCTCTGTTCATGGTCTGGGTGTGGTGTGCGGTCTGGCCGCCGGCGTCTGGCTGGGCGCGGCCGAGGCACCCACCAAGCTGGTGAGCACGGGGCTGTCTCCGTTCGCGATCTCGCTGTGCATGGTGGCGGGCGTCTTCACCGCTCGCTGGACCTTCCCCACGCTGCTCAAGGGAACGCGCTATGTCTTTCGCGACCTTCGCCACAACAAGCACCTGATGGTGTGGGCGGTGCTGGCCGGAGCGATCTGGGCGGTGGCGAACACACTCACGGTGTTCGCGGTGCGCGATGTGGGGCTGACGATTGCGTTTCCGCTGTGGAATACGAACTCGCTGATCGGCATTTTGTGGGGGCGGCTGCTGTTCAACGAGCTGAAGGGCGCGAACGCGAGGAACATCGCCAAGGTGCTGCTGGGCGCGGTCGCCATCGTCGCCGCCGCGGTCATGCTGGGCTTCAGTACGCTCGAGGGCAGCGGTCCGATGGCGCACCGCTCGGTGGCAGGGATTCTCGCTGCACTGGGTGCCAGCCTGTTGTGGGGAACGATGTATGTGCCTTATCGCAAGGCCTATCTGAGCGGGATGAATCCGCTCTCCTTCGTCACGGTGTTTACGGTGGGCGAGCTGGCTACGGTGTTTGCCCTGGTGCTCGCGCTCGACGGGGGATTTCACTCGGCGGTGTTTCATTCTGCCGCGATCCGGCCGATGCTCTTCTGGCTCTTCCTCGGCGGGTTCGTGTGGGTGGTCGGCGACATCTTCCAGCAGTTCGCGGCCAAGTATCTGGGCATCGGGCGCGGCATTCCGCTGTCGAATACCAACCAGCTGTGGGGACTTGCCTGGGGCGCTCTGGTGTTTGGGGAGCTGGCGCACGCCGACCGGCCGCACAGGCTGCTGGTGCTCTCGGGCTCGGTCATCATGATCCTGGGGGCGCTGGCGATCAGCACGGCGGTGGCTACCGAGCGCGAGCACAGCTCGACGCATGAGGCGCTGGAGCGCGAGTGCCTGCGCTATGGCTTGTCTTACGAGCGGGTCTTCGCGGCGCACACGGGCTCGGAGTTTGGTTCGGCAGAGGAGAAGCGCGCTTGGTGGGACTATGCCATCGTCGCCGCGGCGGTTGGCGTCTTCGTCTGGCTGGGCAGGAGCGCTGCGATTCCGCCGATCCACCTCGACTATCGCTGGGTCGGCGCGCTGACGGTGCTGCTGGTGGCGACGGCGGTGGGCTGTGGGTGGGGGCTGTGGAAGGCGACGCGCTTCTCCTAATTCGGCAATATCGCCTATGGACGGTCTCATTTTGGGGATTTCGCTTGCGAGTGGAAGCCGGCGGCTGCTATAACGTTATCGTTTACGTAGCCATGTCGCACCCCGGAGCGAACCCATGAGCGCCACTCAGCCCCTTACCGATCTTGACCAGTGGGAGGAATTCCTCGAAGGCCGTTATCAGGAGGGCAAGTCGGAGAGCGAGTTCCGCCAGTACGACGCTCAGGCCAACCCCCGTGTCGCCGAGTTCTATCGGCTCAACCACCAGTTTCAGACGGTGGATTATGTGCTCGGCAAGGAGAAGGAGTACTTCGGCCTGAACAAGGGCAAGAAGACGATCTGGGAGGCTGCCGAGTTCCTGAACACGCTGGTCGACGACAGCGACCCGGACACGGACCTGACCCAGATCGAGCATCTGATGCAGACGTCGGAGGCGATGCGCCGCGACGGCCAGCCGCGCTGGATGGTGCTGACCGGCTTTATCCATGATCTGGGCAAGTGTCTCTGCCTCTATGGAGAGCCGCAGTGGGGCGTGGTCGGCGATACCTTCCCGGTGGGCTGCGCGTGGTCCGATCAGATCGTCTTTCCCGAGTACTTCGCCGCCAATCCTGACCGCAATATGCTCGAGTATCAGACCAAGTACGGCATCTACGAGCCGAACTGCGGGCTCGAGAACGTACATCTGTCGTTTGGACACGATGGCTACATCGCCGAGGTGATGAAGCCGTACCTGCCTGACGAGAGCCTGTACATGCTGCGCTTTCACTCCTTCTACGCCTGGCACCGGCATGGTGCCTATACGCACCTGATGAACGAGAAGGACGCCGCCATGCTCGAGTGGGTGAAGCGGTTTAATCCCTACGATCTTTACTCGAAGGGGCACACCAAACCCAATGTGCAGGAGCTGAAGCCGTACTACGACGATCTGTTTGCGGAGTTTCTGCCGGAGCGGATCGACTGGTAGTACGGCGCGGACGGCGCCTCCCTTATGGGTGTTGCGGCTCGCCCTTCAGGAAGGCAGCGATGTGTTCGTTGAGGAACTTCTTGTCCGCGGGGCTGGCGCCGGCTCCTGCGGGGTGTCCCCAGAGGGACGGGATGGGCAGAAGGGTGCAGTGTGGAATGAAGGGCGCTTCGTAGCGGGCGTCGGTCACCGGGAAATAAAGATCCGTCGCCGAGGGCATGTAGAGCACTGGGGCCTTGATGGAGCGGAGAGCCTTTTTCTCGTCGCCGTTGAAGCCGGGGGTGGCGCCGACGTCGTTGCGCTCCCAGGTGTGCATCTGCAGGATCAGGTCGTTGGCGTCGGCGCCGGGGATGAAGTGGGTGCGGTAGTGCTCGACGACCTGCTCGAAGGTGGTGCCGGCGGGTTCTTCGCTGCGCCATAGCTCCTGGCGCCACCACTCCTGGGAGAAGAGCCAGGCGGTCCAGACGAGGGAGAAGGCCTGGATGCCCTTCTCGGGCTCGGCGGTGTAGTCTCCGCCCTTGAAGGCTTCATCGGTGGTCAGGGCGGCGATCTGGCTCTCGAGGCGAACGATGCCGTGGCCGTAGGTCTTGGCGGTGCCTGAGGTCGCGACCACGCGGTCCATGTAATCGGGGTAGGAGACTGCCCATTGGAAGGCCTGCTGCGCGCCCATGGAGAAGCCGATCACGGCTTGGAGGTGGTGGACGCCGAGCTCCTGGGTGAGCAGCTGGTGGACGGCTTCGACGTTGTCGCGGATGGTCATGACGGGGAAGCGCGGGCCGTGGAAGGGCTCGGGGGTATTGCTGGGCGAGGAGGAGCGCCCGTTGCCGAAGAGCTCGGTGGCGATGAGGAACTGGCGGGTTGGGTCGAGCGCCTTTCCGGGGCCGATCAGCCAGTCGTAGCCGTGCATCTTCGCCATGTAGTGCGAGGGCAGAAGAACGGCGTTGCTGCCGTCGGCGTTGAGGTGGCCGTAGGTGCCGTAGACGATCTTCGCCTCGGGCAGCGTGACGCCGCCTTCGGTGCGGAAGTTGTGGATCAGGAAGGTGTGCTCCACCTCGGCGGGTTGGGGTTG
>Ga0210403_10001555_pt1 | contig 21690 bp, 22 predicted proteins | sample IncBWC19MmetaG_FD_150863 | JGI IMG/M metagenome (GOLD analysis project Ga0210403, IMG submission 150863) | Forest soil microbial communities from Barre Woods Harvard Forest LTER site, Petersham, Massachusetts, United States - Inc-BW-C-19-M | ecosystem: Environmental > Terrestrial > Soil >... | reverse complement strand
GTTGACGTTGACCTTGAACTGGCCCCACTCCTTGGCAACCGTTTTCGTGAGCCCGACCACACCGGCCTTGCCCGCCGAGTAGTTGGCCTGGCCGGCGTTACCGAACGTGCCCGAGGTGGAGGAGATGTTGACGATCTTGCGGAACACCTCACGACCTTCCTCGCGCTCCTTCTTGGCGGGCTCGCGTAGGTGTGGCGCGGCGGCGCGGATCACGCGGAAGGGCACCACGGTGTGGATGTCGAGCATCGCCTGGAAGTGCTCGTCGGACATCTTGTGGATGGGCGCGTCGAGCGTGTAGCCGGCGTTGTTGACGATGATGTCGATCTTGCCGAAGGAGTCGATCGCGGTCTGCACCAGTTGATCGGGCGCGCCGGGCTTGGTGAGGTCGCCGGCGAACACCGCGGTCTCGCCCGCTATCTCCGAGGCGGCCTGCTGGGCCACGTCGCCGTCGAGGTCGTTGATGAGGACCTGGGCGCCCTGCGAGACGAGCAGCTCCGCGGTGGCGCGTCCGATCCCGCGCGCCGAGCCCGTGACGATCGCCGACTTGCCGTCGAGTACTCCCATAGCTTTCTTGCGCTCCTTGTCGTGTTTCGGGGAGCCGAGTTATATACCGCCCGCGGCGACGGCCAGCGCGCGGCTCAGCCGTGGGTGATCACGCCGAAGTCCTGCGTGTAGATGCCCCCGGACGCTCCGTGGGCGAGCGAGGTGGGCGGATGCGGCGAGACACCGATGGCGGTGTCTCGGAAGTGGCCGTCGAGGATGTTGGCGCGGTGCCCCGGCGATGCCATCCATGCGGCCACGATGGCGCGCGGGCTGGCAAGCTCGCCGGTGCCCCAGGCGATGTTCTCGCCCACCGCGAAGCCCACACGGGAGCTGTGGATATAGCCGCTCGAGCGCATCCGGTCCATCAGCGTCTGCCCGCCGGGACCGGCGTGTTCGAAGTAGTCGCCAAACGCCATGCTCTCGGTGTGCGCCTGCGCGGCCGCTTCGAGCCGCGCGTTGGCCTGCAGCGCGAGCTCGCCGCGGGCGGTGCGTTCGCGGTTGACCAGGCACAGGGTGGCTGTGCGGATCAGCGCCAGATCGTCACGGCTCGGCCGCAGCTCAGAGTTGGTGCAGGTGCCGCTTGCGGCGGCGCTCGAGTGGTGGTGGGCGTGGAGGTGAGCGCGGCGATAGGTGTGGCGGCCGACGTGGTGACTGGCGTGGCGCGCGTGGTGGCGCGCGTGCATGGTCGCGCTGAGCGCGGGGGCGCCGGCGAGCAGGCTGAGGGCGCTCGCTGCGAGCATGGCGAGGCCGAGGCGCGCGGGGGCCATGCAGCCCACAACGGGCAGTGCCGCTCAGAGCTTGACTACCCAGCGGGTGACTGGACGAATGGACGACCCCCACCCGCGGCGAGGCGCCTGTTAGAGCCCCAGCGACCTGCCCAAGATCTCGCGCATGATCTCGTCGCTGCCGCCGCCGATGGGGCCGAGGCGAGCGTCGCGGGCGGCGCGCTCGACCCAATACTCGCGCATGTAGCCCGCGCCGCCGTGGATCTGCAGGCACTGGTCCATCAGCTCGAAGCACGCGCGCTGGGTGAGCAGCTTGGCCATGGTGACCTCCTTCAGCGGGTCCTCGCCGGCGACGAAGCGGCGCAGCGCGTCGTAGGTGACGCAGCGGGCGGTGTACACCGAGGTTGCCATGTCGGCGAGCTTGTGGCGAATGGCCTGGTGGCCGCTCAGCGGGCGCCCGAAGGCCTGGCGCTCGCGGGCGAAGGTGGCGGTGCGCTCCCAGGCCAGGGTCATGGCGCCCACTGCGCCCAGCGCCATCGCCAGGCGCTCCCACTGGAAGTTGGCCATGATCAGCTTGAAGCCCTCGTTGAGCTCGCCGAGCAGGTTCTCCTCGGGCACGAACACGTCCTCGAAGGCGATGGTGGCGGTATCGGACGCGCGCCAGCCGAGCTTGTGCAGCGCGGAGGAGCTGACCCCCTCGCCACGGTCCACGATCAGGAAGGAGATGCCGTGGTGGCCGCCTTCCTTGGTGGTCTTCACGGCGGTGACGATGAACTGCGCGCGCACGCCGTTGGTGATGTAGGTCTTCTCGCCGTTGACCACCCAGCCGCCGTCCACCTGCTCTGCGCGGGTGGAGATGGCGGCCACGTCGGAGCCTGCGCCCGGCTCGGTGATGCCGAGCGCGCCGATCTGCTCGCCGCGGATGGCGGGCACGAGATAGCGCTGCTTCTGCTCCTCTGAGCCGAACTTCCAGATGGGAGGCGTGGCGATGTTGATGTGTGCGCCGATCCCCGCTGCGGTCCCGCCGGAGCCGATCCGCGCCATCTCCTCGCACAGCACCGCCTCGTGCAGGTAGTCACCGCCCTGGCCGCCGTACTGCTCGGGGTACTTCAGGCCCAGCAGGCCCTGCGTAGCGAGCTTCGGGAAGACCTCCTCGGGGAACCATTCCTCCTCCTCCCACAGCTGCGCGTGGGGTGTGAGCTCGCGCTCGATGAAGCCGCGCGCGGACTGTCGCAACTGCTCGTGCTCGTCGGTGAAGGGAGGTGTGACGGGGCTCATGGGACGGATTGGTAATCTGATGGTATGCGAGTTGCCATCGATGGGGTGGGACGGATCGTGATTCCCAAGCCGATGCGCGATGAGCTGGGGATCGACGGGCCGACGGAGCTGGAGTTGACAGAGCATGATGGGCGCCTGGAGCTGACCGTGCCGTACATGAAGGCGCATCTGGAGGTGCGCGACGGTCTTGCGGTGATCGTTCCGGACGAGCCTGTCCCGCCGGTCACGACGGAGATGGTTCGCGAAGCGCTGGAACGCGTCAGGAAGTGATCGTCCCGGACTCGAGCGTGCTGATTGCGTCGCTCGCGGACTGGCATCCCGCGCACGAGGTGTCGCGAGCCGCGCTGAAACGTGGTGACCGTGCTCTGGTTGCGCACGCGGCAGTCGAGGCGACGTCGGCGCTCAGTCGCATGCCCGAGCCGTTTCGCGTCACTCCTCGCATCGTCCTCGATGGCCTGGATCATGACTATCCGGCTCCTTGGCTGACGCTGCAGGGTCCCGATCAGCGTGCGTGCCTCGGGCGCGCAGTCGATGCTGGCCTGCGCGGCGGCGCCCTCTACGACGCCCTGATTGCTGCCACCGCGCGCGTGCACGGTGCGACGCTGCTCAGCGCCGACCGCCGCGCACAGGGGGCCTACGAGGCTATGGGTGCCGAGGTCTCCTACGTCGAGTAGTTCCACCCGGCGCTCAGCTCACAGCCCGTAGGAGCGGCCGATGACCTCGAGCATGATCTCGTCGGTGCCCGCGCCGATGCGATTGAGCCGCATGTCGCGCCACACGCGCTCCACGTTGTACTCCTTCATGTAGCCCGCGCCGCCGTGGATCTGGATGCACTCGTCGGCCACTTCGCAGGCCACGCGGGCGGAGTGGAGCTTGGCCATGGAGATCTCGCGCACGGGGTACTCGCCGTTGGCGAAGCGCCAAGCGGTCACGTACACGAGCTGGCGCGCAGACTCGATTTTGGTGGCCATCTCGGCGAACTTGTGGCGGATCACCTGGAAGTGGCCGATGGCTTTGCCGAACGCTTCTCGCTCTTTGGCGTATTCGAGCGTGCGGTCAAAGCACTTCTGCGCACCCGCCACGCAACCCGCTGCGCCGATCATGCGCTCGCCCTGGAGCTCCCACATGATGTGGTAGAAGCCCTTGCCCTCCTCGCCCAGCATCGCGGTGGCGGGCACGCGCACGTCCTGGAAGGCCAGCAGCGCGGTGTCGGAGGCGTGCATGCCCATCTTCTGCAGCTTCTTCTCGCGGATCACCCCAGGGCTGTCCATCGGCACCAAGAACAGCGTGAAGCCGTCATAGCCGGCATCCGGATCGGTCTTCGTGACCAGCACGATCACGTCCGCGCGATGCCCGTTGGTGATGTAGGTCTTGGAGCCGTTGATCACGAACTCATCGCCGTCGCGCACCGCGCGCGTCTTGATGCCGGACACGTCTGAGCCTGCGTCCGGCTCGGTGATGCCCAGGCTGAGGATCTTCTCGCCCTTGATCGCAGGCACCGCCCATTCCTGCTTCTGCTGCTCGGTGCCGAACTTGAGTATCGGGGGCATGGCCATGTCGGTCTGCACCGCCACGCCCATCGACAGGCCGCCGCAGTTGGCGTTGCTCATCGACTCCGCCAGCACCATCGCGCTGAAGTAGTCACCGCCCTGGCCGCCGTACTGCTCGGGCTTGTCCAGCCCCAGGAACCCCAGCTCGCCCATGCGCCTGAACACCGAGTCGGGGAACGTGGTCTCCTCCCACTCATCCGCGTGCGGCGCCAGCTCTTTGATGGCGAAGTTGGTGATGGACTCGCGCAGCTGTTCGTGCTCGTCGGTGAAGATGAAGTGCTTGCGCTGGCTCTTGAAGTCTGGCTTCAGAACGCTCGCTGCGGTAGCGGCCATGATCGGGCGGATCTCCTTGATTGGGTGCGTGGCGGACGGCTGGGGCTCGTCAGCGCTGTGGCTTGGACGCTAACGCAGCCGCGCGCAGAAGTAAACAGTAGAGCTATCTACTTTCGGCGGGCGCCGCCCAAGCCGTGGCGCCTCGTTGCGGCTAGGATCCGCCGATGGTCGGCGAGAAGGTTCTCTACGAGGTGGCGGATGGCATTGCCACCATCACGCTCAACGACCCCGACACGCGCAACGCGCTCTCGCCGGAGCTGCTCGGCGGGCTGATCGAGTCCTTCGAGAGCGCGCGCGGCGACGAGGCGGTGCGCTGCGTCGTGCTGGCCTCCTCGCACGAGAAGACGTTCTCCTCGGGCGCCAACCTGTCGGGCTTCGCCGGGGACGCCGCGCTCGTGCACAGGCACTTCGCAGGCGAGCGCTTCGTGGCGCTGTTCAAGCTGATCGGCGAGCTCGGCAAGCCCACGATCTGCGCAACGCGGGGCCACGTGCTGGCGGGCGCGCTGGGGATCGCGCTGGCATGCGACCTGATTGTGGCCTCGGAGAGCGCGAGCTTCGGTACGCCGGAGATCAACGTGGGCGCGTTCCCATTCATGATCATGGCGCTCATCTACCGCAACGTTCCGCGCAAGCGCGCCAACGAGCTGCTGCTGCTGGGCGAGCGTTGGGACGCCCAGCAGGCGCTGAGCGCGGGGATCGTCAACCGCGTGGTGGTCGAGGAGGAGCTCGACGCCGCGGTCGCCGACTGGGCGGCGCGGCTGGCTGGAAAGTCGCCGGTGATCATGCAGCTCGGCAAGGAAGCCATGCGCCGCCAGCTCGACATGCCCCTCGACGATGCCCTGGACTACCTGCGCGCCCAGCTCTCGCTCGCACAATCCACGGAGGACATCGTGGAGGGAGTGAGCGCGTTCTTCGAGAAGCGTCAGCCGGTCTGGAAAGGGCGCTAGCGACAGCACCGATGAGCTTTCCTGTAGTTGCAGGTCTAAGTCGTTGAAACCCCATAGCCCACGAATAAGGAGGCACGATGACCACGACTACAACCGGCATCCAGGCGATCGGCCTCGTGATGGCCCCAACGAGCGACCAGGACCGTTCGATCGAGTTCTACGAGAAGATCGGCTTCGAGAAGCGCACCGACGTCCCCTTTGGCGGTGACTACCGCTGGGTGGAGGTGTACCCGCCCTCCGGGACCGCCGGGCTCGCGCTCGCGCCGCCGCGGGAGGGCGAAGCGGTGACGCCGAAGGATCTCGGCGTCAGCCTCACAACAGCCGACATTGACCTCACCCACACCGAGCTGCAATCGCTGGGTGTGGACGTGGACGAGCAGGTCTCGCACATGGGTGGCGGCGTGCCGCCGATGTTCTGGTTCCGCGACCCCGAGGGGCATTCGCTGCTGGTTGTCCAGACGGACTGACGGGGGGCCCGGCGGCAGTCGGTGCCCGCGCACCGCGCCGCCGGGCTCGCCTGAACGTCGTGGGGCTACGGCCGCTGAGGCGCCGGCTCCGCTCAGGCGACCGGCGCCAGTCGTTGCGCCAGCTGTTCGGCTACCGAGGTCCAGCCCTCGCTGTGTTTCGGCACCAGGCTCGCCGGCTGTCTGCTGTGGATGATCGTCATCAGCGTCTGTCCCTCGCCGTGAGGCGCAAGCAGAACCGTGACCATGCTCTCGAGCTCGCCGGTGTCCGAGCACCGCCATGTGAAGCAGATGCGTTCGGGCCGGTCGAGCGCAACGAACTCGCCCGTGACCTCGATCTCACCGTCGGGGAACGCCATCAAGAACCGCAGCCCGCCCCCGACCCGCGCATCCACGCTTACCTCTGCTGCACGGCCCGGGGCGGGGCAGATGAACGACTGCAACGCCGCCTCGTCGAGCCACGCGTCATAGGCCTCGCCTGGCGCGGCCGCTAGCACGCGTTCCACGCGCGCGACGGGAACGCCGTCCTGAGCGCCGCCCCCGTCCGATGCGTCGCTCATCCGCTGCCTCGACGCTCGAGCAGCTCCGCCAGCGCGTCCGCTCGTGCGGTCCAAGCTGAGGACTGCGCAGCGATCCACGCCTCCGCGTCGCGGAACCCATCGCGCCGCAGCGAGAGCCAGTGCTCGCGTCCGCGAACATCGCGCACGATCAGCTGCGCGTGCTCCAGGGTCGCCACGTGCCGGGCGACGGCAGCGAAGGAGATCGGAAGGGGAGTTGCGAGGTCGGTGATGCGCGCCTCTGAGTCGCGCAGCGCCACGATCAGCGCGCGGCGTGTGGGGTCCGCGAGCGCCCGATACACGCGGTCCAGCTGCGCGGGATCTTCAACCATATCCTTGAACGTTAGCAGTGCCAGGGGGCTCGACTGATTGCGGCTGCGCTTTCCGTATGGCCGCCGCAGCCTACATGTGCTATGACAAACATGAGGAGGGAGCGGCTGTGATGAGCATCACGTCCGAGTCCAGGAGTTTGCCCGCGCTTGGCAAGAGCGAGCGTGAGCAAGTCGGGGCAGAGCTTCAGGCCACGCTGGTCGAGCTGGTCGACCTGTCGCTGCTGGGCAAGCAGCTGCATTGGAGCGTCGTCGGCCCGCTGTTCCGCCCGCTTCACCTCTACTTGGACGACCTGGTGGAGTCCTGGCGCGGTCTCGCCGACACAGTGGCCGAGCGCGCTGTCGCGATCGGGGTCTGGCCGGACGGGCAGTGTCAGGCGGTTGCGTCGGGCAGCGACCTGCAGCATCTCGAGCGCGGACCGATTGAGGATCGCTTGGTCTTGAGTGAGCTGGTCGAGCGCCTGTCCGATGCCGCCGCCCACAGCAGGGGGCGAATGAGCCGGCTCTCCGAGCTAGACCCCGCATCCGAAGACGTGCTGATCGAGGTCGTGCGCGCGCTCGAGGAGCAGCTATGGATGGCGCGCGCCCAGCTAGGTCGCTGACCCAGCTGCTCTCCTCCACGTGAGCTGCCGGCGGGTCTCCAGGCGGCCGGCGAGCGCTGCGATCGTTGCTATAGGTGGCGAGGAAGCGAACCTGCTTGCCCACGTCACGAAGGGAGCGGATCATGTTCCACAGCATCCTCGTCGCAGTCGATGGCTCGGCAGACGCCGAGCAGGCGCTCTCGCAGGCGATCGACCTGGCTGAGAGCGAGCACGCTCGGCTGACGCTCTTCAGCGCCGTCGCCGTGCCTCCCGCGGCCGCCTACATCGGCGCCAGCGCCGCTGCCGCCACGGCTCTCCTCAGCAGCGCCGAGGCCGACGCCGAGGCGATCCTGCGAGCAGCGGCGGAGCGCGTGCCGGATGGCGTGTCGGTGAGCACCGTGCTGAGCCGCGAGCTGGTGAGGACCGCGCTGATCGATCAGATCGACGCCGGTGCGCACGACCTCGTGGCAATGGGCTCCCGCGGGCGCGGCGCGGTCCGCTCAGCGCTCCTTGGCAGCGTGAGCCACTACGTCCTACACCACAGCCCGGTGCCGGTTCTGATTGTCCACGCCGAACCCGCTTCCGCGTCCGCGGGCGAGGTGGAGGCCGCCGCGGACCTGCAGGCAGCCGAGCCGAGCGCGGTGGACGTCGGCGCGTGAGGGCGGTGTAGAGCCCTTTACAGCTTCTGTAGCGTTGGGATCATGGCTACCGAAGAGCACCCTACCCACCGCCCCGTGATTCTCGCTGTGGACGACGAGCCGGCGGTGCTGGCGGCGGTGGCGCGCGACCTGCGCCGCGGCTTTGGCGAGCGGTATCGCATCCTGCGTGCCGCATCGGGCGCTGAGGGCCTGGAGCTGCTCGCGGAGATACGCAGGCGCGGCGAGCAGGTTGCGCTGCTGGTGGCCGACCAGCGCATGCCGGGCATGGCCGGGACCGATTACCTCGTGCAGGCGCGACGCATCGCGCCGGAGGCCAAGCGCGTGCTGCTCACCGCCTACGCCGACACCGAGGCGGCAATCGCTGCGATCAACGACGTGGCCCTCGACTACTACCTGCTGAAGCCCTGGGACCCGCCCCAGGAGCAGCTGTTCCCCGTGATCGAGGACCTGCTCACCACCTGGGAGGCCGGCGCGGCGCTGGAATCGGGCGGGGTGCGCGTGATCGGCCACCGCTTCTCCAAGGAGTCGCACGACCGGCGTGACTTCCTGGCCCGCAACCGGGTGCCGGCGCGCTGGCTGGACGTGGAGCGTGACGGCGAGGCGCGCGAGCTGTTGACCGTGGCCGGCGTGGACGGAGCGGGCCTGCCGGTGGCGCTGATGGAGGACGGCTCGGTGCTCGAGCGCCCGAGCATCCTGGAGCTCGCCGAGCGCCTGGGGATCTCGGCGCAGCCCCTTTCTGACCACTACGACCTCGTGATCGTGGGCGGCGGGCCCGCGGGCCTCGCAGCGGCGGTGTACGGCGCCTCGGAGGGCCTGCGCACTGTCATGGTTGAGCGCGAGGCGCCCGGTGGCCAGGCCGGTCAGTCCAGCCGCATCGAGAACTACCTCGGGTTCCCAGCGGGCCTGTCGGGCTCGGACCTTGCACGGCGGGCCACCGACCAGGCGCGGCGCCTGGGCGCGGAGCTGCTGACAGTCCACGACGCCGTGGGGCTGCGTGCCGAGGGCGCTGGGCGAATCGTTGAGCTCTCGGGCGGCGCCACGCTCAGCGCCAACTGCGTGCTGGTGGCCTCCGGCGTGTCCTATCGCCAGCTCGACGCCCCCGGCTTCGCCGACTACACCGGCGTGGGCGTCTACTACGGCGCGGCGATGACCGAGGCGCGCGCGTGCTCCGAACAGCACGTGGTGGTGATCGGCGGCGCCAACTCCGCGGGGCAGGCTGCGGTGTACTTCTCCGGCTACGCCAAGCGCGTGTCGATGCTGGTGCGTGCCGACTCGCTGGCGAAGTCGATGTCCCACTACCTGATCGACCAGATCGCCGAGCAGGCCAACATCGAGGTGCGCACGCGCGCCGAGGCCGTAAGCGCCGAGGGTGGCGACGGCCGGCTGCGCGCGCTGCGCATTCGCGACGCTGACGGCAACGAGACGCTGGAGGACGTCGACGCGTGCTTCGTGTTCGTGGGCGCGGTGCCCCGCACCGACTGGCTGGACGGCGTGGTGGCGCGCGATCGGCGGGGCTTCATCCTCGCCGGGCCCGACGTGCGCGAGCTGGGCTGGCCGCTGCGGCGGGACCCGTATGTGCTGGAGACCAGCGTGCCGGGCGTGTTCGTGGCGGGCGATGTGCGCGCGCGATCGATCAAGCGCGTTGCAAGCGCGGTGGGCGAGGGCTCGATGGCGGTCTCGCTGATCCACGAGTACCTGGCGGTCGCGTGAGCCACCCCACGCCCGAGCAGCTGCGGCCGATCGACCTGTTCGACGGGCTGACCGACGCCGAGCTCCTCCCCTGGGCAGATGCGGCGGAGCTGCGCACGCTTGCCGCGGGCGAGCCCGTCGCCGAGCAGGGGCAGCCAAGCGCCTTCAACCTCGTGCTCGAGGGCTCGCTCGAGGCGATCGCGATCGATCCGCAGGGCAGGCTCGAGCCGGTCAGCGAGCACCTCGCGCCGACCTGGGTGGGGGCGATCGGCGTGCTCACCGGCGGCGTCTCGGGCGTTCGCATGCAGGCCGCCGGCGAGGTCACGATCGCAGCGATCGAGCCGGAGCGGTTCATCGAGTTGACGCTCGCCCATCGCCTGGTGTTCGATCGCGTGATGCGCCAGGTGCGTCCGGTGGTGAGCCGCATAACCGCCATCGAGCAGAACCGCGAGCGCCTGGCCTCGCTGGGCACGATGGCCGCCGGGCTCGCCCACGAGCTCAACAACCCCGCGGCGGCCGCAACGCGCGCGGCCGCCGACCTCGCTGAGGCTCTGCAGGTGCTCGGATCGACCGTGGGCTACTTCGTGGAGTCCGGGATCGAGCGCAGCGAGGCCGAGAAGCTGGTGGCACTGCAGCGCATGGCCCTTGCCCGCCACGCCGAGCGCACCGCACTCGACGCGCTCGACGCCGCCGACGCCGAGGATGAGCTGGCGGACGCGCTCACCGCGCTGGGAGTGTCCGAGGCCTGGCGCGTGGCCGAGCCGTTGGCCGCCGCCGGCGTCGATGGAGCGTGGCTGGCCCAGGTGAGGGAGCTTGCCGGCCCCGCCACGTCAGCTGCGCTTGAATGGGTTGCGGCATCGCTCGCGGCTCAGGGCCTTGCGGCCGAGCTCACCGAGTCCACGCAGCGGATGAGCGCGCTTGTGGCTGCGGTGAAGGCCTACGCCTACATGGACCGCGGGGAGCTCGTCGAGGCGGATCTGCACGAGGGCCTCGAGACCACGGTGGCGGTGCTCGGACACAAGCTGCGGCACTCCTCGATCGAGGTGGTGCGCGAGTACGACCGCACGCTGCCGAAGCTCACCGTGCGCGGCGGCGAGCTCAACCAGGTCTGGACGAACCTGCTCCACAATGCGATCCAGGCGGTCGGCGAGGGCGGCAGGATCGCGATCGCCACCAGCCTCGAGGGAGGTTGCGTGCGCGTGGACATCGCCGACAACGGGCCTGGCATCGACCCGAGCGTGCGCGAGCGACTGTTCGAGCCCTTCTTCACGACCAAGGAGGTAGGCGAGGGCACCGGCCTCGGGCTGGACACCGCCAGGCGGATCGTGGTGGAGCGCCACCGCGGCTCGATTGACGTGGACAGTGAGCCGGGGCGCACCGTGTTCCACGTGCGGCTTCCGATCGACCAGACCTCGCGGCGACCTGCCGCCCCCAACAACTCAAACGAGGAGGCTGTTCCCGATGAGCACGGTTGAGATCTGCTCGCACCTGGACTCGGTCCAGGTGCTCGAGGTCCCCACGCGCGATGAGGTGCCCGGCTGCGAGGAGTGCCTGAAGATCGGCGGACGCTGGCTGCACCTGCGCGCCTGCCGCACTTGCGGCAAGATCGGCTGCTGCGACTCCTCGCCCAACCACCATGCCACGAGCCACGCTCACGAGGTGGGCCACCCGGTCCTCAGCTCGATCGAGCCGGGCGAGAACTGGTCGTGGTGCGTGATCGACGAGACGGCCTTCGTGCTCGGCTGAGGGCGCCCAGAGCGGGGGCGTCGCTCCGCCAAGCTACGCGAGCAGTGCCTCGGCCTGCGTTTGAGCGGGCTCGGGCGAGGGCGAGGTGGGCGCGGCGATCGCGCCGGCGGGCGGGGCCTCCGCGGCAGGCGCTGCGCCCGGAGCGGTCACCACACGGTTGCGCCCGGAGCGCTTGGCCTCATACAGCGCCTCATCGGCTTCCTTGAACATCGCGTCGTAGTCGACCTGGTCGCCCGCGCCGGCGGTCAGCCCGCAGGAGATGGTGACGCCGATGCCCAGCGGGCGGGTCTGCTCGACCGAGACGCGCAAGCGCTCGGCGATCTCCTGCGCACCGGCCAGCTCGATGCCGGGGAGCACGATCAGGAACTCCTCTCCTCCGAGGCGGTAGATCAGCTCGAAGGAGCGCAGCTGCTTGCGCATCGCGTAGGCCACATCGCGCAGCACCGCATCGCCGTGGTCGTGGCCGTGCCCGTCGTTGACAGCCTTGAAGTTGTCGATGTCGCACAGCAGCATGCACACCGGCTGCTGGGTCAGGCGCGCCTGCAGCGTCAGCTCGATGAAGCGTGGGGCCAGCGCGTGACGGTTGAGCAGGCCCGTGAGCGGGTCGAGGATCGCCTCGCTGCGATGGTGCAGCTCCGCCGCCTGCAGCGCCCACACGATCGATACCACGCCGACGAGCAGCGCGAGCGTCGCGATCACCGGAGAGGGGTCGTTGATCGTGGCCGTGGGGTAGGCGCCGAGCGTGGTGGCGAGGATGATCGAAGTCGCCATCAACAGCCCCACGAGCACCACCTGCGGGCGAAAGCGCGCCGCCACCATGCCCGCGGGCAGCACCAGCCACGGGAGCGCGGGGCTCTTGGGTCCACCGCTGAGCACCACGCCGCTGCCGATCAGGAGCAGGGTGATCACGATCGCCCAGGCGCTCACGCGCTCGGGATGCGCGCTGCGGTCCATGCGATACCCCACGTTGGCGAAGTTCAGCACCGACAGCGAGAACAGGATCAGCGTCCACCATCCCATCCACGGTGCGCACACCACCAACGCCAGGCCCACAGCACCCGAGCCGACCATGCGGATCATGCGCACGCGCTCGTTCGCGTCCACGACGCGACTGCGGTCAAGCTCGGTAGGGCAGAGCCAGGACCCCCTCATGCGGTTGACTTCGGCCGCTGCGCCGGCCTACTTGAGGGTCGCACGCCCAGCGCAAACGTATGCGCGCGAGCTAGGCTCAGCCAATGGCAGGCGAACCCGCTCCGAGGGTTGGCGAGATCCTCCGCGAGCGAGCGGGGGAGGAGCTCGAGCTCAACGACCGCTTCCTCAACCCGCAGATGGGTCGCATCCTGCGCACGCTGGGCTTCGAGAAGGTGTGGACGCATGGCGAAGGATCGCACCTGATAGACGCCGAGGGCCAGCGCTACCTGGATCTTTTCGGTGGCTACGGCGTGTTTGCCATCGGCCGCAACCACCCTGAGGCGCTCGCCGCGATCGAGGAGGTGATGGCAGCCCGCACCGGCAACCTGCCGCAGCTGGGCGTGACGCTGCTCTCCGGCGTGCTCGCCGAACAGCTGCTCGCTCGCGCTCCCGACAGCGTGGCGGCGATGGTGCCCGCCAACACCGGCACCGAGGCGGTGGAGGCGGCCATCAAGATCGCGCGCGCAGCCACCGCGCGCCCGCGCATCCTGTACGCCGACCACGCTTTCCACGGCCTCACGCTGGGATCGCTCTCGATCAACGGCAACATGGAGTTCCGCGAGGGGTTCGGCCCCCTGCTCGATGGCTGCGATCCGGTGGGCTTTGGAGACCTCGCGGCGCTCGAGCTCGAGCTCCAGCGCGGCGACGTGGCGGCTTTCGTGGTCGAGCCGGTGCAGGGGAAGGGCGTAAACCTGCCCGACCCCGGCTACCTGCCCGCGGCGCAGTCGTTGTGCCGGCAGGCGGGCGCGCTGTTCGTGTGCGACGAGGTGCAGACCGGGATCGGGCGCACCGGCCGCTTCCTGGCCCTCGAGCACTGGGGCCTTCAGCCGGACATGGTGTGCGTGGCCAAGGCGCTGTCGGGCGGGCTCGTGCCGATCGGCGCGGTGCTCGTCTCGCGTGCGGCCTTCGACGCGGTCTTCGACGGGATGGAACGCGCGGTGCGCCACGGCTCGACCTTCGGCGGCAACGACCTCGCTGCCGCGGCCGCGTTGGCGACGCTGCGCGTGCTCGACCAGGAGGACCTGATTGCACGGGCGGCGCGGATGGGTGAGCTATTGCTGGAGCTGACCGCGCCGCTGGTGGAGCGCTTTGACGTAGTCAGAGACGTGCGCGGGCTCGGCCTCATGTGGGCGATTGAGTTCGGGCCGCCCTCGGGAGCTGCCGCGCGGAGGCTGTGGGAGACGGTCGAGCGTCGCCAGCCTGGGCTGTTCGCCCAGCTGGTCACCGTTCCGCTGTTTCACCAGCACCAGATCTTCTGTCAGGTAGCTGGTCACCACATGAACGTGATCAAGGCGCTTCCGCCGCTGACGATCGAGGAGTCCGAGCTGCGCCGCTTCGCCGCGGCGCTCGAGCAGACGATCGCTGCGGCCGAGCGCTACCCCGCGGCGCTCGCGCGCTTTGGCCTGCGGACGGGACTGCGGGCCGTGCGGGTCAGCCGCTGAACACGTCCGCGCCGAATACTGCGGGGACGCTGGCCGCGTCGGCAAGGTGGGGCAGGCCCAGCAGCGACTCCCACGTGGCCAGCGAGGAGTAGTGGTTGTAGGGGGTGGCGCTGACCGTTCCAGGCTTGATGAACGGCGACAGCAGCACCGCGCCGACCCTTCCTCCACCCGGGCCGGTGATGCCCGGCTGCGGCGAGCCCGGTCCCGCCATCTCTTCGCAGCAGGCTTCTGTTTCCGAGTTGGCCGCCTCGTCGAAGACGATCTCGAGCAGCCCGTTTTCGCGGAACGCCTGCGAGCTCGTGATCTTCGGCACCCACGTTTCGAGGAACGTGTCGATGTCGGCCAGCGCGGAGGCTCCGCTGGGCTGGTTGGTGCACGGGTAGTCGTGCCCGTCATTGCACAGGTTCGGCGTGATGAACGCGAAGCGCGGGGTCTTCGTGACGGAGCTGAGGTCTGTGGCGAGCCCCGTCTCGCCCTTCAGCGCCGCCGCCGGCATCACTCCGGTGGGCGAGCCGAGCGCGACGACGTGCTTGTCGCAGGAGGCCTGGTTGTCGATCACCGAGTGGAAGTAGACGAACGGGTCGTGGCGCGTGGCATAGCCGTCGCCCACTGCCGCTTTCTGCGTTTCGTCTTTGCTTTCCAGCGCCGGATGGCCGCAGGCCGCGGTCTCGCGGTTGGGGAGGTTGCCCATGTCCTCCATGTAGGCCTTCCAGGTCTTCTTCGCTGCGGTGAGCTGCGTGCCGATGTTGGGGACTTCGGCTGGATACACGCAGCCGGTGCCGGTCTCTACGCCGCTGGAGAGCATGATCGCGCCGGTGAAGTTGTCGAACTGGAGGCAGTCGGCCTGGTTCTGGGCGTTCGGCGGCTGGCCGGAGACGAGCGAGACGTAGTTGTCGTTGCTCGCGTGCCCGGTCGCGTAGTAGTTCTGCAGCAGCGCGCCCTGAGTGGGCAGCGTCTGCGCCAGATAGGGGTCGGTCGAAGGGTTGCCGAAGGTGGCCGCATAGCCCTCGTTCTCGAGCACGATCACGAACACGTGGCGCACTTTCGGGGGCGTGAAGGCGGCCTGCGCGCTCGCCGCGCCGGCGCCCAGCGCACAGGCCAGAGCGAGCGCGCAGAGCGCGAGCAGCCTACGGGCGCGGGTGAACGGTCTCGGCTCGGACATTGAGGCGGTACGCATCGCTCTCCCTCTCTCAGGTCGTGCTCGCCGCGGCCACCGGGGCGGGCGGTTCGGCGATCGTGGGCGGTTGCATGAAGGCGGCCTGCGAGACGTCGAGGAAGTCCATGACGGTCTTCGCGTTGGCGTCGCGGTAGGTGAGCGCCGGCAGGTTCCACTTCGCCTCGACGGTCGCGAGGAACGAGGTGTGGTCGTGCACGACGTTGGTGACGGCGTTCGGCTTGGAGTAGGGGGAGACGACGACCGCGGGCACGCGCGGGCCGTAGATGTTGTAGGCGCCCGGGGCGTCTTCGGGGCCGAGCACCGGCGGGATCGAGTCGGGCTCGATCGCGGGCGGCGGTGGCACGTGGTCGTAGTAGCCGCCGTGCTCGTCATAGGTGTAGATCAGCAGCGTGCGCGGCCAGGCTGGTGAGGCGAGGACGGCTTTGATCACCTTCGAGGCCCACGTCTCGCCATAGGCCATGTCCTGCGGGTTCTCCTCGTCGCCGCCGGTCGTTTCGAGCTTTGCGGCGATCGGCTGCAGGGCGGGGATGGTCGCGAGCGACGAGCCGACGATGCCGAGCACGCCGAACTCTGGGTCGACGAGGCTGACCGAGGGCAGCGTGCCGGCGGCGCAGTCGGAGAAGAACTGGGCGATCGGCGCGAGGTTCGTCGGGTAGGTTTCGATCGTCCCGTTGATGATCCCGGTCGAGGGCAGGTCGGTGAAGTAGTTGCGCCAGCTCACGCCGTAGGCGTGCAGGCGGTCCCAGATCGTGCCGTTGGGAGGCGGCGGGTCTTTCAGGCTCGATGTGCTCGTCGAGATGTTGCCGTAGGCGCTGCCGGCCATCAGGAAGCGGCGGTTGGGGTAGGTCTGGCAGGGCGCCGAGCAGAACCAGCGATTGGCCACGCAGAAGGTGCGCGCGAGCGAGTAGGGGAGCGGCAGCACCTCCTCGGTCCAGTAGCCCATCGGCTGGACCGCCCCGCCGACCGAGCGCACGAAGCCGTCCATCCTGCCGCCGTCGATCTGCTCGTGGGTGGCGTTCCAGCTCTGGGAGACGTTGGTTCCCTGGGCGGTGGTGGCGAGGGGGAACGAGCGCACGGCGCCGGCCGGGCCGGGGTTGCTGTTGAGCGCGACGCCCGTGCTCGAGAATTTCAGCCCCTGGGCCTTCGGTTGGCCCGACAGGGCGAGCTTGCCGAGCAGGTTGTCGAAGGAGTGGTTCTCCATCATCACGACCACGATGTGGTCGAAGGGCATCGCGGCGTTGACTGTTCCCGCGGGTCGGGTCGGGTTGGGAAGGCTGTCGGGCTGGCGGATCGTCGCAGCGGCTGCCGAGAGGGTTCTCCACAGCCCCGCTGGGGCGGACATCGCCGCCGCGGTGGCGCCCAGCGAGCCGCCGTAGCGCAGCAGCCTCCGTCGCGTGATGGGGTGCTCGAGGGGGTCGGGGAGATCGAACATGTTTGGGTTTCCCGTGTTCGGTTGACTTGCGCGGGCGCGCGTCCGGCTGGCAATGAACATTCCCGCGCACGACGACCAGCCTGTGAACATTCTGTGAGCTGTTGTCAAGCGTCGGAAACGGAACGAGGGCAATATCCCGGGTCGAAGCCCGCGCGCCGCTAGCCTGTCGGGCCGTGCTCATTCCCAGAGACGACATCCGCAACGTGGCCATCGTGGCGCACGTAGATCACGGCAAGACCACCCTGGTGGACGCCATGCTGTGGCAGTCGGGCGCGTTCCGCGTGGGCCAGGACGTGGCCACGCGCGTGCTCGACTCGATGGACCTCGAGCGCGAGAAGGGGATCACGATCCTCGCCAAGAACACCTCGCTGCGCTACCGCGACGTCAAGCTCAACATCATCGACACACCCGGTCACGCCGACTTCGGTGGCGAGGTGGAGCGCGGCCTGACGATGGTGGACGGCGTGCTGCTGCTGGTGGACGCCTCCGAGGGGCCGCTGCCGCAGACCCGCTTCGTGCTGCGCAAGGCGCTGGAGGCCAAGCTGCCTGTGATCCTCGTGGTCAACAAGGTGGACAGGCCCGACGCGCGTGTGGCCGAGGTGGTGGACGAGGTATATGAGCTGTTCCTCGACCTCGACGCGGACGAGCACCAGATCGAGTTCCCGATCGTCTACTGCAACGCCAAGGCCGGCATCGCCTCGCTTCACTATGAGCCCGGCCAGCCGCTGCAGGGCAGCACGCTCGAGCCGCTGCTGGATCTGCTGCTGGAGCGGATCCCCGCGCCCACCTATGATCCCGAGCACCCGCTGCAGGCGCTCGTGACCAACCTCGACGCCTCTCCCTATGTGGGTCGCCTGGCGATCTGCAGGGTGCGGAATGGCAGCATCCGCAAGGGCCAGCAGATCGCCTGGTGTCGCGCCGACGGTTCGATCAAGCGTGCGGTTGTGGCTGAGCTCTACGTGACCGACGCGCTCGACCGCGTGGACGCACCCGAGGCGGGCCCCGGGGAGATCATCGCGGTGGCGGGGATCGCAGAGGTGACCATCGGCGAGACGCTCGCCGACCCCGAGGACCCCCGTCCGCTGCCGGTGATCACCGTGGACGAGCCTGCGATGTCGATCACGATCGGCGTCAACACCTCGCCGCTTGCGGGCCTGGATGGTGACAAGCTCACCGCCCGCCAGATCAAGGGGCGTCTCGACCAGGAGCTGGTCGGCAACGTGTCGTTGCGGGTCAAGGAGACCGAGCGCCCCGACACCTACGAGGTTCAGGGCCGCGGCGAGCTGCAGCTGGCGGTGCTGGTGGAGATGATGCGCAGGGAGGGCTTCGAGCTGACCGTTGGCCAGCCGCACGTGGTGGAGCGCGAGATCGACGGCAAGCGCCACGAGCCCGTTGAGCGCCTGTCCGTGGACGTGCCCGAGGAGCACGTGGGCACGGTCACCCAGCTGCTCGCCGCTCGCAAAGGGCGCATGGAGCACATGACCAACCACGGCACGGGCTGGGTGCGGATGGACTATCTCGTGCCCGCACGTGGGCTGATCGGCTTCCGTACCGAGTTCCTGACCGAGACGCGTGGCACAGGGATCATGCACCACGTCTTCGATCGCTGGGAGCCGTGGGCGGGAGAGCTGCTCACGCGCCAGAGCGGCGCGCTCGTGGCCGACCGGCGCGGCGGCACGGTCACCTTCTCGCTTTTCACGCTGCAAGAGCGCGGCTCGCTGTTTGTGGGGCCCGGCGAGGACGTCTACGAAGGAATGATCATCGGCGAGAACGCGCGCTCTGAGGACCTCGACGTCAATCCCGTCAAGGAGAAGCACCTCACCAACATGCGCTCCTCCACCTCCGATGTGCTCGTGCGCCTGGACGCCCACCGCAAGCTCACCTTGGACGAGGCGCTTGAGTGGGTGCGCGACGACGAGGCCGTTGAGGTCACGCCCAACTCGGTTCGCATGCGCAAGGTGGTGCTGCCCAAGGTGGAGCGGCTGAAGACCGCCAGGCAGCAGCGCAAATGAGCCTGCACCCCCGAGGGCGCATCGGCGCGACACCGCTGCCATCCAGCGGCTAGGGTACGCCCCGTCCAGCCCGACAGCAGGACGCGGATCGGCGCTGCTGGGCCGAATATCCGCCTCCTCCCGACCCAGGAGCAATCGATGATGGGACCCACGCGGGCGTCCGTGTCAAGGATCGCCGCCGCATCTCTGCTGTGTCTCGCGCTCGCCCTCGCCGCGCCGGCCGGCGCCGGCGCTGAAGCTGCCGTCCACTACACCAGAGAGAGCATCCAGGCTTATGAAGGGCAGCTGAGTGGCGGCGAAATAGCGGCTGCCACCATCAACAAGCGCGTGGGCAGCGTGCGCCTGACGCTCAAGAACGGGCAGCACTACCTGATCCACTACAAGGCGCACGAAGAGCCCGCCGTCGCCGCCGCGCTCGGGGCCAAGAACGTGCCGGTGACCGTGCTCAAAGCGTCCGAAGCCCAGAAAGAAGCCTCGAAAGCGCCGGTCAAACACAAACTCCGCTACATCGCGGGCGGGATTCTCGTGGTGGTGGTGATCGTGGTGGGCGCGGTGCTGCTGGTCGATCGCCGACGCAAACGCCTGGCCGAATAGCGCACAGCGCTTCTCAACAATGGGGGCGGTGGCGCTCCCGCGCCGGGCGGCGATCGAGTCCGGCGCGGAGCGCGTGCACCGCCGTCCCCACATCGTGGGCCAGCATGTCCACCATGTCGCGCGAGAAGTTCTCCTTGACGACCATGCGCATCACCGTGATGTGCTCGGCGTTCGGTGGGAGGGTGTAGGCGGGGACGATCCAGCCACGCTCGCGCAGCAACCGCGAGAGCCCGCGCAGGTCGAGCGCCGGATCGGTGGCGCGCACGGCCACGATCGGGAACTGCGAGCCGTCGGTGAGGACCTCGAGGCCCGTGATCGCGCCGAGCTTGGATGCGAGCGCCTGCGCGTTTGCCAGCATGGCGGTCACGACGCCGCTGTAGCCGTCGTGACCCAGGCGCAGGAACGCGAAGTACTGCAGGATCACGGAGGAGGAGGGGCGAGAGAAGTTCAGCGAGTAGTTGGGCATGTCCCCGCCGAGGTAGTTGATGTGAAACACCAGCTCCTCCGGCAGGTCCGAGGCATCGCGGAAGACCACGGTGCCCATGCCGGGGTAGACCAGGCCGAACTTGTGGTTCGAGACGTTGATCGAGCGCACCGAGGGCAGGCGGAAGTCCCACCTCTCCTCGGGCCTGGCGAACGGCACGATGAAGCCGCCGGAGGCGGCGTCGATGTGCAGGGGGATGCGCCACCCGCGCTCGGACTCGACGCGGGTGAGCAGCGCGTCGATCGAGGCCAGGTCGTCGCTCTGGCCGGTGAACGTCGTCCCCAGCAGGCCCGCGACCCCGATCGTGCGCTCGTCCAGCAGAGGCGCAACCTGCTCCGCGCCGATCGTGTAGCGGCCCTCCTCCATCGGGATGACGCGCGCCTCCACCTCGAAGTAGCGCGCGAACTTCTCCCAGCAGGTGTGGACGTCGGCTCCCATCACCATGTTCGGCCGGTCGCTCGGCTGGCGTGCGGCCTCGCGCCGGCGCTGCCAGGAGCGCTTGTGGGCGAGCATCGCGAGCATGATCGCCTCGGAGGAGCCGATCGTGGCGGTGCCGGTGGGCTGCTGGTGGGCGGGCGCGTGGAACAGGCGCCCGATGATCGACACCACGCGCTCGTGCAGGACCTCGGTCTGGGGGTACTCGTCTTGGTCGATCATGTTCTTGCCGAGCACCTCGGTGGCCAGGCGATCCGCGTGGGGCTCCATCCAGCTCGTCACGAACGAGGCGAGGTTCAACGACGGGTTGCCGTCGAGGTTCAGCTCATCGTGGATCAACAGGTAGGCCGCTTCGGGGGCCATGCCGACCGGCGGCAGCCTGTACTTGGGGACCTCGTGGGAGAAGCACCTGGCCGCATATGTGGGCTCGAGCACGTCCTCGGAGTCGACCTTCAGCCTGTGCATGCGACGGCCTCCTTCGCCGGCCGGGCGTGTTGGGACCCGTGCCTGTTGGAATTGGTTGCGGGTCGGGCAGATGATGGCGGGCGCGCCCGCGGCCGGCATGCTCGCGCGTAGGGTGGGGCCATGGGTGCATGCGAGATAGCCGTGCGGCTCACGCCCCGGCTCGCGGGAGAAGGTGCTGCGCGTCGAGGGCCTGGATGAGGCCTCGTTGCGACTGGCGCTGAGGGTGGCGGGCGAAGACGCGGGCTAGGCGTGCGGGACGCGCTCTGCTCGCGCTGCGCCGAGCACGAAGGGAACGCCCAGGCGGCCCGGACCCGAGTTGAAGCGCCGCACGTGCTGCAGCTCGAAGCCTGCATCCACGATCGCGCTCACGGTGTCGCGCGTGAGGTGGCAGCCGGCTCCGAGCCGGGGCCAGATCCCGGAGCGGTCGAGCCCGGCCTGCACCGCTCGTCCGATGCGTTGGTGGGCGACCACGTGCTCGAAGAAGCGCAGCTCGCCGTCGGCGATGAGCACGCGGTGAAGCGCGGCCAGGGCAGCGCGCTGGTCCGCCACCGTGCACAGCACCAGGGAGCTGACGGCGGCATCGCAGCCCGAGGCTTCGAGGGGCAGCGCCTCCGCAGTGCCGTCGAGCACCGTTATCGACACCGGCGCCGCCTCAGCGGCCTCCCGGGCGAGCCGCCGCAGGTAGGGCTCGGGCTCCACCGCTATCACCTCAACGACCTCGCGGGGATAGTGCGCGAAGTTGCGCCCGTCGCCGGCGCCCACCTCGAGCACTCGCCCGCGCAGGCCCGCAAGTAGCTCCGCACGCTGCCCGTCGCTGCCCACCCTCCCTGAGATCCGGCTCCAGAAGCGCGCAAACAGCGGGTGCTGCGCGCAGGACGCGCACGGCGGCGGCGGTGCGGCCATCAGCGCTCCGCCGCCTCCGTCGCCACGGCTGCCCGCGAGCGCGCGGCCAGGCCCGCAGGGGCGGTTGCGCCCCGTTCGGCCTGCGCGCCCCCACCGTCGCGGAGCGCAGTGCCCTCGACGTTCACGCGCGGCATGCGCCGCGCGAGCCAGTCCG
>Ga0210403_10001548_pt1 | contig 21723 bp, 25 predicted proteins | sample IncBWC19MmetaG_FD_150863 | JGI IMG/M metagenome (GOLD analysis project Ga0210403, IMG submission 150863) | Forest soil microbial communities from Barre Woods Harvard Forest LTER site, Petersham, Massachusetts, United States - Inc-BW-C-19-M | ecosystem: Environmental > Terrestrial > Soil >... | reverse complement strand
ACAATCGTCTCCACCGGAAATGGCGACGCTGCCGGCGCTTACAAGCTCACCGGCGACATCACGAAGATTGCCGCGCAAGTTCCGGCTCTCTTCGAAGCCCTCTCCGGCATGCAAGTCTCAGACTTGCTCAGCAAAGTCCGCATGATTGGCGATAAAGCGCCAAAGCCGGAAAAGCCGGCAGCACCCGCAAAGTCCTAACGTTCGCTTCCGTCCTGGTGGGTTCGATCGAAGCGAGCCCACCAGGACGCTCGATGGCAGTTGGGGGATGGTCATGACGTGGAAAGAAGAGCTCCTGATGTTGTGGATTCTCTGCACCGTGCTGATGTCGTTTGCCGCGCGGCATTTTCTCATTGGGGCCGTTGATCTCGTCGAGCAAATGGCCGCGTTCAGCATCGCGTACGTACCCGGCCTGCTGCATTTGCTGGCCCGGCGGTTGAGCTAGCTAGCAGCCGGCTGCAGTGTTGCATCAGTCGGAACGCGAAAGGGTCCGAGTTTCGTATTTCGAATTTCCAGTTTCGAATTTCGCTTTTCGCATTTCAAATTTTTCGGCCGTCTGAAAGGAGAAACATCATGGGACTTTTAGAAAGAGTGAGCACGTTAATCCGGGCCAATCTGAACGACATGATTGACCGCGCGGAAGACCCGGAGAAAATGATCAAGCAAGTGATGATGGACATGGAGAATCAATACCTTCAGGTCAAGACGCAGGTTGCTGTCTCCATCGCCGACCAGCACATGCTTGAAAAGAAGCTTCGTGAAAACGAAGACTCTGGAAAGGACTGGATGCGCAAAGCCGAACTCGCCGTCGACAAGGGCCAGGACGACTTAGCTCGCGCCGCCCTCGACCGCTTCCACACCTCGCAGCGGTTGATGACCAGCTATCGCGAACAGGTGGACGACCAGAGGCTTCAAGTCGATGCGTTGAAAAGCGCGCTGCAAAAGCTCGAACAGAAGCTCGAAGAAGCCAAGTCCAAGCGCGATTTGCTGCTGGCTCGCCATCGCCGCAGCGTCGCTCTCGGCAAAGCCGCCCGCGCCGGAACTGCCCTCGGCGACAACTCCAAGAGCGCCACCTTCGACCGCCTCAAGGACCGCGTCCATCAGACCGAAGCCGTGGCCACCGCCGAAGTCGAACTCATCTCCGATGACATTGGCGAAAAACTCACCCGCCTCGACCGCGACAACGAAGTCGAGCGCCTGCTCAACGACCTAAAATCCCGCCGCGGCCTCCCCGGCTGATCCCCGGCCCGCAAATCGCAAGCGCGTGTATGGAGTGCGGCAGCTCTGCTGCCGCTTTCCCGCCCGCACGCCCGCCGAGGTCGCCCACTCCCGGCCCGGCCTCCGCAAAATCCTGTAGGGGCGGGGCTTGTTTAACGCTACAACCTCGAAGGGCTTTAGCCCGCCGACGCCGAAACCGCCGAAACACGGCAATTCACCCTCCGGATCGAGTAATGGACCGCCAAATCCAGCTCTCTGTAGCTCGACGCCTGCCACAATCCCTGGCATTCTAAGTGGTGTGCTAAACCAATATGGTATGGCGATGAACGCTCCGTCTCTCTATCCCTTTTCAAACGCGACCCTATTCCAGACAGTTCAAGGGTTAACTTGCACTCAGTGAGAACAGTGAGGTGGCTCATCCGTGGGTTGGCACTAGGAAGTGGCTTTTTCTTCGCCTCATTGCGACCCACGATTGCCCAGACGGAAAGCACGTTGGCCATCCGCGTCGAGTCCAATCAGGTTCTGGTCCCGACTTTCGTGTTCGATAAGCAGCGCTTGGGTGGCATGGATACCGCAGCGGAATTTCGCTGCGTCCAGGAGAGTGCCCGTGTTCTTCAGGAGAAGGGAATCAGTGTCCGGCAGATGCCGTCCAAGTGCTGGGGTGGTTCCATCCTAGGCCTCGCTGCCAAGGACTTTCGCCTGTTTGAAGATGGCGCTGAGCAAACGATCCAAAGTGTCGCGCGCCAGCGCGAGCATCAGTGGCAACTTTACGATAGTTACGGCATTCACCGCGAATACTCTGGCACTCCGACAGGCAAGTGGAGCACTTCGGACCTAGGCTCATCGGACTGGGCGCCTCCGACTGATTCCGGCCCTTACGTCATTGCTTACGCACCGCCGCAATCCGCCAAGGGAAGTTGCCATCAAATCAAAGTGAGCGTGGACCGCCTTGACCTAGTGATCTATAGCCGTGCCGAATACTGCAACGTGAAGCATTCTCCATCCGATCCGCTGGAAGGAACCAAGTTCGGCCAACAAATGGAAAGCGATCTGGTATCTGCAATCAAACCGAAAATCTCTATCCTGGCCCAATTCGGCGTGTTCTTCACAGACTCGGGGGCCATGGTGCATTTGGTCCTGGAGTTTCTGTGGAACTCTTTGCACCGGGAATGGGTCAATGGGTATGACCACTTGTTTGCCACCATCGGCATTCTAGGCATGGTCTACCGGCAGGACGGAACTCTAGCCACGCGCTTCAGCGATCAGGCCTGTTGCCCCGCGGATGCGTTTCCCTGGCATTATGGCAATTTCGGCGAACCGGGGTACGACATTTATGAGATCCCCGCCCGCTACGAAACCCAAATGGACTTGCGGGGAGTACGACCTCCGGGTCGTCCTCAGCGACGGTAAGAAATTCGGTCGCGTTGACCTTCCGTTGAGTATCGAAAGCCACGACAACAAAGCACTCGATATTAGCTCGGTTGCTTTGTGCAAGCGCTTCCACAAGGTGGATCCCCCGTCCTACACCGAAGGCATTCTTCCCTCTAAATTCGTGCCTCTTGTAAGCAAAGGCCAGGAATTCACGCCCGCCGCCGACACGACCTTCAAGAAGCGCGATCCGCTGTTCGCTTACTTTGAGATCTACGCGCCGCCCCACGCCGGCGCCGCAGCCGGAGCAACATTCGTGCCTGAATCTCCGACTGCACCGAAACCGCCCGGAGCGCGGAACGCTACGGTCCAGTTCCAATTGAGAATCACGAATCTCAAAACTGGCCAAGTCCAAATCGACAGCGGTCTGCGTCCGGCGGCCGATTTTCTCCAAGCCGACAAGCAGGTCATTCCCATTGTGCAGGAGGTAGCCATCCACGAACTCCCCAAGGGCGACTACCGCCTAGAAGTCCAAGCCAGCGATTCCGCCGGCAATCGTACGCCCTGGCACGCCGCCACCTTCACGATCCGCTAGCTCCCTCCGAGGAAGCGACGCTCCTGAGCTCTCGAAGGGCCCCGCCCTCGCTCCAGGTGGAACCCTTGCTCCTTCACAGCAATCCTAATGCGCGGACATGTACACCAGCGCAAGAAACACACCGTTGATCCCCGCGGAAATAAGAAACGCCTGCACCCGGCTAACCCCCTCCACCTCTTCCAATATCTTCATCAGCACCGCAGTCCACGCAATCGCCGCGGCCGGAGGCCCGACCACCGGTATCAGCGTGAGGCAATTCACAAACCATCCGAGCAAAGCAGGCCGCATCACTCCGAAAAGCGTCCCGGTTCCTCCCAAAAACCACCGAGCGATGGAGTGACACACCCCGATTTGGATGACTGCAACGGCGCCCGAATACACACACACAAATACCACCCCAAGCAGCACTCCCCAAAAAATCGTCCCCGGGGTCGCTCCCTCGCGCGTCACCATTTTGTGCAGCGCCGTCACCAGGAAAATCACCCCAGCCGCTATCGTACTGAATATGACTCCGTAAAAGAGAGCGTCGGGATCGTTGGCCGTCCGGCGAATGGCGAGTTCGTCAAAGCTCGAGATCTTAAACGCCATTCGCAAATAGTAGCCGGGGCAGATTCCGTCCGGAGGAGGCTGCATCTCTTCAGGAACCCGCAACGGCGCGTCTGCCGCACACTCATGGGCCCCCGCATACTCCATCCCGCACGCTTCGCATCGCATAAGGATCACCCGAGGACTGACAAGCCTGCAGTGGTTAGCCGAGACGCCACTCTCGCCCGCCCCCGCCGCAGAACTCGCCTCGCCCCATCTAGTTTCGCCCAGTCCCCCGTATAACCCCAGTGATTACTTAACTCGATTTTCTGGCAACTTGCGGCAACAACTCTCACGATAGCGTTCTTGCCTACGCACACTTGAACGGCCTTATTGATCGGTGGAACGCAGCTCACCTAGTCTGGCCGCTTGCATCATGAGGTAATTCCGCTCGGGCATGCTGGTCGCGCGGCTAGCCGCTATTCGGTAATGCGTGATTGCAGTGCCGTGGTCGCCGGCCATTTCCAGCAGATGGGCGCGAACCGCCTCAAGGCGGTGACGCTCTGTGAGTCGTGTGTCGGCATCGAGTGCGCCCAGCAATTCCAGGCCTTTCCTCGGCCCGTGCACCATGGCCGCGGCGATGGCGTGGTTCAGCACGATCATTGGATTATCGGACATCCGTTTCAGGAGCTCGTACAGCGCCAGAATCTGTGGCCAGTCGGTATCCTCGACGTGCACTGCCTCGTCGTGTACAGCCGCGATGGCGGCCTGCAGCTGGTACTGTCCAAGCGAGCCCTTGGGCAACGCTTTCGAGAGGATTGCGATTCCCTCGGCGATCTGTTGGCGGTCCCAAAGTGCGCGGTTCTGTTGCGCAAGAGGGATGAGCTCTCCGTGAGAACCCGTGCGCGCGGCGCGCCGCGCATCGGTCAAAAGCATGAGCGCCAGAAGTCCCGCGACTTCCGTGTCGTGCGGTTGGCGGTCGTACACATTGCGTGTGAGACGAATGGCCTCATCGGAAAGATCTGCTCGACGCAACCGCGGGCCGGCGCTGCTTGCGTACCCTTCATTGAAAATGAGATAGAGCACGTGCAGCACAGCTCGCAGACGCTGCACGCGATCCTCGGTTGTCGGCAATTGGAACGGTATCCCGGAGTCTTTGATATTTTGCTTGGCGCGGCTGATGCGCTGGGCCATGGTGGCTTCGGGCACGAGGAAGGCGTTTGCGATTTCCGCCGTGGTCAAGCCGCCTACCGCTCTGAGCGTCAGCGCAATCGCGGAGGCTGGAGTGAGAGCTGGGTGACAGCACATGAACAGCAAAACCAGCGTGTCGTCCTCGTCGTTCTCAGTGCTTCCCTCAAACGGAAGCGCCAGCCGTTCCGCTTCCTCCGCCGCGACCTGCTCGCGGTGCCGCCGCCCGATCTCACTGCGAATGTGGTCGGCCATGCGACGCGCGGCAACTTGAATCAGCCAGGCGCGCGGATTGTCCGGCACACCATCGCGCGGCCATTGCGTGGCCGCTGCGATGAGTGCTTCCTGCACAGCGTCCTCGGCCGCGGCGAAGTCGCGAAATCTTCGCGCCACCGGGATGAGCACCTGCGGCGCCAATTCTCGCAGCAGATGCTCGATGGGAAGGTCTAACGAATCGGCCATCGCTCCACTCAGCTCATTTGATGGTCAGAGTCCTAAATCCGCGTGCCCATGAAGAACCTGGCGCACTTCGATAGGCATGCCTCCCGGCTTACCTCCAGCACCTGGCGCAGCCGATGCCCTCGCGGCAATTCTGTAGGCCTGCTCCGGGCTTTCCACGTCAATAATCCAATATCCGGCGAGAAATTCCTTGGATTCCGGGAAAATACCATCGGTAACCGGCTCACCATCCTTCCCTGAGCGTACGAGCTTGGCCTCGGATGGCCAGGCTAAGCCCTCTGTGGATACGAACACGCCGGAGTCCTTGAGCTCCTTGCTGAAGGCACGCATGAACGCGACGTTGCGCTGAAGGTCTTCTTTGGACCATTTGGCGTATTGATCGTAATCGGACTTTGTTCCGGTCATCATCAGAATGAATTTCATGTGTATTTCCTCCTCCCATTCCGTTGCTGTGGTCGTCGCTCAACTAGGACTTCGCTTCTGCATAAGTCGCAAAGGCACGTACTTCGATGGGCATGTTGGTAGGCTCGCCGCCAGGTCCGGCCGCCGCGGAAATGCGTCCGGCGATGGCGTAGGCGCGCTCTGTAGTTTTCACGTCCACGATCCAGTAGCCCAGGAGAAACTCCTTGGATTCGGGGAAGACGCCGTCGGTAACCGGTAGGCCGCCCTTCTCACCCCGCACCAGCTTGGCCTCGTGTGGAGCCGCCAACCCTTGCGTGGTGACAAACTCTCCAGAAGCGGTCAATTCCTTACCGATGGTCTGGAGCACGGCCATATGCGCGTCTCTATCCCTTTGGGGCCAAGTCAGATAGCTCTCCACCCCTGCTTTCGAGCCAGACATTAATAGAATGTATTTCATTTGTTCCTTCCTTTCCCGCGTCGCGGTGACTGTGGCTGCTCTTTCATAGGTAGGTCGGAGCCCGGCCCGGGTTCTCTACATGCGACCCCCGATTTTTTTGTGAAAATTTCGCCTGCACCACGTCGATTTTGCGGCTCATGGAACGACATTCTCACAGAGGTACAAAAAGATGTCCGACACAATGGTAGTGGACGTTAGTCAAGACTGGGCTACGGCGTGCGATGTACAGCAGCGGTTCATGGATCATGCTGTGTCCCCCGCGGACGGTATCCGCTACGCGGCACGTTGCCGGCAACTCCGGGCGCTGGGCGGTGACTGCTATGACTTTCTGTCCCTGGCGCAAGGTCATCAGGCCTTTGCCATTGGAGACGCCTCCGGCAAGAGCCTTCCTGCTGCCCTGATGATAGCGAATGTCCAGTCTTCGTTGCGCACTGCGGCTTTCTTCGTTGGCAGCGAACCCGCGGCGGTGCTCGGCGCCGTGAATCGCCAGCTTCACACAGCGTCGCTCGTCGACCGATTTGCCACATTATTCTATGGCGTCTTCGACCCCTCCACGCAGGTGCTCCGTTACGCCAATGCCGGGCACAATCCGCCCATCGTCATTCGGCGCGACGGCTCCTCCGCTTTGCTGGATGCCGCAGGCCTTCCGCTGGGAATGTTTGCCGATGGGACCTACGAAGAAGGCGCGATTAAGCTGCAGCCTGGCGATACCGTTGTTGCCTACACGGATGGGCTAGTCGAGGCGGTTAATTCTTCCCATGAAGAATGGGGACTGGAAGGTCTCCGGAAAGCGGCCGAAGAAAGCAGCGCACATCAGCCTGACGAAATTGTAGAAGCGATCTTTGGCGCGCTTGACGAATTTTCCGGGGGACGCCAGACCGATGACGCGACCCTTCTAGTTCTTCTCGTGTCCTAACCATTCTTGCCCGCCCCGGCGCGCGCCGCAGAACCTGCCCCGCCCATCTAGTTTCGCCCAACCCCCAAAATCACCCTTGCTTTTTTTTCATTTTGTGCTATAATCGGTCCTGTAGAAATTTGCGTTTCCTTAGCGCGGCAGACCTTGTGCCGCCTTTTTCATTTTTGGGACATTCTGCCCGTCTATTTTACTAAGTCTTTTAGAAAACACCGCGTTTTGCCGTGTTTTACCGGTTTTTCTGGACGTGCAACCCCTTTAGAATGAACACTTCCAGGAAATCCTCGCAAGTATTCATTTTAAACGACTTACAGGTAACGCTAAGCCCTTTAGAATCCACACTTACACGAAAAGGGGGAGGGGAGTGCCTCGTCCAGCTCTTCCCAAGCGCCCCCCAGAGGTGCCTAAAACTCGGCCTCGAATTTCCCCGGAACAATCCTCAGCGTCAGATCGTAAACCCAGTGCGAGCCGCTGCAAGGCTCGGGCTTGTCCTGGTGCGACGATTGCGCCCTAAGCGAGTCTAAGCTGAGAAGTCGAGCGTTTGGCGTGCTCGGGGTGCTCCCCGTCGTGCGAGAATGGACCCAATGAATCACTGGTTGATCGCTGCTCCAGCTGTCTTGACCACTGCAGCTGCGGCAGCAAGCATTGCCACCTATGGCGCGGTCTATCCTCGCTCGCAAATGTTTGGCCGGACCGTTTGTCGTACCAATTCGCCGCGCAAGCTCGCGCTCACCTTTGATGACGGCCCCAATCCCGCCATCACTCCCAAGCTTCTCGATCTATTGGATCGCTTCAAAGCCCGCGCCACATTTTTCGTGATTGGCAAGCACGCCCGCGAATGCCCGGACCTCCTGAAAGAAACCGCGGCCCGCGGACACGTCATTGGCAATCATACCGACGCGCATCCCAATCTTTTCTGGCTCAAGCCGGATCAAATCACTGTCGAGCTGCGCTGCTGCAACTACTCCATCGTTGCCGCCACGGGCGCTCCGCCACGTTGGTTCCGACCGCCCTTTGGCGTGCGCAACCCCTGGGTGGTCCCCACCTCGCGCGAATTGAACCAGCGCGTCGTCATGTGGACGCTGATCCCCGGCGACTGGCGCGCCACCTCCTCGGAATGGCTCATTCCGCGCATGGGGCCCATTGCAAAGCGTGCGCAGCGCAACGTGCCCGCCCCCGGCTCTGCGAACGCGGCGGGCGCCACGGGAGACATTCTCTGCCTTCACGACGGCTCCCACCGCCAGCTCAACGCCGACCGGTTACCAACTCTCGCCGCTCTTGAATATTGGCTGCCCCGCTGGCGTGACCTTGGCCTGGAATTTGTTACAATCGATGATGCGGTGAGCGCTCCCGCCACTTAGCCATGGACGAACGCGCCTTTTACACGGAGAAAGAAGAAGTCAGGAAGATCAAGCTCGTCTGCCCGAGTTGCCGCGGCGAATTCGAGTTTCCCGTGCGCTGGAAAGTTTCCCGCAAAAAAAGGGAACTGCCGCGCGGCGCCGGCGACGAAGACCGCAGAAAGTTCGCCAAAGCGACTTCCTACATGGTGCGGCTCGACGACCTAGTCGCCTGTTTCAAATGCCGCAAACGCTTCGAGCTGACCGGCCAATCCACGGTGCTCATCAACGATAATCTCGGCGACCCCAACGCCGACCCCGAAAATTTCGGCAACCGTTAATCGCCGCAAGCGCGCCCAAATCTGTAGGGGCACGATTCATCGTGCCCTTCCGGCGCAATCCAAAAATCCAAACCGAATCGCACATTTACATCCGACGAATTGTTTTCAAATCTCCGGATACATCTCAAAAAACGCCGACACGGACTCGTGAAACGTCGTCTCGATCTCTTCCTTCGTACCTTCAATCAAGTGCATGGTAATCCGCGCCGTCCGTCCATTCTTCAGCACCACCGTCGCGTCCTTCAATTCTCCCAGCTCTTCTTCCGGCAACAACCGCATTCCATAAATCAACGCCAGCTTGGCCATAGCCCCTGCCCTCTCTCTCATCCGCTCCTTGAGTGGCCCTGAGGCTACTCAGTTTCCCGCCGCCGCGTCAAGCAAGCCTGCAGCCGAATTCCTCTCTCTCTCGAAGAACACAAGCGGTATACTCAGGCATCCAGTGCCTGCCTTGGAGCATCGCACCAGGTACACGGAGGGATGTCATGAGAGAGCTTCCCCTGCGTAAAAAGATTTTCTATTTTTTCCTGATAGCCAGCTTGCTGGCGATTCCGCGCTGCGGCCTTGCGCAACAGCCGGACGGGCCGCAGACGTCTGCGCCACCTCCTGTCGCTCCTCCTGCACAAGCTGGGCCGGCGAGGCAAGCATCAACGGAAAAAATCAGGATTCCCGCGGGAACGCGCGTGGCAGTGGTCCTGGAAAATGGCATCTCCACGCGCGGCGCCAAGGCCGGCGATTCCGTTTACTTCCACACCTCCTTCCCCATCACGCAGAACAATCACATCATCATTCCTGTTGGTTCGTATCTCCGAGGCGAACTGATCGAATCCAAGCGGCCGGGACGAGTAAAAGGCCGCGGCGAATTTCGCATGCGTTTGGACACCCTTATTTTTCCGAATGGTTACACGGTGGACTTGAACGCGACGCCTCGCACCGCGGATTCCGGCGGTAAAGAAACGATGGACTCCGAAGGCAAAGTGGTCGGCGCTGGTGGCAAAGGGGAAGACGTAAAAACCGTGGCGGAAACGACAGCGGCGGGCGCGGGGATTGGCGCCATTGCCGATGGTCCCAAGGGACTCGGAATCGGCGCGGGAATCGGCGCAGTCGCCGGACTCGGCGCGATCCTACTGACGCGCGGTCCGGAAGCGGAACTGCCGCGTGGCTCGACGCTCGATATCGTGCTCGAGCACGAGTTGTCCCTCGACCCCAATCAAATCCAGTACACCAACGTAGGCCTGGCCCAGCCTATTACGGCTCCTCCGGCTCGTCAGCCGTAGTTGAGGCCACGGGCGCATTCGCTCGGCCACATCGAAGATGAAGCAGTCCTACGTGTTGATTCAAGGCTACAAAAATTCTTAACACATTTTACAAACGCTAGGCGGGCGCTTTGTGCGCGGAAGCGGACTGAAAGCGCATCGGGCTGAAGCGATCCCAATCGACGCTCACGCGCTGCTGCGTCACCCATTCGCGCACGAGCTTGGCGGTGATGGGCGTTAAGAGAATTCCGCCGCGAAAGTGTCCGGTGGCGATGAGCAATCCATCGAGATCGGTTGGTCCGAGGATGGGAAGATGGTCCGGGGAGTCAGGCCGCAAGCCGGCCCAGGTTTCCTCGACGCGCGCGGCCGCGAGGCCGGGCGACAATTCAATCGCGCCGGCGAGAACTTTTTCAAGGCCGCCGGCGGTCAGCGATTTTTCGAACCCGGTGTACTCGACGGTGGCGCCGGCAAGAATTCTTCCGTCATTTCTGGGGACCAGATAGATTTTTTCGGACCAGAGCACTCTTTCGATTTCCAAATCGTCCGCGCGAAGGGCAATCATCTGGCCTTTTGCGGGCCGCACCGGGGCGTAGGCGGCGACGCCTTCAATCTTCGCGGAAAAGCAGCCGGCCGCGATGACGGTCCAGTGCGCCTCGACTTTTTCATCTTCGAGCTGGAGACCTGCGCAACGGCCGCCGTCTGACCAGATAGCGTGCACTGGGCTTTCGGGAAACAATTTCACGCCACTGCGCAGTGCTGCTTCGAGAACGGCTTGCGTCATGGCGCGATTGTCGACGGAGGCTTCGTCGGGGCGCAGCACGGCAGCTTCGAGATCTTCGCTGAGAGAGGGCTCCAGTTCGCGGGCGTCTTCCGGGCTGAGCGGCTCTGCTTTCAGCCCGAGGCCGTGATGCAATGCAATCACGGTGCTGAGTTCCTCGCGCGCGTCGCGTGAGAAAAGCGCTTGCAGCGTGCCTCTCGGGCGATAGCCCGCGCTCTGGCCGGAGATTTCTTCCGCCATGCGCACGAACTCGGGATAGATCGCCATGCTTGCCTTGGCCAGCGGCACAAGGGGAATCATGGCCGCGCTTTCCGGCGCGGGCGAAAGAATGCCAGCGCCGGCCCAGGAAGATTCCTGGCCGGGTTGCTGGCTGTCGAATAAGCCGACGCTTAGACCGGCGCGCGCAAGTTCGAGCGCGATCGATCCGCCGATCAATCCGGCGCCCGCGATGGCGACATCAAATTTTTTCATGCGGTCATTTTAACGCATCTGAGTGCGGGGTTCAGAAGTAGGCCCTTGATCCGTAGGCCCGGGCAAGCTGGGGCGCAGCATGCTGCGCCCCTACAAGGGAATCGGCGGCCAAAATCACAGCGAGGCGGCTAGTTCTTCGGAAAGGACTTGGGCTTTTTTTGCGAGATCGCGGGCACGCTCCCAGTCGCCCGTGCGGCCTGCCTCTCGCGCATCGGAAATGAAGCTGCGGACCTTGGAGGCCAGGTCGGATTGCGTCGCGTTCAAGGATTTTCCAGCGGTGGCGGCAAGATTTCGTTCGGCGGTGCTGAGGCTCTGGTTGACCTCCCGCTGAAGGGCGGAGGATTCTTGCGTGGTCAAGTCGGGCACGATTTGAGGGTTGTCGGTTTTTTCCGGCGCGGCATTTTGATTTGTGGCTGGAACGATTCTGCGAGGCCGCGCGGGAGCGGATCGCGTGGAGAGTGGCAGGGGCGGAGGAGGAATTTCCAACTTCAGTTCTGGAACGGGATCTTCCAGATCGCCTGGGGTTGAGGCAGGTTGCCGCACGACGGGGCGGACAAGGACAGCCGTACTCCAGGGGATGGTTGTTTTTTTTCGCGCGGCACAGCCGCTAGCCAAAATGGCGGCCGCTCCGAATACGCCGAAGAGAATGCGGACAGGAAGGCGGATCATGGCGGGCTGGGGTTGGGCCGAAGTTTCCGTCATATCCATTGGATGCGCGTTTGATGAAGACGTATTGCTTTCTGCATCAAGCCGCGAGAGGCAACTCGATGCGAAACGTCGTTCCTTTGCCGACCTCGGTCGTAAAGTCTATCGAACCGTTGAGAAGCTGCACAATGCGGAAGGTGCTGGCCAATCCGATTCCGCTGCCTCCCGGGCGCGTCGTGAAAAAAAGCTGGAAGATTTTCTGGCGGTGCTCGGGGGGAATACCTTTTCCGGTGTCGCCTACGCTGATCTCCGCCATTTCACCACGGCGCGTGAGCATGAGGCGCAACTGTCCGCCGCCAGACATGGATTCGCCGGCGTTGAGAACCAGATTCAAAACGGCCTGCTTGAGCAGAGCGCGATCGACGTAAACTTCCGGAACGTCGATGGGCAGGAGTTGTGCGACTTGAATGCCTGCTTTCTGCAATTGTGGCTGGGCAATTTCGAGAACTTCTTTTAATAATTCCGAAAGTTGCGTGGGCTCAAGAAGAACTTCCATGGGCCGCGTGAAATCCAGAAAGCGTTTCACGACGGCGTCGAGGCGATCGATTTCTTTGTCGAGGACTTGTACAGCCTGTTTGGCGCTGCCATCTGAATCCGGCGGCAAGGACTCTTTCAAATTTTCAAGCCACAGGCGCATGGAGTTGAGAGGATTTTTGACTTCGTGCGCAACGCCCGCGGTGATGCGTCCCAGCGCGGCGAGACGCTCGCTGACCTGCAGTTGCGTATTGATGCTTTCGAGCGAATCGAGATCCCGTAGCGTTACCAGCGCGCCCATGCGCTCGCCGTCCTCTTGAATCGCCTGGACGCTGACGCTGACGCGCTTTTCGCCCTCGGTGGTTTTCAGTTCAATTTCGGCGGCGATTTCGCGCAGTTCATCGCCTTCAATGTGCAGCGCGTCGCGCAGTGGATGCCCAATGGGGAAAATTTCGGTAACGCGCCTGCCGAGAAATTGTCCCGCGGGAGCGCCGAGGAATTTTTCAGCGGCGGGGCTGACCATGACGGCGCGGGCGTCGCGCGTAAACAACAGCAAGCCGTCTTCGAGGCCGGCCATCACGGAGTTCATGTTTTCGCGCATGGTGCTGAAGATTTCGTGCACGCCGCGGAGTTGCTGGCCGACTTGCGTGATTTTGCGGCTGACTTGGCCGAGTTCGTCGCTCGTTCCGCCGAAGCCAGTCACTTCGGGAGTTGGCGAGTCGTACTGGCCGGCGGAGATACGGTCTAGTTGGGCGGAAATGCGCGCCAGGGGAGCCAGGGTCATGCCGCTGACGACAGCAGCGAGCACAGTGGAAATTACCAGGGCCAGCAGGACGATTATGCCGAGCTTCCGAACAATTGGCAGAATCTCGTTGCTGAGCAAGAGGCCAGAAGATACCGCGACGCGTACTTCGCAGGGCTCTCCGCCAATGCTGAATTGATACTGCTGTTCGTAAATCGCAGGAGGGCCTGCAAGCACCTTCACTTGGTGCAGAAGGTCGCGCCGCGTGAGCTGGGTGAGCGGCAACCGCCGCAACGCGAATTTTCCGACCGACGATTTGTCAGTCGATGCCAGCACTTTTCCTTCGTGATCGGTGATCGAGACTTCATAGATGGAGGACGCCACCACAGCGGCCTGCAACTGAGCCTGCAGGCCCTGGCTTGCGCCTAGTGCGTAGGCGGCATAATCGCGGATGTCTTCCGGAGCGCTGGATTCGGGCCGCCATCCTAGCGTTTCGGCGTCGCGTAGCGCGCCTTTGACCTGCTCAAACGTATTTTTGGCAATATCCACGGCGCGCTTCTCGCTTTGATCGAGAACTTGCTGAAGGAGCTGCGCGAAGTAGACGCCGGACACAGCCGCCACGACGAGCAGCACGAGTCCGGACATGACGAGCGTGAGTTTTGTGCGCAGCCGGAGCTGCATGGCGGAATCCTACTCTGACTCGGCGCGTTCGCCGCCGTATTCTTTGAGCTTGTTGTGAAGCGTTTTGAGGCTGATAGCAAGGAGTTCGGCCGCGCGCGTTTTGTTGTTGCCGGTAGCGTTGAGCGTTTGCAGGATCAACTCGCGTTCCATGGCGTCCACGGTCGTGCCAATGGGGAACTTGATAGAGGAGAGATCGCCGGGATTCTTCGCCGAGGTCTTGCCGAATTCGCCAGGCAGGCAAGCGCGGGTGATCAACTCTTTGTCGGACATAATGGCCGCGCGCTCGAGGATGTTGCGCAGTTCGCGAATGTTGCCAGGCCAGGTGTGGCTCATGAAAATGTCGAGCACTTCGGCGCCGATGCCGCGGACGTGTTTGCCGTGCTTGGCGTTGACGTCGCGCAGGATGTGTTCGACAAGAAGCGGGATGTCATCCTTGTGTTCGCGCAGGGGCGGCAGATTGATGTGGAAGACGTTCAAGCGGAAGTACAAATCCTGACGCAACTCGCCGCCGGCTACGGCTTTTTCCGGATCTTTGTTGGTGGCCGCGAGGACGCGGACATCGACGGGCGTTTCGCTCTTGCTCCCGAGGCGGCGCACTTTGCGATCTTCCAGGACGCGAAGGAGTTTCGCTTGCGTGGGCGCGGGCATTTCGCCGATTTCGTCGAGGAGCAACGTGCCGGCATCAGCAAGTTCAAAGCAGCCGATGCGGCGCTCGGCCGCGCCGGTGAATGCGCCGCGTTCGTGGCCGAAGATTTCGCTTTCCATCAAGGATTCGGGGATGGCGGAGCAATTGATGGGGACAAACGGGCCGTTGGCGCGCGGAGAAAGCTTGTGGATAGTGCGCGCGACGATCTCTTTTCCGGAACCGGTTTCGCCGGTAATTAAAACAGAAGCGGAACTTGGCGCGGCCATTTCCACGATGCGCATGACTTCCTGCATCGGCTTTGAAGCGCCAACAAGTTCGCCGAGGCGGCCTGCTTCACGCAACTGGCGCTGCAGCACGGCCAACTGGCGAGCGTCGCGCGCTTTGCTTAGTGCGCGGTCGAGCAAGGCGCGCAACACCGGGCCCTTAAGCGGTTTTTCGATGTACCAGAAAGCGCCGGACTCGATGGCGGCCACGGCGCGTTCTTCGCTGCCTTTGCCGGTGATGATGACGGCGGGAACGTCCAACAGTTCGGGGCCGAGCTGTTTGAGGAGGTCGAGACCGTTCATGCCGGGGAGCTCGACGTCCGCGATGAGCGTGTCAGGCTGGTAGCTGGCAAATTTTGCGAGAGCCTCTTCGGCGGTCGCCACGCCAAGCACATCGAATCCCCAACGTTGCAGCAACTGCTCGTAGCCTTTGCGCGCGTTGTCTTCGTCTTCGACGATTAACACGCGGTCTTTGCGTTCGAGCGGCTCCATTGCGCGCGCTACGCTTCTTGCTTCGTCGCCCATGCAGTCACGCCTCTCCCGCGCGGAATGTCTTATTTTCGCAGATTCTGGTGCGGGCTGGATAGTTTGACTGTAACAAGCGGACGCCACGCTTGCCAAGCCGCTCCTTCATTAGGGAGTGGTTTGAGTTCCATGAGTTTTGAACGAAGAGGAATCCTCCGTTCGGGCGCGCGATGCAGTGCCGCGAGTTTATCGCAGCGGCTGAACTCGAATGAGTCTGAGCGTACTTCGGCTCAAGAACACCAGCGACGGGGGATCATCGAACCCCAAGGAGAAAGCATCCGCATTCAAGTAACCTCCTGGTTTGAACTTCGCTGCGGCAATCGGTCCTGAGGACGGCCAAACGAGAAATTCCAGCTCCTCAGGCATGATTGCGTCGTCCAGTTTCCAGACGTCCAGCATTAAATGTGACAGCCAGGGCCGATGTGTGAACCCAGCGGCGAAGTAACGCCCATCTTGGCTGACAGTCACGGGTCCGGAGAGGGAAGTGTAAGGTTCAAGCTTAGGAATTGTGGGTGAGAAAACGGTTGTGCCGTCGGTCCGCAACACCGCCAACGACGCGTTTGCCTCGTCTTGTTTCTTACTCAAGCCAACAATTGTATCGTCCGAGAGAAACGCAAGTTGATTGGAAATCCAGAAGCGCCCATATCCCGTATGGCTCGCATCAAGAGACGCTGTGAACGGAGTCCACGTACCATCAAACTTTCCTACGTAGAGTTTTGCGTCTCCGCCCAGAGGTCTGGTCGTATGTGGGAGGTTGGAAGCACCGTGTCCAAGTAATCCCTTGTCAGAAATGGCCAGGACTCTAGGGGACGTCGAGCTGGCGTCAGAGGTCCATTCGGATTTCATTTCGAGGGTATCAGCGTTCAGTAGCTTATAGCGTATGCCGTCCGCAAGGACTTGTGCTACCAGCACCGAGCTCCCGGTGGGAGAAACCAGGAAGGTGCTCCAGGTCTGCGTGGAATTTACAATGGAAGGAGCAAGGAAAATTTGTTTCAGTTCATCACCGGTTGGGGAGAGCAGGTAAAGCGTTTCTCCAACTTCCGCAGTTGCTTGGTGGAAGTGCTTGAGAAGCAGGAGCAAATTGCCCTGCGAAGTGGAATACAACTCAAAAGACATGTCACCCGTCCACGGCCCGCGTTTTGAGTTCAACTTCCCGGTCGTTGGGTCAAAAAGCAGGAGCGAGATTTCCCAGTTCGCGTCCGGTAGGGCGCCGGTTCGCTCATCGCCTCGCGTTTTGTCCGTGGGGTTGCCGAGACCAACGGCGACGACGCTTCTCGCAGCAGCCAGATGCAATTGTGATGAGTTTGCGAGGCCGCGGCTGTTGAGCCATTCCTGGTAGCCATATTTTTTGAGATCGACACTCCAACCAGGAGGTGCGGCTGCAAGCGGGTGCAGAACTCCGGTGAGACCTAGAACGACCAACAGCACGATCCCCTGGCTCATTCTCCATGTGATAAGAGCAACCATGCTGGCGTTTTCCGATTTGCGCGTTTGAAAGCTTTATTCTTTCACCAAATAGAGCGCGCGTTCCAGTTCCAGTTCGAGCTTTACGCCTTTTGGCAATTCCAACTCGTGGCCGCGGCCGCTCTCGATAAGATAAGCGGTGAGCGCGGCCATCGCGGCGCCCTCGGCGGCTTCTTTTTTGTCTTTGTCTTTGACGCCTTTGAGAGCGCCCATGGCTGCTCCGGCGGCGGCTTGCGCAGCGTCTTGCTGCGAGCTGCTGCGGCCCTCAATGAGACCTTCCTGGCCGGCTTTCATTTTGACGCTGTGCTCGCCGGGGACGCTGACGACTTCCGCGACGATGGGCAAACGGCCGAACTTGGTTTGGATATCGTCGAAAGTCAGCCAGATGCGGCCGCGGCCTGTGGCGCCTGCGGATTCGACGTGGCTTACGTGGCCTTCGATTTCGGCGCCCGAGGGCAAGTAGATTCCCTGGCCCGCTTCCAGTGGTTCGAGCGTTTTCACTTTGAACTTGGCTCTTTCGGGCGTGCCTTTGGAGCCGAGGTCCTCTTCGAGAGAAACGAGGAACTTTGTGCCGGGGGCGACGCCATAAATCTCGAGCGGCAGTCCGTGGCGTTTGCCGTCGGCGGGTTTTAGTTCCTGGGGACCGGTTCTTTGGGTGTCGGAATTCTGATCATCGGTTTTGCCGATGCGGTCTTCGGAGATGATGGGTTTTTCTTGCGACGTTGCTTGTGCTGTGCTTTCTTTGCCGCTGGCGAGAATGGCCAGCACGAGTGCACAAGTGGCTAGAGCTCGCTTCCAATTGTTTGTTGTCATGAATGCCTCCGGAATCCCATCCCGGGGTTACTCGATGCAGGTGGGTCGCCAGTTCAGTGGTTTGACGGCGGATGTAAATGGCTGAAAAAGCAGGCAGTTGGAGGTGTGCTGGGCGGCGATGGTGGGTGAAAGGGTGGAGTGTCCGGAGTTTGCGGCACCTCGGTGCAGTCTAACGGCGACACTGGAGCGAAAATCTTCGTAGAGGTTGGGCGGGAGCGGCGAGACTACTTTTCGAGGAAGCGTTGGATGCGGCGGAAGACTTGGGTGTACATGGCGGGCGTGAGGCGGCCAGTCTGGGTGTTTTGCTGGCTGGGATGATAGACGCCGAAGAGGCGAGCGGCCGGGGCGGGGAGTTGGGCTTCGGCGCCGTGGGTGAAAGGGAAAGCGGCGCGCGAGGCGATCTCGCCGCGCTGCTTCAGGATTTCAAGGTAGGCGTCCCAGGCGATTTTTCCGAGGGCCAAGACGGCGCGAGGCTGTAGGATTTCCAGTTCGCGGAGAAGATAGTCGCGGCAATTCGCGATTTCGGAAGGAAGCGGTTTGTTGGCGGGAGGAGCGCAGCGGATCGTGGCGGCGACGTAGGCGTTTTTCAGTTGGAGGCCGTCGTCGCGTCGGACGGAAGTGGGTTGATTGGCGAAGCTGGCTTTGTGGAGGGCGTCGAAAAGAAAATCGCCGGAGCGGTCGCCGGTGAAGACGCGGCCGGTGCGATTGCCGCCGTGGGCAGCGGGGGCGAGCCCGAGAATGAAGAGTTGCGCAAGCGGATCGCCGAAACCGGGGACGGGTTTGCCCCAGTAGGTCCAATCGCGAAAGGCGCGGCGTTTTTCTTGCGCGACTTTTTCGCGATAAACGACGAGGCGCGGGCATTTGCGGCAGGAGACGATTTCTTCATTCAGAACGCGGAGTAAGGTGCGTGGCTCGGGCATGGTTGTCGAAAAATTTTTAGGAAAGTTTGCGCGCCATCATCAGATTCAGTTTGGGGTAAGGAATGGTGACTTGTTGCAGGGAGTCGTACGAGCCGTGCGCCAGCCAATCTTTGGCGACGCGTTGAAATGCGCCCATGGCGGCGCGCATCGCGGAAGAGCCGGCGCTGGCGCGAGCTACACCCATTTTTTCGAGGTCGTCGAGTGACGGACAGCCTTGCGAGACAAGAATATTCAGCGGCGCGCCGAGGGCTGTTACAAGTTTGGCGATGATTTCAGGATCGCAAACTCCAGGAGCGAACAAGCAATCCGCTCCCGCGTCGCGATAGGCGCGCAGGCGTTCGACAGTGCGTTCGAAGCGTGTGGCCGCAGGACCAATCGGCATCAAGTAGACGTCCGTGCGCGCATTGATCACCAGCGGCACGCCCAGCGCGGCGGAGGTGTCCCGGATGGCGCGAATCTTTTTTACCTGGAGACCCAGCTCGACGTGCGAGGATTCGTCATCGCCAGTTATATCCTCAAAATTGAGTCCTACTGCCCCAGAAGCGACGAGTTGTTTTGTTGTTTCGGCGATTTCTTCGGGAGATAGGCCATAGCCGGATTCCATATCGGCGGTGACGGGAACTTTCACGGCGTGCGCGATCCGCGTCACAACTTCGAGCATTTCGCGGCGCGAAATGCGCTGGCCATCAGGATAGCCGAGAGAGAACGCCACGGCGGCGCTGCTAGTGGCGATGGCGGGGTAGCCCAGTTCTTCGAGGATGCGTGCGCTAACTGCATCCCAGGCGTTCGGGAGTGCCAAAATGCGTGGACCGTGATGCAGCTTGCGAAGTTTCTCGGCCTTTTCGGCCTGAGCCTTGATGTTCATAGCCATCTCTCCCGACAGATCCTGCGCAGAGTTCAAAGCTAAAAGTTAAGCGCTCGCCTAGCGCGTTGAAACATCCAATTTGGAGAGTCATTCCTGGCCGGAGCAAATTTCGCAGTTGGCGATTCGCGCCGAACCTCAGCGCTATTTTGTTTTCAAGACGGCGGCCAGTACTACCGCTTCGTTGTGTTCTTGATCTTTTGCCCCAAAGAGCAAGGTTAGTGTTCCCTTCTGCTTCTCCATTTGTTTCAGTTCCGCAATCAACTCCTTCTGCTTTCGTAGCTCCACGCGGTATTTTTTCTGGAATTCGCCCCACTTCTCCGGGTCATGCCCAAACCACTTTCGCAGCTCATTGCTCGGAGCAACTTCCTTCAGCCAAGCATCCAGATGTGCGGCCTCTTTCTTCATACCTCTCGGACACAATCGATCCACCAGCACTCGCCATCCGTCATCTCTTTCCGGCTTTTCGTACACGCGCTTTACTTTAATCATCTTTCCTCGCTACGGACCAGTGCGCTGTGCATCGCGTGATGGAGCTCGCCTCCCCATCCAGGCCATTTCCGCTGTCTCAACGCAAGAGCTCCAGGACCTCGTCGTGGATTTTACCGTTGGTGCTGAGCATGTTGCCGCTGTAAATCGAGCGGTTTCCGGTCACATCCGTTGCACGGCCGCCGGCTTCTTCGACAATCAGGCCCAGCGGCGCCAAGTCCCAGGCTTTCGAATGGAGATCGAGTGCGGCTTCGGTGGCGCCTTCGGCGACCAGCATGTGTTGCCAGAATCCGCCGAGCGAGCGGCCGTGGCGAGCGGCGTCCAGAAGACGGCGCATTTTTTCAATGCGATCGCGATTTCGACTCGAGCCAGTCCCGCCGGTGAAGGCCATGCCGTCTTTCAATTGCTCGACGCTGGAAACGTGGATTTTCTTGCCGTTTCGCCAAGCGCCTTCGCCGCGGTACGCCCACCAGCGAGCGCCAAGCGCTGGAGCACTTGCCATTCCAGCGACGATTTCACCGTCGCGCTCGATACCAAGTAGCGTCCCAAAGGTGGCGATGCCGCGTGAAAACTCTTCAGTACCATCGATAGGATCGATAATCAAACGTGCGCGGCCCGTCGTTGCAGGACCCTTCGCGTTGTCGCCGCCCATTTCTTCACCGAGGACGTCCATAGCTAGCCCGCTTGCCGCGACCTTGGCGCGGGCCATTTCTTCGACGCCGCGGTCCGCTTGCGTAACGGCGGAGCCGTCGTCCTTTCGGTCGATGCGAATTTCATCGGCGCGGAAAAACCGCATGGCGATGGCGTCGGCCTCCTTCGCTATTTCTTCGAGCAGCGACCCATATTCTTCTCGGTATCCCATTCCTTCTCCCAGTGGCTTTGCAGACCTGCAATTGACACTACTAGCTTACGCCTCTAGCATACAAAGTGATGGCTATGAGCGCTCACGCCGACAGTGGAACGGTGCTCGACCGCATTCTGGAAGCGCGTCGTTTGGAAGTTGACCACCGCAAACGCGTCCTTCCGGAAACGGCGCTGCGCTATGGCGTCAAGGCGGCAACGCCGCTCCGCGATTTTCCCGCGGCGCTTACACGCGATGGCCTAAACATTATCGCAGAGCTGAAGCCTGCGTCTCCTTCGAAAGGTGTTCTTCGCGAGCCGTTTCATCCGGTGGAATTAGGGCAGACGCTCGAAGCGGCGGGGGCGGCTGTGCTTTCCGTGTTGACCGAGAGCGAATTTTTTCGAGGCTCGCTGAAGAATCTGCGCGACGCGCGGAACGCGGTGAAAATTCCAGTGTTTCGCAAGGACTTCATCTTTGATCCCTGGCAGGTCTGGGAAACGCGCGCGAATGATGCGGACAGTTTTCTGCTGATCGTGGCCGCTCTCGGCGATGAACTTTTGCGCGATCTGCTCGCGCTTGGCCGCCAGATTGGGATGGAGCCGCTCGTCGAGGTGCACACTGCCGCGGAGCTCGACCGCGCGCTTGCAGCCGGTGCGCGCATCGTGGGCATCAACAATCGCGATCTGAGAACTTTGGATGTGCGCGTCGAGACTTCTTTTGAGTTGATTGAGCGCATTCCCGAGGCGTGTATCGCTGTCAGCGAATCCGGGCTGCGCACGAACGATGACCTCCTTAAACTACGTGCGGCTGGCTTCGATGCATTTCTGATCGGAGAAAGTCTGATGCTCGCGCCCGATCCGGCGGCCGCATTGGGTACATTTCTCGGACGACCGGCGCTGCCGGTTTAGAACCACCATGATTCTCGTCAAGATTTGCGGCATCACCAACTGGCCGGACGCCAAAGCCGCCTGCGATGCGGGCGCGAATATGCTCGGC
>Ga0210403_10001547_pt1 | contig 21735 bp, 26 predicted proteins | sample IncBWC19MmetaG_FD_150863 | JGI IMG/M metagenome (GOLD analysis project Ga0210403, IMG submission 150863) | Forest soil microbial communities from Barre Woods Harvard Forest LTER site, Petersham, Massachusetts, United States - Inc-BW-C-19-M | ecosystem: Environmental > Terrestrial > Soil >... | reverse complement strand
CTTTTTGGGACTTGCGGAAATGTGATCCGCATAGATCATTTTGCCGTCAATGGAAACGGATATATCGGCGCTGCGAAGAGCATGGCGACAGATTAGATTGAGAGTTGCGGAGCCCGTCAGGGAGGTGTAAACCAGCAAACTAATTAAAACTATCGATCCGGTAAGAAGCGCCGCGCGCCCTTTGGGCGGAATCAACCGAACGACGCGATTGAATGACGCCTTGGCGGTATCGAGGAGGATTGAGGCGTGTGACGGTTTAAGCCTTTGTATCGGAGTCTCGGGCATCTAAAAAATCCTTGCGAGAGCAGGGACTAGAATCCTACTCGAATCGCGCTCAGCTCAAGAACTGACCGAAGGGACAGCATTGTCCAAAGTGAAACGCGTCAGGCAGAGTCCGATGAGCTTTTCTCCGTTGCTTAGAGAGACGTCTGGATGGTCCTTTGAGATAGCTGCTGAGAAGACTACGCAACATCCATCAATCTTGGCGCCTGTCTCCGAGCGAAATCGTGAACCGCGCAATCGGTTAGGTGTAAACTCCCGCCGGAGCGCGATTCCGGGGCCGAAGCCGAATCTGATCCGCAATATTCAGCATCGCAAAAGTCACGCACATGCGGTTCGTTAGCATTCCGGCAGGTAGCTTCATGATGGGCTGTTCAGCGGGAGATCATGAATGCTACGCCGAAGAAAAGCCGTCTCATCGAGTATCCATTACGCGGCCTTTTGAGATAGGCAAATACCAGATTACGCAGTCAGAGTATGAGGCGCTGATGGCTACGAATCCGAGTTATTCCCGCGGAGCGAACCATCCAGTTGATGGCGTGAGCTGGGAAGACGCGCAGAAGTTTTGTGAGGCGGTCAATCGCAAAGGGGACGGGTACCACTATCGTCTGCCCACCGAGGCAGAGTGGGAATACGCGGCACGCGGCGGAGATAGTTCCTGCCGATATGGTTCTTTGGATGTGGTTGCCTGGTTCCGAGACAATTCGAATGGAACGACGCATCCGGTCGGTGAGAAAAAGGCGAACAGATTTGGATTGTATGACACGTTGGGAAACGTGTGGGAATGGGTGCAGGACTGGTACGGCATAACTTATTACGGGCGCAGTCCTGAATCGGACCCGAAGGGCCCTCTCAGCGGAGAGTATCGCGTTTCGCGCCGTGGTTCCTTTCGCGGACTTGTCCGGGGGCAGGCTCGCGTTTCCTCTCGTTATATCCAAAAGCCCAACGTCCGAAGTATCGTGATTGGGTTCCGCTGTGTGCGGGAACCAGTCCCCTGATGTTTTGTCGCGGTTCTTTCTAGCGCGTCTGGCACGCTCACGAAACCGGCGATGGAATAAGAGGAGATGAAACTATGCTGATGATCGGGGAACGTCTGCGAACAATCCGCGAATCAAAGAACCTATCGCAAGGCGACATCGAAAAACGTACTGGCTTAATCCGCTGCTACACATCCCGCGTCGAGAACGGCCACACTGTTCCGAGCATTGAGACACTCGCGAAGTACGCACAAGCGCTCGATATACCGCTCTATCAAATTTTCTACGATGGTGAAGAAGCTCCAAAGAAGATCAAAGGCGTAGAGCTAGACGGAGAGAAGCTGTCCCTCAGCGAGCGGCGCGAGATTGAGAGCCTTGGCCGCCACTTCACGAAGCTGAAAGCGCGAGACAAAGGGCTTGTGCGGCTGTTGGTCGCGAAACTCGCGCGGGCCACCTCATAACCGCCGCTGGGATCCTTATCGTCTATTGTCGGCGTGTGCGGATCGTTCTGGCCTAAACGATTGCCACTCGCGTGTTTGTTCGGATACCTCGCTCTTCCTGCGCTCAGCGAGCGCTATCATTCTGCGGGCGTACCGCGACGATTCTCGACTGGCACAGAGGCTTCACTGCATTGCGGGACTGAAGATGAAATCGTGCTGCCAGTCTTGTTTATAACCGGCTCGACGTAGAGTGGTAGCGAGTTGCGCCCAATGCCGTGTCCCGTGCAGAAACGCGTGCGTAAAGCACTTACGGCGGCTGGCCTTCATGTTTTTCGTGGGCGCCGGAAAGGACATCATCTCGTCCCATTTTTCGTCGGGCGTTTTCTCGAGAACTTTTCGCCATTTCAGATGCGCAGAGTCTGCGGCGGAGAAAATGGCATCGGGAGAGGTCTTGTCAATGCTGTCGATGAATCGGGCTGGATCAATTATAGCGGCAGGGGTGATCGATTCGCCCAGCAGCCATTCGGCAAAAAGTAGATCGACGAAGACGACATGCGAGAGCAAGTCGCGGACTGTCGCCGAGCCGGCGATGTCGATTTTGACGTCGAGCGCCTGCGAGTGCTGCTTGAACCAGTCGTGCCAGCGGCGCGACTCTTGCTGCGCGTGGTCGAGAAGCTCTGAGAAGCCCACGGAATTTCTTGAAATGGTCGTCGTCATTGTTGATACTCCGAGTGGTTCTTATTGTGGCTCTGCTTCCAAAACGAATTTTTTTAGCGAGGCTTAAAAAGCGATTCAACGTGAGAAGGATCATCTCTTGCGGAAGCCGACGATTTCTCGAGGCCGGGATTGATAAAGGCTGTCTTGACCGGTGCTGGCGGAGGTGAATCAATCTTCGGCACCACGGAGTGATCAGCGGGCGGTTCACCTAGGTTGAGCCGCGGTTGCGCCGGTGTCGGGTTCGGAACTCCTTGGCGACACACCAGATTGCCTATCTTAGTTTCATTCGGCTTTGTAGGCTGGGGGCGGGTGGAATCGCTCTTAACGTGGGTGCATTCCGTTTGCGCAGAAGTTAGATTTTGAGCGGACGCCGAGGCTACAAAGCAAAGCGTTAGAAGTAGGATCGACCCTTTCATGTCTCGATTGGCAAAATCGTAGACCCAGTAACTCACGGTGTCAACGCCGGTTCCTTTTTGGCAGTTGCAGCGCCAGCGGTCGCGTGGAAGAATCGCTCGAAAAGAATTCGAAAGTTGCGCGGAACTTAGATGCGCCTGCTTTTGGACCGGCTTACGGCTTTATTTGAGCGGGCGGGAAGTCGACACCCGCTTCGATCGCTGGCACTAGGTCTGTGGGTATATGAACCTTCGCGATGTAGCCACGGGCGCCGACTTCCGCCGTGGCTCGCGCCATTTCGAGCGAATCATATTGAGTAACGAAATAGATCGTCGCCGAGGGCAGATATTTCTTGATAATTTCGGCGGCGTCAATGCCGTTGAGATTTGGCATTGCGACATCGAGCAGAACGACGTCTGGATTGAGAGCGAACGCTTTCTGCACGGCGTCCTCTCCATCTCCTGCCTCCCCGCATACGGTCCAGCCTTCATGGGTTTCCAGAAGCAATTTTAATCCGGCCCGAACTATGGGTGCATCGTCCGCAACGAGAATTCGCAGCATTGGCACCTCCGAAAAAGCAGACGAAGCGGGTCAATGAGAAAGAACAATCGAGCAGAGGAACTCGTCTTCGTCCGCCACATTAGATTGGCACTTAGCAGGGAGGGGCGTATCGGGTGATTACTGTATTCGTTGGCGTTCTGCTTTACTTTATGGGCACAAAGACAGGCGCATCTCTTCACGGTGCAGTTCTCAGGGGCATGTTGAACCCTGTGAATACTTCAACAGCACAAGGAATGTAGTTTTGCTGATGAGATGCCAATGAGAAGGGCGAGTCAGTCCATGGGCGAACTCTTGCGCGCGAACGCGCCCAAAACGCTAAATTGGTGATTTTTGCTTCTAGCGAATACTTCGCCGTGCACAGCCTTGCTTAATGCGTTCTCCAAAATTCCGGTTTGCAAATAAAACTCGGCTTGGTTTCGAATACATCAATACAGGAAGTACCCGATTCTTGGCAGTCGCAATTCATGCGATTGTGTCGGGTTGCGCTTTTTCAGGCCATTTTCATCGCTGCAATAATGACCAACGGCATATTGATCGCGGACGATAGCGGAACCTTTCGAAAGGCCGTTCGTACCTATCTCACCCGACAAAACTTTGAAGTTTGCGGCGAGGCTACCGATGGCACCGATGCTCTCGAAAAGGCAATGCAACTTCAACCCGCCTTAATCACTCTGGATCTCCGAATGCCTAACATGAACGGCGTGGAAGTCGCATCTGTGCTGAAGAGCCGGATGCCGAATGTGCGGATCGTGCTCCTTACGATGTATGACGAAGTCATGGGCTACAAATCACTCATGTCAGCGATTGGTGTCGATGCGACGATGCCCAAGATGAACTGTTTTGCCAGCTTAGCGGAATGCGTCAGTGGTTTGCTCAGTTCAGCGACGCCCCAAAGCGCCCGAAACGAAGAGAATCAGCAGGCTCAAGAAACCGGTTCAGGAATGGCGTAAACACCTATACCGTGGTCAAGACCTGCTGCTACGCTGGTTTTTGCGTGGATCATTGTGATGACGTCCAAGCGGATTCTAATCGCGGACGACAGCAACACCGCTCGCGGCGTCCTAGCCAAGTTTTTCGCCCAACGAGATTTCGATGTTTGCGAAGCTGTCGATGGGGAAGATACCATCGAGAAAGCTCGGAAACTCAAGCCCGATCTGATCCTTCTGGATGTGGCCATGCCCCACACGAATGGCATCGCTGCAGCCTCTGTCCTGAAAGACATGCTGCCAAACGTTCGCATAGTTTTATTCACCATGTATACCGAAGCGATCGCCAGAGCGTTCCCTCGGGGAGAGCTTGCTGCTGACGCAGTGATCAGTAAAGGCGACGGCATGGGGAAACTGGAAGAGTGCGTTCAAAGCTTGCTGCGTTCATAGCAATCGTAGCCCGACCACGAACACGTTCCGAGGCGGCTTCCCGAAGTTTTGATTGGGTGCGCACAGGAATCGAACTGCCTGCCCTTCTCATCGAATTCGTTCGCCGAGTGGAAGCTTTTCCGACGACTGCAAATAATCTCCACCGATAACAACCATCAAGAAGAAAAAGTAGCAATCGCGGATGCGCTAAATATGCTAGGCTCGTTGAAACTCGGCTCGCTGAACCATCTCGATTGGAATCCCCATTAAGCACCCTGTCCGCGCGCTGCCTCGCTTATACACTCTGGGCATTTTCCCGTGACGGGACGATCACGCAATTCCGGGTGACACAGATAACATCGGCTATCGTCGGAGTTGTGTACGAGCGGGATATTGAGCACGTGTTCGCAACCTTCAAAATGAAGTGGGAACATTTCCATGGGCATGTTGGGATTCCTTGACCGAGCGATTGCCCTCATTGACGTGGGTGCCTGCCAGAAGGTTACAGAAGACTTGGATTCTTTAGCGGTGCGAAAAATCCCTTGGGCGTGTTCGCACTCCTCAAAAGGCAGGTCGAGCGTCTCGTAGGGCATGGGCGTACTTTGGAATCATACGCCGCTTTATTCACCCTTGGCGCGGGTTTAGAGATGGACGCGCTAAATCAACCTTTTGGCGTGTTTCTTGCGTAGGTGCTCTTTTTCATAGTGATTCAGATTCCACCGGTGATCGCCTTCTGGCGCGACGTGCATAACCTCAACGTCTGCGTGATTGTCCACCGCTGCCCACAACTTGGGATCGCTTAGTATCGGGATGGCGGCAATGGTCTTCTCACAGTAGGGGCAGTAAGCCTGGAAAGTCATGCGCGGGATATTACCACTTTAGAAGTTGACCCGATATAATATGCCGATGGATAAACTGCACCTTGTCGCTGCGGTCATCCTCGGTGCCTTCTTGGTCGCCGGCTTGAGGTATTTGGTGGGAAAGCTGTGACGCGCGCAGTGCTCCTCGCTATGCTTTGGATTCCTGTACGGACTGCTTGATTGTGCGTAGAATCCGATTGGGCTGGGAAAGGAGCGCGCAATGAGTGATAAGCAGAAAGAATCTAACGATGCTCCCGAAAAACCATCCGTGACTCTTCCTGGTAAGGTTGAAAAAATCATACCGGGTCCTGTCCCAGCGATACCCGAAAGAGCGCAGATTGCTGTCGAAGGCGCGGATCATCTCTACAAAGAGATTCGCGTCGAAAATACCTTGCAAGACGAGAATGGAAATCCCGTTTCTCTCAAGTCCGGAGCGGAAGTAGAGGTCACAATCGAAGCCGAAAAACACGCGACGGAACCCAAGAATTCGTCCGACTCCGAACCGCCTTCCGACAAGCATCCTAAGAAGTGAAGTATTCTCAAGCCCGGTACTTAAGGTCAGTGCGCTGATACGTCGCGGTTTTTCCGCAGTTGGGGCACTGAAGTTCGCTTCCACCCTCCGGGAAATGAGGTTTCGCAAGGGAAAAGAAATTCATCGTTGTGGCCTCGATGACAGAATGGTGGAAGGGCAATCCGCAGTTGCTGCACTCTAGAATCCAGGTTGCCATCTGAGACCCTTGGAGCCACTGTAGGCACATTCAGACGTCTGTAAAATACCCAGAAATCCCTAATGAATATTGAGGGTTACCGGCGATCGGTTACCTGCATGCGTGGGAGCGTTACTTGAGTGGTGGTTTTAGATGAGGCAGCATACTGGTCTTGATGATCAAAAAGAACCCCCCGCAATGGACTAATCAGCGTTCGGTTCGTCGCTGCCCACTTGTTGCCTCTGCTGAGGTAACCGACCTCCATTCTGGCACGAGACTCTCGGCCCGTATTTCGGAACTGGGCGTCGGAGGCTGTTATGTTGACGCGCTGACTCCGTTTCCCGAGGGAACGCTAGTCAAGCTGCGGATTATGAGGGATCAGGGCGCGTTCGAAAGCAACGGCAAAGTAGTTTACACGCATGCGAATTTTGGCATGGGCGTTGCCTTCACCAACGTGGCAGCAGATCAGCGGTCAATACTAGAAGCTTGGATAGCCGAGATTGTCAGCAAGCGAATTTAGAGAATTCGACGATGGCCGTGCGCCGCACGTCAACAGCAACTTGTTATTGTGCCCACGAACGATCGTCACAGTCGTCGCAGTAGTCAGAAAAGGTCGCGGGCCGATGAGCCCTCTCTTGGTTAACTCCAGATCTCTTTATTCGTGACGGGTGTGACGGTCGTGACGATCATTTTCCCGTTCGTGTTCCTCCTCTCCATTGAATTCGTTAACGTTCAAAAATCCTCTTAACCTGCGGGCTCAATCTCATAGAACCTAAACCGATATTGCCGACGTTCCGTGTTCGTTATTCATCTGATTGAAGAACGCCCTCAGGGTTTTTGGAGCAGCGAACAGCCTGTGGTTCTTAAGTCTCGGCTACGTTATTCATTCCCGCGCAGCCGGCTATCCACGCGGTCGAAGCTGGGATCTATGCTTGTGAGCAGCTCATGTGTTCCGGGAAGCTGAAGGCTTTCACATCGCTCGGAAGCTGGTACTCGGAATTTCGGCTGTATAGGCGCGATCAGCAAGGCAAGATCGTGATCACTTGATGGACGCAATGCGCTATCTCCTGATGGCCGGAGCCAATAGGCTGCAAAAGCAGCACGCCCGGAAGCGCCAGTTTACGAGTACGGGACTATGGCCGAGAGCGAGCAGAGATGGATGCACTAGCGGAGGGCGAATGACCAGAAACCGATACGTGCTTTGGAGCACAGTCTTCGAATGGTTCCGGCACACAGACCGGCAGAAGGTCGTCTCGAAAGAACGGTGGGAGGAAATCTACGATCTGCTGAACCGACTGATGCAGGAAGAGCGTGCTGAGGCGAGGCCGGGGGAACTGGCAGCACACGCCGGAGCGACTGGGAGGAAGCTCATACAGTGAAAGGGGAAGGGGGACGGAGTCGCCCAGCCCGGTTGAGACCATCCCACCTTCCTCGGGGAGTCAAACAACGTCGCTGACCGTAGCGCGATGTTCAGGGATTGAGAACTGACAAAACTTACTAAGGGGCGTACTTGGATCGGGTCGTGGGATACGGGGACGACTCGGATTTGGAGTCCGAACCGCCCCCAGCGGGTGTAACTACGAAATGAAGGGAGCGATGTCATCCGGCATGAGACCGCCCTCCTCATTCGCCTCAGGAGTGCAGTGACGGTAGCGCGGGGCGAAGGCTAGCGGAATTGTCAAAAGTGACAGAGGAGCAAGTGAAGGAAACGGGGACGGCTCGTATAGGGTCCTAACCTTCCCCCTCTATTGCACGGGGAGTGTAATCGGAGGCCAACGGCGTCATTCGGTTCGCTGACATTAATTCGGCGAACGTGCTCGTGGAATACAACCGGCCGCGAACTGGGTTTTTGATATGCAAACGCTCTCGCCCCGCCTTAAAATCCGACGTGCCAAGGTTATCGTCGATGACGAGGGACGGAAGATTCGAACGACGTGCCGAGTCATGCGGAACAGACGTCTATCCGCTTGAAGGCCGAACATTGTGCAGTGAGTACATACCAAGGCGCAGGTCTCGGCGGCCTTCGAAGCACGGATGACTCAAGCCTTTTATATTTGGTCCTAGTCCTCCTCACCTGTCACTTCATGCAGGTTTTGCCGTATTGTCCTGACCACGATAAGTGCCTAGCTTCGTCTTAAGGTTGGGCACTATGCTGAAGGCCTTCTTGCTTATCGTGGTTCTCTTCGTGTTGGTGTTTGCAGTCCTCGAATGGCTGTTCCGCCCCACCCCACCCACGCCAAGCGAGCGGAACAAGCCATCTGAAGATTCACCCGAGAAAAAGGTTCGCGCTGCTCGCGCCGGTGGGCGAGACTCGTAGAAAATCGGAACGCGCTCGCCCCGCGAACGGGACTAAGAGCCTGGAGTCGCGTCTGTACCCGGCGACTTAGGCTGTGCTCCCTTTTCCTTCCTCCAACATACTGGTTGTTCTCAATCGTTTCCGCGGGACCGTCTTAAACGCTCGCCGCAGGATCAGCGGCAAAGCATCATCGGCAAGATGTCGCAACTGTTGACTGTTCCTTCCGAATCTCTTGCGCACCAGGCTTTGCAACCGGAGACGACGACACCCGTTCCACCAAGGGTAACTGATGCCTTGCCCTCAACGAACGTGCCCCAGATGTGCCCCTCGAGTTCGGCCTTCGCTTCCTGAAGAATCTTTTCCATGTTCATTCATGGATGGGAAGCGCGTCGCATCCTCACTGCAAGGCGGGCGTGAATATTCGCTCTTTCGTCATACATATCGGTCAGGAGAATCCAACTTGCGCGTTGCGATTTGGGCAGTGAATGAGCGATCTCCTCGAAGCGTTGAGCGGCATCATGTAACCATCTCACGTCGTCTTCGATTATTTTTATAGCCTCATTGAAGAGTCTTCGCATTGGGCTGGCCTCCCCCTTCGTGAAGACGTTTGTGATGTTATCACCGCGAGACCCAATGATCACGAACGCGCCTTGGAAAGGACTTCTTCAAAAATCCTAGGCAAAACGTCATCGGCAAGATGTCGCAGGTATTGACTGTTCGTTCCGAATCGCTTGCGGCAAGCTTCACAACCGGAGACGACAACACCCGTACCGCCGAGTGCAACGGACGCCTTCCCCTCGACAAACGTGCCCCAAACGTGCCTTTCAAGCTCGGCCTTAGCGTCCGCTAGAATCTTGTGCTTGTCCATTTCGACGGAGTAGCATCTGCCTGTGAGCACTCAAATCCGCCTCGGAACATCATCCTTCACAGCCGACGGCTGGAACGGATCTTTTTATCCCAAGGGCATGAAGTCGGCTGACTACCTCGCATATTATTCGAGGCGATTCGACACCGTTGAAGTGGACTCGACCTTCTACCGCTGTCCCACGATCGAGGTCGTCCGCAATTGGGCGCTCAAGACGCCGCCCGGTTTCATCTTTTCGCTGAAGATCCCGCGAACGATCACGCATGAGAAGGTGCTCGCCGATTGTGACAAAGAGTTTGAGGAATTCGTCACCACGGTAGACATGCTTGAGGAAAAGCTTGGACCGATGGTTTTTCAGTTTCCGTTCTTCAATGACACGCTCTTTACGACCCCGGTGCAGTTCGAGTCGCGACTGAAGGCGTTCTTTAAAAAGCTGCCGCGGGTCTCCGACTATCGGTTCGCGGTCGAGATCAGGAACAAGTATTGGCTGAAACCCAGGCTGCTTGACGTGCTGCGCGAAAACAATGTTGCGCTCGTCCTTCAAGATCAATCGTGGATGCCGCATCCGAAAGAGCTTGAGAACCATGACCTGATAACCGCAGACTTTTCATATATCCGATGGCTTGGCAATCGCAAGGACATCGAGAAGCTAACCACGACTTGGAACACGACAATTATCGATCGCACGGCCGATGTGCAAACGTGGGTGGATTTTTGCGAAAAGATCCAAAAGCGAGGAATCACACAATACGTCTACGCAAACAATCACTATTCGGGGTTCGCGCCGGCGACAGTGGAACTGTTCCGATCACTATGTAAGGCGCGTGGGATCGAGACGCCGCTAAATGTGAAGGTACCGGCAGTGATTGAACCTAGGCTGTTCGACATCTCCCCGAACTGAGCCACTTTCGAAGAAATGTCTCACCTTCAGATAGGTAGTGATAAGCGGATTTCCCAACAGCTATCCTGGCCCCGCGTGATTGAGAGTGTTTCAGCACGAAGCCGTGCCGGACAACTGTTTTTTTCACCTAAGAGCGTCGGAGAGGTAATCTTGAAACAAACGCCTCACTTCTTGCCCAGAACCTTCAATGCAGTCCACGGCACATTTGGCACAACATGCCCGCTTCCATCTACCAATCTGATATTTGCCGTCTGCGTGAGTGCGTTGACAAAAACAATTTCAAAAACGCCTTCCTGTTGAGTGCTTGTCACATGCTGACCATTTTTAGGCGGGATCAGTTTCGGTGCAGTCGCCATTTTCTCCTCCAGTCATCAGAGTCTACTGCAAGTTTCCTTGGAAAAGGCGACTATCTATTCCGGGTCCTGATAAACGCGGTTACCGGACATTGAGATTCTGATAGGTGTGGAGAACAGGTATTATCACCACCCATCAAAAAATGCGATGAGTCTTGCGGTTGCTGAGGGATCAGCTTACGAAGACGCTCACGTTCTGTATCAACGTCCAATCTGTCGAAGCCTACAGCCAGGGGTTGTTTCCTTACAGCGGACAGGATAGCATTCCGCACTCTGACTTCAACTCAAGCCCAAGGAGACAACGTGGACTTCGTAACCAAATTTGAGAAGGAACTTCGCAAACGGCATCACTCGCTAATGACAGAAGTGGCGAAGATTGAACATCTGATTGATGCGTTCGAGAAGGGTGCGAAGCGTGGTGCTAAAAGGGTTGAAAGTAGGTTGTCAGCAGCGGCCCGCAAAAAAATCTCCATCGCGCAGAAGGCTCGCTGGGCTAAGACTCGTAAAGCAAAAGCAATGAAGGGCTAGTTCGCGACGGCTTTCGAAATTCTGCTCGGAACATCCTCCCTCACAACCGACGGCTGGAAGGGTGCCTTCTATCCTAAGAACGTGACGGATTATCACGATCTATCTCACCTTGAGATAAGTGGTGGGAAGCGGATTTATCGACATCTATCCGGACCGGAACATTTCAGCTAGCCCGCTCAACATAGTTTCCTTCCGCAGACAATTCCCGGACGCCCGAATTGCCGGTACAGTATTCTCGGGATTCAACCCACATGAGTTGGCGCGAGTACCATGAACTGACGAAACACAGTGTCGAATCGCTGCGGCGAACTCAGCACTATCTCGATTGGGCCAATATGCCCAATCCATTTCGACACTATGGGGGCGTCCCCGTCCTGGACTTGCCGGCCGACCCACCAGTTCCACGGATCTCAGCTCTCGCAGTACTCGAGGGCAAAACAGGAATTACCCTGGCTCAGGACGGTGCGGAATTCCTCTCGCAGTTGATGTTTTATTCCGCTTCGATTAGCGCGTCCAAGCGAGTCTCGTCCACGGGAGCCGTCTACTCTCTGCGCGTGAATCCTTCCTCCGGGAATCTCCACCCCACCGAATTTCACTTTTGCACGCAAGGATTGGTCGGCTGGCCCGATGGCCTATATCATTACCGTCCCTCATCCCACATGGTAGAACAACGCGCCATCGGAGCTTGGAGTGGGAAGTTGATCGGTATCTCTGCCCCCCTCATTTTCATCCTGACGAGCGTTGCCTGGCGCGAAGCCTGGAAATACCGGGATCGAGCCTATCGGTACTGCTTGCACGATGTCGGGCATGCCTGGCAGGCTCTCACTCTCGCTGCTCGATCGATCGGCTGCGAAAGTTTTGCATTTGGCCAGTTTCCGGATGACAGAGTTGCGGAACAGTGTCTCCTGAATGAGGATGAGTGGCCGATGCTTATCGTCGAGCTCCAGGGCGCTTCCATTCCCGTGAGGCCGCTGGAACCAGTCGAGACAATTCTGTTCAGAGGTCAGCCCAACCGATTGTCGGAGGAGCAAGTAGCTTATCCATTGATTGAGCGAATTCACGCCGCAACGAAGCTCACTGTGCAAACCGTCGCCCCCGTTCTCGCCCAGGCAAAGCCATCCGGGCGCGGGGAAATCAGCCTGTCGCCTAACTCTTCCACGAGCCGTAGCTTCGGCGATGTCGCTCGTGCCCGGCGTTCTGCTCTCGACTTCAGGGGTGGGGAAGAATCGATTTCGCTCTCGCAAGTTGCAACACTTCTGACCGCTGCACAGGGACGTCTCTTCGCCGATTTCGCAACCGCTCCTATGGTCCAACTGTATCTTTACGTCCACCGCGTCGACGGCTTGACGCCGGGAGTGTACCGCTACTGGCCGGAGCACGCAGAGTTGGAAAGAATCAAGGGAGGAGACCAACGCGTAGCCGCGGCAGCTCTCAGTCTGGGACAGGAGCTGGCGGGTAACGCTTGTGTGGCGGTCTCCATGATCGGCGATTTTGAGAATGCGTCTCGCAGCTACGGCAATCGCGGATATCGCTACGTGCATTTCGAGGCGGGCGCCATTGGTCAACGAATGTATCTTGCCGCCGAGGCGCTGGGCCTGCGAGCAACCGGCATCGGAGCGTTTTTTGATGAGCGAGTGAATCGATATCTGAACTTGCCCCCAGAGCAAGGACAAGTCGTCTACCATTTTGCGATTGGTTACCCGGTTTCCGATCCGCGCCTGGAGGGTTGAAAACCAATGGTCGGCATTTTAGTCCATGGAAACAACCATTTCATCCTGTCCGGGCCCGTGCCTGACGAAGCTGTCGCGTTGGCGTTAGCGCGGCACTGGTCAATCATTCAAATCGGTGAGACAAAATCTGCTTCTTTCGGCCAGTGGGAGATTCGGTCAAAAGAATTTCGAGAGAATCTGGAATGGGCTGTCATCGTCCCGGGAGACCGTGAACCTTCTCAAGGAGTGGTGGAATTGCTTGGAGAGCTTTCTGCTCGCGGTGTGAAAATCCAGAGATTGCGTACAGGCTGCTGGTAACACGCAGGGAGACCGATCAGAGATGTTGGGTTAGCTCTGCGGCCTGAGTTGTTTTCTTAGACCGCAAAAATTCCCGCACGAAAAAACCAATGGCCGCAGAGACACCTGAGCCTAGCAGTGTGATCAGGACCGACCGCAGCGAGTCGGAGTAGGGAGATTCCAGATTTCTCGCCGGAGCAGTTGCGGAGCCTTTCGCCGATCACGGACCGCATTGCCGCCTTCCTATACTCATAAGACAAACGTTTTCTCAACCGCACCCCGGCGCCCCGAATCGAAGGGTATCCTTGTTTCCGAGGCCGCACCCCCGAATAAGGCAATGCCTAGAGCGAATCGTTGCTCACGCTCAACCTCATGCTCAGGTTCAGTTGAACTTCCTCGAAGACCGCGGCCCAAAGAATCCAAAGACGTCTTGCACCGTCAAGTCCCGGAGATTTGCTCTAAGTTTGAGGAGTGCGAGCGTATGGAACACCCAAAATCACCGCCAGACTGCGCCAAACCGAGAAGGTTGATTCTATTTCGCTGAGATAATAATAGAGGTCGAAAATCAGAGAACCGTGAAAACCACCAAGTTTACGTGCGTCGGCGTCTTGTGGGCGCAAAGCTCAAACAAAATGTTGGTTCTGCCGTGCATTTGTCTGATTCTTGGGGCGGTTCTCGCCTTTGTCTCTCCTGCCGCTCTGGCCCAAGCGAATGTGCAGGGGCAGTGGGTGACGCTAAACACTCAGATGCCGATAAACCCCGTTCATATAGCGCTGATGCACAACGGCAAGGTGCTGGTCGTGTCAGGATCTGGAAACCTCCCATCGGATACCACCTATCTCGCGGCAGTGTGGGACCCCACAACAGACACGGTAACGACACAGCCGGTACCCTTCGATATGTTCTGCAACGGAATGGTTGTGCTACCGGATGGCCGCCCGTTCATCATGAGCGGAACATTGCAATACGATCCGTTCCAGGGTGATCCGCGAACTGCAGCCTACGATCCATCAACTGGAAATTTCGTGCAACTGCAATCCATGGCGCATGGTCGCTGGTACCCCACCGCGACAACTCTTAGCGACGGCAGTGTCATGGTTTTTTCCGGGCTTGACGAGAATAGCGCTACCAACACGACCGTCGAGATATACAAAGTAGGTTCAGGCTGGAGTCAACCGATCGGAGCTGGATGGACACCGCCCCTTTATCCTCGTATGCATCTCCTCCCGAACGGAAACGTTTTCTATTCCGGATCTACGACAAGTTCGGCAATCTTCAATCCTGTAACACAAAACTGGACGACCGGTGTAGCTAACACGAACTTCAGCGGTACAAGAACCTATGGCACGTCGGTGCTTCTGCCACTGACTCCGGCGAACAACTATGATCCACGCATCATGATTATGGGAGGCGGAAACCCTGCTACCAACACGACCGAAATCATAGATTTTGGGGCGAGTAATCCCAAGTGGGTGAATGGCCCACCCATGTCTCAGCCGCGCATCGAGATGGACGCAGTCATCCTTCCTAATGGAAAAGTACTGGCGGTCAATGGCTCGGCGAATGATGAAGTTGGGGCAAGCTTGAATGCAGACCTGTACGATCCAATCGCGAACACTTTTAGTTCGGCAGGTGCGAACGCGTATGCCCGTCTTTACCACTCTGGCGCGCTGCTGCTTCCCGATGCAACTGTTTTAGTGCTGGGCGGAAACCCGGCGCGTGGCACCTACGAACCTCGGCTGGAGATCTACTCTCCCGCTTACCTTTTCAATTCGGATGGAAGCCTTGCCACGCGGCCAACGATCACGAGCGTCACGCCCGGAGTGATTGGATACGGCGGTAGTCTTCAAATTCAAACTCCGAACGCAGCCAACATATCTTCAGCTGTTTTGGTGCGCCCGGGCTCCCCCACACATGCATTTGACATGGATCAAAGACTGGTCGGTTTGTCGTTTACGGTCGGAAACGGAGTATTAAACGCAACCGCGCCTCCGAACGGGAGCATCGCGCCTCCCGGCTACTACTTGCTTTTCATTTTGAACTCGGCCGGTGTTCCTTCCCTGGCCAGTTTCGTTCAGCTCTCACTCGCGCCGACCGACCAGCCTCCGACAGGAGTAATTACCAGCCCAGCCTCGGACGTGACCATTCCAGCTGGTCAGGCAGTGAGCTTTTCAGGAACGGGAAGCGATTCTGACGGCACGGTCGCCGGTTACTCTTGGAACTTCCCGGGAGGCAGCCCAAGTTCGAGCGCAAGCACGAATCCTGTAAGCGTAGTCTACTCAAACCCCGGCACGTACGTGGCCTCCTTAACGGTGACGGACAATGCCGGCCTCTCCGACCCAAGCCCGCCGACAAGAGTCATTACAGTGGTGCCTTCTTACTCGCTTTCTGCTTCTCCAGCCACGCAAACCGTCAATTTGGGTGGGAGCACTAGCTATACAGTTACCGTAACACCAGTAACGGGGTTCACCGGAACCGTCAGTTTCAGCGCTAGTGGTCTTCCCTCAGGTGCTATCGCGACTTTTAATCCCACAACTGTAAATACGTCCGGATCGACCACGATGTCCGTGGTTACAGGTAGTGCGTCCCCAGGCATCTACCCGTTGGCTATCACGGGAACGAGCGGAGGTTTCACCCGGACGACGAGCACCACCCTCGCGTTGGGAGTTGTAACCACTCCGGTGATCACCCCGGGCACGGGTACCTATCTGAACTCTGTTTTGGTGTCGATAACGGACGCTACGAACGGCGCTACGATCTACTACACGACCGACGGGAGCGTGCCAACGGTAACACCGAGCGAGCAGTATACCGGATCATTCACTTTGACAGCGTCGGCTACCGTAAATGCGATCGCTGTAGCAAGTGGCTTCGCGAACAGCGCTGTCGCTACCGCCAACTATACAGTTCAGACGGGTCCGTCGGGTTTGGTCGCTTGGTGGAAGTTCGACGATGGAAGCGGCACCACTGCTGTCGATTCCTCTGGCAATGGCAACACCTTGAGTTTGGTCAATGGCGTCAGTTGGGTTGCCGGCAAGATCGGCGGCGCCATTTCAGCCAACGGAACCAATCAATACGCCACTGAACCGGCCATTAATCTCAGCGCCACCAATACGGTCACTGTGGCCTTCTGGGCCAATCGGATTTATTCGACGAACGTTGAATCTGTGATGCTGGAGAGCAGCACCAATTACAACTTTTCCACCACCGGGTTTGGTTTCTTTCCCGATGACACTCAATGTCAAGGAATTCAGGCTGCCGTGCATGGCAACGTGGGGTACAGCACTAACTGCTATGCCCAACCGTCTTCCGGGGTTTGGCACCACCTGGCCATCATCTACGATAAGACGCAACCGGGCAATGCTCAGACCGCTCTCTACATTGATGGCGTGCTGCAGACTCCCACATCCAACCTCAACAACACGGCTCAGAACACCAACAGCTTCGGCACCAATCCGATCTATTTGTTCTCCCGCGCCGGCAGTCAGTTTTTGAATGCTGGTCAATTAGACGACCTCAGGATCTACAATCGCGCCCTTTCGGCTAACGAGATTCAGCAGCTTTTTCAGGCGGGCAGCGCATCATTGGTATCGATTGCCGTGACACCGGCGAATCCCTCGATTGCCAAGGGTGCCTCACAGCAGTTCACTGCTACGGGAACCTATAGCGATAGCAGCACGCAAAACCTGACGGGTTCGGTGAGCTGGAGTTCGACGAATACGGCGGTGGGGATGATTGGAAGCGACGCGGGGCTGGCGACGGGCGTTGACACGGGCAGCACGACGATTTCAGCCGCGTTAGGTGCCATCAGTGGCTCTACGAACCTCACGGTGACGGCACCGGCATTGATCTCGATCACCAGCGCGAACAGCGTTTCATTTCTGGTGGGCACGGCAGGGAGTTTCACGGTGACGGCGACGGGGAGCCCAACGCCCTCGCTGATGGAGACTGGTGCGCTGCCTAGCCCTGTGACGTTCAAAAATGATGGCAATGGCACTGCAACGCTCAGTGGGACGCCGGTGGCAGGGACGGCAGGCAGCTACCCAATTACAATTACTGCCAGCAACGGCGTGGGCACGGCGGCCACTCAAAGCTTCACGCTGATTGTGAACTCTGGGCCGGACTTCTCCATTGTTGCGAATCCCGCGTCGATCACGATCTCTAAACCTGGACAACCGGGCAGCACGTCGCTAGTGCTGTCGGCGATGAATGGCTTGACCGGTTCCTTTAATCTGGTTCCTGAATGCGCTAGTTTACCGTCCGAAAGCACCTGCAGCGTGTCACCTACAAGCGTGACGTTCAGTTCGACGATTACGACGGCGAACATCATGCTTACCGTTACAACCACTGCGCCGTCCAGCGTAGCGCCGAACCGGAACTCTCACTCTCCTGGAGCGGGGATCGGAATCGGTACCCCAATTGCAATCAGTACCCCAATTGCAATCAGCCTGATCGCACTTTCGTCGCTCCTTGGACTGCTGCGCACGCGCCGCAAAATGGAGTTCGTACTCACCGCGATCGTATTTGCTGCGCTCTTCACGCTTGTGGCTTGTGCAGGGAGTAGCGGCGGTCGCGTTCATGATCCCGGGACGCCCGTAGGGCTTGATCCCAACGCAAGCATTTCCCTCACCCTCGGTTCGGCAACGCATTCGATACAGTTTTCGGTCAACGTCCAATAGCCAGCCTTTCGTCCCGGACGGCCACACGCTCACTGCCTTGCTGGTTGTGATCTGTTTTTCTGCTGGATATGAACAGCTGTTTTGTCTAAGACCGGGATTCGCTAATCGGTTGACAGCGCACTCGTTAGTAAGCCGCTCGACAACCACGAAAGGAGATCTTTTCTGGATAACTGTTGCGCACAGGGATTATCACTGGCTATCTCATTTTGAAATAGCTGGTGCGAAGAGGATTTCTCAACGTTTGTCTCCGGCTTGTTAAGGTTTGCGTGACTCTTGATCAACTCGCGTCACAAAGAGATCAAGAGCGACGCATCCCAAGAAGACGAGTCCGGAGCAAATCGCGGCGGGGAGAACTGCTCCTGCGTGACCTGCAAGGAAAGCTTCCAAGGTTGCGCCCAGAAGCCAGATCTGAACAATTAGAAGAATGAAAATGAGTGCCATAGCGCCATCGATTGCCACGAGTCCTCTTCGCTGCTGGTAACGTTCGAGCTTGGCCATATCAGCTTCCCTTTAGGCCCACCGCAAGCAGTCTTGCACCATTCCTTTCGAGAGTGATCTGCGGGAGTGGACGCGGTGGTGGACCTTGCAAGACCGAGCCGTCCCTTACCGAGAAGAATCCTTGATGGCAGGGACATTCGAGCCTGTTTTCTATCGCTGAAAAGTACACGGCACACGACAGGTGTGTGCACTTCTGGCTGTAGGCCACATATTGGTTTTCGCCAGTGCGGATCAGGATGCAATGATCCTTTGGGGTCGGGTAGGTGAAGAGTTTTATACCCCGAACCGGGATTTCGCCCACCTCGCCCACCTCGACAGAAGGAAACGAAGGAGTCTTGGCAAAATGCGCCTTCGCCAGAACCCAAAGATTGCCGACGAACATACCGAGGCTCGTGAGCGTAAGAAACTTAGCGAACTGGCGGCGTGTCACGTAGCGCTCGTCGCTAGTGAACACGGAGAATTCCTCTCTCCAGAGAGGCTCCTTACTGGGGCTGGGCAAAAGCGACATAAGCCCCCTCCCACATGTAGTCCAATACGTCGAGGGAAACTGAATCCGTCCCCGCAGGAACCATCATGTGTACGAGCGTGACGACTTTCTGGTTTCCGAACTGAAACACGTTGGTTGGTTTTTCCCGCCGTCCGGCAATTCCGTCAGGCCGAACATAGGAAAGCGCCTGGCTGGGGCAAACCGTCGCACACATCGGCCGCTTACCTACGGACGTGCGGTCGTAGCACATGTCGCATTTCATCATCTGCTCGTATTCCGGAAAGATCTTGGGAATGCCGAAGGGACAGGCGAGGACGCAGTTCGAGCAGCCGATGCAACGCGGCTCTAACGACGACTGGACAATTCCGTCATCGCCTTTCTTGATCGCATCCGTGGGGCATGCCATAGCACAGGTCGGCTCTTCGCAGTGCCAGCAGACATAAGCCGCGCTCGCCGTCGTTCCGCCTCGATCAATGAAATCAAAATTGATCATGGATGTGCCGCGATGGGTGTCGCATTCCTCGCAAGCTTTAACACACGACTGACAGCCGATGCAGCGAGAAGGATCGACGTAGAATTCGTAGCCGTGCATCAGGCTTTACCGTTTCTTGACTCGGATGGGTGCTTCAGCGAGGAGAGCGCCCAGTCAGGCGGTCCGTCCGCGCGTCGGAGGTGGCACGCGGATACTTTGTACTCGGGAATCTTGCTGCGTGGGTCGAGCGTGCGATGCGTCAGCCGATTCGCGCTTCGCCCATCGGGCCAATGGTAAGGGATGAACACCGTATCCGGGCGAATCGTCTTCACCACCATGGCTTGCAAGGTGATCTCGTGTCGACGCGTGGTCACGGTGACCCAATCTCCGTCATTTATCTTGTATTGCTCAGCGAGGCGCGGATGGATTTCCAGCCGTGGATTTGGATACTGCTCGAGGAGACCGCCGATGCGGCGCGTCTGCGTGCCTGAGAGATACTGACTCACGACGCGCCCAGTCGTGAGATAAATTGGAAACTCCGGCGAGACCGGATCTCCACTATCGCGCCATTCGGTGACGACGAAGTGGTGTTTGCCATCCGGATGAAACGAGCGTCCATCTTCGAACAACCGGGGCGTCCCGGGATGATCGAGCGAAGGACACGGCCAGAAAATACCCATGTTCTTGTCGATCTTTTCGTAGGTGATGCCGAAATAGTCCGCAGCCCCACCGCGAGAAGCTTCGCGCAGCTCATCGTAAATGTCTCTCGTCGAAGCGTACGAAAAGTATTGCTCCTTCCCTAGCCGTTTCGCGAGTTCGCAATAGATCCAGCTATCGCCTTTAGCGTTGCCGGGCGGGTCCACTGCCTTCTGGATATGGATGACGCGGCCTTCGGCCGTGCAACCGACGCCTTCCTCTTCTTCCTGCAGACTTCCCGCCAGGACCACATCCGAGTGATGTGCGGTCTCAGACATAAAAAAATCGACGACGCCGAAGAATTCGAGCTTCTCCAAGGCCTCCATTGTGAACTTGGCATCCGGAAGGGAAACAAGTGGATTGAAGCAGGCGGACAGCAATGCCTTGATCTCTCCACGATGAATCGCTTCCATGATCTCTACGGCGGAATAGCCTGCCTGAGGAATCTCTTCGGGAGCAATTCCCCAGACCTTTGCCGTGTGTGCGCGGGCTTCCGGGTCGCTGATGGATCTCTGACCGGGAAGTTGGTCGCATTTCTGGCCGTGTTCGCGGCCACCTTGCCCATTCCCTTGCCCGGTGATCATCGCGCAGCCAGCGCCTTCCCGACCAATATTTCCGGTTGCAAGGCACAGGTTAATCAGCGCCGAACAGTTTTCGACGCCTTTGGATTGGTGCTCGACACCACGTGCGTGAAGGACGATGGCACGTTCGGCCCCCGCAAAGAGGCGCGCCGCTCGCTCAATGGACTCGGGTGGCACTCCGGTCTTTTCCGCAACAGTGCGTGGGTCCCAGACGCGAGCCGATTCGGCAACTTGTTCGAAGCCAATCGTATGGGTCAAAATGAAATCTCGCCGCTCCAGGCCGTCGCGCAGGATGACGTGAAGCAAACCCATGTACAAAGCTAAGTCGGTGCCCGGCCGAACGGGAAGATACATGTCCGCATTGCGGCAGATCGGCGTCATCCGTGGGTCGACGATGACGAGTTTTCCGCCAGCGTCGCGGCACCGCCACAGATAATCGGTAGTGATCGGGGCGCACTCCGCAACATTCGCGCCTGCCACGAGCACGACTTGTGCCTTAGGGATATCGCTCCACGGAAAAGGACTGCGGTCCACGCCAAACGCCAGTTTGTAAGCCGCACCCGCCGAAACCATACACAGTCTTCCGTTGTAATCGATGTGGCGCGTACCCAGTGCAACGCGAGCAAATTTTCCAAGGAGGTAGGATTTCTCGGAAATCAGGGAAGCTCCGCCGTAGATGGCCACGGAATCCTTACCATATTTCTCTTGAATCTCCCGCAAGCGTCTCGCCGTAAAGTCCAATGCTTCATCCCACGAAGAAACCCGAAATCCTTGCGGCGTGCGTATCAAGGGATCGTGCAACCGGTCTGGATGGCCACCTTGCATGTAGCGCTTAACACCCTTTGGACAGAGCATTCCGCGGTTGAAAGGGAACTCTTCCCAGGGCTCAAAGCCAGTCACTTGGTTGCCCCGAACTTTAAGCTGTATGCCGCACTGCTGGCCGCAAAAACAGCAATGCGTTTTCACCAGACGCTCAGGGGCGTTGCGTAATTCGTCCCGCCAGCCGCCTGGGGGGACGTATGCCGGGTGCGGACCAAAACGCTCCAGCAAGGACTTCAATGAAATGGGCGGCTCAGCCACGCGC
>Ga0210403_10001545_pt1 | contig 21747 bp, 23 predicted proteins | sample IncBWC19MmetaG_FD_150863 | JGI IMG/M metagenome (GOLD analysis project Ga0210403, IMG submission 150863) | Forest soil microbial communities from Barre Woods Harvard Forest LTER site, Petersham, Massachusetts, United States - Inc-BW-C-19-M | ecosystem: Environmental > Terrestrial > Soil >... | reverse complement strand
AAATAGTGCTTGGCAAGAGAGCAATAAACCGGAATGCGCTCGTCCTGGTGATCGTGTTTCTACAGGGCTGCAATGGAAGCCCGCACAGCCCAGTGGCCGCAGGATTTGTAAATCAGACCCAGCATTCCGACGCCGAACTGCAAGCTATCTGGACGGAAGCCCAGCAAAGCGTGGCCCAGAAAATCGACCTCAACCCGCTACAGCGACTTTCAAACAACGTGTCTCCGGACACGCTCCCCGGCGATCCACGTGCCTGGAGCGTGGAACCTCGTCAGCTTTTGGTAGAGGCTGTACCGGACGTTTCATCAGAGGATTTGTTTGCTGCCACCGGGGAGCACCGGTCCGACCCGACGGGCATAATCGCCTGTCCGCAGCCCTGTAATGTGCGATACACCACCGCATACTCTTTCTACCGGCCTGAGCTCACGAAATACGCTGCATCCTGGGAATTTGCGGGAGACAACTTCAATGTGATCCTGGAGTACGAATTTGAAAACCAAATCCTGAATGCGCTGGGCTACACTATGACGTGGAGGTAAGACACGTGAAACAATCTTGACGTCATCCTGAGAGACCGGCAGGTCTCGAAGGAGTGAGACTGCCCTCGGCCTCGCATCACTTCTTTTCGGCTTTCTTGCTGGAACCCTCTGACTTTGACTTTTCGCTCGATTTCGAAGACTTTTCTTCCTTCTTCGAAGCTGACTCCTCTTTTGAGGCCGATTCCTTCTTAGACGCCGCCTCATCCTTGGACTTGGAATCTCCATTCGAGGAAGACGCGGTCGCCGAGGGCTTCTTGGCGTAGTCGGTGACGTACCACCCTGAGCCTTTGAACTGCACAGCGGGCGCGGTGATCGTCTGCTCGACCACACCGCCGCAGTCGGGGCATTTCTTCATTGGGAGATCGGAGTACTTCACGATCCGTTCAAAGCGGTGATGGCACTTCTTGCACTCGTATTCGTAAAGTGGCATGGACTCCTGAAACGCAGGCGAGGGCCGCAGTTCCTGCTTTTGATTTTAGGGTCCGTGGCAGTTCCCCGTCAATTTGTGAGGCAGGTACGGGTGGGAGTTGGAGTGATAGACTCCGGTCGAAGGTAAGCGAGACATGAAGCCTGGCGCAACCCCCGCTATTGCCAATTCAAGCCGCACCCTTGCGCCCGGACTCTATCTGGTGGCTACGCCGATCGGCAATCTGGAAGACATTACTTTGCGAGCGTTGCGGGTAATGAAAGAATCCGACCTGATCGCCTGCGAAGACACGCGCCAGACTCAGAAACTGCTCAACCACTACAGCATCGCCACGCGCACCACCAGTTACCACGAACATAACGAGATGACCCGCGCCGCAGAGCTTGTGGTTGACCTCGAGCAGGGCGCGCGCATTGCCCTGGTGACGGACGCGGGCATGCCCGGCATTTCTGACCCTGGATTCCGGCTGATCTCGCTGGCGATTCGGCATCATGTGCCGGTCGTGCCGATCCCGGGCGCGTCGGCGTTTCTGGCAGCTCTGGTAGCCAGCGGCTTGCCCACAGATTCATTTCGCTTCAGCGGTTTCCTTCCCGCGAAGGCTGGCCAACGGCGGCAGATTCTGGAGGACATTCGGGAATCGCCCCGCACACAGGTGTTTTACGAAGCACCCCATCGGGTAAAAGAAGCGCTGGAGGACATCGTCGAAACTCTCGGCAGGCAGCGCCATGTGGTTATCGCTCGCGAAGTCAGCAAGATTCACGAAGAGTTCCTGCGAGGGCACGCTGGCGATGTTCTGGAGACGCTGAAAGCCCGTGGCGACACCAAGGGCGAGATCACGCTGCTGATCGGCAAAATGGAGCCTGCAGAACAGAAGGCGTTATCGCCGCGCATCAGCGTCCGGCAAAGAGTCGAGCAGATCATCGCGGAGCAGAACCTGGACGAGAAGGCGGCGCTGAAAAAAGTTGCGAAGGAAATGGGGATGTCGAAGAGCGAAGCCTATCGGGAATTGCAGAGGAGCAAGTAACGGGACGGGCGAGACGCGCGTCATCCATCACTTCGGGGTCAGCTCTCGTTTTACTGCTTCGCTGACTTGTTTGCCGTCCACGCGAAGGCCCGCGCCGTTGAAGCGTGCCATAACATTCTTCATCACCGTCCCCATGTCTTTCATCGTCGGCGAGCCCATCTCGGCGATCACGGCTTTCACTCCGGCTACGATCTCGTCCTCACCGGCGGCCTTGGGCATATAAGCCTCGATTATCTTGATCTCTGCGGCCTCGTTGTCCGCCATTTCCTGGCGGCCGCCCTTGGTGAATTGCTCGACCGACTCCTTGCGCTGCTTGATCAGTGTGCTCAACACCTGCTGAGCTTCTTTGTCGTCAAGCGCGGCCATCTTGTCGATCTCCCGGTTCTTGAGCGCAGTCTTCACCATACGCAGACAGGATAGACGCTTTTCTTCGTGCGCTTTCATTGCGGCGGTAATGTCTTTCTGGATCTGTTCGATCAAGCTCATGATGCGCCAATTATAACGGAGCGGTACGACAGCCAGTGCCCGGTGTCATGAGGTGAATGTTTGTTACCAATTCGTTCTTTTCGCATCTTATGTGCAGGAGGAGACCTCATGAGCAGATTAGCCATTTGGGCACAATTGGAAGCTAAGCCGGGCAAAGAGAAAGAAGTGGAAGCGTTCTTGAAATCGGCACAGCCGCTCGCGGAACGTGAGCCGGGCACAATCAGTTGGTACGCCATTAAAATGGGACCTGGAAAATACGGTATCTTCGATACGTTTGCCGACGAAAATGGCCGCAATGCACATCTGAACGGGGAAATCGCCAAAGCGCTCTTCGCCAAGGCGGCAGAACTCTTTGCCAAGCCGCCAGAAATAGCGAAACCAGAAGTTCTCGCCTCGAAATAGGCTCGTGCCTGATTTCTAAACCCGCCCTGCGCCCGCCGATATCCTGAGTTACGCGGGCGCGGTGCATGTCAGAACAACCAGCTTCCGATAAACTACTTGGGAACAAGATTTTTACGATCTCAAGGACCTTATCGGAATGCTGCGCAAGAACCGTCTCTTTACTCCCGGACCCACACCCATTCTCCCCGCGGCTCAGACCGCGATGGCGTCATTTGCGATGCACCATCGCACGGCTGAGTTTCGCGCTCTGTATTCGCGCGTGCTGGCTGACATGAAGGATTTCATCGGGACCAGAAACGACGTGCTTGTGCTGGCTTCCTCTGGAACCGGTGTGATGGAAGGCTCGGTGTCTAATCTGACTTCGCCGGGAGACAAGGTTCTGGTGCTCACCGCAGGAAAGTTCGGCGAGCGCTGGCGCGATCTGGCCAAAGCTTTCGGATGCGTGGTGGAGCTTGTAAGCGTGCCTCATGGCGAGACATTCGCACTGGACGAAATCCAGCAGAAGCTGACGCCGGCCATTCGCGCCGTTTACGTGCAATCGACCGAGAGTTCCACCGGCACGCGGCATGACGTAAAAGGCATCGCGCAGTTGGTGCGCCAGACGTGCGACGGTACGCTGCTGGTTGTGGACGCCATCACTGGCCTCGGCACCACCCACTTCGATGTAGATGGCTGGGGCATTGACGTCATCATTGGCGGATCGCAGAAGGCGCTGATGATTCCGCCTGGGCTAGCCTATTGTGCGGTCAGCGAACGAGCGTGGAAGCGCATGGAGACGGCAAAGTCTCCGCGTTACTATTTCGACTTCCGCAGAGAGCGCAAGGCCGCATCCAAAGGAGAGTCGGCGTACACGCCCGCGACCTCATTATTCGCCGCATTGGGAGCAGCGCTCGATTTCATCCGGCAGATGGGCGACGGCGATCTGGTAGCGGGCCGCAAGGCGCTGGTCGAGAATGCTGAGTTGGCAGCGGAGATGACTCGTGCAGGTGCGCAGGCGTTGGGATTGAAACTGTTCGCACCCAAGGCTCCCGCCGCGGCGCTTACTGCGATTCAATCTCCCAGCGGGATCGACTCCGGCGCGATCGTAAAACAATTTCGCGAGTGCTTCGCTGCGGTCGTGGCAAACGGTCAAGGCGAGATGAAGGGACAACTCTTCCGCATCGCGCACCTGGGATATTACGACTATCTCGATACGATTGGCATCCTGGCCGCGCTCGAACACGTACTCGCCAGTGTGACCGGACAGCCTGTCAAGTACGGCGCGGCAGTTCGTGCAGCTCAGGAAGTCTACGCCAAGTCGGCAAGAGTGGAAGCAGTCGCTCGCGGTTGAGATTCCAAGACTGGTCACAGATTTCCACGATCAGCAGGGATCAGGACTTATTGACAACGCATTATCAGTAAAATCCGTGAAGATCCGTGGCTGCCTTAATCAACTATGAAAATTGTCATCGCTGAAAAGATTTCCGCCTCAGCCGTGGACTTGCTGCGCGAGCCGCGCTGGATCGTCGTCACGCCCGATCAGATGGAGGGCGGTCTGGCGGCCCAGTTGGAATCAGCGGATGCACTGATCGTCCGCTCCGCCGTGCAGGTCAACGCCGAGCTGCTGGCAAAAGCCCGCAAGCTACGCGTGATTGGACGCGCTGGAGTAGGGGTCGACAACATCGATCTGGAACCCGCGACGCGACAGGGCATCGCGGTCATGAACACGCCTGGAGCGAATGCGGTTGCGGTCGCGGAACATACCTTGGCGATGATGCTGGCGCTGGCGCGCCATCTCTGCCGGGCGAATGAGTTGATGCATGCCAGCAAGTGGGAGAAGAAATCTCTGCAAGGCACGGAACTGCGGGGCAAGACGTTGGGCATTGTCGGCCTGGGAAAAGTTGGCATGGAAGTCGCACGGCGGGCGCGAGCGTTTGGGATGGAGATTATCGCGCACGATCCGTTTGTGTCGATGGTGGTGGCCAAGGAGCAAGGTATCGCCATCGCCAAGCTCGAGGAAGTCTACGCGGCGTCGGACTATCTTACATTGCACGTCGGCCTTACTCCCCAGACCACGGGCATGATCAACGCTGAGTCGTTGAAGAAGATGAAGCGTGGGGTGCGTCTGGTGAACTGTGCGCGGGGTGAACTGGTCGATGAATCGGCACTCGCGCAGGCTTTGAAGCAAGGCCACGCAGCCGGGGCTGCCCTGGATGTTTTTGTCGAGGAGCCGCTGAAGAACTCGCCGTTTACAACCATGGACAACGTAATTCTCACGCCTCACATCGGCGGCTCGACTCACGAAGCGCAAGAGGCCGTGGGATATCAGATTGCCCTGCAGGTGAAGGAGTATCTGAAGCACGGGGTCATCCAGAACGCGGTCAATGTGCCGTCGGTTTCGCATGATGAGTATGTCGAACTGCATCCATACATCGTGCTGGCGGAGAGACTGGGTTCCTTCCTGGCGCAGGTAACGGAAGGCGCGCTGGAGGAGATTTCGCTCGGCTACAGCGGCCATATCGCGGAATGGAAGACGGAGTTGATCCGCAATGGCGCCATCAAGGGCATTTTAAATGAGTCTCTGGAGGAGAAGGCGAATTTGGTGAACGCGGCTGCGATTGCTTCTGCGCGCGGATTACGCATTCACGAGGAACGCAAGCCCAAAGGTTCCACCGGAGGAGCGGGGAGCGTGCTCTCCATCGCGGTCAAAGCTCAAGCGGAAGAGCATATCGTGAAAGGCGCTGTGTTGCACAAGGATGCCCCACGCTTGCTGCACGTAGATGGAATTGAAGTGGAGGCTCCGCTCGAGCGCAACCTCATCTACCTTCGCAATCGCGACGTCCCTGGTGTGATCGGCAAAGTCGGCACGATCCTTGGCAATCACAAAATCAACATCGCCGATTTCTCTCTGGGTCGCCGGGTGGGAAATGTGAAACCAAGCCCTCCGCGCGAAGCCATCGCGGTGGTTCACGTGGATGGGGTCGTGCCCGAGCCGGTGTTGGCGGAGCTCAGGAAAGTGTCGGCGATCGAACAGGCGAAAGCCATCCGCTTGTTTTGAAAGGAACCTAGGCCCCGAATAGGACCCACGGGCTCGGGGCAAATAAAAACATTTCAAAAATCGGATTTCAAGCGCATAATCTCGGCCCATGAAGCAAGGTACATGTTGCCAGTGCGGGTTGACGACCTCCATTCGGTCGTTCTACAGCCTGAACGGAAGCGTGTACTGCGAACCCTGTGTCTGGAAGGCCTCGCGAGAGGCCCAGCAAAACGGACAGCCATCCGCCTACATTTCGCTCACCGATAAGACGGTTTGCGCTCGCTGCGGCGTGGACAACGGGAGCACGGACTTCCCTTCGACGGGCTCCCCCACTCTTTGCCCGGTTTGCGACGAACTCGTCCTCAACTGGCCTTACCCGCAGTGGATGAAGATATCGCTGGGAGGCCTGCTTGTACTTCTTGTCATCGCCCTTTTGCACGGCCACCAATATTTCCGTGCGGGAAGAAATCTGTACGTCGGTGAACGTTTGGTCGACGAACATCGCTATGCTCAGGCTGTGCCCTATTTGGCTCAGGCTATCAGTGTGGCGCCGAATTCCGACAAGGCCGTTCTCCTGTTTGCCAAGGCGTCCCTACTTAGTGGTGATCCCACGCCAGTGGAGGCCGCAATGAAGGGGCACCACGGCGGGCGGTTCGAAGACAGTCCGGAATTCCACGAGGTTGAGGGCATCGCCTCCCGGGTCATGACCGCAGTTCAGGACGCTGACGATGCTGGAAAGCTGGTTCTCCAGCCGGGCAAAGAGGAGGAGGCCGCACAATTAATGCACCAGGCTGCGGCGGCCTATCCGGAGGCGCCCGGCTTGGCCGACGCCGCCCGGGAATACGATGAGGGGGTAGCCTTCATACATAAGGATTACGACCAATTCCTGGCGATCACGCAAAAACTGTGGGACGCGCATCCTGACTCTGCAGCATACAGCGGGGAAATGGCGAGTGCCCTTGCCTGCAAATATGCAGTGACTGGCGATGCGGTCTGGCGGGAGAGAGCGGAGGGAATGCTGGCGAAATCAAGGCAGCTGCTTCAGTCACATCCAGAGGCCTTGAAGGCATACCAGGAGTATGCAGAGCGCATTCGCTATCGCCTCGATTCGCGAGAGATTATTGATAAAGCAGAGTACGATCGCCGGTTCCGCGCTGGGAACGCGCGGGCTCAGAATTAGTTGGAGGACTTATGTTCTTTATCCCGGGATTCGTAATAGCGGCGCTCACCTTCCCCGGCGTGATGGTACACGAGGCCGGTCACCTGTTCTTCTGTCGCCTGTTCAAACTGCGAGTTTATGGTGTTTGCTTCTTTCAGTTCGGCAATCCCGCAGGCTACGTGATTCATGAAAAGACCGAGAACTTCACGGCGCTGTTTCTTGTGAGTATGGGGCCCTTTTTCGCAAATACGCTGCTCTGCGTAGTCTTCTGCAGCGCGGCCTTCCTTCCGATCTGGGAATTGAAGGTGGATGACCCGCTAGCCTACTTCTTCTACTGGTTGGGCTTATCCATTGGCATGCATGCTTTTCCCTCCACTACCGACCTGTCGAACATATGGGATCTGGCCCCGGAAAAGGCGAAGCACGGGAACATCCTCGCCATCTTGAGTTTGCCACTGAGCGCGATCCTGGTTGTGCTCAATTATGCCCGGTTCATCTGGGCGGACTTGTGGTATGGGATTGCAGTTGGAATTCTTGGCCCTATCGCTTTATTCCGGGCCTTGGCCCGTGCTTGAGGGTTCCCCAGCAGCAGGACCAACCTCGCGGTAGAATAGTTAATCAAGCCAAACGAAGGCTCTGATTGGTCGGGCCGCCACGAGGGTTCATGTTCGAAGTTACCGTAGACGACTCTTTTGCCGCAGGACATTACCTGCGCAATTACAAGGGCAAGTGCGAGAATCCGCACGGGCATAATTACAAGGTGCGAGTCACGCTCGCCGGCAAGGAATTGGACAAGGCCGGGCTGCTCCTAGATTTCAAAGACTTGCGCGAGGTCATGAAACAGACCATCGAGCGCCTCGATCACAAGATGATCAACGACCTGGAGCCGTTCACCGTATTGAATCCCTCGGCGGAAAATCTGGCCAAGTATTTTTACGACCAGGCCAACCAGAAGCTCGATCATGTAACCGGCGGGCGCGTACGAGTGAAGAACGTCACGGTCTTTGAAACCGACACGACTACGGCAACCTATTCGGAGCCGTAGCGCCGCCCGTCCCGGCGCCAAGGCCGCTCACCATGCAGATCACGGAGATTTACAAATCGATCCAGGGCGAGTCCACGCATGCAGGACTGCCTTGCGTGTTCGTACGCCTGACCGGATGCAATCTTCGATGCTCCTGGTGCGACAGCGAGTACACTTTCAGCGGCGGTCATCGCATGACCGTGGAAGAGGTAGTCGAGGAGGTCGAACATCTCAGTCACAGCGGCCTGGTTGAGATCACAGGCGGCGAGCCAATGCTGCAGGAGCGGGAGGTGGTCCCGCTGATGCAACACTTGCTCGACGACGGCTATACGGTGTTGCTTGAGACCAGTGGCGAGCGCCCGCTGGAGCGGGTGCCGAAGGGTGTGGTCAAAATCGTCGATGTGAAATGTCCGAACTCTGGCGAACCCGACAGCTTCCACGTGCACAACCTGGAGGCCCTCGATTCGCCGGATGAAGTGAAATTCGTACTGAGCAGCCGGACGGACTATGAGTTCGCGCGCGATTTTGTTGCGCGTCACAATTTGGCTCACCGCGTAACTGCGGTGTTATTCTCGCCCGCGTTCAGCAAGGACGCAGGTGGCCCACGAGACAGCTCGCACTGTTTGCTTGATCCGCGCGAACTCGCGGAATGGATGCTGGCAGACAACGTTCCGGCTCGCCTGGGATTGCAGATCCATAAGTTCATCTGGGACCCGGCGATGAAGAGCGTATAAACCTTTCACCACAGAGACACAGAGTCACAGAGGAGGTCGCGGCAAGGGCAATCGGCAGAGAGAGTTTGGGTGAGATCAAGATTCAACAGTCGGGCGAGTTCGTTCTTTATTACTGATTTCTCTGTGACTCTGTGGTCCAACTGTTCACATGATAAAAGAGGTGAAATCTCGCGCGGTTGTCCTGCTCAGTGGCGGGATGGACTCCTGCGTGTGCGCGGCCCTGGCGGCGCGTGACTTCGAAGCGGCAGCAGTGCACATCAGCTATGGTCAGCGCACAGAAGAGCGAGAGCGGCGAGCCTTTTTGGAGATTAGCGACCGCTTGGGGATTCGTGACAAGCTTGTCGTCCGAAATGAGGCTCTGCGGGCGATTGGCGGATCGGCGTTGACCGATCCGAATATTGCGGTCCCTGAATCCGCGACCATCGGGCATGAAATCCCGGTGACCTACGTTCCCTTCCGCAACGCGCACTTTTTGTCGGTTGCGGTAAGCTGGGCTGAAGTTCTGGGTGCCGAAAAAATATACATTGGTGCGGTGGAACAGGATAGCTCAGGGTATCCTGATTGCCGGCCCGCTTATTATCGCGCCTTCAACGAGGTCGTAAAGACGGGAACCAAAGATGGACGGATCGAGATCGTGACTCCGCTGATCGGCCTCCGCAAGGCCGAAATTGTGACGCTTGGCCTTGAATTGGGCGCTCCCTTCGATTTAACGTGGTCTTGCTACAGTCGGGAAGACTACGCCTGCGGAGTGTGCGATAGTTGTGTGCTGCGGCTCCGTGCCTTTCAGGAGGCCGGTGCCGAGGACCCGGTGCGCTATTGTGAGGAGATGGAGAAGGCCTAACTACCCGACGGTTTTACGACTTTCATCTTAACAATGAAGAAAAGGCATACGTGATTAGAACTCACACACCGAGAATCGGAAATCAGAAATCCAGGTTTAATCCGGAGGCAACGACGATGAAGCAATATTTCATTCTGCTAGCACTGTTAATTGTTGTGGCTGGGCTGTGCGCGAGCCCCGCATTCGCCCAGGACACAGGGGCCGTCAAGGGCGTCTGCAAGGACCAGACTGGTAAACCGATTGTCGGCGCGACCGTGGAATGGGAGAACACCGAGAATGGCCGGAAGTACGACATCAAAACCAACAGCAAGGGTGAATACTTTTCTCTGGGTATTCAACTTGGCCACTACAAGGTCACGCTTCTCGGGACGGACGGCAAGGAGATTTTTCATTACAACGGGTTTGCCGCCAGCGAGGCTGAGAACACCTTGGACTTTGACATGAAAAAGGAAGCAGCCGCTGCCGCCCAGGGAACGGGGTTGACGCCCGAGCAGATCAAGCAGCAGCAGGAGCAGCAAGCCAAGGTTCAAAAGGAAAATACCACCATCAAGGGTTTGAACGAGAAGTTGGCAGCGGCTAAGACCGCCGCGGACGCTGGCGATTTCGACACTGCGATCGCTCAGGTTACGGAAGCCACGCAGACCGATCCAACTCGCGACATCCTTTGGGCCAAACTGGGCGATTATGAACTGGCTTCAGTAGCGAAGCAGACCGACGCCGCCGAGAAAACGAAGCGCTACCAGGCTACGGCTGCAGATTATGAGAAGGCAGTGGATCTTAAGCAGAAAGCTTTGGACGCCACTCCTCAGAAGCCACCAGACGGCGTCAAACAACTGGCTTCGTACTACAATAATCTGGGCAAGGCGGAAGCTCAGCTTGGCAAGACCGACGATGCGGTCAAGGCTTACAATCAAGCGGCGCAGTTAGACCCCGCTGGCGCCGGGATGTACTACTTCAATCTGGGCGCGATTCTAACCAACGCCAACACCACGAATAATTCGGATATGCGGAGCGCCGCGGCACAAGCGTTCGATAAGGCGATTGCCGCCGATCCGACCCGGGCCGATGCCTATTATTGGAAGGGCACGAATCTGATTGGCGCGGCCACACTGCAGGGAGACAAAATGGTAGCGCCACCCGGAACCGCCGAAGCTTTCCAGAAATACCTTGAGTTGGCGCCTACGGGTCCGCACGCGGAAGAGGCCAAAGCCATGCTTCAAGGACTTGGATCGACCGTCGAGACCAGCTACGGCAGCGGCAAGAAAAAGCCCGCTACCACAAAGAAATAGTTCCGCTTGTCGGGGCGGCTGCACTGGCCGCCCTTTTACGTCTTCTCCAGACATCATTACGAAGGTCTATGAACTTGACGTTCTTCGTAGAACCCTGCCCTCGGTTTCGTTAGAGTAAAGCTCAGTCACCCCTGACGGGACTCGATTCCCCCGCTCCCTCAGAAACGAAGCTATGGCCGCACCCGGTAAAGCTCCAATCTCCGTGGTCCTCGAGCCCTTGACCGGCCCGGGCGCAATGGAAACGCACGCGCTATTGGCCTCCATCCTGCGCGCGAACAATCAAGTCAGCGATCTCATTTTTTCGCCTGGCCGGATGCCTCAGGTGGAAGTCAACGGTCAACTGATCGGCGTGCAGGGTGCGGGACTGCGCCCGTTCAGCGCCGACGACACCCGCCGCCTTGCCTCCGATCTGATCGGCGAGAATAAGCAGGCGATCGCCATCCTCCGCGAACAGGGCTTTTGCGACGTGTCTTACGGCCTTACCGGGGTTGCCCGTTTCCGCGTGAACGTTTTCATCCAGCGTGGCAGCTGCGCTGTAGTGATGAGGGTGATCGCGACCGCGATTCCCATCTTGAGCTCACTCGGCCTGCCCCGGCAGTTGGCGGATGTGGCTCATCTTCGCGAAGGCATTGTGCTGGTTACGGGACCGCGGGGCTCGGGCAAGTCGTCGACCCTGGCCGCGCTGCTGGACAGCATCAACCGGGAGCAGGTCTGCCATATCATCACTATCGAAGATCCCATCGAGTTCCTGCACAATCACAAACGGGCTACGGTTCACCAGCGCGAGTTGCACAGCGATACGCCCAGCGCTGCCGTGGCTCTCCGAGCGGCGTTGCGGCAGGCGCCGAACGTGATCCTGGTGGGCGAGATGCGGGACCGCGAAACGATGGAAATGGTTTTGGAAGCGGCCGAAAGCGGACATCTGGTTCTTACCAGCCTGAATACCGTGAGCGTTGCTAAAACTGTGGAGCGCATGGTGAGCGTATTTGGCCAATGCGACCAGTCGTCGATTCGCAGCCGCCTGGCCAGAAGCTTTCGGTACATTGTTTCGCAACGCCTCATTCCCCGCAAAGACGGCACCGGGCGAATCGCCATGGTCGAGATGCTCAAAGCCAATCCCCGTACCCAGTCGTGCATGGAAGTGAATGATTCCTCAGGCGAGAATCTGCTTCAAGCCATGAGAGACGGCGCCTCTGAGGGCATGCAACATTTTGATAGCGAGCTGGAAAAACTCGTCAACACCGGAGTCGTAGACGTCGACACAGCGATGATGTATGCAACCGCCCCGCAAGAACTGCGGGCGCGCCTGAAAACGTAAATCACCAAGCATTTTTCCCCGCCACCGCCTGTCGTATCATCTCTTCCATGTCCACACCATCCACTATCTTGACCTTCGAACAGGCACGCCACCTGGTCGAGCAGCACGCCGCGATCTTGCGTCCTCGAGGCAAAGAGTTGGTGGAACTGCTCGATAGTCCCGGACAGATTCTGGCCGAGCCGGTACTCGCGGACCGCAATTTTCCTCCTTTCCCGCGAGCCACGCGCGATGGCTATGCGGTCCGCGCCGCAGACTTGGCACAACTTCCCGCCACGCTCACAGTGATCGCCGAAATCAAAGCTGGTGCTACGGCGGATGCTTCTCTAAAGGTTGAGTCCGGCCACGCGGCCGCTATCATGACGGGCGCGCCTGCGCCTCCTGGCTGCGATGCCATCGTGATGGTCGAGTACACATCGCGAAACGGCGATCAGGTCACGATCACAAAAGGAATCGCCGCCGGGGACAACATCGTTGCCATCGCGTCCGAGGCAAAAAAAGGCGACCGGCTACTGTCTCCTGGCGTGCGCCTGGATCACGCCGCGATTGCCGTAGCCGCTTCGGTCGGACGATCGCGCCTGCTGGTCTATTCGAAGCCTCGCGTCGCCGTCCTTGCCACCGGAGATGAGCTGGTCGATATCGACGTGCCCCTCGCTCCCAACCACATTCGCAATTCCAATACCTACTCATTGGCAGCACAAGTTCAAGCCGCAGGCGGCGAACCCGTCCTGCTGCCCATTGCCCCGGATGAGCCGGAACGCCTGCGAGAGCTGATCGCAGACGGCCTTGAATCCGACCTGCTCCTGCTGACCGGTGGAGTCTCCATGGGGAAATATGATCTGGTGGAACAAGTCCTGGCGCAGTTCGAAGCGGAATTCTTCTTCACCGGAGCGCAGATCCAACCAGGACGACCCGTAGTCTTCGGACGCATCCCGTGTGGCGCGGGCACCCCCGCCCGCGAAAGGGAGGAACACGCTTCGGGAGGGCACGGCTTCAGCCGTGCCGATAAGACCACAAGAGAGAGCGGGGCTTTAGCCCCCGAAGGTCACACATATTTTTTCGGTCTGCCAGGAAACCCGGTCTCGACCATGGTCACATTCGAACTCTTCGCCCGCCCGGTGCTGCAGGCCCTGGCTGGCATGGCTCCGCGAAAACTAATTTTCCTTCACGCCAAGCTCAAATCCGAAATCAAGACCAAGCCCGGCCTGAAGCGCTTCCTGCCCGCAATTCTCTCCGGAGAGTTTGAACAAGCAGAGGTTGAGCTAGTGCGCTGGCAAGGGTCAGGGGACATCGCAGCAACGGCGTCAGCGAACTGCTATGTCGTGATTCCATCAGACCGGGAGAAGATCGCGGCAGGCGAATGGGTTCCGCTGCTGATGCGCTAGATCGAGTTTCCAAATGCGAGCTTGCCCATGCGTGGGAGCCCCACTCCTCCAAATTCGCGGTAACCTGTGCTCGACATGCACTCCCGTAATTTGAAAGCGTGTCCGAATCGTAGTCCAATCGATTCACCCGCCACTCTTCGAAACAGATCGCGCCATCGAGTCTGGCCCGGCGCGCAAGCGAGCGACGACATGAAATTCTTTCAGCGATTCTTCGGAGACTTGTGCTCCCATCGGTTTACCTGGCCAAGACTCGGCGGCAATGGCCAGCACTATCAGATCTGTCTGATTTGTGGAACCGCCTACGAGTATGACTGGAAGAAGATGCGACGCACCGATCGCCTGCTGGCGACGACCGGGCAAATCTCTCTAGCCTTGGCGCCGACTCGATCGCCGGGAACTGTCAGTTGACGAAGGCGTATTTCAACAGCTACTTGAAGCAGTACAAGTAGCGCTCCGGCAGTCCGAGCGGAACGAGCTCGCCCTGAAGAAGTTGTCGCTGGTTGTCCCGCAGGACTTGAGCGGCCTCGGCCAATTGAAACGTGAACTCCTTGGTCGCGTCGTCACGCCCGATTTTCAGCGTCATACTGCCGGGCTTTTGCGAACTGAATAGTGGTTCCAGGTCAGCAACAGATTTATTTCGCGGGTCTATTCCGTTCACCGACAGAATTGTGTCGCCCCAGTGGACACCGGCCCGCGATGCCGGTCCGTCTTCGATTCCAAGCACCACCACCTGAGCGGGGTTTTTCAGAACGAGCACTTCGAATCCTGGGTAATACAGCTTTTCGTTGCTTGGATAGTGGGTGGGAAACACCCGATCGACGAAACGATCCTGCGTTATCGCCTTAAGCTTGCCATTCATTTCGGCCTCGGTAGCGTCCAAAGGCACGATCACGCCGCTCTTCAGCAGCTTCGTTTGTTCGCTGCTATAAAGGACGGAACTCTGTACTAGCCCAACCCTCACGACATAAGGCTTTTCTTGATGCACCAGCGACAACGTGATCGGTGTTGGGCCTTCTGAATGAAGGGATTTTTGGACGGTTTCGTCAATGGTCGAGATCGTGGTCCCGTTCACCGCCACAAGAACATCGCCCGTCTTGATGCCAGCCTGCTCTGCAGGCGACCCTACAGCAACGTTTCTGACGAAAACGGGACACGACTCTGCGCCGCCTGCCAGAGCCATTCCAGTCCCAAAAGAAGACGGGCCTTGGCAGACAGCCGGAAAGGATATAAGTAGACCAAGCCCCAGAAAGCAGAGTCTCGTCATGGTGGACATTTTACCTTTTTGAGAGCCTCGGGTGAGGCGATTCTCTCAATGACGAAACGACGCGCTGATGCGCTAGATCGTGTCTCCTGGGAACTCTCCCTAGGCGTGATATCCGAACTCATCTCGTCGCTGCGCCGTCCAGCGCTGCCGGTGAAATGGCGATGTTACGCCAACTGCCAACCACGACGCGCTGCTTCAAATTCTGCCTTTGAAGCTCCGGCCCGGAAACAAAGAATTACCTAAGGCGTGATCTCGAAGACTGCGCCATAACCGTAGGCGCCTCCCGAATAGGTCGTACCGTACAAGTTTCCAGCCGCATCCGTAACTACGCCGCCGTGCGGCTCCCATCCGTCCACGCCGTTATCGTTGAAGCTGTGCAGAACCTTTTCCGTCCACTTGCCTCCGGAACCGTGCATCAGTTCGAAGACGGTGCCACAGCCCAGATTTACGCATCCGCCGGATTTGTAAGCCCCACCCTCGTTGGTTACTCCATACAGGTTTCCGGCTCCATCGAAGATCACGCCGCTGGTAGGAAAGGCTCCGTCGCTGTACTTGAACATGTGCAGGGTCGTTATCGTCCATTGGCCCTCGGCGTCAGGCGTCAGCTTGAAAACGGTCCCGCAGCCACCCCCTCTGGTGCATTGGGGATCGCCGCCCGAGACGGTCGTGCTGTATAAGTTGCCAGCCGCATCGGTAACTAGACCTGCATTGGACAGGGAACCATCGGAGCCGCCAGTGAAGTTGTACAGCACCTTTTCACTCCAGGAACCATGCTTGCCAGGTGTCATCTCAAAGACGGTTCCGTTGGTCGTGGTGCCACCAACGACCGTAGTACCGTAGAGGTTTCCGGAGCTATCGAATACCAGTCCGGCTAATGGGTTGTAGCCGTCCGTGCCGTTAAAATCGAAGTTGTGAAGCACCTTCTCACTCGAGTAGCCGTTTCCGCTGGGCGTAAGTTTGAATACCGTGCCGTAATTCTGGTAAGCGCCACCAATATAAGTCGTGCCATACAAGTTTCCCGCTGGGTCGAAGACCACCGCGGCTTTGGGTTCCCAGCCGTCCGCAAGGGTCGAGACAAAGCTGTGCAGTATCTTCTCGTTCCACCTGCCATCGTTTTCGGGCATCAACTCAAAGACGATGCCAACCTGATCAGCGCCGCCTTGCGATGTTGTGCCATAAAGGTTTCCGGCCGCGTCAAAGATCAGGCTGGCCAAGGGATAATAGCCGTCTTTTCCGTCATTCTCGAAGTGATGCAATACCTTCTGCTTCCACTTGCCGCTTACCCGCGTCAATTCGAACACCGTGCCGCAACCGCGAATGCAGTTCGAATTGCCGCCATAATAGGCGGTGCCGTATAGATTCCCAGTTGCATCGGAAATCAGACCGGCCATAGGGTTTGCGCCGTCAGGACAAAGCTGGGCCGAGCAAAAGCTGTACAGCACCTTCTCCTTGCCGGCCGCGAAGGCAGAGGTTGCGACAGACATCAGGCCGAGAAGCAGGGCAACAGCTGCGATGAACAGAATCCTTGATTTCTTGCCACGCATGAATGCGTCCTTCTTACGAGGAGTTACTATTTCCTTCCCAGCGCCAGCCTGCCCAGCGTTCCGGTTGTGGTGTCCGGCTCATCCGTGATCATATCCGGGCTTTTCGTGTGGCCCGCGATGATGGCTTTGTTCGGGATTGTCTCGTAGGCATAGCCGGTCAGCGTGGCGACGATAGAGCCAAACGTGCCCGTAACCGTTAGCCGCGCCCATCCGTAGTGAGTCTTCCCCTTGATCTTGAACTTGAGTCCGAGGTACCGATTGGTGACGTTGAACCACGGGCCATACCCGGAGGCTCCATTGCTGGATCTGCCAATTACCAATTCGCAGGTTCCTGCCTGAAAATGGCCCCGGGGTCCGATAGCGGAGCCCATCTTCATGGCTGAGGCGACATGCCAAGTGAAACTACGTTTCAGGACGTATCCGATTGCGCTGTTTCCAACCGGTGGCTTTAGAGACACAACCTGCCCGCAACTGTCGCCACAAGAACTTGACCAGAAGTTCACAAGAGTGAAGTCGGTTATCTTGTCATGGTTAAGGTCAAGGTTGTAACGCTCAGCACCTGCGATGACCAGGTGGGTTTTGGTGTAGATGACCTTCGCCTCAGCGGGCCGCGCCAAGGCCAGCATGCCGATTCCAGCAGCGGTCGCGGCCAGGGTATACAGGTTGAGCTGGTGATGAATCGAATCAGAAAGTATGCGAGGCGTTCTGGGCGCACGCGGAGAAGGTTTCATGAATCCTCCCGCCAACCCGCACATTATAAGCCCGGAGAGCAAGCCGATTCTGTTACAAGGAGTAAGAGTCAATTGGCGAGAACAGCGGCTACACCATCTATTTCTCGATACCATGGCGAGCCATTATGAGATGGCCAGAAAGCTTCTAGTAAGATAGTTCTTCCATGCCGAAGAAGCTCTCCCATTACGATCGTTCCGGCCAAGCCAGAATGGTCGACGTCTCCGCAAAATCTGTTACCAAGCGTGAGGCTGAGGCGAGCGCTTTTGTAGTCTTGAAGCCCAAGGTCGTCAAAGCGCTGCCCAAGAATCCCAAGGGCGACCCGCTCGAGGTGGCGCGCCTCGCCGGAATTATGGCTGCGAAGCGAACCGCAGACCTGATTCCGATGTGCCACCCCTTGCCGCTCGCCCACGTTGATGTGCAAATGCGGCTGTGCGAGAATGGCGTCGCGATTGCCTCAAAGGTTTCAACCACGGCAGTAACCGGTGTGGAGATGGAAGCCCTGGTGGCCGCCAGCGTTGCCGCGCTGACCGTGTACGATATGCTGAAGGCTCTCGACAAGGGCATCGAGATTCGCGAAATCGTGCTCGAGCGGAAATCCGGCGGCAAAAGCGGCGAGTATCGCCGCGTCCGTAAGAAAACATAGCGCGTTCCATGGCGAACAACGTAAGGCTTCTGCTGGTGGACGACAACCCGATGGTGCTGGGGCTGCTGCGCGGGGCACTCACTCCGCTCGCCATGGTGACGACCGCGACCGATGCGGCCGATGCGCTCCTGAAGGCTGTCGACGATCCTCCCGACCTGCTGGTGTGCGACTATCGCATGCCCGGCATGGATGGCCGCCAGCTTGTAGAAAAGTTAAGAAGCCGCCCTCGAACCGCCGAAGCCGCCGTCATCCTGGTGGCGACCAAGACCGACATCAGCGAAAAGCTGAGCACGCCCGATCTTCCCGTCGACGATTTTGTCGAGAAACCATTCTTCCTGAGGGAAGCCACGCAACGCATCAAGCGGGTCATCGACAAGATCGCTCTGGAAAAGATGGCCAAGACCGTTCCCTCCGACGGAGTGTTGCGCGGCAGCCTGTTGCAGATGAACGTTATCGACCTGGTGCAGTCGCTCGAGATGGGCCGCAAGAGCTGTTCCCTCACCCTCACCAACAAGAACGACAAGTGCGAACTGTACTTCAAAGAAGGCCAGGTCACGCACGCCACCTACGGTTCGCTGGTTGGGGATCCAGCCGTATTCAAGGTTCTGCGCTGGACGGATGGAAACTTCGAGGTCAATTTCGAAGGCAAGACGACGCAGCAGACCACCCAGCTGAACACTCAGGGCTTACTGATGGAAGGTCTCCGCCAGTTAGATGAGGCGCAGCGCGACGGCGGTGGCAAACCCGAAGAGGAGGAAGAAGATGTCCTCCTCGACTCCTGAAAGTTTGACCCCCGAACGCTCGAATCCCGGCTCGACTCCGAAAGACATGACCGCAGCCGTCATCACGGTCAGCGATTCCTGCGCCAGCGGCGACCGCGCCGACATTTCCGGCCCGGCGGTTGGAGAACTCCTCAGAAAAAGAAATTTTTCGCTGATGGGAACGGAAGTTGTTCCCGATGATCAATCCGCCATTCAAACCGCAATCGCCTACTGGGTTCAGGAAGCGCAACTCGTGGTCACGACCGGCGGGACCGGAATCGCCGAGCGCGATGTCACGCCCGAAGCCACCCGAGCCGTCTGCGAACGCTTCCTCGAAGGCGTGGCCGAGCGCATGCGCATTGAAGGCGCGAAAAAGACGCCGCTCGCGGCGCTCAGCCGGGGAATCTGCGGAGTGCGGGGAAAATCTTTGATCGTAAATCTGCCCGGAAGTCCCGCTGGCGCGGTTGATTCACTCGAAGCCGTAATTGATCTGCTGCCCCACGCGCTGCAGTTGCTCAGCGGAAATACAAAACACGACTAATAGTCTGTAGAGACGTAGCTAGCTACGTCTCTACCAATGGTGTACTTTCGCGTACACTTTTAGTCTTACACCTTGAAGACGATCAAGCACATCCTCTCCCGCTACACCGCGTTCCTGTGGGCAATTCTGAAGCCTTTGGGCGCATGGGGCGTGCTGGTCGTCGCCGCACTCGACGGCGCCTTCATCGGTCTCCCGGTGGACGCGGTCGTTGCCGGCTATATCTATCAGGATCCGGGCCGATTCTTGCTTTATGCGCTGATGGCGTCGACGGGATCGACTTTAGGCAGCATCGTCATCTACGTGATCGGCTACAAAGGCGGCGAGGAACTCCTGCGCAAGCGCATTCCAGCCGAGCGCTTCGAAAGGATTCACGAGGCGTTCGACAAACATCCCTTCTGGAGCTTGATGTTGCCGGCAATGCTTCCGCCACCGGTTCCCTTCAAGATATTCGCGCTGGCCGCAGCGGTCTCCGAGATGGGATTTGTTCGCTTCCTCGGCGCGATCTTCGCCGGCCGCATGGTGCGTTTCCTGCTTCTTGGCGTGCTGACTATTAAGTTCGGTCCCGGCGTCGTGCACATGTTCGGAACCGTGTTCCGGCAGCATTACTATTTGATCCTGGAAGCCATTCTTGTGGGACTGGTGGTTTGGCTTGTGATGCGAAGAAGAAAGAGAAAAGCACTAATCGCAAAAGGCTCTTAGGATGCGCAGAGAGCCCGGTCAGTCTTTCTCCGCGTGCTCTGCGAATGTTCTTCGCGACCTCTGCGATTTAAGGTTTAAGCCGCTGCTGCATGATCGCTCGCGCGGCGGAACGCTCCAGATAGTGCGTGCAAAGCCATCGGCGTAGCGAACATCGCAGCGGCGAAGATCAAGTCGCCAGCAAGTGCGTGGCGGAAAAACGGCAACGCAGCCACGTAGCACTCCATCAAGCCGTTCAGGGTCTTCGGATACAGGTCCCAGGAGGCCCAAGTCGCAAAATTACTCAACACGTAGAATGAAACTGAACTGGCGAGTGCCGCGCCGATCACTGGCATCCATTTCGTCTTTTTGCCCAGCCTTGTGCCCAGCCAGAGAACTGCCGCATACCATGCAAAAGTCACAAACAGGTCCCAAGAGAGCGGATACGAATAAACCCACTTGGTGAGCACAACGTCGGAGGCGGCCAGCATCGCGAACGGGATCCAGAGCTGCCGGCGCGATCCGCGGGCTCCGAAGAACAGAAGCGATCCGACCACGGGGGTAAACATCCAGGGATGGGGCATAAACCGGACCGCGACCGCGAGCACCACGAATAAATAGGCCAACATAACGGATCACCTCGATGATTCGAAACTCGATAACGTCAAAGAAGATTGTGGCCCGTAGCGGCTGCGGCGTCAAGTCAAAGAATTGTCATGAAACCAGGTTTTCGGTTCTCTCAGCGTCCTCTGCGGATGTTCTCAGCGATCTCCGCGATTTAAGACTTAATCAGGCGTTCCGCGTGGTGCTGCCCCGTCCGTAACGGTTCTGCCCTTCGGCGAGCCCATGTATTCTTCAACAACGCTCAAGTTGCGATCCAGCACGACGCTCCCCGAGAGAATATTTCGACTCATGCGTCCAGGCTCCTGAAAGCGCAGATCCTTGAAGCGAACGATATAACCCTGCTCTCCTGATTCGAACGGCTCGGTCTCCGTAATAGGGTACTGGGCCCAGTCGAGGTAGACGCGTCCAAGATACGATCGCTTGGCCGCAAGCGTCGCCGGAGTTTCCTCAGGCTTGTAGACGATCTGCATGTCGCCATCGGGATCGACCTCGGGAGTCAACGAATCAACCATTGCCAAGGCGAAGAAGTTCCGAGTCTCCACCACGCCGACCCATCGAAACGGATTTCCCCAGGAAGGAAAAGCCGAGGCGCGGATCGGATCGGCGCTCTCGTAGGTGCGGGCTTCGATCGCGTTCACCGCGCGCCGGTGCTCATAGTCGCGCACTCCCCATAGCGCAACCAAGCCGAGTAACGCCAGGGTTGCGCCCCAGCGGCCCGCGGGCTGCTTGCGGCGCACCCCGATCTCGCGATCGATAGAGGAAAAGAAGGCGGGCAGCACCAGCCCGCAAACCAGCAGGATCAGAATGACCGGCTCAACGATAAAGACGATGTCCCACGAATACCATCTTTCCGAGAACGGCCAGAACGGGCGTACGCCGTAATCATTCGTGTAATCGAGCAAAATGTGACTCAGCCCCGCGAGATATGCGAACCCGAACAACAGCCCCCAGCGCGGCGGCAAATTGGGATCCTTGAGCTTTCGTCCCCGCAGGTGCCAAATGAGATAAACGAAGCCGACGACCGCCGCCGAAACGATCGCGATGCCCAGGAAAGAATGAGTAAAGCCGCGATGATGCGCGAAGTCGAAAACCCGTCCCTTAAACTCGCCGAGCACGTCCAGGTCAGGCGCTTCGGCTGCGAGCGTCACCGTAGCGGTAGCCAGAGCCGTCTTGCGATTCAATCCGGCTCGTCCCATACAAGCGCCGGTCAGAAAGTGGGTAATCGGTTCCAAAGTTTGATGAAGCTTTGTTCGTGGTCCGAGTCTAGAGAGAATACATTACTCTGTCGTTAGACGGGTGATGGGCGACTTGCGGTCATCGAT
>Ga0210403_10001544_pt1 | contig 21758 bp, 19 predicted proteins | sample IncBWC19MmetaG_FD_150863 | JGI IMG/M metagenome (GOLD analysis project Ga0210403, IMG submission 150863) | Forest soil microbial communities from Barre Woods Harvard Forest LTER site, Petersham, Massachusetts, United States - Inc-BW-C-19-M | ecosystem: Environmental > Terrestrial > Soil >... | reverse complement strand
CGCTTGCTGTTGCCATGCGCTATGGAAATCCGACTCCTGAAAAAGCATTGTTAGATTTAGAGATTCAAACCTCCGGCCTGAAGGAAATTCTGGTTGCTCCGATGTATCCGCATTATGCGATGTCTTCTTTCGAAACGGCCTACTTGTATGTGTTGGAGAAAATAAAAAAGCGCAGGCCTGAACTATCCTTCAAAATCCTGCAACCGTTTTATGACGAACAAGCCTACATTACAACGTTGAGTGAGTCCATCGGGCCTTATTTAGAAAAACCGTATGATCATCTCCTCTTTAGTTATCATGGCCTTCCCGTACGTCATCTGAAGAAATCGGATCCAACAAAAATGCATTGTTATCAGGTTGCACAGTGTTGTGATGTTCAATCCATCGCCTGGGATTTTTGTTACAAACATCAAGTCATTCAAACCACCAAACTGGTGGCAAGTCAACTAAAAATCCCTTCGCACAAGTTCAGTTATTCATTCCAGTCGCGGTTAGGCAGTGACCAATGGATTAGACCCTATACCGATGAGCAATTCAGAAGATTCCCTTCTCAAGGAATAAAAAAACTGTTGGTTATCTGCCCTGCCTTTGTTTCGGATTGCCTGGAGACCCTGGAAGAGATTGCGATACGAGGAAAGGAATCCTTTATTGAAGCCGGGGGAGAATCGTTCACCGCTATTCCATGCCTGAACACCAATTTGAAATGGGTTGAAACATTTGCAGGGTATTGCCATCCATCCGAAGGCAATCACAAGAATTTATGGAAAACCGTTTAGTAACTTTGCCCACGTAAAATGAAAAGTGTTGTTGAAAAACCGGAGTTGAAGACCTTTCCTAAAGAGGAAATCAGGCTTCTCTTTGAAAAGGAAGATTTGTCGCTATTGATAGCTGAAAATTCCGGAGCGGAGGTGACAGCTGTTGAGAGCATGCTCAAACAAGGAATCATTCATTTTTATTTCTGCCTGGAAGGAAGTGCTGTATTTGCTTTTGGACCACAGTACAGTCGCGAAATCAAGCAGCACAAAAACTATTTTTTTTACAATCCTGAAAAAGCGGTCACCTTTCAATTGCAACTCAGGCCTCAAACAAAAATGGTTTTCATGACCATCTCACTGGAAAGTCTTCATAAACTTTTCGTTCACGATGCATTGCCCCTGCTCAAACCGGAAAACATAAGCCAGAAATTTTACGACGAACGCGAAATCCCTTCTTATCTGGTGGTGGTGCTCAATCAACTCTTTACGGCTAACCTCAGTGAAAGCGCGGCTAAACTTTATTTTCAGGGGAAAACGTTCGAACTGTTAAGTCTCTATTTTTCTTATAAAGAACCGAATACCGAAAGTTGTCCATTTCTCAACGACCAGGAAGTCGTACGAAAAATAAAACATGCTAAAGAACATTTGTTGAAGAATGTGGATTCTCCACCAAGTATAAAAGAATTGGCAAAGATCGCAGGCCTTAATGAACACCAATTGAAGGCAGGCTTCAAAGAAATTTATGGCAATTCTATTTTTGCTTTTTTATTGGAACACAGGCTTGATCATGCCCGTCTGCTATTAGACACCATGAAATACCAGGTAAACGAGGTTGCCTTTCAGACAGGGTATACCAATCCAAGTCATTTCATCTCAGCATTCAAAAAGAAATTTGGCGTCACACCCAAGAAATACCTGATGGGGAAAAATTAGCACAATGGATTTTACCTCGCACGAATACTTCATGGGTGAAGCACTGAAAGAGGCGCAAAAGGCCTATGAAAAAGGAGAAGTCCCCGTTGGCGCTGTAGTGGTTTGTCAGCATAAAATCATCGCGCGGGCGCACAATCAAACAGAACAACTTACAGATGCCACAGCCCATGCAGAAATGCTGGCCGTAACAGCTGCTGCTCATGGACTCGGTTCGAAATATTTAGATGAATGTACGCTGTACGTTACCCTCGAACCTTGCGTCATGTGTGCTGGTGCATTGCATTGGGTACAACTTCAGCAATTAGTGTACGGGGCCGATGATGTGCAACGCGGTTTTTCCCTTGTGAATACCCCGTTGCTTCACCCCAAAACAGCGATTGTAAAGGGCATAAAAAAAGATCCTTCCAAAGAATTGATTGATTCGTTCTTTAGAAGGATCCGTGAATAACGAATTCGAGCTTAGGCTTTTTCTTTCTCTTTCTTCTTCTTGGCCTCTTTCTTCAGGCTGTCTTCTACTCTTTTGCCGCTTTTGTGCTCGCCCAACACGATTACATCTTTGGTAGTTTCATACTGGCGGGCTGCTTGCATCATTGCTTCATAGCTGTCGCGGATAAGGATAAGGCCGGATTTGGCGCCTTTATTGCGCACTTCGATGTACCAGCCGTCTTTTTTCTTTTTCGGTAAAATCGGAGGTCTTCCCATAATTTTGTTGATTTTGCGGCTTTTTAGCCTGTTTTTGATATGCAACTGCAAAGGTACAATTTTTGTTCCAAATAGCCTTGATAAATGAGGATAGCCGATTTTAAGTGCTGGTGGTCAGGAGCTGACAAACTATACTTCTTGCAACGGATTTTGGAGCCACATTCACCCAAGCTGCAGTCAGGATTTTTGAAAAAACGTCTTCGCTAATTTTGTTTAAATCGACGACTACCCCAATTCCACTTTCCCTTTACAGGAAACAGGGCAAATATTTCGAGCAAAAAAGATTCCTGATGACCGACCGATGACTTCAACACCGCTCGTTTTTCATCAAGCCAAAGGGCGGCAAATATTTTCTTCCTTATACTATAAGCTGGCTTACCAAAATGATCATACTCCTCAACTTCGGGCAATTTCAGGCAATAATTCGTGGCTGATTCCAAATCCATCTAAAGGTAATCATGGTTAGTTGCAGAAAATGTGATCAGCGGGTGGCAACTACCCATTAAAAAAAGTAACTTTCAATTCGTGAAATAAAAAAAATAAAAATACCATGAAACTGTCGAGAAGGTCCTTTATTAAAACATCCGGCTTGGCACTGGCAAGTGCTTCCCTGGCGAGTCCATTGTTTTCCTTTGCAAAAAGCAAGGGCGTGCTGGGTATTCAATTGTACACCGTTCGTGACGACATGGGCAAAGATCCATTGGGTACACTGAAACAAATTTCCTCCATCGGCTATCAAAATGTAGAACATGCCAATTATCGTGACCGTAAGTTCTATGGTCATGCTGCTGCTGAGTTCAAAAAGATCTTAGCTGATATGGGTATGAAAATGCCCAGCGGCCACACCCCGTTGGGCAAGCAACATTGGGATAGCATGAAAAAAGATTTTACCGATTCCTGGAAATACACACTGGAAGACGCTGCCATCGCAGGCCAACAATATGTCATTAGCCCATCCATGGACTCGAGCTATCATGAAACTGAAGACACACTGAAAGGTTTCATGGACGTGTTTAATAAATGCGGAGAGCTTTGTAAAAAATCGGGAATGAAGTTCGGTTACCACAACCACCACGTGGAATTCGCCAAAAAACTGAATGACAAAACCCTGTATGACATTATCCTCGCCAACACAGACCCGGCATTGGTAACCCAACAATTAGACACCGGAAATCTTTTCAATGGCGGTGTGAAAGCGATTGATATCGTTAAGAAATACCCAGGTCGTTTTGAGCTCATGCATGTCAAAGACGAAGTTGAAGCAGCTGCGGGTGCCCATGAAAAATACGAGAGTGCAATATTAGGCAAGGGAATCGCCCAGGTGAAAGACGTAATAGATTTGGGTCAAGCTGCCGGAACAAAACTATTTATTGTAGAGCAAGAAGCCTATCAGGGGATGAGCCCCATCGCGTGCAGCAAAGAAGATTTTGAGGTGATGAAAAAATGGGGCTATTAAATCATAATTTAGAATTTTGAGTTCTAACCACCAACAAGGACAGCTTGTTCGATCCCTCGGCTTGCTGTCCGTTTTTTTTCTGGTAATCAGTTCGGTGATCGGTTCGGGTGTTTACAAAAAAGTGGCACCCATGGCCGAAGTGCTGCAATCACCAATGTTGGTATTATTGGCGTGGTTGCTGGGGGGTATACTAACTTTGTTTGGCACCCTGAGCAATGCGGAAGTCGCAAGCATGCTGGCAGACTCCGGTGGTGAGTTTGTATACTATCGGAAAATCTACAACCGTTTCTTCGCATTTCTCTACGGCTGGTCAAACTTTACGGCTATTCGCTCTGCCTCCATAGCCTCCATCGCATATGTTTTTTCACAGTCGTTCAATTCGCTCGTGCCCCTGCCAACATTATCCTCCAACTGGGCTTCCATGACCGTCTTCGGTTTCCTTACCCCATTTGATAATTTCGGTGTAAAGATGTTGACGATCACCCTGATTATTGGCTTGTCGTACATCAATTATATCGGCCTGAAACTGGGCGAGAACTTCAGTAAGTTTATTTTGTACATCGTGATCTCCAGTCTGTTCATGATCGTCTTGCTCGGGTTTACGCTGGGTCATGGCAGTTGGAATAATATTCAGACCAACTCGATCCATTATGTTCCGCTCGCGTGGACGGACTCCATTTTCATTAAAAGCATGTTTGCAGCATTGCTTTCTGCCTTCTGGGGTTATGAGGGGTGGAGTACTATAGGCTATCTCGGCGGGGAAATTAAAAACGCGCAGCGCAATCTTCCCCTCGCCTTGATTATGGGAATGCTTTTTATCATGGCCATATACCTGGGAGTCAATTTTACTTACCTCTATGTGATGCCCATCGATCAACTGGTGGACGACCAGCATTCGCAAAACACGATTGCAGCCGTCGTGGTTGTCAAAAGTATTTTAGGCAATGGCGGCGGAATGGTTATCTCGCTCCTGATTTTAATCACTACGTTAGGGTGTACCAATACCACCATTCTGGCAGCACCACGATTATATTTTGCCATGGCAAAGGAGGGTTTGTTCTTTAAGAGCGCAGGCGATCTGCATCCGAAATACAATACGCCTTCGACCGCATTTATTTTTCAGGCCGTCGTGGTGAGTGTGTTGATCATCAGCGGAAGCTTTGATCAGCTTACCGACATGCTTATCTTTGCTTCGTTTATTTTTTATGGTGCTACCACCCTGGGTGTGTTTATTCTTCGTAAAAAAATGCCCGACGTCCCAAGACCGTATAAAACCTGGGGTTATCCAGTTGTACCAGCCATCTTCATTCTGTTTTGTATAGCTTTGCTGATCATCACCTTTGCAGCAAAACCACGTGAGGCCGTGATGGGCCTGGGATTAATGCTTCTCGGCATACCCTTCTATATCTACTGGAATACGAAAGGAAGGAAAAGCGAATAGTCGTTTGTTTTTCCAAAAATTATCCAGTGGAAGAGGTATTTGGGTGTTCAACAAAATTTGAAATTAAGAAAATGGAAAATTTACTCCTATGGCTTTACGCAAACAATTTCATTTTCGTCCCTCAAAACACGGCTATTTCGCCTGGGACGTAGAACTGTTGATCCATCTTAGCGAATCGCTCCCGGTTAAAAAAATATCGTTGGAAAAAATTCGGGAGCTTGACGAACCCTATTGGTATGGCGACCCCAAGAAAAATGTGCCAACAGTCAGGTCTATTTTCAAGCACGTTCAACTCATGACGGAATCAGATTTGAGTTTTCCAATCATCCTCTCATCTGATGGAAGAGTCATGGATGGAATGCACCGCGTGCTCAAGGCGTTGGTGAATGGGTTTAATGCAATTGACGGGGTCCAATTTGAAATTGATCCCAAGCCTCAACACACTGATGTGTATCCGGAACAATTGGATTACAATTAGCGGTCAGTTAATAATATATTTTCTATCTTGATTTTAGAATAGTCTTTATGAAAGCATTATGACATTTTCCACCTTTAGTGCATGTCTACACCAGAACTGAAACGAACGCTATCTCCATTAATGGTTTGGGGGCTCGGTGTAGGTTACGTTATTTCCGGGAATTACTTCGGTTGGAATCTCGGCCTGGAAAAGGGTGGAACGCTCGGCATGGCTATAGCGCTTTTTTTTGTTATCATTCTCTACGTCACTTTCACATTCAGTTACACCGAACTGGCTTGCGCCATTCCAAAATCAGGTGGCGCTTTTGATTATGCCAAGCGCGCCCTTGGCCATGATCTTGGTTTTATTGCCGGCATGGCACAGAATATAGAATTCATTTTCGCTCCCCCCGCCATTGCTTTTGCCATCGGCGCATACTTCAATATTTTTTTTCAAAATATTCCGGTGGTAGTTATTGCCATCATCGCCTACGTTGTTTTCTTTTCATTGAATGTTGCCGGAGTAAAAATTGCGGCCTTATTTGAGTTGGGAGTTACAACGTTAGCAGTGGCGGCTGTCTTTCTGTTCTGTGGTATTTCGTTTCAGCATTTTGAATTTGATCATCTTAAATTAAATGCACTTCCTTTTGGCTGGCCTGGTGCTTTTGCAGCCGTGCCATTTGCCATTTGGTTTTTTCTTGGTATCGAGGGCGTTGCCAATCTAGCCGAAGAGGCTATCAATCCAATGCGAACGATCATGCTTGGTTTTGGCGCTGCCATTTTCACCTTGGTGATTTTATGCTTGCTCACCTTTACGGGTTCCGTCGGCATTGCAGGATGGGAAGCCATTGTTTTCAGAGCTGATGGTTCTACGTCTGATTCTCCGTTGCCTCTGGCTATGGCGCACATAATGGGTAGCAACAATTGGCAATACAACCTATTAATCACTTTTGGTTTGTTTGGATTGGTCGCGTCATTTCATGGCCTGATGTTGGCCGCGGGGCGTTCCACTATGGAATTCGGCCGTGTGAATTATGCACCTGCATTTCTGGGGAAAATCCACCCTCGTTTTCAAACCCCTGCCAACGCACTTTTTGTTAATATGGCAATTGGTATTCTCGCGTTGCTCACCGGCCGGACCGGAGAGATTATTACCCTCTCTGTTTTCGGTGCGTTGACGCTTTATATCATCTCCATGATCTCTGTTTTAAAACTCCGGCTAAAGGAACCGGAGCTTCATCGGCCATTCAAAGTTCCTTTTTATCCTGTCTTTCCAATGGTGGCCTTAGTCATTGCTTCATTTTCATTTACAGCGATGACCTATTACAACGAACTGCTTGCTCTGATTTACTTTCTTTTACTGGGACTAAGTTTCCTCATTTTCAAAATCGTGAAGAGATTTAATTTGTAAGTTGTACTTCATGTATGTGAGTTATCTAAAATCTGAATGGGAAAACGAATTATTCTAATGAGTAGCTTACTTCTGAGTTTTTGCATTTCATCCGCTCAGGCAATATCCATTTCAAAAATTGAAATACACCTAAGTGCTTTTGGCGTTGAGTCAGATGATTTTCCGTCAGTCGAGGGATATATTGATTTTACAAAGAGGTCAAGCAATTGTATAAGATCATATTACAATCCCGACGTGAAAGGCTCGGCTTTCCAACTTTCACAAGAAGAAATAAGGAGGGTTTTGGAGTTATTACAAAATTCAGATTTAAATAAACTTAAAAAAGAGTACTCAGTTAAACAATCTGACCAACCTACTTCAACATTAATTATTTTTACGAATAGAGGGAATTATACCATTAAGGATTATGGCCTGAGAGGAGATCGCCCACTACCTGATGTGTATAAGATCGTTTATAAATTATAACAATCCCTTCTCTGCGTTCCTTCGCGCTCTCTGCGGTTAAAATAATGACGCACCGCTCACATGGCGGTATAATTTTTATCTCTTCCCAATAAACTTTACCTTCCGTAAAAAAAACGCATGACCACCCGCGCTATAGTAGACTACGTTAAATCACATCCTTCAGGAAAAGTGAAGATCGCTTACTCGGATATCGATGGTATCCTTCGCGGGAAATATATCTCAATAGAGAAATTTCTTTCCATTGTTGATGGAGGTACAACATTCTGCGATGTAATTTTTGGCTGGGACAGTAGCGATGTCGCTTACGATAACATCTCATTCACAGGTTGGCATTCGGGTTATCCCGATGCACCAGCCAGATTAGATCTGAACACTTTTAGAAAAATTCCTTGGGAAAACGATTTGCCTTTTTTCCTGGGGGAGTTAATGGATGACAAAGGCAAACCATCACACGTTTGTCCCCGTCAGTTACTTAAAAAAGTATTGAGCGATGCCACACGCGATGGATACGTTCCTACTTTCTCTCAGGAGTTTGAATGGTTTAATTACGCAGAAACTCCTCAAAGTGCGCGAGCCAAAAATTACAAAGACCTCACACCACTGACTCCAGGCATGTTTGGTTACTCCATTCTTCGCACCACCTTACAAAACCCATTTTTCCATGATCTCTTTGATCTCCTGAATAAATTCAATGTGCCCATCGAAGGATTGCATACAGAGACAGGTCCTGGTGTATTGGAAGCAGCCATCACGCACTCCGCAATTTTAGAAGCAGCAGACCGCGCATTGCTTTTCAAAACGGCGGTGAAAGAAATTGCCTATCAACATGGCATTATGGCCACATTCATGGCCAAGGTCAGCGAGACGCTGCCAGGTTGTGGCGGGCACGTGCATCAAAGTTTGTGGGACAAGTCCTCCAAGAAAAACCTTTTCTACGATGCAAAAGACAAACATAACATGAGCGCGCTAATGAAAAGCTATGTAGCCGGTCAATTGTACTGTCTGCCTCATCTCCTGCCGATGTATGCCCCGACGGTCAATAGTTATAAACGTTTGGTGGAAGGAGCCTGGGCGCCCACCACCTTAACCTGGGGAGTGGACAACCGAACCGTAGCCTTGCGCGTGCTTAGCGGAAGTAATAAATCATGCCGGCTTGAGACAAGGGTGATTGGATCGGATGTCAATCCTTACGTCGCCATGGCTGCCTCCCTGGCTTCCGGGTTGTATGGAATCAAAAAGAAATTAAAGCTACAGCCAGAAACGAAGGGCAATGGCTATCACGATTACTCGTATGGCACACTGCCAACTACCTTGCATGAAGCAACGCAAGCCATGAAGAAATCTTCCATTGCAAAGGATATTTTAGGAGAAAAATTCACGGAACATTTTGTACAAACCCGCGAATGGGAATGGCGCCAACATCTAAAACCCGTTACCGACTGGGAGATGAAAAGGTATTTTGAGATTATTTAAATTAAATGAGTCCGATCGCATGATCAAGTGTTCCACTGGCAAAAAAGTATACTTATCTGAGGCCCTGGCCGAAAACGCATTGATCGATGCGCACAGTAGTAATCATTACGCTGGGACTGGCCCTGTAGCCATTTATCGCTGCGAGGACTGCGGCTATTATCATTTCACCTCGAAAGGAAAAATGAACGAAAAACTTGCCCAACAAATTGCCAGCGGAAAAATCAAGCGGCAACAGGAAGCCAATCAATGGTTGAATAAGCTAAAAAAATAAATTCGGTGCGATAACACGGCGACGCTGAGTGAATTTAAACTTATTCATCCCCCATCCTACATGATTTATCAAGCGGCCATTGGGAAACCATCTAAATGTTTTCCTACTTCGCGCGTTCGCGCTATAGCGAATAAATTCCCGGCAGAATGAAAAAGGTTATTTTGGGATTGGTTTTGGCCGCGCTCCTAGCCTGTGAATACAAGGATATTGCTCCCGGTATTTGCTACCTGGCGTCCGAGCAAACTCAAAATGCCACACTCTCTTATTCTTATGACGATCATAACCAGATGATCTCCTACACCAGCAACCATGTTTCGTCTTCGGTGCTGACTTATGATAATTCAGGGAAAATCATCTCCGAGCTGGATAACGGCACTATCCAAATTACCTACGATTACGATCAGAAAAATCAATTGGTACAATGGACAGAAATGATCGCCAACTACCCGTCTTATAATTATCAGATTGCCTTCACGTATAACGGCGCCGGGCAAGATACCCTCAAACAATATTACGGATATGACGTGTCCTTAGGCAGCTATTATCTGCTGCAATACCAACGGCTGAGCTATAAGTCAGCTGACACGAAGAATTTTTCGGAAAAAAAGACATACAACCCATCGTCCACGTTGCTATACACTGAGAATTTTCTCTGGGATAATCATCCGAATCCGCATTTAACAAACCCATTTTTTACGAACGAGCCCCCTCCTTCTAACAATGTTGTGCAATATACGTACACGCCGGTAGGCGCTATACCCTCGACAATTGCCTTCACCTACACCTACAACAACAATGGTTTTCCCTTATCTCAAACTACTACATCGGGGTCCTCGACCATTGCTGTCTACACTTATGCCAATTGCCATTGACCGGGGTTGAGAGAACCAAGGCTTCACAACGACTTTTGGCGTGTTGGTGATAGTGGCAAAGTGAGTACATTTGAAAAATAATCAAGCTGAAATAAAATGATCAACCGCTATGCCGGGGAGATTCATATCAACCCGATCCGGGTTTTACGTAATGATGACTTTAACAATGATGGTCAAATTAAAGACATTGAAGCTACATTGAAAGAAGCTACTGAACTCAATAAAAAAATAGCTTCGCAGCTACATCAACTTATGGACTGGTTGAATAAGAAAAATTTTCCTTCTTCACTTCAGTTTAAGTTTGCCGAAGGGGGGTACATCAGTCTGAAAGGATTGCCCGATCATCAATTGAAGGAACTGGCTGCGCAGGGGATCATCGAACTGTTTGATTTCGCTACCGATAAGGATTGGGTGAAAAAATACGGGCCGCAATTCGGTTTGATCTGGGAAAACGGACGTTCGGTAGACATTCGGGAATTATAAGATTACGACATAGCAGTCAAATACGACTCCATTCTGCAAACTCCCGACTTTTCCGTACCTTTGATTCATGTTACAGCAATTGCTATTGGCATTTACAGCAATCGGTGCTTTGGCCTATCTCGGAAGGATTGTTTACAAATCCTTTAAGGCAGAAAATTCTTGTGCCTCAGGCTGTGGCAAGTGTGCCGAAAGTGCACAAAAAATTAAAGCCTGATTTCTCACCGATTTTCCCTCTTTCCTTCCCATGATCAATGTTGATGAAGCCTATGAAGTCGTTAAGGGTGTAGCGTTTAAAACTCCCTTGCAGTTGCACAAAAAGCTTTCTGAAAAATTTCAGGCGGAAGTTTATTTGAAGCGGGAAGATTTGCAGGTGGTGCGTTCCTACAAAATCCGGGGGGCTTATAATTTAATTCAAAGTTTAACCAACGAACAACGCAGTCATGGCGTGGTTTGTGCGAGCGCAGGCAATCACGCGCAAGGAGTTGCGTTTTCTTGTCGTTTTTTGAATATTCCGGGAACGATTTACATGCCAGCAATCACTCCCAAACAAAAGATCACCCAGGTTAAAATGTTTGGCAACGGGGTGGTCGAAATAGTTTTGATTGGTGATACATTTGACGAATGCCAAACGCATGCCCTCCAATTTTGTAAGGAAAACCATCGCACTTTCATTCCTCCCTTTGATCACATCAAAGTGATTGAAGGACAAGCTACGGTAGGCAAAGAAATTTTAGATGAACTGAAAGATATCGATTTTCTTTTTGCACCCATTGGCGGTGGCGGACTAAGCGCAGGTGTCGGTACATATTTTAAAACCCGTTCCCCGAAAACAAAAATCGTTGGCGTAGAACCGGAAGGTGCTCCTTCCATGAAAGAGGCACTGAAGGCAGGTAAACCGGTATCGTTGGATAAAATACAACGTTTTGTTGATGGTGCTGCTGTCAAGAAAGTGGGCGATCTTACTTTTGAAATGTGTAAGGATGTATTGAGTGATGTGCTGCTCGTACCGGAAGGAAAAGTATGCACTTCCATTTTACAACTTTACAATGAAGACGCCATCGTTGCCGAACCGGCAGGCGCCCTTACCATTGCTGCGCTTGATCAATACGCAGATAAAATAAAAGGCAAAAAGGTAGTTTGTATTCTAAGCGGTGGCAATAATGACATCGACCGAATGCAGGAAATTAAGGAACGTTCGCTTTTGTACGAGGGCCTCAAGCATTATTTTATTGTACGCTTCGCACAGCGACCAGGGGCGTTGCGGGAATTCCTCACCACGATCCTCGGACCAACGGATGACATTGTTCGTTTTGAATTCATTCAGAAAAACAATAAGGAGACCGGGCCAGCCTTAATCGGTATTGAATTAAAATCGAAAGAGGACTATTTTTCTCTCATCACAAGGATGAATGAGTTCAAACTCAATTACACGGAGATCAATCAGAATGAAAACCTTTTTGAGTATCTGGTATAAGGCGTCAAGACACCTTGAAGGTGTCAGACGCCCAGTGCAGTTAAGAATTCAAGTACTCGACAATTCCATCCCGGACCGAGGTAAAAATTTTAACCAGTGTTGTTTCGTCTTCCTCCAGCAGGGTAACGCGAAAACCTTGCAACTCTGAACAAAAAGAAGAAATCGGCACAACACAAACTCCCTTCGCGCCAAGCAGGTAGTACACAAATCGTTTGTCGTAGGGAATGGGTTCACTCACCCAGCTTTCCACCATCTTTTTAATCGACTCGTTTTCTATTTTTATCTTCTGGTTCGGCTTGAGGGTATTTTCATTGAAAATTATGGTATTGTAAAAGGCGCCAAAGGTTTCGTTGAACTGGAGTTGAGGTACTGAGCCCAAAATCTCTGCAATAATTTTACTCCGTCTTCCGATTTTTTGATTCGTCTCTTCCCGATAGATTTTAAAACGGGCATCGCCCAAAATTCTTGGGATAGCCAGTTGGGGAAGTTTTGTAGAACACACTTCAATCATCTTGGCGTTGTCAATTGCTAAGCACAAACGGCCAAAGTCTTCGTCTTTATCGCGATTGTAATACTCCATCCAGCCACAGCGTGCTCCCGGCCACGGCAATTCCTTGGAGATTCCTTTCATCGCAATGCCGGGCACATCCTCAATAATGTCCGACAACGCAAACGTCTTTGCTCCATTATAAACGATGTTCAGGTAAATCTCATCGCACACCAAAAAAAGTTTGAACTCCCGGGCGATGGTAACAATTTTCTTCAATGTCTCCAATGGATAAACCATTCCCGTTGGATTATCAGGATTAATCAGTAAAATGCCAACCACGTTGGGATTGTACTTTACCTTGTTATAAAGATCACCCAGATCAGGATACCATTTGTTGTTGGGATCAAGCCGGTACGTGAGAGGCTCGTGACTGGCATGCGCTGCCTCCGCACTTGAATGTGTTGAGTAAGCCGGCGATGGGCCAATAACACGGGAAGTTGGTGTGATGTATTGATAAACTTTCCCAATCGCATCACCCAATCCGTTGAAAAAACAAATGTCCTCGGCTGAAATTTGTGAGCCACCACGCTGATTGGTCTGCACTGCCAGAAATTTCCTCGTTTCCAAAATGCCTTTTGAAGGGCAATAACTATACGACTCATTTTCCTTCGCCAGGTCAGCAATGATTTCCCTGATCCACTCGGGGATGACATGTTTCTTTTGAATAGGGTCGCCAATGTTTTCCCAGTAAATGGTTTGTCCGGAAGCCTTTACCATCTCGGCTTTCTTCACGATCTCGCGGATCTCATAACTCAGTTCTTTGGCGCCTTCGCTCAATAAGGGTTGTCGCATAGTTGCTTAGGTAAAAACTTTAAAATTAAAGAATTAACCGCAATGTCCGTCCCGGTCGTCAGACCGCTCGGAGCGGGTACGACGGCTAATCAGTTAACTAAGCAAGAAACGGGTTGAAAAGGGTTGCATTTCATCCCAACTTTGAGCCATCAAAAAAATTATAGCTTTATGATGGTGATCACGGAAAATAACATCAATTATCAGCGGATTGAACAGGCCATCCGCTATCTGGAAGAGAATTTTCAGAGCCAGCCCGAATTGGACGATGTGGCCGAAAAAGTCCACCTATCTCCTTTTCACTTCCAGCGTATCTTCACCGAATGGGCCGGCATCAGCCCCAAACGGTTTTTACAATTCCTGACCATCGATTTTTTAAAAGAGAAATTGTCTCAAACTAAGAATCTCATTGATGCCGCTGAAGCGGCGGGGCTCTCAAGCCAGTCCCGGATTTATGACTTGTTTACTACATTGGAGGCGGTTACCCCGCAGGAGTACAAACGGCACGGGGCGGGTATCCGGGTTCACTATGGATTTCATGAAACTCCATTTGGGCTTGCTTTGATTGGAATAACCGATCGCGGCATTTGCTGGCTTTCGTTTTTGCAGGCAGACGAAGAGCCGCGCAGTGAACTTGAAAAGATGAAAACACACTGGAACAATTCCGTTTTCAATGAAAATACCGAGCTAACGCAAAAATTCGTTGATCAAATTTTCAATCGCGCGAGCATAAAGCAACGGTTACATGTTTTTGTGAAGGGAACAAATTTCCAGATTAAGGTATGGGAGGCGTTGTTAAAAATCCCCATGGGCGGTGTTACTACTTACCAGGCGATCGCCTCCACCATCAAAAGTCCGAAAGCCATGCAAGCGGTTGGCTCGGCTGTCGGTTCCAATCATATCGCCTACCTCATTCCCTGTCATCGTGTAATCCGCAAAGATGGTATTTTAGGTGAGTATCGGTGGAGTGCTGCCCGGAAGAAAAGTATTATCGGCTGGGAGATGGCTAAGGCAGTCTGAAATAAAGGAAATCGCCAGAAAGTTGTTGCTGAAGTTTTTTACCTTCGGTAACAACTTTTAAAAGGCGATGAAAAGACCTGCGTTACCATCAGCACTAATTATCCTCCTGCTTCTTCTACTTGCTTTTTCATGTGATGCACCGAAGAACAATGCCGCCGAAAATCGATGGTGGAAGGAGGCCATCGTTTATCAAATTTATCCACGCAGTTTCAAAGACAGTGACGGTGATGGAATAGGCGACCTAAAGGGAATCATATCTCAACTTGATTATATCAAAAGTTTGGGGGTTACGGCGGTCTGGCTGAACCCGATCTACAGTTCACCTAATGATGATAATGGTTACGATATCAGTAACTATCGCAACATCATGAAAGATTTGGGAACAATGGAGGATTTTGATACACTCTTAAAAGGGATGCATGAACGTGGAATCAGGTTCGTGATGGATGTGGTGGTCAATCACAGCAGCGATGAACACGAATGGTTTAAGCAAAGTCGCAGCTCTCGAACCAATCCGTACCGGAATTACTATCACTGGTGGAATGCAGAAAAAGGGAAGCCGCCGCACCGTTACAGTTTGTTTGATGTCAACCATGACGCCTGGATGTACGATTCACTCACCAATGCCTATTACCTGCATTATTTTTCACGCAAGCAACCGGATTTAAACTGGGAAAATCCAAAGCTCCGGCAGGAAGTGTTTGACATGATGAAGTTCTGGGCCGATAAGGGCACTGATGGATTCCGGCTAGATGCTTTTCAGTTTGCAGCGAAGGACACACTATTTCCTGCATTTTCAGATGGTTTCGAAAAGGATTTTATCAAATACTATGCAATGCAGGGAAACTTGCACAGCTACTTGCAGGAAATGAACAAAGAGGTCTTTAGCAAGTATGATGTGATGAGTGTTGCTGAGGGAGCTGGTAAAACATTTGAGGATGCCCACAAGCTAGTGGATGAAAATCGCCACGAACTCAACATGGCCTATGCATTTGACGGAGTGGATGTTGCTAAGTTGGAAGGTTACAGCCCATGGCATTTTAAAGAAGTTTTCTCACGCTGGGATAGTGCATTTGCAATGGAAGGTTGGCTATCTATTTTTCTAGCTAACCATGATCAGGCAAGAATGGTGAGCCGGTTTGGAAATGACAAGCCCGAATTCAGAGCGTTGTCCTCTAAAATGCTTTCTACGTTTATCATGACCATGCGAGGAACGCCTTATTATTATAATGGCGATGAATTGGGCATGACGAATGCAGGCTTTACGGATATCACCGACTACAAAGACATGCCAACACTCAATGAGTATAAGCATCAAAAAAGTATTGGCGGCGACTTGAAGAAATTCTTGCAAAAAATACAATTCGAATGCAGGGACAATGGCCGCACTCCATTTCAATGGGATAGCACAAGTAACGCCGGATTTTCAACAGGCTCGCCGTGGTTAAAAGTGAATCCTAATTACAAAACAATCAATAAAGCCTCTCAAGAGAAGGATCCGAATAGTTGCCTGAATTATTTCAGGAAATTGACAGAACTGCGTAAGACCAATCTCGCACTAATTTATGGAAAATATACGTTACTGGATAAAACCAATGCAAAGGTCTATGCCTACACCAGGGAAAGCAATGAGCAAAAATTTCTCATCCTTCTGAATTTTTCTGACTCCAATTCGGAAGTTGAAACAAAAAAGAATCTCCATGACGCCAAATTGGTTTTGTCAAACTACAAAGATGTTCCGGCAAATAATGAAGTGAATGGGCGCCTAGCCTTGAGGCCGTATGAGGCAGTTATTTATAAGCTTTGATATCCTTTTTGGATGCTATGAATCGCTTCAACCAAATGAAAAAAGGCGTCTGACACTTTGGAAGTATCTTGACGCCTACGTTCGAATTGTCGAATGATTATAAAAACCTTGAAATCAAATTCTCAAAATATTCCTGCTGACCGCTAATCTGATCGGGCTCCTCTTTCTTTAAAGCCAGTTGATGTAAATTTTTCAACGAGAGTTTGCCCATCTCAAATTGTTTTCCCTTACCCGCATCAAAGGATTTGTACCGCTCTTTCAACAACTGATTGTACTTTCCATTTTCAAGGATAGCATTGGCCGTCAACAAAGCACGTGCAAAAGTATCCATGCCGCCAATATGGGCGTGAAATATATCTGTAAGGTCGGTCGAGTTCCGTCGTGTTTTTGCATCGAAATTTATTCCGCCCGTTTTGAAACCTCCTGCCTTTAAAATCACAAGCATCGCCTCGGTCAGTTCGTAAAGGTTGTTGGGAAACTGATCGGTGTCCCACCCGTTCTGATAATCTCCACGGTTGGCATCCATGCTTCCTAGCACCCCCTGATCGGCGGCTACTTGCAATTCGTGTTGAAATGTATGCTGGGCGAGGGTGGCATGGTTCACTTCAATATTTAATTTGAAATCCTCCATCAAATCAAATTGTCGTAAAAATGAAATGACCGTTGCCGCATCAAAGTCATACTGATGCTTGGTCGGCTCCATCGGTTTGGGCTCAATTAGGAACGTGCCTTTGAATCCATTTCTTCTTCCGTAGTCGCGGGCCATGTGAAGGAATATCGCCATGTGTTCCTGTTCCCGTTTCATATCCGTATTTAACAACGAGAGATAGCCTTCACGTCCGCCCCAGAAAACATAATTGGCTCCGCCCAAATCAACCGTAGCATCGATCGCATTCTTCACTTGTGACGCTGCAAAACACACCACGTTAAAATCAGGATTCGTGGCGGCGCCATTCATATAGCGTGGGTGCGAAAAAAGATTGGCAGTGCCCCACAGCAATTTCACTCCTGAGGCTTGCTGCTTTTCTTTGGCGTATTCTACCAACTTGAACAATCGGTTTTCGGATTCCTTAAGGGCAGGTGCTTCATCCACTACGTCGTAATCGTGAAAACAATAAAACGGAATTCCGATTTTAGATATAAATTCAAATGCAGCGTCCATTTTATCTTTCGCGCGCTGAACGGGATCCGTGGCCTTGAGCCATGGGAAATTTTTGGTTGGAGCGCCAAAGGGATCGGAACCATTGCCACCGAATGTATGCCAATACGCCACGGCAAAGCGAAGATGGTTCTCCATGGTCTTTTTACCTACTTTTTGCTGGGCATTGTAGTATTTGAAGGCCATTGGATTATCGGATTCCTTTCCTTCAAACCTTACTTTTTTAATGCTCTTGAAAAATGGCTGGCTTCCTGTTACAACTTTCATGGTGTATTGGTTTTTATATCAATTTTAAATCACTTAGTTTATTTTTCCATCGCCCAAACGCCTCCTGATACTTTTGCGTTTTCTCATTCTCAGGCTTAATTTCCATTCGCTTATTCAGTCCTGCAAGGGCTTCGGGAAGGGACGAATAAATGCTGGCACCAACGCCAGCTCCCAGTGCCGCCCCTATCGCTCCGTTAGTATCATACAATTCTAACTTTACATTCATCGTATTCACAAAAGCCTCACGAAACACAGGGCTCATGAAAAGGTTAGCATCAGCTGCTTTGATCGTATTGGTGCTCATCCCCATTTCAGAAAGAATATCAAATCCATATTTAAAAGCAAACACAATTCCCTCCTGAGCTGCCCGAAAAAGGTGCGCCTGGGAGTGCCGGTTGAAATCAAGCCCATGCAAGGACGCCTGGCTGATTTTATTCTCAAGGATTCGTTCCGCTCCGTTGCCAAAAGGGATAAACGCTAGTCCATCTGAACCAATAGCAATTTTTGATGACAGCTCATTCATATTTTCATACGAAGACGAACCAACATTTTTGCGAAGCCAGCTATTCAAAATTCCTGTTCCATTCACGCAAAGCAAAACACCGTTTCTTTTTTGATGTGACTGATGGTTAACATGAAGAAAAGTATTAACCCTTGACTTGGAATCATGCACATCGCGGTCGGTCACCGAATAGATCACGCCGGAAGTTCCGCCATTGGCAGCAGCTTCTCCAGGATTAATTACGCCAAGGGCCAACGCGTTATTCGGCTGGTCGCCCGCCCGATAGCTCACTACGGTTTCAGGCGATAAACCAAGTTCATCACAAGCCTGTTTATTCAGTTTTCCCTGATTCGAAAAAACGCCGACTTGTGAGCAAATCAATGTTGAATCGAAACCAAAATAGTCAGTAAGGTTCCGTGAAATAGATTGAGCGGGAAAATCCCAAAAGACTCCTTCCGACAATCCTGTGTTGGTAGTGAATGCTTCGCCTGTAAGTTTTAGGGCGATGTAGTCCCCGGGCAACATCACCTTATGAATCTTCTTATAGATAGCGGGCTCATGGAGTTGCACCCATTTCAATTTAGCTGCCGTAAAATTTCCCGGAGAGTTTAAAAGATGTTTCAGGCAATATTCATCACCCAATTCACTGAAAGCTTTGTTCCCTATTTCCACGGCACGACTGTCGCACCAGATGATGGAAGGCCGAAGCGATTTCAATTCCTTATCAACGGTTACCAGTCCATGCATTTGGTACCCAATGCCGATGGCTTTCACTTTTTTCTTATCCACCAAAGCCAAACATTTCTTAACGCCAATCACCACATGCTCCCACCACAATTCAGGATCTTGCTCCGCCCATCCCGGTTGAGGTGCATCGATCGTCATCTCCCGTTCAGGTGATTGCACTTGCAAAAGCGGTTTGCCCGTGGCAACTTCCACAAGCGCGGCTTTTACGGAGGAACTTCCGATATCCAAACCCAAAAGATAGCCTTCGCTTTTCATAAAGATGAAAGTTAAACCAGGCAATCTGATTTTGGTATTAGCCGGCCAAATAATTTTAGCTAAAGAGTCTTGAGGTAATCCAGGCTTTTCTTTAATTCCACTTCTGGGTTAGCCACCATATCTTGTTCCACAAAAAAATGATTGACGCCTGATTGCTGAGCCTGTGAAATGATGGATTTCAAATCCAAAACCCCCTCGCCAGCCGTTGCCATGTAGGGAAATAGTTCAATCCATTGGTTAGAATCACCTCCATCGCCGGAAAATCTTTTTTTCTCTTTCATGTTTTTTACATGCATCAAACGGTACCGGTCCGGATATGATTTCAGATAAGTCACCGGATCAGCCCCACCGGCTACGGTCCAAAAAAGGTCCATTTCAAAAAAGACTAATTTCGGATCTGTCCTTTCCAGAATTAGCTTTAATGGAACCTGACCTTCAATTTCATTAAGTCCATAGCCATGATTGTGATAGCTGAATTTTAATCCAGCCTTTTTGGCTTGCTCGCCAACTTTATTGAATTCATCCGCCATTCTTTTATAGTCGTCCAGGTTCTTTCTGTTTTCTACCGGAATTAACGGCAGTCCAACATATTCGAATCCTAATAAATGACCAGCCTCTCCCAATTCGTTCATATTTTTCTGCAACGTAATCCAGTCGGTGTGCATAGCTGGCGTTGTCATTCCGTTTTCTTTAAGAACGTCTTTTACCTCTTGCCCGGTAAGACCAAAATAACCGCTTCCGCTGAAACCCAGGGATGGCGTTACTTTTTTCCAACGTTCAATCGCTTCGTTCGCACTAAATGAATAAGGTCCGTACAATTCGATTTCCTTGTAACCCATCTGGGCCAGCATTTTAATGGCACCCCGAAAATCTTTTTCCAGAAGTTTAGGCAATGAAAATAATTGAATCCCAATTTTTTTCAAGTGGGCCGGAAAAGACCATAAACATTCTGTTTTCAGTAAACCCGCAGCAGCGAGCAGGGAAGTGGAGTAAATGAAATTGCGTCTTTTCATCTATTAATAATTTTAATTTAAGGTCAGATGCCCGCCTGACCCGGCGGTGCCCATGTGCTATTGCCATCCTTTTGCGTCTGTTTTGTTGATGAGCATTTCATGGTAGTAATTCTATGCACTATGAAAATACGAAATTAGCTCTATTGAGCCAACGCGTTTTATGCAGGCTGGCGGAGATGATACGCTTTCGGTTTGGTGAATGCGCGAAGTCCGGCATGAGAAAGCGTAGCTCCAAAGCCGGAATGACGACGCCCGCTCCACGGCACAGCCGCACTTACACGATCACAGCAGTTCCAATAGCCTGTACCTGTGTCGATCTGCTGTAAAATTCTCTCTGCGTGTTGCTGATTGCTGCTATACACGGAAGCTGTCAAACCATACTCAGTATCTTTCATTAAGGTGATAGCCTCTTCATCGTTTTTTACTTTCATGATGCCAATCACGGGCCCAAAGGATTCGTCTCGCATCACCCTCATGGTGTTATTGACATTCACTAAGACCGTTGGTTCAAAATAAAACCCTTTTCCATCGACAGGTTTTCCTCCCATTAAAACCGTTGCTCCTTTTTGTACAGCTTCATCAACCTGGTGTTTTAAGAAAGCAGTCTGCTCCTTGCGACTGAGGGGGCCGAAGTAAACGCCATCATCTGTAGGTTTCCCCACCTTCCAGGTTTTAACTTCTTTGACAAACTCCTCTACATATTGATCATAGATCTTCTCATGTACATAAATCCGCTCCACCGCGCAACAGCTTTGGCCATTGTTGTAAAAAGCACCATCGGCTGTTCCCGCTGCTACTGACTTAATATCATTGATGTCATCAGCAACATACAACGGGTCTTTTCCGCCAAGTTCACATTGGCAAGGCACCATCTTGGGCGCTACCTTTTCATAAATATATTTTCCGGTTTTGTAGGATCCGGTGAAAAAATATCCATCGAAAGGAGTGTTGAGCAAAATCTCCCCAACATTTTTACCCCCAATGACAACATGAAACACAGCAAAAGGAAGTCCAGCCTGCTTCAGCAGTTTTTCGATTTCAAGTCCTGTGAGTGAAGAATATTCCGAAGGTTTGTACATCACAGCATTGCCCGCAAGTAATGCAGGCACAAACACATTCACACCCACCAGGAAAGGATAATTCCAGGCGGATATGTTAGCGATGACCCCCAACGGTTCGTACACAATTTTTTCGGTGAGTCCGGGCTGCTGAATCATGGTCTCCTCCGACAAATAAGTAATTGCATTTTCAGTGAGCCAGTAGATCCGCGCATAAGCTCCATTGATTTCATTACGCGACTGTTGCAATGGCTTACCCACCTCCGAAGTAAGTACGGCAGCCAGTGAATCAATATTTGCTTTTAATAGTTCAGCAAACTTTTGCAATACCTTAATCCGGTCTACGAGTGTAGTATTGCCCCAATTGGGTTGAGCCATTTTTAGCTCGGAAAATTTTCT
>Ga0210403_10001543_pt1 | contig 21759 bp, 19 predicted proteins | sample IncBWC19MmetaG_FD_150863 | JGI IMG/M metagenome (GOLD analysis project Ga0210403, IMG submission 150863) | Forest soil microbial communities from Barre Woods Harvard Forest LTER site, Petersham, Massachusetts, United States - Inc-BW-C-19-M | ecosystem: Environmental > Terrestrial > Soil >... | reverse complement strand
GTCAGGGCAGTTTTCTTTGAACGTCAACCCCAGCACCAAAACTTTCCCGCCGTGAATGGTCAATTGATTTTTTGCCATCAACTTGATTACATTATTGGCGATATAAATCGGCATGTTGTCATTGATCTTTCGACCGGATAAAATTACTTCAGGATGATAACCCAGACTCTCTGCCTTGTATGTAAGATAGTAGGGATCAACACCAATGCAATGACCACCAACAAGTCCAGGCTTGAAAGGAAGAAAATTCCATTTCGTGCCTGCTGCCTCCAACACTTCATGCGTATCAATTCCTATTCGCTGGAAAATTAATGCCAACTCATTCACAAAAGCGATGTTGAGATCGCGTTGCGAATTCTCGATCACTTTTGCGGCTTCTGCTACTTTCAATGATGAGGTCTTGTGGGTGCCCGCTTTAATGATCTTTTTATAGAGTTGATCGACCTTTTCGGCTACTTCCGGTGTGCTGCCACTGGTGACTTTCTTAATGTTCGGCAAACGGTGATGCTTATCCCCTGGGTTAATCCGTTCAGGTGAATAGCCTGCAAAAAAATCACCATTGAATTTTAGGCCGCTGTTCTTTTCCAAAATCGGAACACATACCTCTTCCGTGCAGCCCGGATAGACAGTCGATTCATAAATAACGATGTCACCCTTTTTCAAAACGGAACCTACCGTTATGCTGGCAGATTGCAGGGGTTTTAAATCAGGTACATGATATTCATCAACGGGTGTTGGAACTGTTACAATAAAATAGTTTGCTGACTTCAGGTCATTGGCATCTGAAGAAAATTGCAAATGCTTGGCAGATTTTAATTCTTCCTGGTCAACCTCAAGTGTGTGATCAAATCCCTTTTTCAATTCATCAATTCGCGACCGGTTGATATCGAATCCAACCACTTCCATGATTTTTCCAAATTCAACGGCCAGAGGCAAGCCAACATATCCTAATCCGATGACTCCAATTTTTTCCATGCCACTTAGTTTTTTACACGATAATAATCCAAATACCAATCCACAAATTTTCCAATACCGACCTGGATGGGCGTAGAAGGCTTAAACCCCACATCGTTCATCAAGTCGTCCACATTGGAATACGTTTCTGTCACCTCGCCATCTTGCATCGGCATTAAATTCTTGAACGCCTTCTTGCCCAATTTTTGCTCCAAAATTTCAATATAGTACATCAATTCAACAGGCTTGGTATTACCGATGTTATAAAGTCGATAGGGCGCAAAACTGGTGGCTGGATCTGGTTGAAAAGCATCCCATTGCGTATTGCCTTCCGCGATCCTCGGTATTAACCGTGACATCCCCTCCACAATATCATCAACATAAGTGAAATCACGTCTCATCTTGCCGTGATTAAAAACATCGATAGGCTTTCCTTCTAAAATAGATTTTGTAAAAATGAACAAGGCCATATCAGGTCGGCCATAGGGACCATAGACATTAAAAAAGCGAAGCCCGGTGGTTGGAATTTTGTAAAGTACCGAATAAGCATGCGCCATCAGCTCATTCGATTTTTTTGTAGCTGCGTAGAGTGAAATCGGATGGTCCACACTTTGATGGACGGAAAACGGCATCTGCTTGTTGGCCCCATATACTGAACTTGATGAAGCATAAACCAAATGGGCAGGCTGATGATAGCGGCATCCCTCAAGAATATTCAAAAATCCCTGAACATTACTTTCGATATAAGCATGCGGATTTTGAATGGAATAACGCAAGCCGGCCTGGGCGGCAAGGTTCACCACATAATCAAATTTAAAATCTGAAAATATTTTTTCGATACAGGCACGATCGTGTAAATTCCCTTTCACAAAAGTGAAGTGAGTATGTTTTTTTAAAACCTCAAGCCTCGATTCCTTCAAACTGACGTCATAATAATCATTGAGGTTATCCAGCCCAACCACGTGATAGTGTTGAGCCAAAAGTTTTTGTGAAAGGTGAAAGCCAATGAACCCGGCAGAACCTGTAATCAGTACAACTTTGGAGGGCATTCTTGTCAATAAAAGTCGGTAAAAATACTACGATCGTCTGATTGGAGATAATCCCGGGTTTGGTGCTTGCGGTGATAATAATTCCTTACTCACCAGTATTGGACGACTTATCCTTCTCACGCTCACGCAATAGGCGTTCGGCCTCGTATAGTTTGGCATATTTATAAAAGGTATGGTTCGCCTCTGCCATGGCTACCATTAATCCTTCGAAGCCGTCAAAGATTCCCTGTTTAATGATGTAGCTCTTAAAAAAGGTGAAGCTTGAATGCGTAATGATTTTAAAGACAGAGCTATTTAACTTACCTAGGTTTTCTTTTGCAAAAATATCCGAATAGGATTGAATTTTTTGTAATGCTTCGTATGAATCCCTGTAGGCTTCGTGCAAAATATCTCCCTTTAGGTGCATCGATTTAATATTCTTATTAAGTATAAGGCTCTCATGCGGTGTTTTGCCACCCCAATGCCCTAGATTCTTATTCCATAATCGCCATTGTCGGTCAGGGTACCAGTTGCCGCGCTGGATCCACTTGTCTCCGTATGTTGAAAGCCGGTTCATCCGGTAGGCGTCAGCGGGCCAGGTATCTTTGATCAATTGAATAGACTCTATTAGCTGACTGGACAAGCGTTCATCAGCATCCAGGGAAATCACATGTTCGAAGGAGGTTAATGAAGTAGCAAAATTTTTCTGTTCTATATGGCTGGTGAAGGCATGCTCAACGAAACGCACATTTTTTTTAAGACAAATATCTTTCGTGGAATCCTGCGAGAACGAATCGACCACAACAATTTCATCGGCAATTGCCCTTAATGAATCAATGCACCCACCAATGTAGCTCTCTTCATTATAAGTAATAATCGTTGCGCTAATTTTTGACATCGTGTGGTCGTGAAGGTAATCTGCTTTAATAAATAATAATTCTCTTAAAATGGAAATCGTTAATATGCATTTTCATTACCTCTTATTAGGCTAACCACTGTTTGAATAATAATCTTTATATCAAGATAGAAAGTCCAATTTTCAATGTAAAATCTATCCAATTTAATTCTATTTCTCATATCCTGAAGGTTTTTTGTTTCCCCTCTATAACCCATACTCTGGGCTAAGCCGGTAATGCCAGGTTTTACGTAATGCCTAGACATTAACTTCTCTATTCTTGATGAAAACTGTTCATTAAGTTTCAAAGGATGGGGACGCGGCCCAATTACTGACATACTCCCCATCAGCACGTTAAAAAATTGAGGAATCTCATCCAAACTGCTTTTACGAAGAAATTTACCCAATAGGGTAATTCTTTGATCATCCCTAGTGGCTTGCTTAATATCCGCTTCAACATTCAAAACCATAGTGCGAAATTTTATACAGCTAAATGGCTTATTGTCCCTTCCAGCCCTTTTTTGTCTAAAAAATACAGGCCCCTTAGAGTCTAGTTTAATAGCAATACTGATAATCGGTATTAACCACGAAAGTATTGTTAAAATTACAAAAGAAGAAAAGAGTAAATCAAAAATTCTTTTATAAATCCTGTTCCAGTGTTCGTCCAAGTTAATTGTGCTTGTTCCCAAACCTGGCATGTAATCATGGCGATCAACCGCAATCGCGTCCTGCTTCGCATTCATTGAGTTCGCAACAAACTTGATCTTAATCAACCTGTTTAAACCAAGTTCTACGATCTCCTTTAATTCGTCCAACTGCAAGTCAGGCATACAACAATAGATCTCGTGGACAATTTTGTCCTTGCAAAAAAAACGAACTTGTTCCATTAAGGACTTACCCGGTAGCCTATCTACATACCCTAAAAATCGAAAGTTCAATTTCCAATTCATCAAAAAATATTTCCTGATTTCTCTTGCCTGATGCCCCCTTCCAAGTATAATAATATTCCTCTTTTTTAATTTCCTGCTTGTGAAAAGATTGAATAAATACAATACGAGCATTTTCCACATGAAAAAAAATGGAATAAAAAGTAAATACATCAAGCCGATCTGATATGAAGCATAGCTCCTCTTAAAGATAAAAATCAGAGACGCCACGACGAGTATGTGCATGAAGATAAAACTGAGCTGACTTTTGAACGCCCTGAGGATACCAGTTGTTCGGGTGAAGCTATAAGGGCTTGAGACTAAGGCTAAAAAAAGCCAAGCTAAATTACTAAATATGAAAAGGTAAATACTGTTTGATAGTTCTCCTTCAAAAACAGCATGACCCAATACAAGGTAAGACAGAGCGATCGAGACATTAAGTACGATCAAATCTCCAACAAAAAAAATCAACTGAGAAAAGGGGGGCATTGCTTCGTTTTCAGCCCAAAGATGGTGAAAAATCAGATTCGCTCTGAATTGGGGGTCTTTTTGCTATAATAGTTCACAAAACACTGGTGCAAAAACGCAAAAAAAACAACCCCTTGATAGCGTCCCAGGAAGACCTCAGTAACGCCATAAATCAGAAAAGGGAAAAAAACCAGTATACCAAGAATGTTTTGATGCTTTACCGACAGGTATATCGGTCTCCCGATAAGGATAAATACAGAAATTAACCCTAAAAATCCATTTGAAAAAAGCGCTTGAATAAATTGGTTGTGGGAATTATAACTTGCCTTAGCATAATGCTGTAAACCATGTGAAACAAAATATTCATTAAGGACCAATTTATAATCCCCAGTCCCTACTCCAAATAGAAAATCAGGGTTCGCCTGCAAAGCCGCTTCCCAAAGAGACAACCTCTCCCAGAAATCATTATTTTCTTCTCCCGAAAAGTAACCTGTATTTAGATCAAAATGGTTTACAATCAGCATACCTATTAATAGGCCAACAGAAATGAGAAACGCAATGATCTTATTTGAGGCGGTTTTTTCCTCAAATAAAAATTTGAGCATGAAAAATGAAAGCGTAAGCAACATACTCATGTAGGCAGTTCTGCCGGCTGTAAGCATGAGCAACACAAAAAGAAATAATATAATCAAAACTAAGAGCCAACTTGGAACCTGAATCATTCTATTGTATAAAAAATATAACAATATGGTAATCGCAAAGCAAAGGTAGTAAGCTAGGTAGGTTGGCTGAAAATCAATTACATGAGTGAGGCGATAAAAAAAGAATTGATGAATATCGCCATTTTGAAAATATGAAAGCGTTGCGCTAGTCAAACACATGATGCATGCTACCACTAAACCGGAGATGAAAGTAAAAGCTATCTTTTGAAGTTGAATTATTTCGAATTGTTCAACTCGGTTAAAAATAATTGGAATTGCGAATAGGCTAAAACTTGTCTCCAGAACTTTCAGCCCAGAATTAATATCCTTAGAATATAAAAGTCCAAGTATTAAGACTAAGAGATACAGTATTATGTCCCAGGAGTTTTTTAATAATCGAATCGAACTTTTTGTCAGACCTGTGAATAGAGAGAAAAGGCAAATACAAAATAAAAGTCTGACGCTTAAAAACTGCGAAAGCGGCAAAGAGAAAACAAAAGTTAACACAAACCACCAGAGTAGTTTTGAACTATTTGAGTTGATTTGTTTAAGCGTCAATTTATTTCAATTTAATTTTGAGCTCAACAACATGATACGATCTCTGTAAACTTGAAAAAAAACTTAGTTAACAAAGTTTTTGGGAAGTCATTATCTCAAAAATCATTCGGAGAAATAGTTTTCCAGTGAATCAATGAATTTCTTAAGTCATATTTAAATATAAACCCCTTTCCAAGTAATACTTTGGGGATAATATGAGTCGGCCTGGCAACCTTTTTCACTCTCATAGGATGGATGCCATTAAGGTTAGGATTAATTTTATACAATACCGAGGATGCAAAGCTTAGTATCCAAAAGGGGACCTGAATTATTTTTGCGCTCGCGCCCAACAGGCCGCTAATAATAGTAATCATAGATCCGATATTTTCCGTATTGTTCTCAGCATAATTATAAATAATGACTTTATCCTTCTGCGACATACAAAATATTATGCTTTCAATCAACCCGTAGATATAACCATATGATTTTTTTATTCGAGGGGTAACCGGCAATATAAAATATCCCTTTTTCACCGCCTGGATCATTCTTAAAATATTTCCGGAATCCCCAGGACCATAAATCACCGCTGGCCTTACACTGATTAATCTCCTTTCAGCGGATTTTTCGACCCAAACCCTATGAACATATTCGGCTGCAAGTTTAGATATTCCATATGGAGTATCGGGCATAGGCAAGTCTTCTTCAGACATTGGCTTTAATGTAGGGCCATATAAGGCCATACTTGAAGTAAAAAATAGATTGGCGCAGCCAATTTTTCCCGCAAATGAGCAAACATTTTCAGCTCCTAAAATATTGGTTTCAAAATATTCGTGCGATTCAAATCCTGGCTCTAAACAGATAGCCGCCAAATTGAAAATCCATTCAACCGAATCGCTCACCAGAGTTGGGCTGATGGGCGTTCGGACATCCACAAATATCATTTCAACTGTTTCATGATCTTTGAAAATGCTCTCTTTTAAATCAGCGATATATATTTTCTTGAACCTCCTTTCCTTAATCAGTTGTTCAACCAATTTAGTTCCGATGAAACCAGAGCCCCCGAAAATGATGCAATTTGAATTCATTTGTTAGTACATTATTTCATGATATATGACATGAGGCGTTAGAGATATTCTTTGACCAAATGAAAATGGTCTCTTAAGAATTACCCTTCAGGCTCTTGTAGGCGTTATAAACAGCGTTGACTGAAATTTCATTCATACAATTGCCTTCAGCCAAATGATATTCAAATCCAAAATTTAAATAACCAAATTTACCAGCAGATGGTGTGATACTTACTGTTTTTGAGCTATAAGGTCGCCATCTTTTGGGATTCGTGGGGCCATGCAAACAAATCTGTGGAATGTCAAATGAGGCTGCAATATGGGCAATGCCGGTATTGACACTGAAAATAACGCTTGAATTCGCAATCAGATCGATGGTTTCTCGTAAATCGGTTTTCCCAGCAAGTCCCACTACATTATTTGCTTTTGAGTTTTTCAAAAGTTTCAGAAGGTCATCCGTCTTCTCGAAATCCGCAGGCGCCCCCGTTATGATAATTTTATCAAAATCGGCGTGGATCAAGTTAATTAGTTCAACCCAGCGTTTCATATCCCACTCTTTCATGTAACTTTTGTATCCACCTGGCCAGGGATGCACCAAACAGTAATTCCCTAATTCCTTAATTAATTCATTTGACTTTACGGTGCCTGCATTTTTGATAAAAGGTAAACTCAAGGGTTCCGAAACCAGTTGTGAAATTAACGATCGATAATTTTCGATTTCATGCTTTTGATCTGAGTGCTCTATACAACTATCATAAACATAATGCCTGAATTGATTTTTAGAGCGAAAGCCTATTTTGAATTTCGCGGGTATAAAAAAACTATAAATCGAATTTATTCTCGGCCATGGGCCGAAGTCGATTAAAACATCAAATGATCCAAATTCCCTGACCATTTTAATTGACCTAAAAGGATTTATTATTGGCAGCATAAGGACTTTACCGACCTTGTCGATTTGGTTCACCAACTGAAAATTAGTTGCTCCGGTGAAAACAGTTAACTCAGCATTGGGGAATTTGACTTTTAGGTCATTAATCGAAGCTGACATTAAAACGTTGTCACCAATAGATCCCGTATTTAGTATCGCCAGCTTATTAATATTTGCTGGTCGTTTCTTTTTCCCTTTAAATAATCCAAGTACAAAGACAATAGGAATACCCATATATCTATCTAACACATGAAATATTCTATTGCCTTTTTCCATTTTAAAACTTCCTCCTAGATCACGCCGCAAGAATAATTAAATTCAAGTCTACACACAAGTTTTTCGAAATGATGGATCAAATTCTACAAATGACGGACTAATTGATAGAAACAATATCTACCGTCTTTTGGTCGACATTAATAAGGATCAGCTTTTTATACCCTTTTTGTCTAACATCTCTCTTTACATAATCCGTATTGACGTTAGCCATTTCTGAAGAATGGTACCACTTAAATGTTTCCAGAGAGAAACCAAAATTGTCACACAAATCGTAGGGTACTAAGCCTCTATATTGAACAATCCCCGTAATGGCGGGCATGATGAAGGGCAACGCGACACAAGGGTAAATTTTTTTATAGGCACTGCGACTGGTGACGTAAATTATTGAAGTCCTCTTTTCTTTGATGCTCCATTTATCCAGGGAAAAGAGCTTTTGATAGAATTGGTGGATTGAATCCTTTTTCAAAGCCTCCGATTTTTCCTTAATAAGTTCGAGTGCGGGGAAATGACGGTATTCGAGGGTCACTTCCTTTGATGGCAGCAATGCCAACCTGATCAAATTGGTATTGTTTCGCACACGCTCAACTAAAGTCTCTGTGTTGTGGGCTACCTCGACAATGAATGGCCAAAAAATAATGAGGAGTAGAAAACGACGAAGCATTAATGGATTGATTCGCATTAAGGAGGGCATAAAAAAGGCCGCCATCACAGGTACAAAGGAAAACAGGATGGAGGTATCAAACCATTCTTCAAAATTATGGTCATAAAATGGGACAGACAGTATAACCATGATCGGCAAGATGAATCGGAGTGTAAAAGCTCTAACTCTTTCAGAGTCGACTGGATGACAAACTGCCATATATAACACTATGCCAAAAGCAACCCAGTTTTGCGGTTCACTGAAATAGACCCCATCACGGGTCCATAAAAACATGACATTTCCAGGTATTAGCCCACCTAAAGACAACACCACTACTAGCTCAACAAGGAGAAGTTTTTTTTCTTTAAATGCATCAAGCAGGTCCTTGAAACTCCTGATTCTTAAATAAATCAAGTGGTATAGTATCACCACAAAAGTCCAAAAGAAATGAAGCAGAATAAACCACACAATTGGCGCTTTGTTAACTTCTCGGAATAATTGAAAAAAGTACCAATTCCCTTCGCCATCCCGGGGATCGTCTACGATGGTATATATCCATACCGCAACTCCAATAAATACTAGGTTACCGATTACCCAATAAACTTTTCTGAAAGCAGCTAGGCGAATGAAAAAAAATTCCGCAAGACAAAAGAGAAGAAATCCGGTAGATATTTTTGAAAAACACGCGGCAATGAAAAGTAAAAGGCTTAATAAAATGAATCCAATCTGATTCCAATCAAATTTCTCTTCAGTTGTTCTCCGATGGCGTATGAAAGTCGATAATAACACGAAAAGGAAAAAAAGAGAGGTGGTATAGGACTCATGGACGTATATGAATTGCCATCCGATCAATGCTTTCATCGATATTTTGGAATCTCCATCATAGTTTAGAAATCCCAAAAAACCGGCAAGAAATAAAAGAAGGAAAATTAAGTAGCTGTTTTTCTCTTTTTTTTCCTCAACAGAAAATAGATCAAAAACAAAATATAGAAAAGCTTTTAAAAAAAGCGGGGTAACGATGCAGGGATAAGCTAGTTGGTAAAAAAGCAAAACATTTATATCTAATATTTTAGACAAGGAAGCCACCATTATGTGAGATCCAAAATGATAATGAATTGGGTTGAGTCCATCCACTCCTGTAGAAGGAATTTGATACGTTTTTAGCATTTGCGCAATGCTGCCGTGATAAAGGATATCAGTATGAACACCAAGGGAAGTTAGTTCGGTGTAAAAAGGGTTTAAAAAATTCGTGTATACTGCCGCGAAAATGTAAAGCGTGAAGGGTATCAGTAAAATACCTGTAACGACTATGTGTGGCCAATTTTTCTTCACTTTAAAGAAACTGGCACAGTGAAAGAGGTTGAGTGTAAAGACGACATATCCTAGAAAAGAGAAACCAATTGACAGAAATTCTGGTGCGTCAAAGAAAAAAAAAACGCCTACCAAAAATAGTAGAATCAAAACGTAAAAATTTGACCTGGACACTGGTCCCCACGTGCCTGTAACTAACCAGTCGCAATTCAGAAGTAGTAATGAAAACCCGATCACTTTGCCATATAAAAGAAAATCGTTGTCAAATCCGATTCTGGCAAGAGCGTAGGCTGACAGAAAAATAATAGGAAAAAAGGACAATGCTAAACTAGCAAGATTATAATAAGAATAGGAGCGCTTGATCATGGCTAGGGAAGAAGTTCATGGCTAACATAAATTTATGAGGGGATAGCACTTATTATCCTAATGAATTAAAGACCTTTCAAAAAAAATTTAATTCGATAAAGTTAACTCTTTTGGCTAACAGCCAAACCTAGTTTGATTGACATTATTACATCATATTCTGAAAAATCAGGAATTTGGTTGTGATTCTGGCCCTAAATAGAGAATATTGAGTTCAATTTAGTAGGAGCAACTTAACGTGTAGTTTAAAGCTAAAATAATTTGTTAAAAAGATCTTCAGACAAACTTGTAGGCACCACAACTGCACTGCTTCTTTCGGCCATTTTCGTATTTATTTTGGCTTACAATTGTCATCGATACCTATTGATGTACAATTCGAGTCATACTTCTCCAACTTACAACGACACGCCCTTGTCTTGGCAACTGGCAAAGTATTTTGTTCTTATTTTTTTATTATTTTTTCTCTTTGGTATTCAGAGATTCGGCCCTGCCAAGATAAAATTTTTGACTCTCCTTTTTTGCATCGCCGTTTTCATACTTTTCGTCAATATTCTTAACTTTCTACTTTACGAAAGTATTCTTACCGATGAATTGGAGTACACACTATTCTTTTTTTTGCTTGTGCCTCTGTTCTTCGTTCGCTGGAATTTGATCGACTATATCGTTCAGAAACATGATTCTATTTTTCATTCAGCAGCAATTTTTTTTATCATTACAGATTTTTATGTCGTTGCAAATTATTTGGTCAACAGACGATTACCAGCATTAGGATACGAAGGAGGACTTGTAAGGTTTGGCGGTCTGTGGGACGATCCTAACGGATTCGGATTTATGTGCACCTTTCTTTTCTTCTGGAGCTATTCCAAAAAAAAAATTCTGCTTGCCGTTTTGTTACTGCTATGCGTTGGCTTAACAAGTTCAATTTCAGCTGTTCTGATTTTCATAATCAGTTTGATCTATTGGAGCCGGATTAATTATGCAAGGCTCAATAAACGAATATTCATTTTGATTTGTAGTGTAATAATGGGTGGTTTAGTCGCTGCTTCTCTGTTTTGGACTAAAATCGTTGAGTTGGTGCAGCATAAAATGGAATCGATTACCGAACATACGACCTTCAATCTCAAGTTTTCATTACTTCCTTTAGTAAGAGGGCCACTACAATTTCATGAAACATGGATGGCAGCTTTCTTTGTCAATTACTTTCCTGTTTCCCTCGTTGTTATTGTTTTATTTCTCTATTTTTTAACTTCTGCTTTCTTAAGTAAGAAGAAGGATTTTCTCCAGTATTATTTGTTTATTTTTATCTTGGGAAATTTGTTCATTCCGTTCTTCTACGATTTCCCGCTCAATTTGATATTCTTTTTATTCCTGATTATTCATTATCGACAACGTAATGAAAAAAGTAGCTATCGATTGCAGAATGATTAATTCTTCTGGAATAGGAACTTATCTGCAAAACAATGTAGCTGGTCTTGTTGATCATTTCGAAGTAATCGCTTTGGGGTCTTCGGATGAGCTAAAAAAATTCGATTGGTACAAGTCTGTACGTGTGCTAGAGTTTAATGCACCCATTTACTCTCTAAAGGAGCAATTGATGTATCCAATTCTTATTCCAAGGTGCGAGGTACTCTGGTCTCCGCATTTTAATGTCCCGTTACTCCCTACGAGAGCAAAAAAAAGAGTGGTCACAATTCACGATGTCTTTCACTTGCACTATTACTCTTCTCTCTCTCTCTTCCAGAAAATATATGCGTCAATAGTCTTTAGATTTGCCGTAGCGCTTTCCAATAAGATCATCACGGTATCCAAATTCTCTCAGCAAGAGCTGCTAAAATACCTTAAGTTTTCAACCGATAAAATAAAGGTTATTTATAATGCAATAGAACCAAAAGTCTTTCACAAAACAGCCGACGCCTCGGGTAACCTGATGCTGAGTGAACTAGGCATTGTCAAAGACAGATACATTCTTTGTGTTGGAAATATTAAATCTCACAAAAACATTAAAGTCGTACTTGAAACTATAAAACAAAATCTTATCTCAGCAGACATAAAACTCGTACTGGTCGGTAAAATTGATGGACTAATTACCTCTGATAATCAACTGCTTCAAGAGATCGCCAGGTCTCCACAATTGAAAGAACGAATTATCTTTACAAACTACATTGAAACGAATGATTTGATAAGGTTGTACAGTAGCGCAATGATATTCATTTTTCCCTCCCTCTACGAAGGTTTTGGGATCCCGCCACTCGAGGCCATGGCTTGCGAATGCCCCGTAATCGCCTCGGATATCCCGGTGGTGAGGGAAATATGTGGTGATGCTGTGCTTTACTTTAACCCAACTGAACCGAATGACTTGGCGTTTAAGATTCAACAACTAATGAACGATGAATCACTTAGAAAGCATATGATCACCATAGGGATTAAAAGAGTCTCTCAATTTACTTGGCTCGAAAGTGTTCAAAGTCACCTTTCTGTTTTTGCAAGGTTATGAGAATCAATTTTAAAAAGGTAGATTATTCCTACCCCCTTTTGCTTCTGATTGTCATTACCCTTCCCTTTTTTACTGTGCCTAACAGTTTGCTGATAATTCTTTTGACTATCCAGTCAATTATATTAATCACTCAAAGCATGGAAGCACGAAAAAATTTTCGAACTCATGCTGTGCCAATTACCGTTTTCTCCTTAATCTTCATTCTTTATCTTTTTGCATTTATAAAAGATGGTACGTTCACGTACTGGTACCTCGTGGAGAAAAAAATGAGCTTGCTCGTTATACCATTTTCGATCGGAGTTTGCTCTACGAATTTAAATCGATCCAGATTAATCAACATCCTGATTGCATTTTGCGTAGCGACTGGTTTCGCATACGTAATTTCGTTCATCGGGCACTGGAACTTACTCTCCTTTACTCACAGCAATGATATCGAGACTATTCTCATTATTCGCCGACCTTATTTTGGACTGTACTCTTTTTTTTGCGTACTGTGTCTCGTTTATTGTTTACCTCATCTCTCCTCACCCCGGAAAAAAGGAGTTGCCTTCGCCGGCATCCTGTTTTTCATATATTTCTCGTTTCTGATTTATGCAAAAATGTCAATCCTTGCTTTCGTAGGAGCTGTAATTGCCACCCTTGTAGCTTGGGGGGTTGTCAAGAAAAAATACCTCACTTTAACAATCGGCTCATGTCTATTGCTTTCGTTGCTGGTAGCCGGGTTTTACATCAGCCAACCAGCTCAACTCGCCTTTGAAAAAATTGCCAATGGGGAGCCATTTAAAATAGACGAACAATGGATATATTTTTTAAGTATTAATATGCGGTTTGCTATATGGGACTGTTCTTGGTCTTTGATAACTGAACACACCAATTGGTTATGGGGTGCGGGCTTGGGCCATCAAGATTTACTGAATACCTGTTATGAAAGCCGTTCCATTTGGACCAAATACAATGTGGATCCTGCGTTTCTGGCAGGCTCTACTTTTAATTCTCACAATGAGCTGTTTCATTGTTGGCTTGACCTGGGAATCGTTGGCCTCTTGACGGCTGTTTCTGTTGGGATATATTCAATCAAAAAAGCTTTCGAGATGAAAAATATTTTTTATTTTTCATTCCTGATGTTTTTTTTTCTATGCTGCATGACCGAGTCGATGCTCTCCGTGCAAAAAGGCGTTGTATTTTATTCACTCTTCAATTCCTTGATTTTCTTTTCTTCCAACAAACAATAATACTCAATTTACCTAGCCTAAGATTGTCTTAAGATATATCGCTTAATTCTCTTGATGTCGGTCCAGATTTTAGCCGTCTGCGTCCTAATTCCGAATAGGTCACAAGGGGAACGTGATGGATTCATGGAAAACTTCTCAACAAAGGTTATAAACAGTGGCTCACAAAATATTTTTTGCGTTCTTTTGTGTTAATTTAGGTTTTTTGAAATTGACGAAAAATATTTTTCTACGATACATTATAGTTGGAGGTCTTTCTGCAGTTGCTGAAATTTCCTTACTGGTAACACTTGTTGAGTATTTCTTCCTTAATCCACTAATTGCCAACATTGTTTCATTTTGTGTTATTAGTTCCCTTAATTATCTCCTGAGTAGACTTTGGGTTTTTGAGAGGACTGGCTCCAAGAAGCGCATTGAATTTCCAATTTTTTTGTTTTTTCTAACCTGTGGGCTCTTAATTAATCAGGCTGTATTCTGGCTATTGACCGACAAATTTTTTGTGGATTATAGAATTTCAAAAGCCGTTTCCATATCTTCTATTGTAGTCTGGAACTTCCTTACAAGGAAGTATATTGTTTTTAAAAGTACAGACAAGGCTTTTTTTTCAAAATACCTCCCCAATAGACAAAAGTTAAAATCTTCGTAAAAGGAACCTATGGTGCAAAATCCGGTGTAGTTGACCACCTCCGTCCGGCGCGTTTGACCACCTCATAGTTGATGTCAAAAAAGTGCTGCCAGTTTTAGTGTTTTAAAATTAGTTATTCTTCGTTTTGTTCTACTGTTTTTTTACTCCATTTTTTTCTGAGCGATTCCCCCTTTAGTTCTACACGATGGGCGTTGTGTACAATCCTGTCAAGGACAGCATCTGCCACTGTTTGTTCACCGATGACGTCATGCCATTGCTTCACGGGTAACTGTGAGGTAAATATGGTTGAACGTTTGCCGTGGCGGTCCTCGATCAATTCCAATAAGGATAACCTGGCCGGATGATCAAAAGGCTGGATCCCAAAGTCGTCGATAATGAGCAAGTCTTGTTTTTCGATCCTGGCCATTTCTTTGAGTATTGAACCATCCGCCTTAGCCATTTTCAGTTGTGCAAATAAACGAGTGGCATTCATGTACAAGACCTTATAACCAATCAAACAGGCGTGATGACCAAGGGCTGACGCCAGGAAACTTTTTCCTGTGCCCGTACTTCCGGTGACTAAGATGTTTTCATTTTTCTTGATGAAAGAACCATCCGCGAAGCGGTGGATTTGATTTTTGTCTATTCCTCTTTCCGGGGCATAGTCCAGGTTTTCCAATGTGGCATTGTAGCGGAACTTGGCGCGCTTCATACTTCGATCAATGGAACGATTGTGCCGGTCATCCCACTCACTATCGATAAGTTGTGTGATCATCTCATCAACGGTGAGACTTTCGGGCCTGGGAGTTTGTAAACTGGTTTGAAAAGTACGGTGCATTCCCAGCAGCCGCATCTTCTTCATTTTTTCAAGTGTCTCTGTGTTCATGTTCTATTGGTTTAGTTAAAAAATATTATTGGTAGTAATCACCCCCTCGGATATTGCCGTGATCGGGCATTGAGGAAGTGTGTTCACTTTCAGGTGAAAACACATCGAGTTTTTTGTCCAGGATCTGGACGACGATGGGATAGTTATAAATCCCATATTGATCGGCCCTGCGGCAGGCATTGATCAATCGTTGGTTGCCCACTTTACGTGCTAAACTTAAAATACCGGAACAGGATTTGAAGGCCTGCTCCGGATGAGACTTCCCGTCAATGACCTTACAGATATAAGTGGCTACATCATCGTGAATAACTTTGGCTTGTTCGATAAATTTATCGACTGTCCAATCACTGAGGTACCGATGGGCTGAAGCTAAATGTTCGCTCGTGGTGGTGTACTGGTATTTACGTTGGTTCCGGGAATGTACAGCGATGCGTTCGTATCGATAGAAAATTTCTACCTGCGTTGAGGTGTATAGGATTTTAACTTTCTTACCAATGAAACGAAAGGGCACGCTGTAGTAATGTTTATCTACACCGAGCCCTACGTGCCCATTCTTCATTACCGTCACGATCATTTGCCTTTTAAACTCATAGCGATAGGCAGGCAACGGTTGTAGTTGCTGACGTTCAATCTCTTCAAACTGTTGCCTTCGGCTATAGTCACGCCCTTTGAGATGCGCATTATTAAGTTCCTCCAGAAGAATGCGTATAGCTGCATTGAGTTCCTCCAGAGAAGTGAACGTACGCTGCCGGAGCGGGGCATAGATCCTGGTGTAGATGATTTTTATAATCCCTTCCACCAGTGACTTATCTCTTGGACGATAAGCTCTGGCAGGGATTACAGCGGTACTATAGTGTTCGGCAAAGCCAGCAAAGGTCTCATTGATCTGTGGTTCATATTTGCTGCTCTTGGTGACAGCACTCTTCAGGTTGTCCGGTACAATGGCCGCGGTAGTACCTCCAAAATAATGAAATGCATTTTCTGAAGCTCTAATCAAATCTTCTGTCTTTTGAGAGTAGACGGCTTCAACATAAGTCAATTGACTGCACCCTAAAATGGCAGCAAAGACTTCTACTTTCTTTTCTTCGCCGGTAAGAGGGTCGACAACAAAAAGTTTATCTCCAGCAAAATCAATATAGGTTTTATCACCGGCTTTGTGTTCCAGGTGCATCACCGGGTTAGTACCACGAACATATTGATGGAAGTGAAAACAAAATTGACTTCTACCGTATCCCTCTGGATGTTGCTGGTAATACTGCTCCCAAAGTTTTTGTAACGTCATTCCCTTTCGCTTGAGTTGCTTACTCAGCTCAGGAAACAACTCCAGTAAAACCTGAAGTTTTGCATTGGCAAGACTAATCTTTTCAATGCTGCCGAAAAGGAGCTCCAGTTCATGGTCAGCTAAATTTGTGATCGCTTCATAGCTGTATTGCCCTTCGTCAAACTTGCGCAGGTATCGCTTGACGGTATTACGCGACACCCCAGTGAGGATGGCAATTTGGAGTTTACTTTTCCCTTGCGAATGCAAGCGCAGTATCTGTCTGATTTGAATCATCGCTATTGTTTTGTTGGCCATGGACGTTGGGGTTAAGGCACCAACGTCCTGATTTTTGGCTTACTAAAACAAGCGCTCTTCTAACATCTTTTAAGGGTGGTCAATTTGACCCGGATAATAGTGGTCAATTTCATCCGGAAACTGATGGTCAGTTTGCTCCGGAATCAGTTGGCCTTTTTCTCCGGATGGTAGTGGTCAGATATACTGGATTCTCCACATGATTCCCGTTTTTCTCAAAGTGCTCCTTAATTGAATACATCATTTTGAACCGATCAACTTTGAGAACCTGATCCTGTTTTTTGATTTCATCCGAATTAAACTTTTTAACGTTCGGCTTTTTTCCTTCCTTATTTTTGCTGGATACTCTCACTGACCCAGGGCCTCCATTTTTCTTGGCATTGATTGACAAGGTCTTGATCACACGAAATACTTTCCCTCCCGGCTTATTCTTAACAAGAGCATCTTGTTTCAATTTTAATATTTTCTTCGTGTCGAGTGACTTGAATCTTTCCCTGAAACTGAAAATAGTTAAGTCTTCCAGATCATAAGCTCCACCATCGCCATCACTTCCCGCTTTAGGCGGATCTTTGATATCAACTACTGGCTTCTTTTTCTTCTGACCGTTGTTTGTACTTCCTACAATCCCCTTGTCGCTATTCTTCGATTCATTTTTGCCTACATCCTCGATGTCCTGACCTACCGCTAAAAACTCAAAAGGAAAAGGAGCAGTACATGTGAGCAGTTCCATCACGAGAAGTACTCTTTTGCCATTTTGATCTAAGGACAAACAGGTTGCATGAAGAGTTGTTGGATCATTAAATGGAAAAGGACATTTAATGAAGCTTCGGTAGTTTATCTTTTCAAGGCATGAAGCATTAAGCATTGCTGCGGCTGATTGAGCGACTTCAGAAAATGCAATCCTGGCAATGACGGCAGCATCTGTTCTTGTCATTGACTTCTCGAGGATCACGACATGAAATGGCTGATTATGTAGATCGTATTTGATACCTGACCGCTGTGCCACGTAGAGTTTATTGTTCGATTTATTCAACGCACCAGGCTTAAGCAGAGGCTCAACAATATTTGATGAATTAAAAAAATAAAACCTCGCAATCTCAGCACACGGAATGATCACATGATCATAGTGTGCGCCATCGGTTGCTATCACATTATCGTACTGAAGCAATTGAATATTATCTCCCAATTCTCTCGTGTGCAAAAGTTTTTTAATGGCATGATAAAATTCGGACTCTTTGAACCTGACGAAGTCTGTTTTGTATGGGACATCCAAGTTGAACCCCACTTTTGGAAAGAGGACCTGTTTGTGTCTATGAAGCACAACTCCGGATTGATGCACTAGTCCCGCATGCGTCATGTTCCAAACTCTAATGCTGAATTTCTGTTCTGAAGGACTTATCGTAGGGCTCAATTGCCTTGACTCACTTAATGAACGGCTGGGTGGTGATAGCAGCGGGAAGAAATTAACAGTCAGGTGTCGTTCTTCTCCTTTATAAATAAGGCCTTCTACTAGGCCGCTGAACCAGAACTGCGAAGGGTCATCCCATTTATTGTCAAAGCGCTCTTTTAGAATAGAATTCAGTAATCCGTCACCTGTCACCCTGGTTGTCTCTTTATTTATTGTGAGATAACCAGTTTTTTGATGTCAGTCCAGTTTTATTTTAGAAATGACAACTATATTTAGTCAGAATGTAAAAAAGTGGGTTAAAGTGGTTGGAAGTGGTTGAAATTTCTCTATTTTTGCTATGGAGGACTCCGATAAAAGATCGGGGCAAGACAACCACTACGTCTATGACTTTCTTCACCAGTGAATATGAGTGTAAGCTTGATGCCAAGGGCCGACTTGTTTTGCCTGCGCGGATCAAATCCCAGCTACCCGAAGGGGACAGCCAGGAATTGGTAATTCGCAAGGGCTTTGAGCAATGCCTCATCATTTATCCCCTGGTGGAGTTCAAAAAGGTTTTTTCAAAGATTTCGGGACTTAATGAATTCAACGAAGAGTATCGCAAACTCCAGCGCAACTTTTTGTCGGGTGTGGTCACGGTCGAGCTGGATGGCAACGGCCGCTTTCTCATACCGAAGAACATGTTGACCTACGCCAACATCGACAAAGAAGTAATGCTGGTGGGCACCGGGGCGAAAGTTGAAGCATGGAACCCTGCTATTTATGAAAAGCATCAGATCCATGACCCTGGTGAGTTGTCGAAGCTGGCTGAGAAGTATTTGAACGAGTAATTAATGAGCACTGAGTTTCACGTGATGGAATTCAGACTTATCATAAAATTTCTCTGCTTCAGGCTGCAAGCTGTAGGCTACAAGTTATGAAGGACTTTAAGAAACTTTTGATTTGGCAATTGGGGATGGACATTGTTGATAAGGTATATGATTTGGTTCCAATGCTTCCCCAGGAAGAGAAGTATGGATTACGATCGCAGACGGCGAGGTGCGCTGTCTCCATACCGAGTAATATAGCAGAGGGGAGCACGAAGCGAAGCGTAAGGGAATATGTTATATACATCGAGACTTCCTTAGGTTCCGCATTTGAATTGGAAACCCATACGTTGACAGTTCAAAGACGAAAATGGATTGACGAAAAACTAGTTATTGAATGATTGTGAAGTTCATTGAAAAACTTGAAGGGTGATGAGAACTGCTTGTAGCCTGAAGCCTGCAGCTTGAAGCTTATGAGCACTTACCACAACCCCGTCATGTTGAAAGAATGCATCGAAGCGTTGAACGTCGATGAAGAAGGCATTTATGTTGATGCCACATTCGGTGGAGGTGGACACAGCATGCTCCTGCTGGAAAAACTGAAAGGCGGAAAGCTGATTGCGTTTGACCAGGATGATGACGCAAAGAGGGAAGCAGAGAAAATACAACATCGTTCTTTTACATTTTGTCAGGCCAACTTCAGGTACATGAAACAATACCTGAAGTTGAATGGGGTGGACAAAGTCAAGGGCATCTTAGCCGACTTGGGCATTTCATCGCACCAGATTGATTCAGCAAAGCGAGGCTTTTCAACGCGTTTTGACGGACCACTCGATATGCGGATGGATCAACGGTCAAAAATGACCGCCGCAAAGATTTTGAATGAATATAGTGAAGCCCGGTTGCATAAAATTTTTGGCATGTATGGTGAGTTGAAAAATGCAAAGACAGCAGCCAGGACGGTAGCCAGCCAAAGAAAGATAAAGCCGTTGAATACCACCCTCGACTTGAAAACAGCACTACAATCCATTGCCCCACGCGGCAAGGAGAATAAATATTTCGCCCAGGTGTTTCAAGCGTTGCGCATCGAAGTGAATGAAGAGATGCAGGCCCTTGAAGATTTTTTGCACCAATGTGGCGATGTTATCGAAAAAGAAGGACGGCTGGTGGTGATGAGTTATCATTCGCTGGAGGACCGGATGGTGAAGAACTACATCAACGCGGGCAAGGTGTTTGGCGAAGTGGAGAAAGATTTTTTTGGAAATAAGATAAGGCCATTCGAAGCGGTAACAAGAAAACCGATCGAGGCCTCGGAAAAAGAAATAGAAGAGAATAGCAGGGCGCGGAGCGCAAAATTGAGAATAGCCAGGAGAAGCTGACAGTTTGTTAGTTGATAGTTATTTGGGCTTACACTAAGAACAGCCAACAACTTGATTTATGGCAGAAAATAAAATAAGAACGGAAACCGAACGCGCTAACGAGATGCGCATCAAGCCAGGAAAAAGTAGTGGCAAGAGTGCATTCTCCGGCCTTGAAAAACGCCTGAAGCTCGAATCTTACTTTGAAGAAGGTTTCCCGGTTCAATACCTGCCCAAAATTTTGTTTGCGGTTTTCCTGGGTCTGCTCTACATCAGTAATACGCACTATGCTGATAAAACGACAAGGGCCATTGAGAAAGCACAAAGCGAGGTAGAAGATTTGCGGGCCGACTTCACTACCCTCAAAGCCGATGTGATGTTTGCCAGCAAGCAAAGCGAAGTAGCCCGTAGAGTGAAATCAATGGGACTAGAAGAAAGCTTGAAACCTCCATTTAAAGTTGTTGTGAAGAAAGGTGAATATTAAGAAATCCATATTAGTACGTGTACGCATCGCATTTCTTGGCGTGCTCATCTTTGCTGTTTGTGTGGCAGCCAAGATCGGTCATATCCAGGTGGCAGAAGGTGAAAAGTGGTCGAAGATGGCCGATGAGATCATGTTCGATTATAAAAAGGTACCGTCTACCCGGGGGAATATTTATTCAGACAACGGGAGTTTGCTCGCGACCTCGCTGCCGTTCTATAAAGTTGCTATGGATCCTACGCTGCCTAAAGATGAAGTTTTTAAGAAAGGAGTTGATTCGTTGGCCCACCACCTTGCCAGGTACTACAAAGATCGCTCCGCCAAAGAATACAAAGAGATGTTGAAAGATGCCCGGGCATCGGGCAAACAATACCTCACCGTCAACCGGAAACAAATCAACTATCAAACCAAAAAGGAAATGACCTCCTGGCCGATTTTCCGTGAAGGACGGTACAAGGGCGGAGTGATTTTTGAAAAGATGGATGTTCGCTATCGGCCATTTTCAAACCTTAGTCGCAGGACAATTGGATTTGTCAACGAAGATGAAAAAGGTGCAGGCCTTGAATATAGTTTCAACGAAGCGCTGGGTGGACAAGATGGTGAGGCACTCTTCCAGAAAATAGCCGGCGGTGTTTGGAAGCCGGTGTTCGACGGCAATAATATCCGTGCAGTTGATGGGATGGACATCCAAACCACCATCGATATTAATCTGCAAGATGTGGCGGAAACTTCGCTGTTCGAAGCTATGCGCGCCCATGATGCTGACGAAGGCACCGTGGTGGTTATGGAGGTGAAGACCGGTCACATCAAG
>Ga0210403_10001542_pt1 | contig 21773 bp, 16 predicted proteins | sample IncBWC19MmetaG_FD_150863 | JGI IMG/M metagenome (GOLD analysis project Ga0210403, IMG submission 150863) | Forest soil microbial communities from Barre Woods Harvard Forest LTER site, Petersham, Massachusetts, United States - Inc-BW-C-19-M | ecosystem: Environmental > Terrestrial > Soil >... | reverse complement strand
CACCCCCCCCTCGCCTGCCGCGGAAAAACCGAGAGCAACGCCGCCTGCTCCGCCAATACCGACCGCCGCGGCGGTCGCGCCCGAAGATTCTTCGCCCGAACCGGAAGCGGCTGCTCCCGCAGACGCCGCTTCACCGGACCCGGCGCTGGTCGAAGCCGTCGTGCAGCGCGTCCTGGACAAGATGCGCCCGCAAGTAGTGGACATCATCACCAAGGAATTCCTGCGTCCCGTAGTTCAAGCGCTCGTCCATCGCGAAATCAACAAGCACTAGCGCGCTGGTTTCTCCGTCATTCCCTTTTCATATTCAGTCTGCCCATTTGACCGCCCGCGTGCGCGTCCGTATAGTAATTCTCTTAAACACCGAGAGAATCCACAGATGAACACAGATAAACACAGATAAAACCGGATTCTTTCATCTGTGTGTATCTGTGTTCATCTGTGGATTCGTGTGGTTGTAACTCCGGGCGAGAATATTCACCATGGCTAGAGAGATACCCAAGGCTTACGAGCCGCGACTGATCGAGCAACGGTGGGCGAAGAAATGGGCGGAGGAGAACCTGTTTCGCGCCGACGTGAATGCGCCGGGACCGGTGTTTTCGATTGTGATTCCGCCGCCGAACGTGACCGGCTCGCTGCACATCGGCCACATGCTCGATCACACCGAGATCGACATCCTGACGCGCTGGCGGCGGATGCAGGGTTACAACACGCTCTATTTGCCGGGGACCGATCACGCAGGAATTTCGACGCAGCGCGTTGTGGTGCGCCAGCTTGCGGCTCAGGGCATCAATTACCGCGATCTGGGGCGCGAGGCGTTTGAGAAAAAGGTGTGGGAGTGGAAGGCGGAGTCGGGCGGCACGATCACGCGGCAGATGCTGCAGCTCGGCGAAAGCTGCGACTGGACGCGCGAGCGCTTCACGCTTTCGCCCGAGCTTTCGCGCGCCGTGACCGAAGTTTTCGTGCGCCTGTACGAGGACGGCCTGATTTATCGCGGCCACTACATCGTGAACTGGTGCCCGCAATGCCGCACCGCGATCAGCGACCTCGAAACGGTGCACGAGGAGCGGCAGGGACATCTCTGGCACATCCGCTATCCGATTGTCGGGACGAATGAATATGTGGTGGTGGCGACGACGCGGCCCGAGACGATGCTGGGCGACACGGCGGTGGCTGTTCACCCGAGCGATCCGCGTTACCAGCACCTGATCGGCAAGATGGTTTTGCTGCCGTTGATGAATCGCGAAATTCCCATCGTGGATGATTTCGTCGTGGACCGCGATTTTGGCACCGGCGCGGTGAAGGTGACTCCGGCGCACGATCCGAACGACTTTGAAATCGGGCGTCGGCACAACTTGCCGGAAATCGATGTGATGACCGACGACGCGAAGATGAGCACGGCGGCTGGCAAGTATACCGGGCTTGACCGGTTCGAGGCGCGCAAGCGGGTGGTGGCCGATCTGGAAGCGGCGGGGCTGCTCGAAAAGGTGGTCGATCATACGCACGCGGTGGGCGCATGCGACCGCTGCGGGACGATTATCGAGCCGCGCGCTTCGACGCAGTGGTTCGTGAAAATGAAGCCGCTGGCCGAGCCTGCCATCGCTGCCGTTGAGCGCGGCGACATCGAGATCGTGCCGGAAAACCGGCGCACCGAATACTTCGAGTGGATGCGCAACATCCGCGACTGGTGCATTTCGCGGCAGCTCTGGTGGGGGCACCGGATTCCGGCGTGGTATTGCGGCGACTGCAAGGAAATCATTGTGGCGCGCACCGCGCCGGCAAAGTGCGCAAAGTGCGGCTCGGGCAAACTGACGCAGGATCCCGACGTGCTCGAGACGTGGTTCAGCTCGGCGCTGTGGCCCTTTTCCACGATGGGCTGGCCTGACGACACGCCCGACTACCGGAAATACTATCCGACGAGTTTGCTGATCACCGGCTACGACATTTTGTTCTTCTGGGTCGCGCGGATGATCATGATGGGCCTGAAATTTACCGGGAATGTTCCCTTCCGGCAGGTTTGCCTGCATTCGCTCGTGCGCAACGCGGAAGGCCAGAAGATGTCGAAGTCGAAAGGCACTGGCATCGATCCCGTCGAGCTGAATGAAAAATTCGGAACGGATGCGATGCGCTTTACTTTGGCCAGCATGGCCGCGCCGGGGACCGACATCGTTTTGTCCGAAGAACGGATCCTGAGCTATCGCGCGTTTGCCAACAAGATTTGGAATGCCGCGCGATTTGTGTTCATGAACCTGGACAAGTACGAGACGACGGGGGGCGAACGGCTTGAATCCTTGGCTTCACCTGAGATTCGAGACCACGCACCTTACAAGATCAATGGCTCGGTTCCGATGATCGATGGCGCGATTTTCTCGCTCTTCGAGCGCGCTAGGGAACAAGTGAACGACGCGCTCGAGCATTTCCGTTTTCACGAAGCGGCACATGTTGTGTACCACTTCTTTTGGGACGATTTTTGTGACCGATATATCGAAGAGATAAAACTAAGGCTCAATTCAAAAAACGCTTCGGAAGCCAGCGATACCTGGAAGAACCTGTTCGCTCTTTTTGAGCGGGCTTTGCGCCTGCTGCACCCGTTTATGCCCTTCCTCACTGAGGAACTATGGCAACAGCTGCCTCAGGAAACGGGTGCTCGCTCGATTGCGCTCGCATCGTTCCCAGAAGCGCGGCCTGGACTAATCAACGAAGAAGCCGAAATCGAGTTCGAGCAGGTTTTCAGGTTAGTTACAAATCAGCGGGACGCCTTGGCTCAGAACAAAATAAAATCCAGGGGATCGGTCTCCGTCTACACCGTCACGGCGAACCAAGTATATGCCTCCAATGTGGCTTCGATTGAGCACCACAGCGGTGCCAAGCAATTTCTATACAATCCCCCACCTGGGGTCATCCCATTCGCAGAACGACACCTTCCAGACGCTACTATGTACTTCGTCAAGGAGGGCACGACTGTCGACTACCGCGCAGAGGCCGAGAAGCTGCGGAAGAGCATCGAGCAACTGAGCAAGGATATCCTCACGAAAAAGGAGCGCCTGAAAGACCAGGCATTTCGTAGCCGCGCGCCCGAACAGATCGTTAAGGGGATGGAGACAACTCTGGCCCAACGGCAAGCAGAATTTGTGGCCTTAAGCGACCAGTTGGCTCAGCTCGAACGGCAGGCAGAGTTTGCTCGATTGCTCGACCCGTCCAACGATATCGAAAAAAGGTTTCCCTGAGCTGCCGCCGGAAAAGTAGGCGAGAGTCTCGCCCAGATTGAAATGATTTAAATAGTCAGCGACTCCTCGCTGTGCGATTTTTAGACGGGGCGTCGGCCCTGTGATCACGGTTGCAAGCCCCGCACGACCAAGAATGGCGGTGCTACTTATGCCCCAGACCGCTTATCCCGGCACGACTGATCGGCGCATTGATGCGCTGCTGGCGCTGCTTGCTGACAACACGATGATTGTGATCAGCGGCGCGAAGATCGCCCGCGAGATCGGCTCGACGCGCGCTACGGTGTGGAACTGGATCCAGAAGCTGCGCGCGCTCGGCGTGCGTGTGAAGGGCCATCCGCGGACCGGCTATCAGATCGAAAAGGTTCCCGACATTCTGGTTCCCAAGATTTTGCACCGGCGGATCACGCCCGGCGGGCTTGGCAAGCGCATCCACCACTTCTTCAAGATTGATTCGACCAATTCCGTCGCTATGGCGCTGGGCGACAAAGGCGAGCCCCACGGCACCGTCGTCATCGCCGAGGAGCAGACGGCGGGTCGCGGGCGCGCCGGGCACACGTGGCACTCGGAAAAAACGAACGGGATTTACATGACCGTGCTGCTGCGCCCGCCGGTTTCGCCGCAGCAAGCTCCGGTGATCACGCTGGCCGCCGGCCTGGCCGTGCGCGACGCGATTCTCGAGCAGATCGACATCGCCCCCGATTTGCGCTGGCCGAACGATCTGCTGATGGGACGCAAAAAGTTCTGCGGCATCCTGACGGAAATGAACGCCGAGCAGGACCGGATTCACTTCGTCGCGGTGGGAATCGGCATCAACGTGAACCACGAGCGCGTTCCCGAGGCTTTGTCGGCGATCGCCACTTCGCTGAAGATCGAGACGCAGCGCGCGCACTCCCGAGTCGAGATTGTGGCGCGGTTGCTGCGGCACCTGGACTCCTACTACAATCGCTTCATCACCGAAGGCGCGGAGGCGATCGTCGCGCGATTTTCCGAGTGCTCAAGCTATGCGAAAGGAAAGCGCGTACGCGTCGAGTCCCCTTCCGAGACGTACACGGGCACGACGGATGGACTCGAGCCCGGCGGCCTGCTGCGCGTGCGGCGCGATGACGGGCGCGTCCTGCCAGTGATTGCGGGAACGCTTTCCGAGGCGGATTGACTTCGAGGAATTGATGCTGCTGACGCTGGACGTCGGAAACACGAACACGGTACTGGGATTTTTCCGTGACGCGGAGCTCGTGGCGAACTGGCGGTTGACGACCGCGCGCGACCAGACGGTGGACGAATACGGAATCCTGACGCGCGAGCTTTTCACTCTGGCGGGGATCGATCCATCGTCGGTTACCGGCGTCATCATCAGCTCGGTGGTGCCGCCACTCAATTCCACGCTTCAGGAAATGTCCGAGCGGTATTTTCGCGTGAAGGCGCTCTTCATCGAGCCGGGCGTCAAGACGGGGATGCCCGTGCTGTACGACAACCCCCAGGAAGTGGGCGCGGACCGGATCGTCAACGCTGTCGCGGCCTACGCGAAGTACGGTGGCCCGTGCATCGTGGTGGATTTCGGGACCGCGATTAATTTTGACGTCGTTTCGGCGCGCGGCGAATACATGGGCGGCGTGCTGGCGCCGGGGATCGGAATTTCCGCCGAGGCGCTTTTTTCGCGCGCGGCGCGCCTGTTTCGCGTAGAGATCAAGGATCCCGGAAAAATCATCGGGACCAATACGATGCAGTCGCTGCAGTCGGGCTTGTATTACGGGTACGCGGACATGGTGGATGGGATCGCGGCGCGCATCAAGGGCGTGATCGGCGATTCGGCGCGCGTGATTGCCACGGGCGGACAGGCGCCGCTGATCGCGCGAGCTTCGCGGCACATCGAAATCATCGACGAATTTCTGACACTCGAGGGCCTGCGCATCGTGTGGGAGCGGAACCAGCCGGCGAAGTCTCCCAAGCCCATTTCCACCATGAAAGAAAGAAAACTCCGATCTTGAATCCCCACGAAGCGATGGGCGGGCTGAACTACTTCAACTATTTCACCGAAATCGAGGAATATTTCTGGCAGAAGCGCGGCGCGCATCTTCTGGTTTCGCCGCTCGACTGGGCCATCGTGGAGACGTGGCAGAAAGCCGGCATTCCGCTGTCCGCCGTTCTGAAGGGCATCGATCGTGCATTTGAAAGCTATGCGCGCTCGCGCCGCGCCGCGAGTGGACGGCAGCTGAAGACGCTTTCCTACTGCGTGGACGCGGTGCTCGAAGCCGCGGAAGAAGAGAAGGAAGTCGCGGCGGGCGCCGGACCGGCGACCTCGTCCGCGAAAAAGGAAGAAGAGACGTTTTCGTCGAGCGCTCTCCACAATTTTTTCGAGACGAACATCAAGCGCTTCTCAGCGGCAGCCGCGCAGCAGCGAGCTTCGCAGCCCGATCTTGCCTCGCGCCTGGAGGAAACCAGCGCGCGGCTTCGGGAGACTCTTGTGCTGATCGATTCGCCGGGCCGCGTTGATGTCGAGGACCTCGAGCGCCGGCTAACGGTCGTCGAGGAAAAACTCACTGCCGCGCTCACGGCCGGCGCGCCAGAGGACTTTCTGCTCGACATCCGGCGCGAAATGGGTCATCAGCTGGCGCCCTACCGGCGCAAGATGAACGCCGCGCAGCTCGCGCAACTCGAGCGGCAATACATACAGAAGCGGCTCTGGGAGCGCTATAATCTTCCTCGCCTGAGTTTGTTCTACCTGACCTGAGGCCCCCGGCCAAGGATCACACCCCCCGCTCAAGGAAAGTGAATCGCATGGAAGTACGTATTGAAAAACTGGTGTACGGCGGCGACGGCCTGGCGCATCACGACGGCCACACCGTCTTCGTCCCGCTTGTGTTGCCGGGAGAGCTAGTCGAGATCGACGCGTCCAAGCGCAAAAAGAAATTCGTGCGCGGGCGGCTCGATCGCGTAGTGGAAGCCTCGCCGGAGCGGGTCACCGCTCCGTGCCAGTACTACGCGCGCTGCGGCGGCTGCCAGTACCAGCACATTCCGTATGAAGCGCAGCTGCGCTACAAGGCGGAGATCCTTCGCGAAACGCTCGGACGCATTGGCCGGATTCAGTGGACCGGGCCGATCAAGACGCATCAGTCCCTGCCCTATGGCTATCGCAATCGGGCGCAATGGAAGCTGCGGACGGCCCACGACGGCGCCGCTTCGGAAAGCGGCGGCCATCGGGTATTTCGAGATGGCAGCACGAAGTTGTGCGCGGTCACGGAATGTTCGATCGTCTCTCCGCGCCTTGGCGATGCGCTCTTGCGTCTCCACAATCTCGTCTTGCAACGGAAAACTCTCGCGGCGATTGATGAGATCGAGGTTTTCGCCGACTCGAATGACGACAAGATTTTGCTGAACCTCTCAGCCGAGCGGCTCGCCGACTCTCCTGAATCGATCGCCGCCGCGCTGCGCGAAGCCGTGCCGCACGCCGAGTCGATCTTGATCCAGGACCGCCGCGCGGACAAATTTCATCTGGACGGTCCCGGATTTCTGACTTACATGGCGGGCGGAGTTCCCTACCGCGTGGGCCACCTTTCGTTTTTCCAGGTGAATCGCTTTCTGGTTGAACCGCTGATTGACGCAGTGACCAGCTCAGGGGGAGGCGGGAAGCTGGCGCTCGATTTGTACGCGGGAGTCGGCCTCTTCAGCGTGGCGTTGACGAAGCGTTTTGACCGCGTGATCGGCGTCGAATCGAATGCGGCGGCCGCAAAGGACCTGGAAATCAATTTGAAGGAGAGCGGCGGCGCTTCGCCCTCCGCCCGCAACTCAACGGCAGAGGGATTCTTGTCGCGCTGGCGGGAAAAACCCGATCTAGTGGTCGTCGATCCGCCGCGCGCCGGAGTGGAGGCAGAAGCGTTGGCGCACCTGAGGAAAATCGCCCCGGAGCGCATTCACTATGTTTCCTGCGACCCCGCCACCCTAGGCCGGGACCTCGCGCAGCTCGTTGGCACGAATGATGCCGGCTCTTACGCGATCGAAAGCATTAATTTGTTTGACATTTTCCCACAGACGTATCATATGGAGGTGCTGGTGCGGCTTCGAAAGCGTGCATGAAGCTTCCTTCCCTCTTTCCCGTCACGTTTCTTGCCGGAGGCGTTCTTCTCTCCGCCCGGCTCCAGGCATATTCGCTCGCTTCTCTTCGCCTTTGCATTATTGCCAGCGCTCTGTTGCTCGCGGTGGGCTTTTTGCTTTTGCGCCGCAACCGGGTTGTTTCCGCCTTGGTGTTCGCGGCCTTTGCTTGGGCGGTGCTCGGATTTACCGCGGCGAACCTGGAGCGCACCTCGGCGCCGACAAATCTTGCCGGCCCTTTGATCGAATCGGGGAGGCTGGACGGCAACACGGCCCTGCGCTGGCGAGGGCGGTTGCGAGGCGATCCGCTGGAGCTTCCCTGGGGCGTCCGGTATGAATTGAATCTGGAGGAGGTGGAAACGCCTGGCGGGGCCGCGCCCGTCGCTGGCGGATTGCGTTTGACCTACTATCGCCCCGAGCTGCCGGGTGCAGCGGGCCCTCCGGCGGCTCGGGCTGGAGATCGCGTCGAGGTTTTCGCGCGGGCTATTCCTGTCCGCAATTTCGGCGATCCCGGCAGCTTTGATTATCGCGGTTACCTCGGACGCCAGAACATTCAGCTGCAGGGCACGCTGCGGAATGCGGCGCTTCTTACGGTCGTCGATCACCCTCGCCTGACGGTCTGGGAACGATTCGCCCGCGTGCGCGGCCGGTTGCTTCGCTCGCTCGATGATTTGTTCGCTTCGCGCCCGGACGAGGGAGCGCTGGCGCGCGCTATGCTGCTCGGGGATCGCAGCTTCGTGGAGCACGACCGCGTAGTGGATTATCAAAAGACGGGCGTGTATCACGTTCTGGTCCTGGCCGGATTGCACGTTGGAGCGCTCGCGGCATTTTTTCTTTGGGCGGGCCGCCGGCTGCGGCTTGGGCTCTTTCCGCGCATTGGGCTCACGCTTCTTGCGCTGGCCGCGTACGCCGCGATCGTCGAGGATCGCCCGCCTATTCTTCGCGCCGTGGTGATGGCTGGGGTGTACCTGTGCGCGCAGCTTCTCTACCGACGCATGGACCTGCTGAATGTGGCGGCGCTCGCGGCGGTCGCGATTCTGCTGGCTCGCCCGTCGGAAATATTCGACCCGAGCTTTTTGCTTTCATTTACAGCGGTGGCTGCGATCGGCGCGATCGCCGCGCCGTGCATGGCGCGCTGGATCGACCCCCGCCGCCGGGCGCTCCGGCACCTGTCCGACGTGACGCGCGATCCGTCTCATGCGCCGCGCCAGATTCAATTCCGCATCGAGATGCGGGCTGCGGCGACCTGGCTTTCCGCGCGACTGCCGCGCTTCGCCGCGCCTCACGCATCCGGCCTTCTCGTCTCACCCGTTCGAACCGTCATTTTGTTTGCCGATCTCGTCTTGATCTCACTGGTCCTGCAACTCGGAATGCTTCCCTTGCTGGCACATTATTTTCACCGCGTTGCGCTGACGGGCCCGCTCGCGAATATTCCCGCAGTCCTGCTCACCGGCGTCGCGGTGCCGCTTGGATTCCTTACCCTGACTGCATCGCTCGTTTCGCACGCGCTCGCCGCGGTCCTTGCGAAAATGCTGGGCGCTGTGCTGGCATTGCTGAACGCGAGCGTTGGCTGGTTCGCGTCGCGGCATGTGTCGAGTTACCGCGTGCCTGGGCCGCCGCTGGTACTAATGGCGGCTTTTGCGGCGCTCGCGATCGCGCTTGCGGTGGCAATTCACCTGCGGTGGCAGGCTTGGAAGCTATCGACAGCCTCCGTGGCTGTGCTCGCAACCGCGGCCCTCATTGCGACCTACCCTTTTTCGCCGAGCTATGCGCACGGGAAGCTCGAATTCACGGTCCTCGACGTCGGCCAGGGCGACAGCCTGTTCCTTTCGTTTCCGCTCGGACGGACGATTCTGGTGGACGCCGGGGGCGCGCTTCCGAATTTTCACCAGGGCGGGATGCGCTCCGGGATCGATGTCGGTGAGGATGTGGTTTCACCATACTTGTGGTCGCGCGGATTGCAGCGCATCGACGTCGTGGCCCTCACGCACGCGCATGAAGATCATCTTGGCGGCATGCCCGCGGTTCTCGAAAACTTCCGCGTGGGTGAGGTGTGGGTCGGCCGCGATGTTGATAGCGCAGCATACCGGCATGTACTCGCCGTCGCGCGCGCGCGCGGCGTGGCTATCCGTCACATGATACGGGGCGATGCATTCACCGAGGACGGCATTGCGGGCGACGTGCTTTGGCCGGACGATCTATCCGAGGGCCGCGCTGCGAAAAACGATGATTCACTTGTCCTGCGGGTGAAAGATGGAAATCAATCCATCTTGCTGGCGGGAGACATTGAACGCCCGTCGGAGCGGAAGATTCTTGGCGAAGATCAAGCCGTGGGAGTCAATTTCCTGAAAGTTGCGCATCATGGAAGCAAGACTTCGACGACCGATGCTTTTTTGGCGGCGGCGCATCCGGCGTTCGGCGCCATTTCGGTCGGGAAAGACAACTCGTTCGGCCACCCTTCGCCGGAGGTTATCGAGCGACTGGAGGCAGCGGGCGTGCGCGTGTATCGCACCGACCGCGACGGCGCGATCACGGCGGTTACGGATGGGGCGATCCTGCAGGTGAGCACCTTTCTGCATGGGCCCGGGTAGTGGAGGCGGGCGAGGTTCTACGGTTCCGCAGTTTTCGGATTGCCTACCGTTAGTGCATGGCCAATCTGCGATTTGTGAAAACCGCACAGGCAGGAGTGCCTGTGCTACTTGTGCCACAGCATCAGCGCCCACAAGATCGCCATCGCCACGGCTAGTCCGATCGCAGCCTCGTACTCGCGATTCTGCTTGTAGAGAGGCCAGGAAAAATGCTCTGTGGATGCGGTCGCGGGTGAAAGGCGGGGCCAGAACGCCGGAACTCGCGCGGCATATTCGACGAACGCAGCGCCGTAGAGAAGTTTCAACTCGGCCTGCTCGCGGCGGATCACTGCAGGATAGAAAATTGCGAGATACGCTGCCAGGAGCAAAGTGGAAACCCAAGACTGACTCGCCACGGAGAATCCAGCGGCGAGCAGGATACTTCCTAGATACAACGGGTTTCGCGTGAACGCGTAAGGCCCGGACACCGCCAGTTGCTTGTGTTTGCGGAGATGGCCCGCCGCGTATCCGCGAAGAACCAAGCCACACGCGGCGATGCACACTCCCCACAGAAGCCATTTCATTTGCGGCCGCGCAAACGAGAACGCGGCAACGCCGACCACGTAGCCGAATCGCACGCGCCACTTAATCCAGAAATTTGTTTTGGAACTCAATCCACAACCTTCCGAAGCGAATCGATCGCCGAAAGCACGTCTTCCACTGAAATCCGCAGCATGCTGGCCGAATAGTTCGTGCGCCGCTTGTAACTGATTTCTTCGGGCAGCGCCTTGTGGACGATCACGGCTCCGGGCGCGAACGGGCCGTTGCGCGCAGGATCGGTGGGACCGTACAAACCGACGACCGGAGCGCCCAGAGCCGCCGCCAAGTGCAGCGGGCCGGAATCGACGGCCACAACGTACCGCGCGTGCGCGAGGAGTCCCATCAATTCCTCGATCGTCGGAGTGATGAGCGCGAGGTGAACCGGCGCTGCCGCGCGCAACACTTCGTCCACGACGGATTTTTCGCCCGGGCCGTGAATGATCACCACATGCGCCGCACCGCCCGCCGTGGCGCGCGCTTCGAGTTCCCGGCACAGCACGCCGAAACGTTCCGGCGGCCAGCATTTCGCGCGCCAGCTCGCAGCCGGACCGACCACCACGTACTCGCCGCTGATTCCAAGATCGTGCAGCCGCGCGCGAATGGACGCCGCGCCGCCCGCTGGAACGCGCAGCGGATAGTCTGGCGTAGGGGGCCGAGACGCGCCCGCCCGTTCGGCCAGCGAATAGTTCAACTCCGAGACGTGGCGGCCCGTTGGCGTCACGCGCTCGGTGTAAAACATCGCCGCGCCCTCTTCCCGGGCCCACGCGCGTTCAAAACCGATGCGGCGCGGCGCGGCGGAAAGCGCGGCGAGAATCGACGATTTGTAAAGCCCCTGAAAATCGATGGCGCAATCGTAGCGGTTTTCGCGCAGGCGCTCGATGCATTCGACGGAGTTCCAGATTGAGCGGCGATCGAACGGAATGACCTCGTCGATCGCGGGGCTGCCCTCGATCACCGGCGCCCATTTCCTTTCGACGACCCAATCGATCTTGGCGCGCGGATGCGCGGCGCGAAGGGCGGCAACCGCCGGAACGGTGTGGAGAATGTCGCCGAGCGCGGTGAGTCTCACGACGAGGAAGCGTTCGTCATTTGAATGGCGGCGATCACTCATCGCCGAGCGGCGCGCCGCCGTTGCGAAGAATATGCCGCACCGCATCCTTTAGATTCTCGGAAACGAGATCGGGCTGCTTCGGCCAGGTGGAGCGATGGAGTTCGTACTCCCCACGGCCGTAGCCGGTCATGACCAGGACTCCGCGCGCGCCCGCCGCGTGCGCCATTTCGAGGTCGGCGTAGCGGTCGCCCACGACCCATGAGGCGGCGAGATCCAGCGAGTGTTCGCTCGCCGCGCGCTCCAGCATACCCGGATGCGGCTTGCGGCATTCGCACACATCCTCCGATTTGTGCGGGCAAAAATAAATCGCGTCGATCCACGCGCCCGCGGCAGCCAGCTCGGATACCATTTTCTTGTGAACTTCGTGCACCAGCGATTCGGGAAAAATATTTCGGGCAATTCCGGATTGGTTGGTGACGACGATGACCGGAATTTCCGCCTGATTCAACTGGCGGATCGCGTCGGCCGCGTACGGGAAAATCTGGAAGCGGTCGACGTGGTTCACGTAGCCCATTTCCTCCGAGATGGTGCCGTCGCGATCGAGAAAGACCGCACGGCGAAGGAGCCGGGTTTCAGACATTCCCGGCACTCCTAATGGGCAACTGTTTTGACGAATTGCGCTGGCGCGTCGCCGATTCAAAAACCGAATTCACACTAATTCGCGTCATGCAGCGATGATCGACCGGGCACCGGCGCAGGAAACAGGGGCTGCAGGAAACGGGTTCGCGCACGAGCGCAAATTGCTCGGTCACCGGCGCGGTGCCCTCGGGGTCGGTCGAGCCGAAAATCCCGATGACCGGCAGGCCCACCGCAGCGGCGACGTGCATGGCCCCGGAATCGTTGCCGATGAAAAGCGAGCAGGAAGCGAGCAGGGCGGCGAACTCGCGCATCGAGGTCTCGCCGACCAGTGAAATTGCAGGCAAATTCATTTTCGAGCGGATGCGGTCTGAAATTTCCTTTTCTCCCGGTGAACCAAAAAATATCACATCGGCGGCGCATTCCGAAATCAGGCGGTCCGCGAGTTGCGCAAAACGCTCGGGGGGCCAGCACTTGGCCGCGCCGTAAGAGGCTCCGGGGGCAATCGCGCAGCGCCACGAATTTTCGCGCGCGCCCGCTCGGCGCAGCGTGGACTCCGCGGCGGAGCGCGCTTCGTCCGGGATGGTGAGACATATTGGGGAAATTGTTGCGGGCGGCTCGGCCCAGCCGGCACGGCGCAGCAGTTCGAGATAGTAGTGCGATTCGTGTTTGGGAATCTCGCCGTTGCGAGGCAAGCGAACCGCTTTCGTAAGCAGCGGCCCGCGGGCGTCCCGCGCATATCCAACGCGCTCGGGAATCCCAGCGCGCCAGGCAATCCATGCGGCTTCAAAGGCATTTTGGAAAAGCAGCGCCGCGCCGAATTTTTCCTGGCGCAGTTCCGCGGCGAGCCTTTCGCGCTCGAGCCAGCCTCGATGTCGTCCGCGAAAGTCGAACGGCAGGAGACGGTCCGCGAAGGATTGCCCGGCAAACAAATCTGTGACAGCGGGACGCGACAGCACGCAAATTTCGTCCTGCGCACGCGCCCGCCGAAGCGTTTCCAGCGCGGGAAGCGCCATCACCGCGTCGCCGATCCAGTTCGGGGCGCGCACGAGAATTTTCATCGTGCCTTCCCTGCTGCCGCGGATTTCTGCACAGTTCGAGCCACTTCCTCCCAAAACGCCGCCGGCAGTTCGAATGAGATCCGGGCGCAATACACGGGAAGAGCGCGAAACCGCACGTTGCGCAGATTCCACACGTCTTTCTCCGTGCAGAGCAGAGCGTCGGCACCACAATTGGATGCGGACTGCTCCAACTCCGCCGCTTCGGCTTCCGTGTACGAATGGTGGTCCGTGAAGCTGCGCTCTCCGGCCACCTGGAAACCCCACAGGCGCAGATCGTCGAAAAACGCAGCGGGATTTCCAATGCCGCAAAAAGCGAGAAAGCGCGCCTTCCGCCACTCCTGTTCGCGCAAGGGAACGTCGAGGCGCGGAATCCTGAGCACGCTTTCGAGGCGTCTTGAAGCATAGAAAATCCGGTTCGTCGTGTGCCTGCGCAGTATCGCCTCGATTGCCGGAGAAGGCGCCTGCACGCTTCGCGTAATCACGATGAGATCGGCTCGCCCTAATGCGGAGAGCGGCTCGCGCAGGCGGCCCGCGGGAAGCACGCGCCCGCCGCCGAACGGGTCGGTGGCGTCCACAAGCACGATGTTGCAATCGCGCGCGAGTTTCAAATGCTGCAGGCCGTCGTCCAGCACGAAGGCATCGACGCCGTGCCGGGCCAGAGTCATTCCGTTTTTGTATCGATCCGCGCCGACTCCGAACTGAACCTTTCCCCCGAGCCGTTCGCGCAGGAGCGCGACCTCATCACTCTGCGGTTCTCCGCGTCCGGCGTCGCCGCTCGTCGAGCCCCGGTAGCCGCGCGTCAGGATGGCGACTTTTCTTTGCTGCTGAACGAAGCGCTCGGCGATTGCCAAGACCATCGGGGTCTTTCCTGTGCCGCCCACGGTGATGTTCCCCACGCTGATCACCACGCCGGGGAGTTTCTTGGCGCGAAAAATGCCGCGCGCATAGCACCGCGCCTTTGCGCGAACCACGAGCGAGTAAAGAATCGATAGCGGCCACAGCAGCCGGAGCCACCCGGATGACTTCTTCACCTTCGGCTCCCATCGGAAGCAAGCACGCGCTCGATGTGCTCGAGCACGCGTTCCGTCGCACCGCGATTCTTCTCGACGAGCGCTCGCGCGCGTGCGCCCATGCGTGCAGCTCGCTCCGGCTCACGAAGCATGGCGGTCCACTCGCTCCCGAGTTCACCCGCGTTTTGTACTTGGACTGCGCCGCCGGCTGCGAGAAAATTCGCGGCCATCTCGCGGAAATTTTCCATCGACGGGCCGTAGACCGGAACTTTGCCGAAAGCCGCCGGTTCCAGAATATTGTGGCCTCCCGCGGGAACGAGCGAGCCGCCGACGAACACGGCGTCAGCCAGGCGATACAATCCGGCGAGTTCGCCAATGCTATCGAGCAGAAAAACGTCCCCCTGCGCGGACAACGCTGCGCTCGCGGTTCCGTTCATGGAAACGTCGCGGCGACGGAGCACTCTTCGCCCTGATTCCGCGACGATCCCCGCGGCATTGTCAAATTGCTCCGGCTTTCGCGGTACCAGGACGAGGAGGGCTCGCGGAAACTCGCGCTCAACTTGCGCGAAGGCTTGCAAGACGAGGCTCTCTTCACCGGCCAGCACGCTCCCGGCTACGACGACGGGACGGCGACCGCTCCGGGCCAACTCCCCCACGAGCCACGAGGAAAGCGGGCTTTCGGCGGGTTCGGCCAGATCATATTTCAGATTGCCCGTCGCGAGGACGCGTTCACGTGGCGCGCCGAGCGAAACGAGGCGCTCCGCGTCCGCATCGCTCTGCACGAGGAACAGTGTTGCATCGGCCAGCACTCGTTTCAGAAATCCTGCAAGGGTCCCCGCTGAAAACAAGAGCGCCCGACGGTAGCCGCGGAACGAGCGCTCCGATAGCCGCCCATTCACGAAAATCACCGGCACATCCGCGCGGCGGCATTCGCGCAGAAAATTCGGCCAGATTTCGGTTTCGACGACGATGACAGCCGCAGGGGTAGCCGCCGCGAGCGCCCGCCGCACTGGCCCGCGCCAATCCAGAGGAAAATGGAACACGGCATCGGCGAATGCCACCCTCTCGCGCGCCAGCTTTTGGCCCGTGGCGGTCGTGGTGGAAACCACCAGACGCAACGAGGGAAATTTCTCCTTGAGGCGGCGGGCCAGCGGGAGAACGGCGAGAACCTCTCCCACGGAAACGGCGTGAATCCAAATCGATTTTCCTTGTTCACCAGTCGACCGGCCAGCGTCCAGCTCCGACGGAAACCGGAATCCCATTCGTTCCGGAATATTCGCGAGATATTTCCCCTGAATGAATCCGCGCAGCAAGAAATATGGCGAGAGCAGGATAATCCCCGAGGCCGTCAGCAAGCTGTAAAGCCAGTACATGCCCTGTAGTCCTCGCCGAAATCTTTACACGGAAAGAACACGCCAGAATGGTCAGCACATTGGCACTAAACCGGATACTATAGGCGCGCCGCCAGCCAAATTACGAACGAGCCGAGCGAACCCAGTTCCAAGATCGCGCATCGTAGTGAACCGGACGACGCGCAAGGAAAAAGCGTCCCTAGCGCCACGCGAACCGATGACGACCAAGACGATCCTGCTGCACGCGATGCTGGCTGGCGCGCTGCTCTTCGCCCTTGAAGCGACGCCGCGCCAGAGCGCGCCCGCGGGCGACAATCCCCTGTCGCTGCCCGCCCGCGATGCGCATCAAAATTTGACCGTTGCCGCCGATCCCTATCTCAGCGCGACTCGTTATAAGAAAGAGGTCTTCGGCAAGAAATCTCCCTATGACGCTGGCATCGTGGCGATCGACGTCTATTTGAAGAACGACAACGATTTGCCGATTCGCGTCAATCCCGAAACGGTGGAACTCATCATTTCCCAACCCGGTCAGGACCGGCAGCGTTTGGGCACCCTCTCGCCCGAGGATGTGGCGGACCGCGCGCTGCTCACAGGCAACTCGAACGTCAAAGCACCCCGCCGCCTTCCGATACCGATTCCGATTCCATCATCCGGGTCAAGACACACGAAAGAATGGACGGAAATGACCACCGCGCTTCGCGCCGTCGCCCTGGGTACGGATCTCCTGGGCCCCCACTCCACCACGCACGGATTTCTCTTCTTCGATTTGGACCACGACTTCGGCGCAATCCACAATTCCCGGCTTTATATTCCGGACCTGACGTTCATGACGACCCACCAGGCTCTGTTCTTTTTTGAAATCGATCTCGCCGACGCGCCGACGCGATAGCAGCGGCTACGCGCCGAAAAAAAGCGCGAATTTGCCGAACGCATCGCCGTCGGTTAGAATAGCGTTTCCTTGACGGGCCCGCACCTCAAAATGACACTCCTTGACGAATTGAATTCCGGACAGCTGGAAGCCGCAACGACCCTTGAAGGTCCCGTGCTGATTTTGGCGGGCGCTGGCACGGGTAAGACGCGGGCCATGACGTATCGCATCGCGCATCTGATCCTGCAAGGCGTGCCGGGCAGCGCGATCCTCGCCGTCACGTTTACCAACAAGGCCGCGGAGCAAATGAAGGAGCGCGTGCGCGATCTGCTCGTGCGGCAGGGGCGCGCGTTTGACATTCCGTGGATCGGAACGTTTCACGCGTTCTCGGCGTGGCTGTTGCGCCGCGAAGGTGGGCGCCTGGGCCTGCCTCGCAACTTCAAAATTTTCGACGCGGACGATCAGACCGCGGCGGTGAAGCTTGCGCTCGAGCATCTGAAAATCACGGACCCGGGAGAGAAGGTTCGCGGGCTGCTCGAACGCATCAGCTTCGCGAAGAATCATGCGCAGACCGCCGCGCAGGTTGCCGCCGAGGCGGCCAAGCGGGGCGACTCCCTGGGCATCACCGCGTCCAAGGTGTACGACGAATACGAGAAGATCCTGCGCAAAGCCGGCTCGCTCGATTTTGATGACCTACTGCTGCGCGCGGCACAGGTGCTTCGGCAATTTCCGGACGCGCGGGCGAACTGGCAAAAGCGATTCCGTTACCTTCACGTTGACGAATATCAGGACACGAACCGCGTGCAGTATGACCTGCTCGGTCTCCTCATCAATGAATCGCGCAACCTGTGCGTCGTCGGTGATGAAGACCAATCCATCTACCGCTGGCGCGGCGCCGATGTGGGCAACATTCTTCGGTTCGCCGAGGATTTTTCGGGCGCGCGCGTGGTTCGCCTCGAGGAAAATTATCGCTCGACGCAGAAGATTCTGGATGCCGCGGCAGGGGTCGTCGCCAACAATCGCCGGCGGCTGGGCAAAAATCTGCGAGCTACCAAATCGACGGGCGCCAACCTGGCCTTCTTTGAGGCGCGCGACTCCAGGGCCGAGGCCGAGTACGTCGCCGACCGCATCCGCGCGCTCCAAGAGGAAGACCCGGCGAATCACGTCGCCGTGTTGTACCGCACCAACGCGCAGTCGCGCTCGTTTGAAGAGGCCATGCGCGGGCGCGGGATGCGCTATCGCATGCTGGGCGGCTTTTCGTTTTTTCAGCGCGCCGAGATCAAGGATGCGCTGGCCTACGCTCGCCTGGGGATTTTTCCGGACGACGATATCGCGCTCCTGCGCGTGATTAACACGCCTCCGCGCGGCATCGGGAAGACAACCGTCGATTCCCTTTCCTCGCTGGCGCTGCAGCACGGCACTTCGCTTTGGGGGGCGATCGGCAAGATGCTCGATCCCGCAGCTTCGGGGCGGGCCGTTGCGCCGCTGCGCGATTTTCGCGACCTGATTGCCGATCTCCAGGCGGAGGCCGCGACCGCTTCGCCGGCGGATTTGCTGCGGTCGGTTCTGAACAAGAGCGGCTATCTCGATATGCTTTCTCAGCGCGACTCGGCCGAGGACACCGCGCGCGCCGACAACCTGCGCGAACTCGTCAACGCCATGGCCGAAGGCGCCGAGCGCGGCGAAACGCTTTCCGATTTTCTCGATCGCGCGGCGCTCGTGAGCGATGCGGACAATTTCGACGAAGACGCGCAGATCACACTGATGACGCTGCACAGCGCCAAGGGCCTCGAGTTCGATCACGTCTTCCTGACCGGAATGGAAGAGGGGGTTTTTCCGCACAGCCGCTCGCAGAACGATGACGACGAGCTCGAAGAAGAGCGCCGCCTGTGTTACGTGGGGATGACGCGCGCAAAGCAGACGCTGACGCTGACGCGCGCTGTTTACCGCCGCATGTATGGATCCGAACGGCTCACGGGCTCCATGCCGTCGCGCTTTCTTCAAGAAGTGCCCGCGGAACTGATCGACACCGCGGCCGGATCTCTTGCCGAAGCCGGCGAGACGCGCCGCTACGAACCGGACCCGGAGTACTCCTACAGCCAAGAGGAGTTCGCGCGCCGCATGCGCCGCTCGGATGGATCTTCGCGCGCCACGACCAGCACGGTGGCCCGCCCTCGTTCGAGCGCCTCGCCTCGCGTAAACAAGAAAAATTCCAACCCGCTCATCGGCCAGCGCGTGCGGCACGCCACCTACGGCGCCGGCACGATCATCGACGTCGAAGAAGACGGCGAAGATCGCAAGTTCACTGTCCGCTTTTCCGATTACGGCACGAAGAAACTCATCGAGCGCTACGCCAATTTGACCTGGGCATAGTGGGACAGCCACTCCTGGCTGTCCGTCGGGGCAGAAAACAGTAAGTGCGCACCGCCAGGAGTGGCTGTCCCACAAAAACCCACCCGGCCCCTCCCTGACAACGACAAACATTGGGAAGTCGCGGATATTGCGGACAAGCGCGCCACAATGTAGAGTCACTGCCATCTTCCGTGCGCGTGAGGAGGGTGCCGAGTGAGTTCCGGGCTGTTCCGCGTCAAAAGCATCGACCGATTGATCTCGGATGCCGAAGAGCCCGAACGCCGGTTGAAAAAATCGCTGGGCTGGCTGAGCCTCACGTCGCTGGGAATCGGCGCGGTGATCGGCTCGGGAATTTTCACCGTGGTCGGCACGGCGATTGCCGGGCAAAAGCTCGAAGCTTCCTCCATCCTGAACGCCCCTCTGCTCGAATATCTGATCTACCACTCGCCTTCGTTCGGCCGCCCAGGAGCTGGGCCTGCGATCGCGATTTCATTTCTTCTGGTTGCGGTCGTGTGCGGGTTCGCGGCGCTGTGTTACGCGGAACTTGCCGCGATGATCCCCATCGCGGGCAGCGCATACACGTACACGTATGCAACGATGGGCGAACTCATAGCCTGGATCATCGGCTGGGATCTGATCCTCGAATACGCCGTCAGCAACATGGCCGTGAGCGTGGGATTCTCGGCGCACGTCGTGGGATTTCTCGACTGGTTCGGTGTGCATCCCAATCCGCGCTGGATTTCGCCGGCGTATCTGCCGGGAGGGCTGAGCGACCTTTCGGGCAACCAGCTCTACCCGCCCGGCTGGCACTTCGGGTTCAACTGGCCGGCATTTCTGATCGTCATGGCGCTCACCGTGGTGCTAGTACGAGGGATCCGCGAGTCCGCCGAAACGAACAATGTGATGGTGCTGCTCAAGCTGATCGCCATTCTCGTGTTCGTGTCGGTCGGCGCGAGATTCATTCATCCCGGCAACTGGCACCCGATCGCGCCCAACGGATGGCCGGGAATTCTGACCGGCGGCTCGATCATTTTTTTCACGTACATCGGATTCGATTCGGTATCCACCGCCGCGGAGGAAACGAAAAATCCTCAGCGCGATTTGCCGATCGGAATTATCGCCACGCTGATCGTCTGCACCGTGCTGTACATGGCGGTGGTAATCGTGCTCACGGGGCTCGTGCCGTGGCAGACGCTGCTCGATGACGCCGCGCCCGTCGTGAACACATTGAAGCGCCTCGGTCTCGAAAACACGCGCCTCGTCGTTCTCATCGGCGCGCTGCTGGGCATGATTTCGTCGCTGCTCGTGTTTCAACTGGGGCAGGCGCGGGTGTGGTTCGCGATGTCGCGCGACGGCCTTCTGCCGCGCATCTTCAGCCGGGTGCACAAGGATTACCGCACGCCGGATTTTTCCACGTGGGTCGCGGGCTTCCTGGTGGGAATTCCCGCCGGCCTGCTCGACATTGGAACGCTCGCCGATCTCTCCAACATCGGGACGCTGTTCGCGTTTGCCCTGGTCGCCTGCGGCGTCTTGATCCTGCGCTACCGCGAGCCGGAGCGGCCCCGTGCGTTTCGCGCTCCCGGCGGGCTGCTCGCGCCCATCATGACGATTCTCACGTGCCTGCTGCTCATGGCCGGACTGCCGATCATGAATTGGATTCGATTCTTTCTTTGGCTGGCCATTGGTCTTGTGATTTACTTCTCCTATAGCCGCAAGCGCAGCACGCTCGAACAAGAGGCCCAAAGAGCGTCGTAGCGCCAAGGCTTGCCCCCAGATTTGGACCCCTGATTCCCATGAACAAGTCCCCGATTCCCGATAGCGCCTTCGCCAAGCTGCCCAAGGCCGAGCTGCACGTTCACCTGGAGGGCTCGATTGAGCCCTCGACCGTGGTGGAGCTTGCCGCGCGCCACGGCGTTACCCTGACTGCAGAAGACACAGCGCCGCGGTACGCTCCCGGCACGTTCGATCAATTCATCGAGAATTTCATCTGGATCACTTCCTTTTTGCACGCGCCAGAGGATTACGCCTTGATCGCACGGCGCTTCGCTGAGTCTTTGCAGCGGCAGAATGTTCTCTACGCGGAAGTCACTCTCTCCATCGGCGTGATGCTTCGCCGCAATCAGGATCCTGCGGAGAATTTCGCAGCGCTGCGGGACGCGGCCGCCGAAGTCCCCGGCGTAAAGCTGAAATACATTTTCGACGCCGTGCGCCAATGGGGCGCCGCGCCCGCGATGGAGGTCGCGCGTATCGCCGCCGAACTCCGCTCGCCCGACATCATCGCCTACGGGATCGGCGGCGACGAGCTCGGGCTCCCCACCATCGACCTGCGTCCGGTGTATGAATACGTCGCCAGCCAGGACATGCACCGGCTGATCCACGCGGGGGAGATCGGCGGGCCGGAAATTGTGCGCGAAGCCGTGGAACTCCTCGGCGCGGAGCGGATCGGCCACGGCATCGGTGTGATGCGCGACGAGCGCACCATGGACTTCATCGCCGCGCGGGGCATTCCGCTCGAAGTCTGCCCCACAAGCAACTTGCGCACCGGAGCGCTCGCCCGGCAGACCGGCCGGCCCGATGCGGGATACGCCCAGCATCCCCTCGCTTCGTTTCTGCGCCGCGGGCTTCTCGTCACGCTCTCGAGCGACGATCCCGCGATGTTCGAAACCACGGTCAGCGACGAGTACCGTCACGCGCAAAGCATGGGGCTTTCCCGAATGGAACTCCTCCACCTGGCGGAGGCCAGCATTCTGCATTCGTTTCTGCCGGTCGCCGAGAAGTACGCCATGGTCGATAAATTTCATTCCGGCATCGCCGCTCTCGGCTTGCTATAATGCCGGCCATGAAAGCACACGTCTGGGTGATGCCGAAGCGCACGGTCCTCGATCCGCAGGGCCAGGCGATACAGCATGCCCTTTCCTCTCTAGGCTTTAGCGAGGTTGGCGACGTTCGCCAAGGCAAATTTTTCG